>LKMJ01000050.1_pt1 | contig 63107 bp, 66 predicted proteins | sample 643391 | NCBI WGS metagenome assembly LKMJ01 (sample SAMN04112250, study PRJNA286221) | soda lake metagenome | biome: soda lake; feature: Kulunda Steppe; material: water; isolation source: sample PL-Br10 brine of Picturesque Lake | place: Russia: Kulunda steppe | collected 2010-07 | reverse complement strand
TTCTTCTGTGCTCATGTATGGTTTCGATTAGCGTCGTGGCGGGGATTTGAACCCCGGAGGCTTACGCCACAGAGTTAGCAACCCTGCGCCTTGGGCCAGGCTTGGCTACCACGACTCGCACGCGTATAGTCGCCCTTCCGGACTCGGGGCCGACACCCCTGCATCTATTGCATCCGTCGATACCCGACCACTGTACTTAAACCGCACGGAACGCCGGCAACCGTGTGAGTCCGAAGCGGGGCGGGGGCGTTTCGTCCGTCGGCCGGCTCACCGATCCCGTTCGGGGAGTCCGCCGCGGGCTTTGATTTCCAGGATGTTCCGCACGTTTCGGTGTATCGCCTCGGGTGTCGTCGCCTCGTCGGGGTCGTACAGATCCGACACCCGATACAGGATCGCCGCCAGCTGCTCGCTCTCGGAACTTTCGCCCCGAACGTCGTCGGCGATCGCACGGATCATCGCCGCCCGTTCGGGATCGGAACCGACCGCGGGATCGGAGTCATCGCTCATCGGCCCGCATCCGAGACTGTCCGTCGGCGGACGATCCCCTGCATGTTCGCGGTCGTTGCGGCGAACTCACGGAACGCAGTCGCGGTGTCGTCGTTTTCCTCGAGAACGATCGGCCGGCCGGAGTCCCCACCCTCACGGATCGAGGGATCGAGCGGAAGCCGCCCCAGAAACGGCATCTCGACCTCCTCGGCGAAGGCCTCCCCGCCGCCGCTCCCGAAGATGTCGTGTTCGCCGCCACAGTCCGGACAGACGAACCCGGACATGTTCTCGACGATCCCCAAAACGGGTGTCTCGTGTTCGCCGAACATCCGCAGCCCCTTGCGGGCGTCGTCGATCGCGACTCTCTGCGGCGTCGTGACGATGACCGCACCGGAGACGGGGACCGACTGCAACAGCGTCAACTGGGTATCACCGGTTCCCGGCGGAAGGTCGACGATCATGTAATCGAGCGCGCCCCACTCGACGTCCTCCCACAGCTGAGTCAAGACCTTGTGTACCATCGGGCCGCGCCAGATGACCGGATCGTCGTCGCCGAGGAGGAAATCCATGCTCATGAGCTTCATCCCGTACTTTTCGGGCGGGATCATCGTCTCCTCACGGGTTGCCTTGGGGCGGGCGTCGGACTCGACCATCCGCGGCACGTTCGGTCCGTAGACGTCGGCGTCGAACAGGCCAACGCTCGCGCCGAGATCCGAGAGGCCGGCGGCGAGGTTCACTGCGACGGTCGATTTCCCGACACCACCCTTCCCCGAGGCGACCGCGATGATGTTTTTGACGCCCGGCAGGATCCCTTCCTCGGCCGAGACACCGGTATCGATGCTCGCCGAGAGCTCTACTTCGTACCCCGTATCGGCCAGCGCCTCCCGAACGTCGGCGGCGATGGCGGTTTCGGTCGGCGAGTACGGCGCGCCGAGGGCGAGATCGATCGCGATGGTCTCGGCGCCGATGGTCACATCGTTGATCAACCCGAGCGAGACGATATCGTCGCCCAGATCGGGATCCTCGACGGCGGCGAGTCGATCGAGCACCGCGTTTTCGTCCATATCCTGGGTAGGTCCGCAAACGCCGATAAGGGTTGTGACCCGCACTCGTTGCGGTGCGTTTTACTGCGGTTGATGTAATCAAAAAAGGTTACTCGAACCCCACCAATGGCGTCGATTTTAAGCACCTGTGTACGAAAATCGAGGTATGCTCGAGGACGGATTCGGTCGTGAAACCACGGGAGTGCGAATCTCTCTCACCGACCGGTGTAATTTCGATTGCGTCTACTGTCACAACGAGGGACTCGGTGACACGCGTGGGCCGATGGAACCGGCCGACGAAGAGATGTCGACGGACGACGTCGTTCGGTTTCTGGAAGTCGCCGAGGAGTTCGACGTCCGGAAGGCGAAGTTCACCGGCGGCGAGCCGATGTTGCGCGGGGATCTAGAGGAGATCGTCCGACGGACGCCGAGCTCCATCGAGACCTCGTTGACCACCAACGGGACGTTCCTGCCGGGGCGGGCCGACGCGCTCGCCGACGCCGGGCTCGAACGCGTCAACGTCTCACAGGACGCCCTCTCGCCGAAGGCGTTCCGCGAAGTGACGAAAAGCTCCGCCTACGACGACGTTCTGGCCGGGATCGACGCCGCCCTCGAGGCGGGGCTCGCGCCGGTCAAACTCAACATGGTCGTCTTCGAGAAGACCGCCGGCTACGTTCCCGAGATGGTCGATCACGTCGCCGAAAGCGAGGGGCTCCAGCTCCAACTCATCGAGTACATGCCCGAACTCGCCGGCCGTCCCGAGTGGGCGATCGACATCGAGCGTGTCCACGAGTGGCTGGCCGAGCAGGCCGACCGCATCGAGCGCCGCGAGATGCACGGCCGGAGCCGGTATTTCGTCGGCGAGGAGGACCCGGAGAGCCCCGGCGGAATGGTGGAGATCGTCGACCCCGTCGGCAACGCGGACTTCTGTGCGAACTGTCATCGCGTACGCGTCACACACGAGGGCTATCTCAAGGGCTGTCTCAATCGCAACGACGACCTCAAGAGTATGGGCGAGATGTCGAAAACGGAGATCCGGGAGGCGTTCCGCGAGACGGTCGCCGAACGGGTCCCGTACTACGGCGAATACATGATCAAAGACGACGACGGCGAGTGGACGTTCAACGAGGAGTATATCACGGCCTGAGGGGGCGGAGCGTTTTTCAGTCGTCCGCCGCCACTTCGTCGGCTCCGAGATCCTCGAGCGCCCACGTGACGATTCTCGCTTCGATCAGATCCCGATTTTCGACCATCTGGTCGCCGTCCTCGTACCGTTCTATGATCTCCTCGGCCTCCTGCCGGAGTTTCCGCTCCAGCGGTCGCTGGTCAGGTTCCGCTCTCGTGTCGTTCAAAAGCGCCTCGAAATCCTCCCGGAGAACGAACGATGCTCGACCGGCGTTACACCGCGAAAGCGGGCTCATCCCGGTTTTCAAAACGAGTTCTCGGACGGTCCCCCAGTCGCTCTCACAGAAATGTAGCGACGCCTCCCCCTCGATATCCCGCCACGCGATCGGGCCGGAGTGTTTCAGAAGCTGGACCGCCCGCGGCGGGATGTCGATCCGGTGGGCCGTCTCGGGGTTCCCACAGAGACAGCAGGGCTTTTCGGTGCGCCCGGTGTACATATCGTAAGATAGGACCGTCTCCGGTTTGGGTGTGTCGTACCCGGCGATCCGTGACGCGTATCGTTCCCGTTCGGACCCACGATCACGACGACGCGACGGGGTGAATATTTATCCGAAGCGGTTCTATGGCTGTTCATGCCGAACGCCCAACAGGAGGTCGAGTCCCCCTGTCCCGTCGTCGAGTCGATGGAACAGATCGGATCGAAGTGGCGGTTGCTCGTCTTACACGACCTCCAGGACGGCGAAAAGCGGTTCAACGAACTCAAACGATCGACCGACGCGAACTCCCGGACCCTCTCCCGCGTGCTCGACGATTTACAGGCGAGCGGGTTCGTCGAACGCAGACTCGAGGAGGACGCCCCCGTCGCGACGTACTACTCGCTGACTGATAAGGGTCGATCGCTGTGCCCGGTTTTCGACGAGATCGAGGCGTGGGCCGAGGACTGGCTCGAGGGACTGTAGCACCGAGACGACAGCCTATCCGTGTGTCTCCGGATACGCCGACTCCAGAAGCCCCGGCTCCGCGAGCAGTCGCTCCCGAACCGGATCGATCACGTCCGAGATCGCGGTCGCCGCGGCCGGTTTGAGATCCGCCGGATGGAGCTCACCGGAGACGAAGTCCGATTCGAGCGCGTCGTAGCTGTCGTATTCGAGATCGCCGCCGTACTCGTCGGGGCGCTCGACGGTGAACGTACCGTTTCGTTCCTCCAAGACCGGGAAGACGAGAAAACGGAGGTACTCCAGAACGCCGTTTTCCTCGACTTCGCCGGCCGGACAGTACGCGCCACCGATCTTCGAGTCGACGGCGTCGTCGTCGTCGGTGAGGTTGATCTTCGAATCGGCTTCGGAGGCGGACATCTTCCCGCCGGAGAGCCCCGACAGGAGCGGCGCGAAGACGCAGGTCGGTTTGTCGTACCCCAGATCCGGGAGCTGTTCTCGGGCGAGCATGTAGATGCCGCGCTGGTCGATGCCACCGTAGGCGATGTCGGCCTCGAGGGCGGCGACGTCGAGCGCCTGCATCAGCGTGTAGACGAGCCCACCGAGTTTCGGGTTCTCCGACTGTCGGACGACCTCGCTGCCCGCACGCTGGGCCCGCGAGAGCGTCGTCTCGGCGAGCGTCCGGTAGAGGTCCATCGTGTAGGGGTCCTCGAGTTGGAACTCCGTTCCGCGGACGAACGAGACGGCTCCGGGGTCGCCCCCGGCAGCGTCGATCATTGCCTCGATCGCAGCCTCGTAGTACGCCGAGCGGGCCTCGAGCAGCTCGAAGGGGCTTTTCGCGTCGTCCAGGTGGGCATGGAGGTCGGCGACGAGCACCGTCACGTCGATCCCGGCCTCGACGAAATCGGCCAGTTTCCGCATCGTCGTGAAGTGGCCGATATGCATCTCCCCGGTCGGGGCATAGCCGATGTAGGCGCTCGGTGTCCCCTCGCCGTCGAACAGCGCCTCGATCTCGGATTCCTCGATGACTTCCTCGGTGAACCGCGTCACCAGTTCGGTCCGTTCGGCCGTGTCCATGGGCGTGGTTCCGCGAGACGGCCGATAAAACGTTCGGGTGACGTCACTCGTGGGGGGTCCTCGCACACCGGGACGCCGCGTCGAGCGACGGCGCTCGAACGGAGCCGTTGCGCTTATAAGAAGCCGATCGAACCGGTCGGTATGGAACTCCGAGACGCGTTCGGTTCGGGTCAGGTCGTTTCCGTCGTCGGGGCGGGGGGCAAGAAATCGACGCTGTACGCGCTCGCGAACAGTCTCGATCGTGCCGTCGTCACCGCCACGGTTCGAATCCCGCTCTTCGACGAGGAGGTGGCTGAGCTTCGGGTGACCGACAGCCCCCAGAAGGCCCTCCGAGAGACGAACGCCTGGCCGCTCGGGGTCGTGCCCGCGCGGGACGGTACCCGGGATCGCTACGTCGGTTACGACCGGAAGACGGTCGACGAACTCGCGGCAGCGACCGACGTACCGATACTGATAAAGGCCGACGGCGCCCGGACGCGCCTGCTCAAAGCGCCGAACGACGAAGAGCCGCAGGTTCCGCCCTCGACGGATCTCCTCGTCCCGATCGCGAGCGTCAGGGCCGTCGGAAAGCCGCTGGACCCGGAGTACGTCCACCGGCCTGAGCGGGTCTCGGCGCTCACCGGACTCTCGACGGGCGAACGGATCGAACCGGCCGACGTCGTTACAGTCATCTCACACGACGACGGGGGCCTGAAAGGGTCACCCGACGACGCACGCGTTGTTCCGCTGTTGAACATGGTCGACGACGGCGAACTGCGGGCGACGGCCCGATCGATCGCAACGGACCTTTTAAAAGTCCCGCGGATCGAGCGGGTCGTTCTCGGGCGAATGAATCGTGGAGAAGTCGTCGAGGTCGTTTCATAACGAGACCCTCTTCAGACCCGACCGAAGTACTGGTCCTCGTAGTCGTGTTTGACGAAGTACCGGACGAAGTTGGCGTACGTTCGGTCCGCCGAGTGTTCGGAGACGTGCTCGTATCTGACGACTCCATCGGTGTCGACCACGTACGTCCCCGCGCGGGTGTGTTCGCCGTGTTCGGGGTGTTCGGTGACGCCGCTGTACTCCTTCGAAATCTCGAACTCGGGGTCGGAAAGCAACTGTAGACGCAGGTCGTACAGGTCACGGAATTCGGTCAGTTTCGGTGTCGGTACGTTCGTGAAGGGGAGGACGTCGATCCCCTGGTGACGGTGCATGTCGTACGCCAGCGCGCTGAACGTCCCGAGCTGTTCGGCACAGAACGAACACCACGTCCCCCTGAACGGGATGAGGACTGTCGGCCCGCTTTCGAGCGTTTCGGACAACCGAACCGATCCGCCCGCAGTGCTCTCGAGTTCGAACTCCGGTGCTGACTCACCAATAAGTGACATACGCTCTCAAGGAGCGTCGGGTTCTTGAACCTACGGTACGGGCCGTTCACACCCGCGAATCCGGGTCCGGTCATGGATCTTCCGCTTCGCCGCCTGACTACTCCCCCTCACGGAACCCAGCGGTCGCCGTCTTGACGGTCTCGAACTCCTCGTCACTGTAGGCGATAAACCGGACGTCAGAGAGCGACGAGGGCTCGTAGTCGGCGATCGTCTCGCCGATGATCCGGGCGCCCGCCTCGAGACCGAACCCGGCGACGCCACAGCCGAGCGCCGGAATCACGAGCGAGCGACAGCCGTGTCCGTCGGCGGCGACGAGCGCGTTCCGCGTTGCGTTACGAATACTCTCTTCGGTCGCCTCCCCGTCGCCGTAATGCGGCATCGCGGCCGCGTGGATCACGTAGTCGGCGTCCAGCTCGTAGCCGCCGGTGATAGCGACCTCGCCGAGATCGATCGGTCCCTTCGAAACGGCCTCCTCGTTGAGCCCGCGGCCGGCGGCCCGACGGAGTGCGCCGGCGACGCCGGAGCCCATCTGCAGGCTGGTTCCCGCAGCGTTGACGAGAGCGTCGGCGGACTGTCCGGCGATGTCGCCCTGAACGATACTGAAATCCATGCCCGACGATTCGGCGACCACGATCTTAAACGGTGGGCAGCGGTGGGCGATGATCGTTCGGGGTCTCTCCCGTGCAACCGTTCGGCATCCTTCGACGCGACTGTTACACGACCTACTAAATACGTCGCGCCCGCAGTGTTCGTCAATGGACGAGACGGACGGCGACCGCACGGCGGAGCACCCGTTCGGTGACGGTCTCGAGTCGGCTGTACGGCGTATCGACGAACCGAAAGGCGACGGACGGAGCTATCCGTTCGGTGACGGCCTGAAGCCGGCGGTACGGCGTGTGAAAGCGGACGACGAACCCGAGGTGTCCGTTCCGGACATCGACGAGTTGATCGGTCCGCCACAGACCCTCGAACCGGAGGTACAGGGCGTGTGGGCGATCCAATCGGCGTTCTCGGCGGCGATCCTCGGTGTCATCGCCGGCGTGGCCTTCTCGATCCTCTCACCCGGCGGGTCGTGGGTCGGTGTCGTCGTCTTCGTCGTCGGAACCGTCCTCGGGATCGTCTTCGCGGTGCTCAGATATCGCATCTGGATGTATCAGGTCCGCGATGACTCGCTGTATCTCCGCCGAGGCGTGTTGACGCGGGTCAAAACTGTCGCCCCGTACGTCCGGATCCAGCACGTGGATACCCGCCAAGGGCCGCTGGAGCGGGCGTTCGGACTCTCGACGACGGTGGTCTACACTGCCGGCTCCCGCGGCGCGGACGTATCGATACCCGGACTGACGCCCGAACGGGCGGACGACCTCCAGGCCCGGCTGAAACAGCTGGCGATCGCCGCCGAGGGTGAAGACGCAGTCTGATGAAGCTCGATCCACTCTCCGTGCCGTTCCGTGCGGGCGAGTCCGTCCTCAGGCTCGCGTGGGTGCTCGTCATCATCCTGATCGGGTCGCCGGCGCTCGGGGGCGGCGCCTCGGGAATCACGCTTGTCGTCGTCGCGTGGTTTCTGATCGCGCTCACCTACCAGCTCGTCTACTACCAGCGCTTCGAGTACGAACTCACCGAGGACACGCTGGATATCGCCTCCGGCGTCGTTTCCCGACGGAACCGTGAAATTCCGGTCGGTCGGATACAGAACGTCGACATCAGTCGGAACGTCTTCCAGCGCGCGCTGGGTATCGCACAGATCAACCTCGAGACGGCCGGTGGCTCCTCGACGGAGGCCTCGCTTCGGTACGTCAGCCACGAGGAAGCAAAGCGCCTTCAGTCCGAGCTCGGGCGGCTGAAACGTGGCGCGAGCGTCGAGGAGGCGGCGGACTCAGAGCCGGAACGGGAGCTTTTCGCCGTGACCTCCAAGGAGCTCGTGTTGCTCGGGATCGTCGGGATCGACCTCCGGCTGTTGTCGATCGTGACGGTCTTTTTGCCAGTCATCTCGCCGTCGCTGCGCGAGCGGTTCGCCGATCCGCTCGTCGGCCTCGCTCTCACCGCCCCGCTCGTGGCCGCCGCGATCGTCGCCGCCGCCGCCCTAATAAGCGGCGTGATCGCCGTCGCGAACTACTACGGGTTCCGGCTCAGCCGACAGAACGACGAACTGCTCTACGAGCGCGGCCTGCTTCAGCGCTACAGCGGCTCGATCCCACTCGAGAAGGTTCAGACGCTGACGGTCTCAGAGAACGCGATCGCTCGACGCCTCGGGTACGCCTCACTGGCCGTCGAGACGGCAGGCTACGCGCCCGGTGACGCCGGGTCCCAATCCGCTGTCCCGCTGGCGGACCGAAAGCGGGTGTTCGACCTCGCACAGTCCGTCGAGCCCTTCGAGACGCTCGATCTCGAACGCCCGCCGAAGCGGGCACGTGAACGGTACATCGTCCGATACAGCTTCGTTGCCCTGCTCGTCATCGGTACGGCTTTCGCCGCCGACGCGTACACGGAGTTGACGTTCGCGTGGTATCTCACGCTCGCGCTGGTTCCGCTCGCCGTGGTCGCCGCACACCTCAAATGGACGCACCTGGGCTACGACGTCCAATCGGAGTACGTCGTCCTCCAGGAAGGCTTTTGGACCCGGACGATCACTGTCGTCCCCTACTACCGCGTCCAGACGGTGCTGGACTCACAGACGGTCTTCCAGCGGCGACGGCGACTCGCGACGCTCGTCGTCGACACCGCCGGCTCCAGCGGACTGACCAACCGACAGCCGAGGGCGCTCGATATCGACGAACGCCGTGCCGGCGAACTCCGGGAAGCGGTCGCCGACAGTCTCCAGGAGAAAGTCAGACAACAGCGGAACAAGCGCCGTCGGGAGCGGATCCGATCGATCGAGGCCGACCTCGAGGAGAGCGCCTCCGGCGTCACGTCCTGACTCCCTCAACGCTTTTGAGCGGTGCGCTCGATCGGGTCGCATGGCACGAGAGATCAGACACGAAGCACGCGGCCCGGAAGTTTTCGACAGCGCCGACCTCGGCGATGACGGACGGTTGTATATCTGCCGCTGTGGACTGTCCTCGAACGGGGTGCTCTGTGACGGCTCACACAACGCGACGACCGACGAGGAGGACGGAATAGTTTATAAATACGAGAACGACGACCCCGACGGCAGTCGCCGACCGATCGGCGGGTTCGAGTTCGAAGACGAGTGAGCCGCTTATTATAGATATCCTTCTTCGAGCAGCAGTTCGCCGTTCAGCACGCTCGCGCCGGCGGCGCCCCGCATCGTGTTGTGGGCCAGACAGTTGTACTGGATGCCGTCGGTCGTCGATTCGATCCCGCCGACCGCGATGCCCATCCCGCCACCGAGGTTCCGGTCCAGGCGCGGCTGGGGCCGATCGGGCTCTTCGAACACCTCGATGAGCCGCTCCGGCGAGGAGTGGAGATCGATCGACGGGTACGACTCGAGCGCCTCGACGATCGACTCGATCGAGGGGTCCTCCGAGAGGTCGGTCCAGACGTTCTCGAGGTGGCCATCGAGGGTCGGAACTCGGTTACACGAGGCCGACACGTCGGCGCCGTGCAGTTCGACCTCCGCTCCGTCGAAGGAGCCGAGCAGTTTTCTCGATTCGGTCTCCATCTTCTCGGCCTCCCCGCCGATGTGCGGCAGGACGTTGTCGATGATCTCCATCGACGTGACACCGGAGTAGCCGGCGCCGGAGACGGCCTGCAGCGTCGAGACGGTGATCCGTTCGAGGCCGAACTGATCGAGGGCGGCCAGCGTGGGAACCATCGTTATCGTCGAGCAGTTGGGGTTTTTCAGTAACGCGCCGTCCCAGCCGCGCTCGTCGCGTTGGACCTCGAGGAGCCCGAGATGGTCGGCGTTGACCTCCGGGATCATCAGTGGGACGTCCTCGTCCATTCGGCCGTTCGAAGAGTTCGAGGAGACGACGTAGCCGTCCTCGACGAACTCGGGTTCGACCGCCGCGCCGATATCGGAGGGCAGCGACGAAAAGAGGAGATCAACGTCGTCGGGGACCGCCCCGGGATCGGTCTCGACGACCGTGAGATCGGCGATCTCCTCGGGGATCGGCGCGTCGACGCGCCATTTGGCGGCTTTACGGTACGGCCGGCCGGCGCTGGAGGCCGACGCGGTCAGGGCGGCGATTTCGAACTCCGGGTGTGGTACGAGTAGCTGGATGAGTCGTTGTCCGACGGCGCCGGTCGCGCCGAGAACACCTACACGAGTAGACATTGCCGGTGGTATGGTGAGCCACAGGAAAACGGTTGTGGTACTCGGGCCGAAACCCGAGAGATATTATGAACGTCCGTGAGAAATCTCAGGCCGCTTCTTGTGGGACGCGGTTCTTGCGGGTGACGTAGCCGGCGATCCGGTTGCGGACCCCCTTCGATTCGACGTTCGTCAGTTCGGAGACGAGTTCCTTGTTGTGCTCGAAGTCGTCGCCGAAGGCCTTCGGGTATCGTTCCATGAGCAGCGCGGCGGTCTTTTTTACGTAGGCGGGTTTGATGGCCATTGGTAGCCACCTCTACTGCTGTGGTACTCAAAAAAGGTTCGACTCGGCCGTCCGGGATGTTTCTACACCCCTGCGGGACGTCCCCGGGATCGAATCGGGGCTCACCTGTCGATTCGAAAAGTTGATTAAAGTATGGCGAGTCGGTGAGTCTCGACTGTATGATGGCGCGGAGCGCGACGTCACATCGGGGGTGTAAGGTGAGGCGAGACGGTCCCGGTGCGGGATCGACGGGTCCGTCCCGCCGATCCGAGGGGATATGTGCTCGCGGATGACCGCCGACAACTCACCGAGCGACGAGGACTCGGACCCGTTGATCAGCGTGTTGTACGTCGCCGCCGATCCGAACACGGCAGCCCGAGTCTCGACGGAACTCGAGTCGATCGACGACGGACTGGACGTCGAGACGTCACTCGACGGTGATCGAGGGCTCGAACGGGTGCGATCGAACGGGATCGACTGTGTCGTTTCCGATCACAGCCCGCCGGACCTCGACGGGATCGAGTTCCTGGAAGCCGTCCGCGAGTGGGCCCCCGAACTCCCGTTCATCCTGCACACTGAGAACGGCTCCGAATCGATCGCCGCCGACGCGATCGAAGTTGGCGTAACTGGCTATCTGCCGGCCGGCCATGACACCGAAGCGCACGAAACGCTGGCGCATCGAATCCGGAACGCGGTCGGGGGCGAGGGGTTCGGAGCCGAGGGCCATCACCGCCGCGAGAAGGCGTCACAGAAGCGGGATATACCGGTTCGCCAACTGGCCGAGAACGTTCGTGAGATGGTCTGGATATCCGATCTCGAGGAGTCCGAACTGCTCTACGTGAACTCCGCGTTCGAGGCGATCTGGGGTCGGCCGGCCGAATCGCTCTACGCCGATCGGAAAGCGTTCCTCGAGGCGATCCACCCCGAAGACCGCGAACGGGTCCGGAACGCGCTTCCGGAACAGGTCGAGGGGACGTACGACGAGGAGTACCGGATCGTGCGCCCGGACGGAGAGATCCGGTGGATCTGGGACCGGGCGTTCCCGGTCGAAAACACCGCCGGAAGAGCCGACCGAATCGTCGGCATCACGTCCGATATCACCGATCGGAAAGAACGAGAGCGGGAGCTGAAAAAATACGAAAACGTCCTCAAGGCGGCCGGAGACGCGGTCTACACGCTGGATCTCGACGGCCGTTTTCGGATGGTCAACGACCGGTTCACCGAGTTGACCGGGTACGACCGATCGGAACTTTTGGGCAACGACGTCTCGATCTATCTCGGCGAAGCGGATATCCAGCGGGGCAACGAACTGATCCGTGAGTTGCTCACGACGGAGACGGACGTCGTCCATCTCTCAGAGACCATACACACGGCTGACGGGCGGAAGGTCCCGGCCGAGGCCCGGATCACGCTCCTGGAAGACGAGTCTGGAGACGCCATCGCGACGACCGGCGTCGTCCGGGACGTCTCCGATCGCAGAGAACGGGAACGGGAACTCGAACGCTACGAGGCGGTCTTCGAGCAGTTGAACGACGGGATATACGTCCTCGACGGGGACGACCGGTTGATCTACGTCAACGATCGGTACGCGTCGATGAAAAAAGTACCCCGAGAGGAGCTCCTCGGGACACACATCACGGAATGGGTCTCCGAGACGGTCGTCGAACGGGCCGGCGAGATCCGCGACGAGATACGGAAAGGTGCCCGCGGTACGGGCAGGATCGAAACGACACTGGAGGACGCCGACGGCCGAGAAACGCCGATCGAACTCCGACTCATCAACGTCGAACGCTCCGAGGGAACCGAGCGGATCGGCGTCGTTCGAGACATCACGGAGCGGAAAGGCCGGGAACGGGATCTAAAGCGACAGAACGAACGACTCGAGGAATTCGCGAGCATCGTCAGCCACGACCTCCGGAACCCGCTCCGCGTCGCGGAGGGTCGGGTGGAACTCGCAGGCGAGGCGTGCGACAGCGTCCATCTCGAGGCGGTCGAACGCGCTCACGACCGGATGGACACGCTGATCGAGAGCCTGCTCGCGCTCGCACGGGAGGGCGCGGCGGTTACCGACTTCGAGTCGGTCGAACTCGGTTCGGTCGTCGATCGCTGCTGGTCGAACGTCGAAACGGGGCGCGCGGAGCTTCGAGTCGAGATCGATAGATCGGCCCGTGCCGACGAGAGCCGGCTGAAGCAGGTGTTCGAGAACCTGTTTCGGAACTGCGTGGAACATGGTTCCACCGATGAGAGCGACCTCCTCGTGACGATCGGCGAACTGGAGGACGGGTTTTACGTGGCCGACAACGGTCCCGGGATTCCCGCCGAAAACCGTGAGGACGTCTTCGATCTCGGCCACTCGACGAACCCGGACGGAACCGGATTCGGACTCAGCATCGTCGAACGGATCGTCGACGCCCACGGCTGGGAGATAGCGGTCACCGAAAGCGCCGACGGCGGAGCCTGCTTCGAGATCACCGGCGTCGAGTTCGACGACCGGTAGTCGCGGGCACGATCGTCGACCGAACGGCGAACGGACGGTTGGAATCCGAACGATCGACCGCGAGCGCAGCGTTTTATACGCCCCCTCCAGAGAGAACAGATAGAAACCGTATGGATCGACTCTATGTACGACCGGTCGGGCACCGACGGCTGGATCGGACGGCGAAACCTCCGCGTGTTCGATGATCGGCCCCGCACAACTGCTGGAGTTGCTGCTCAACGGACTGACTATCGGGATCGTCTACGTCCTCGTGGCCGCTGGACTCTCTGTCGTCTTCGGCGTGATGGACGTCCTCAACGTCTCCCACGGCGAACTGTTGGCGCTTGGCGGGTACTTCGCTTTCTCGCTCGTCGCCTGGGGCGGGGAAACCGGGTTCTGGCTCGCGTTGCTCTTCGTCCCGCTTTTCGTCGGCCTGATCGGGGCCGGCATCGAGCGACTGACGATCCGTCGGGTGTACGGCCGCGGCCATCTGGCGCACATCCTGCTCACGTTCGGTCTCCTGTTGGTGTTGTACGACCTCCGACGACAGGTCTGGGGGGACGAACCCCGGTTTCTGTCATCGCCCGGCCTGATGGATCAGCCGCTCGTCGTCTTCGGGTTCTCCTACTCGATGTACAACTACTTCATGATCCTCGCCGGGGGGTTGCTCGCCTTTTCGACGTGGGTTCTCCTGCGGTACACCCGGTACGGGCTGATCGTTCGGGCCGGCTCCGAGGACCGATCGATGGTTCGGAACCTCGGGATCGACATCGACAGCTACTATACGCGGGTGTTCGGGTTCGGCGCAGCGCTCGCGGCCTTCGGGGGGATCGTCCTCGGCGGTTATCAGAGTCTCAACCCCGAGATGGGTAACGCGGTCATCATCCCGGCGTTCGTCATCGTCGTGTTGGGCGGTCTCGGGAGCTTCCGCGGCGCCGTCGTCGGCGGGCTTTTCGTGGGATTCATCCAGAGTTTCGTCAGTACGTATCTTCCCGTGTTTCAGGGGGTGGTCATCTTCCTGCTCATGATCGCCGTTCTGCTCGTTCGGCCACAGGGACTGTTCGGCGGCGGGGGCGACGGGGTCGGAGCGGGTGGCTCCGATCCGAGCGCGTTCGTCAGCGGGACGAACAGATCGTTCCTCGGCGATCGTCTCCGAGGTCGGCTCGGGATCGGCGTCGTGGCCGCGCTTGCGCTCGTCCCGGTCTTCGAGGGCGTCCTCTACTCGGGGTTCGTCGTCTCGCTTTTGATCACCGTGCTGATCTGGGCGCTGTTCGCGATGAGTCTCGATATCATCTTGGGTTACACCGGATTGATCTCGCTCGGCCATACGCTGTTTTACGGGCTCGGGGCGTACGTACTGCTCTTGGCGCTGATCCATCTCACCCCCTCCGCGCCGATCGCGCTCGCGCTCGCCGTCGGCGCCGCCGCCCTGGTCTCGTGGGTCGTCGCCCGGATCGCGATCCGCGTCTCCGGGGTGTACTTCGTGATGATCACGCTGGCGTTCGCGGAGGTCGTTCACCGGGCGAGCCTCAGACTCGAGATCACCGGTGGGAGTAACGGACTGTTCGGCGCGCCGGAGCCGCTTTACGGGTTCGGTGACGTCGGGGTCCGTCTCGGCGACGTCATTGTCGGCATCGAGCCGTTCGCCTTTACCGGCGACGCGCTGTTCTATTATCTGTTGCTCGGGACGGTCGTCGGCGCGTACCTCCTCGTGCGGCGGGTCATGGCCTCGCCGTTCGGAACGGTGCTACAGTCCGTCCGGGAGAACGAACTCCGGGCCCGGTTCGTCGGCTACCGGGTGCAGTCGTTCAAACGACAGGCGTTCGTTCTCAGTGGAACCCTCGCGGGGCTTTCGGGGGCGCTGTTCGGGCTGTACACCGGCTTCGCCTCCCCGTCGCTTCTACACTGGATCAACAGCGGCGAGGTCATCGTCATGGCGATCCTCGGCGGCTCGGGGACGCTGTACGGGCCGATGATCGGCGCGGCGGTGTTCACGCTCTTCGAGGAGTACCTGTCGTCGCTCGTTCCGTGGTGGCGGCTGATACTCGGTGTCGTGTTCATCCTCGTGGTGTTGTTCCTCCCGAAGGGACTGATATCGCTGCCGATAAAACTCTCCGAAGCGGTCGGTCGTCGGAGGGGCGGCTCCGATGGGACCGCCTCCGGACCGGAGGTGAAGCCCGATGAGTGATCGAGCCGGGGGGACACCCGCCCTCAGAACCGACGGGCTCACGAAGCGATTCGACGAGTTGACGGCCGTCGACGGCGTCAGTCTGGCCGTCCCGGAGGGCGAGTTTCGGAGCGTGATCGGACCCAACGGGGCCGGGAAGACGACGCTGTTTCATCTCATAAGCGGCGCGATGGCGCCCACGTCAGGCTCGGTCTCGCTCCACGAAGAAGTGATTACGACCCGCTCGCCCGCCGAGCGGGTCTCCCGGGGACTCGCCCGGTCGTTTCAGTTGACGACGGTGTTCGACGGCCTCTCGGTGCGTGAAAACGTTCGATTGTCGGTCCAGGCAGGGGCCTACGGGGAACTATCCGTTCGAAAGCGACTCTTCGCCGATCCCGAGGAGATCGAACCGATCGTGCGCCGGACCGAATCCGTCGTCGAACGGGTCGGACTCGAGGGACTCGCTACCGCTCAGGCGAGCGATCTCGCGTACGGCGACCGACGGCGGCTCGAACTCGGACTCGTGTTGGCGACGGACCCGGACGTCGTGTTGCTCGACGAGCCGACGGCGGGAATGAGCGGCGAGGAGACGCGTGAGACGATCGAACTGATCGAGGACGTACTGGCGGATCGGACGCTTCTGCTCGTCGAACACGACATCGATCTGGTGATGCGGATCTCCGATCGGATCACGGTTCTCAACGAGGGGAGCGTTCTGGCGACCGGAACGCCCAGCGCGATCGCGAACGACGATCGGGTTCAGGAAGCTTATCTCGGGGGGTACGATTCATGACGCGACGATCGGAAAAACACCGGATAGAAGAACCGCTGTTGCGCCTCGGGGAGGTGACGGCCGGCTACGGGAAGACGACCGTCTTGAACGAACTCTCCTTCGAGGTCGGACACGGGGAGATCGTCGGCCTCGTCGGCCGCAACGGGGCCGGGAAGACGACGACGCTGCGAGCGATCATGGGATCCGTCACACCACGGTCGGGGACGATCGTCTTCGACGGCCGGGAGATAAGTGGCATAGAACCAGAGGGAACCGTCTCTCACGGGATCGCCCTGGTCCCAGAGGAGCGTCGGATCTTCCAGAACCTCACCGTCCGGGAGAACCTCCGCTTGGCGGCGCTTGGTTCGGGGACCGATCCGGGCGCTGTCGGAGAGGTCCTCGCGACGTTCGAGAACCTGAAAGACCGTGGCGACGCATCCGGGATGGGCCTCAGCGGCGGCGAGCAGCAGATGCTCGCGATCGCCAGGGCGATGGTCGGAGACGCGAAGCTCCTGTTGCTCGACGAACCGACCGAGGGACTCGCACCGGGGATCGTCGACCAGGTCGTCGAAATCATCGAGGCCCTCCGGGAGCGCGGACGGACAGTGCTGTTAGTCGAGCAGAATGTCCACGTCGCCCTCGACGTCTGCGATTTCATCTATCTCGTCGAAAACGGTCAGATCGCGCACGCGGCCCCGAGCGCCGAACTACGCGAAAACGAGGCGATACTCGAGGAATATCTGGGCGTTTCAACGTGACGCCCCGCGCTCTGAACGCCCCTACTCAGTCGTTCGACCGACCCGATCGGATTCGGTATTCGTCCCGTCGTACGTCTCGAGGAACCGTTTGATAATCCGCTCTTCGGCCCGATGGAGCGTCTCGCTGCAGGTCGATTTGGCGACGCCGAGCGCCTCGGCCAACTCTTCCTGTGTACACTCTCGAGGAGTGTCATAATAGCCGTGCTCGGCCGCCGTCCGGAGAACCTCCAACTGGTGGTCGGTCAGAAGTTTCTCGGTTTCGACCTCCTGATAGATCGACTCGACCCTGAACGGGATCCCGAGCTCGTCCAGCCGCTCGCCGAGCATCGACAGCCGGCTTCTCGAGGCTGTCACTTCCCAGACGACCTCGCCGTCTTCGATGCTGAAAGGCATCTCCAGCGGGACCCCGGCCTGCTGAATCGGCTCCAAGAGCAACGGCTGGGTCGTCTCGAACTGGACGAGAGGTTCGTCGGCCTCGTCGCTCAGGATCTCGAGCGCCGCGACGCTGTCGCACGCTCGCATCTCCTCGATAACCGCCTCCGGAGCCGGAGCGGAAAGCTCGACGAGTGCGACGCCCGACGCTCCGTTTCGGACGGCGGCGAGGACACGGAGCCGCGCGTTCGGGAGCGTTCGGGAGAGCTCGCCGATCCAGACGAACTCGGGAACCGTCAGGGTGAGCGTCGCTCGTGGCATTGCTCTACATCACCCGGTTCCGTCCGTCGGATCCCCGAAGTGAACCGGCCGGTCCGATCCCGAGGTGGCCGACGATCGCTCACTTTCCGGACAGTTCGGTCCCTTCCGGATGGGATTCCCGTTCATGTTCGGGTGAACGAACGGTGTATATAAAACCACCGCTGCGATTCCCACGTTGTTGTACTACGTCTCGAACACTGTCTCGGTCCGAAGCGTCCGATAGTCGGCTCTCGTCCTTCGTCTATTCTCGTCCTTCGTCTGTTCTCCATCGTTCTCGGGGCGGCTCACTCCAGTGGTCGATCCCGGCGTTTCGACCGTCGCCAGCGGGGGCTCGGCGCCGGGGACCAAACTTCTGAAGTTCTCCCTGTCGGTCGGCCGAAACGGAGGGACCGGGGACAGCGGCGGGGTACCGGAACGGGGATGGGGGTTTTCGACGACAGTCAGGCCGTAACGATCCCGGCGTCGGAATCGTCAGAGTCGGTCAGCCGATAGCTCGATTTCCGGGCGTCCATCAGGTAGATGGACTCCTCGACGACGTCGACGTCCTCGAGTTTCCGAAGCGCGTGACGGACGGTCCGCTGGGGCAGTAGAGAGGCATCGGCCAACTGTGACTGTGTCATCGGTCCCTCGTACTGGAGTGTTTTATAAACAAGTTTCGCGCTGGGAGGGAGCGAACCGACTACGGCCTCGGTCTCTGGCATACCTCTACCGAGGAGCCGAAGCTCATTAACCGTCAGTCGGTTCGGTTACCGTCGCACAATCGCGCGATGGTTATATATATGGTGTTCAAGGCACCCGTATCAGGCTCTTATGACTCCTCTAACAGACCCAGATCGGCCGCGACGTAGTCGGCGAGTTGATCGAAGACGTCGGGATCGACCGATGCGACCGATCTCCCGTCGTGTAGCTCCTCGTTGTGTCGGGCCACCGTCTCTTCGACCTCCGGGAAGGGGATCCGCGTCCGCGTGTCACACGCCGGACAGACGATCGGGATCTCCGGGGCACCCTCGCTCATGCCGCGTCCGTTCGGTTCCGACGGATAAAGTCGCCCCGGTTCGACGCTCACCCGGCTGTCGCCGCCGGAAGCGCCGAGAGCGCCTCCGTGAGTTCGCGCGTGTCAGGTAAGACGTACAGCTGTACCTCGGCTTTTCGGTTGTGGATCTCGATCGACGTATCGATCGTGAAGGCGTACTCCTGTTGGTCCGGAAGCCGGCTCTGGATCGACCGGATGACGTTCGTTCCCGAGTCTCTGAGAAACTCCGGCGGCGAATGCTCGATGGTGGTCTCTAGGCTGTTCGCCCAACTGTCGATGAACCCGCTCGTGATTATGTTGCCGAGTTCCTTTATGGCCGCCTCGGTCATGCCGTCGTCACCGGGGGCGACGCCACCGGGCGTCATCGCGTCGGCGATGTGCCGGGCGGACTCCTCGCTGAACATGGCGAGAAAAAAGCCGCTCGGGAGTCCGCTCAACTCGAAGACGACGCTCACGTACGTCTCGGATCCGACCTCGGCGGAGATATCGGAAAACGAGAGGAACCGGAGCTGGCTGACGTCGACGTCCGTTCGGAGTCCGGTGAGCTGAGCGATCTGTTCGGAGGCGCGGGTCGCGCTTCGCCCGGCGAAACCGTTGAAGACGGTGAGCTTTTCGGCCGGGACGGCGAGGCCGTCCGGCCGTCCTTCGAGCAGTTTGACGAACTCGCTGTACTCCGGGATCAGGTAGATCGGCACCGATAGTTGGCTGTCGACGGCTTCGAGCCGACTCTCGAAGAGGAACACGCCGTACTCGGCGGCGTCACGGCGCGTGAGCTGCGGGAGGATCCGCGTGCCGCTGGCCTCGATGTACGTCGGGGGAGTGATGTCGACCGAGGTGTCGAGGTGGTTCGCCCACCCGTCGACGAACCCGCCGATCATGATGTTCCCCAGCTCCGCGAAGGCGCCGCCGACGAGTTCGTCCTCGCCACCGCGGGATCGGAGCCGCTCTCGGAGTCGCCGGGCCGACTGTGGATCGAATATCAACATCGTCTCACCCGAAAGCCCGCCGCTCATCCCGACCTGGACGCCGACGTACCGCTGTCCGGTGAACACGTCGGCGAGCGCCTCGTCCGAAACCAGACTGACGCCGGTCACGTCGTGTCGAAACCGGATACCGGTCATCTGTGAGAGGGCCCGTGCGGCCTGTTTCGCCCCCCGCGAGGCCAGATGGTTGTAGGCCTCGAGTTGGTTGATCGCGATCCTCATCGCCGAGGGGAGGAGTGACAGCTAGTATCGACCGACGGAGGCCGGGCCGGGTCGGCGACGGTGCGAACGCTCATACTCCGAGGTTCGGCATACGGTATAGTAACCTTCCGGACCGACACAGCGCTCGAAATTCGCTACTCGAAGAGCCCGGTCGACATGTAGCGTTCGCCCGAATCCCAGAAAACGGTCACGACCAGCGGACACGACTCCGGGATCGGTTCGGGGGTGGCCGGCTCGTCTTCGAGTATTCCGACGTCGTTGTCGGGGTCGGGGCAGTTGACGTCGCTGTCCGTTCGTAGCCGCTCGGCGACGCGTTTGGCGGCGACGAGCGAACCGCCGGAGGACTGTCCGACGAGGATCCCTTCCTCGCGGGCGAGGCGTCGACATTCTGCCTCCGCGGCTTCGATACCGACAGTTTCGACGTCGTCGAGCAGTTCCCGGTCGAGGTTCGGAGAGACGAATCCCGGCCCCATCCCCTGGAAGTCGTCGTCTCCGGGTTCACCACCGGAGAGGACGGCGTTCGTCTCGGGCTCGACGCCGACGACCGAGAGGTCCGGGAACCGTTCTCTGAGCCGACGGCCGATCCCGGAGATCGTCCCTCCGGTCCCGATCCCGGCGACCAGGGCGTCGACGCGTCGATCGCCGACCTGTCTCAGGATCTCCTCGCCGGTCGTTCGGTAATGGGCCTCGGGATTCGCCGGGTTGTCGAACTGACCGAGCTGGACCATTCCCGCCTCGGCTTCGAGTTCGTCGGCGCGCGCTTTCGCGTCGGAGATCGTCCCCTCGACGAGTTCGAGCTCGGCGCCGTAAGCCGCCATCAGTTGCCGTCGCTCCGGCGATTTCGAGGCCGGCATGACGATCGTGATGTCGTACCCCTTGGCCGCGGCGACGACCGAGAGGCCGATCCCCGTGTTCCCGGAGGTCGGTTCGACGAGCCGGTCACCGGGAGTGAGTTCGCCCGCCTTTTCGGCCGCCTCGACCATCGCCAGCGCCGGTCGATCCTTCGCCGATCCGCCAGGGTTCTTCGATTCGATCTTCGCCGCGATGACGGATCCGGGCGGCGACTGTACCTGTACCAGCGGCGAGCCGATCGTGTCGAGGATGCCCCGCTTCATTATCCGGCGGTTCGGGACGAAAATATAAAACGACAGTGGAGCGGCCGAACGGGTGCCGACTGAACGGCGAAGGGGTGGGGCACCGAAACTATAATGTTTATTCGTGTAGAACTAACTCCACGCCATGCCTCCACACACTATTACCGGTTCGACACCCCTCGAACGGCTTCGGTCCCGGTATGAGAGCACAGAGACGAGATGTCCGGAGTGTGGGTACGTCGACGACGACAGGGAAAGCTGGACGAGCAGATCGGACGGTCGGCGGATCGTATACCATCACGTCTGTCCGGGCTGTGACGCCGACCGTGAACACGTGTTCGAATTGAGGACCTCCTCCTGAAATGCGGGGCGTTCCCCGGGGTCTCGGTGAATCGGGTCAGGCCGCGTAGATTGCGTAGTTGAGCACGCCGGCGAAGGAGATCCAGGCGAGATACGGCACGAGGAGCGCCGCCGCGCGTCGATCGACGCGATCGAAGGCGACGATCGTAGAGACGACTGAAACCCAGAGCAGACCGATCACGACCAACCCGAGATCCGGACGCCGGAGGCCGAAGAAAACCGGCGTCCACGCGAGATTGAGGAGGAACTGGATCCCGAAGAGGGCGAGCGCGAGTCGGATGTCGTTTCGGGACCGCCCCCGACGCCAGACGAGCGACAGCGCGATCCCGAGAAGCGTAAACAGGGCGGTCCAGACGATCGGAAAGAGGATTTCGGGCGGGAAGAACCACGGCCGGTCGAACCATTCAGTATCCGCCCCGAAAAAGAACGCCGGGAACGCACCGACAGCGTTCACCGAAACGACGAATCCCACGGTCCGTAGCCACTCGCCGCGCGGGATCCGCCGGATCCGGTTCAGCACGGTCAGTACGCCTCGGCGAGCCCCGAAAGCGCCTCGTGATCGGTCGTCGTGTGCGGCGCCGTCAGCGGTGAGACGCTGACACGACCCTCGAGGACCGCGCGTCGATCGCTGCCGACGGGATCCGGGACGGATCCCTCCGCCATCATCTCCCAGATCCGGTCGTGGATCCTGACCCTCCCGTCTGCGTCGCGTTCGGAGTCCATCTCGTAGACGTGGGAGGGGCGGGTGATCTCCATCGGGGCGGTCCCCTCTTTCGGCGGCAGCGGCGCGTTGACGTTCAGATAGTCGGCCGTCTCGAAGACGTCGACGTTCGGCGCGTGCTCGACGAGATACCGGACGGCCCGAGCGGCCTCGTCGAAATGAACCGGATCCGGCGAGAAGTCCTCGTAGGAGAACTCGCCGGCCGGGAAGTACACCGACGCCGCGATGGCCGGGACGTCGAAGAAGGCCGCTTCGACGGCCGCCGAAACGGTTCCCGATCGGCCGAGTACGTACGCGCCGAGGTTCGCGCCGTGGTTACACCCCGAGACGACGAGGTCGGGATCGAGATCGAGCGCGCCGAGACCGGCGACGACGCAGTCGGCCGGCGTCCCCTCGACGGCGTAGCCCAGTTCGTGTTCGATCAGATCGACGGCGCGTGAGAGCTGTCGTCCGACGGCGCTTTGATCGTCCGCCGGGGCGACGACCGTCACGTCGGCGATCGGCGAGAGGCGCTCGTAGAGCGTCCGTAGACCGACCTCGTCGATCCCGTCGTCGTTGGTGAGGAGGATCTGCATACGACGAGTGAGTGCCGTCGTCGCAAAAGACCACCGCTGTCGGTACTCGGGTTATCGGACGCCGAGCAGTTCGCCGACGTTTTTCAGATACATCGGGATCGCGGTCCGGCGGGCCCGCTCGACCGCGTCTCGAATCGTCCGTCCGACGTCCTCGAAGACGCCCTCGCCGTGGCCGACCAGCAGCCGCTCCGGATCGTACCCACGGAGCCGTTTCGGCGGGAACGCCCGCAACATCGGATGGACACCCAGCGTTTCTTCGGGCGCACGGAAGTACTCGACCGTACCGAGCGCCTCGGGAACGACGAGCGTCTCACCGTCGAAAAGCACCGCTTCCTGCCACAGCGGATTGTCGACCAGTCGGATCACGTCGAACCCACCAATGCGGCCGTCGAACCGCTCGGTCGGGGCGTCGAGCGCGTCGGCGACCCCGCTCATCCATTCGGGGACGTAAACGGGAACGTCGTGTCGGTTCGCGACCGCCGCCGAGTCCCGCTTGTGTCGATCGAGTAACACGACGATACCGGCCGGGTCGGCATATTCTTCGAGGAGATCATCGAGGCTGCCGGCGTCGACCGGGTCGATAATCCAGAGTTCCCCGTTTCTCTCGACGGCGTGTGAGGCACGCTGCATCGTCTCCTCGGGATAGGCGATCCATCCGACGCCGTCCTCGAAGCGATCGACGACCGTCAACGCCGCCTCGCCGGAGCCTTTCATCGGCATACGTCGAATTGGGACGCCGGATTGATAAACCGTTCACCGCATTCCTCCACATTTATTCGCGCTCACGCCCAATTCACGGTATGCTCGGCTCGTGCCGGTGGCTCGCGCTGGAGGTCAAATCGATCGAGCGGATCGGCTCGTTCTACCGGAAGCATCTCTCGGTCCCCGTCGTCTCCCGGACCGATCGGGAACTGGCACTCGACGTCGGTGGTGACTCGACACTGTTGTTGCGCCGTCCCGACGGGGTCCCCCGGGGCGGACTCCACACCCATTACGCGCTGTCGTGTCCCGCCGACGCCTACCGCGCGTGGTGGGACGAACTCGACGGGACGTTCGATCTCCAGGAGGTCGATTTCGGCAGTATGCGCTCGCTGTACTTTTACGATCCCGAGGGCAACTGTGTCGAGATCGGTGGCCGCGACGACCCGCAGGAAAGCGACGACCCGACGCTATCGGGGATCTTCGAGGTCGTCTTCGAGGTCGAATCGCTCCCCGAGGCGGAGGCGTTCTACACCGATCTCGGGTTCGAAACCGTCGATCGGGGCGAAAACCGAAAGCGGACTCGCCTCACCACGGGAGCGTTCGATATCGAACTGTGGGAGCCACATCTCGGGTTGGCCGACGCCCGGGGCGGTGTCCACGTCGATGTCGGAATCGGGGGAGACGACCCCGAAGCCGCCGCCGACGCGGTCGACGGTCGGGTGCGGAAACGGGAACCGCTCGAGAACGGCGTTCGGATCCGGGATCCGGACGGCCACTACCTGACACTTGTCAGATAGAAACGGGGATCGCTGGATCGACGCGACCGTCAGCCGAGCCGTTCGGAGTCGATCTCACGCCCCGGCGGCGAAACGACGAGAAATCCCCTGAAGTGCATCAACTCTCCGCCGAGGTCACGGATGTCCCGTGCGAACCCGGCCGCGAGTTCGTTCAGATCGCCCTCGACGTTCAACACGAGCACGTCGTCGTTCTCGACGTGGTCGATCCATTCTTCGGGGTCGGTCGTGCCGTCGAGGACGCCGAGAACGACTTGGCCACCGACGTCCGGGTCGTCGAGTTCGCCTTCGGCGGTCTGGAGATCGAGTTCGAAATCACCCATACCCGACACTCTCACCCGGGGAGAAAAAGCCTGCCGGCACGTCGGGGTCGGGCAGTTTCCCACAGCGCGGCCGAGCCACGGGGGACACCCGAGACGGGTCGCTTTTGTCCGTCGGAGACGTACCGTTGTCAGTGACAGCCGATCACGACGACCCGAAGGCGTCGATCGATCCCGGAACCTTCTACGAGGTGCTCGAGTCACGGCGCCGACCGGTCGTGAGTACCGCCGAAGTGGCGAAGGCGATCGAGTGCTCGATCGATACGGCCGAGGCGGCGCTGTCCGAACTCGCCGAGTCGAGCGAAATCGGTCGGCTCGCGACCGACACCGTCGACGACGTCTGGTTCTCCGGCCACACCGGGTCCGCCGAAGAGCGGCTCACGGTGTTCGAAGCGCGCCGCGAGATCGTCGCCGACCATCCCGCCCAGTATACCCGGGCGCTGTTGACGCAGTTCGCCCACCTCGAGGAGACCAACCGGGAGGGCGGATACAGATACGTCGTCCGCGAGGAGGACGTCTGGAACGCCCCGTATGAAACCCTCCCGGAACTGACCGCGACGGTCCGGTCGGCGCTCGGGGATCGATACGAGGCCTTAGAGGAGTGGATCGAGGGACAGTGGGAGCGGGCCCACAAGTTCCGGCTGGCGACTCACGAGGACGGGTACGTCGTCCTCGAAGCCAAAAGCGCAGACCTGCTCGGCAACATCGCCGAGCAGAAACTCGACGACGGAGTGTTGCGGGCGAAGATCGGCGACACGACGGCGTGGGCCGCCGACGATCGAACCGCCGAGTTGAAACGGACGCTCTACGAGGCCGGCTACCCGGTCGAGGACCACCGGGATCTGGAGACCGGCGACGACCTCGAGTTCGAACTCGATCTCGAGTTGCGGCCGTATCAGGCCGACTGGATCGCCCGTTTCGCCGACGCCGGATCTGGCGTGCTCGTCGGGCCGCCGGGGTCCGGAAAGACGATCGCCGCCCTGGGGATCATGGCCGACGTCGGCGGCGAGACGCTCGTGTTGGTTCCCTCCCGCGAGTTGGCCGCCCAGTGGCACGACGTCCTCCTGAGCGAGACGACCCTCTCGCCCGACCAGATCGGCGAGTACCACGGCGGTAAAAAGGAGATCCGGCCGGTGACGATCGCCACGTATCAGACCGCCGGGATGGACCGCCACCGGCGGCTCTTCGATTCGCGGCGATGGGGCCTGATCGTCTACGACGAGGTTCACCACATCCCGAGCCCGATCCACCGTCGCAGCGCGAGTCTGCAGACGAAACACCGGCTCGGATTGACCGCGACGCCCGTCAGGGAGACGGAGGATCAAGAACAGATCTACACGCTCGTCGGTCGGCCGATCGGAACCGACTGGGAGGCGCTGTTCGAGGCGGGCTACGTGGCCGAACCCGAAGTCGAGATCCGGTTTCTGCCGTGGGCGTCGGAGCGGCACCGAAACGAGTACGACGCGACCGTCGGCCACGAGAAACGCCAGTTCGCGGCGACGAACCCGGCGAAGGTTCGCGAGATCGCCGCGATCCTCCACGAGAACCGCGGCTCGAAGGCGATCGTCTTCGTCGAGTTCCTCGAACAGGGAGAGGCGATCGCCGAGGCGCTGGCCGTTCCCTTCATCAGCGGCGAGACGCCGCACGCCCGCCGGAGCCGGCTTTTCGACCGGTTCCGAAGCGGCGAGTTGGACACGATCGTCGTCTCCCGCGTCGGCGACGAAGGGATCGATCTGCCCGACGCCGAGGTCGCGATCGCCGCCTCCGGTCTCGGCGGCTCCCGACGACAGGGGACACAACGGGCCGGTCGAACGATGCGCCCCGTCGGGAAAGCACGGATGTACGTGCTGGCGACACAGGGGAGCAGAGAGGAGGACTTCGCCAGAAAACGGACGCACCACCTGGCGGCTCGCGGCGTTCGCGTCCGGGAGACGGAACCGGTCACCGCCGGAACCGAAACGGCTGAGGAGTCACCGATCGTCGACTCGCACGGAGCGGAGGAGTGAAACTAAGACGGCCCGCCACGAGTGTCCGAACGTGACATCCGGCGACGACGGTGACGACACGCCCGCCGATAGGAAGCCACCCGATCAGCGGCGGCACGACCGGCTGGCTCGTCACCCGACGCCCGGGCCGCGGAACTCGCTTTGGTCGTGGCCCGACGCGAAAGGTCCGCTTCGCGTCGTTCTCAACTACGTCTGTATCGTTCTCGCTCGACACGCCCCGAGTCTCCGACTCAAGAACTGGCTCCTCCGACGGATCGGCGTGACCGTCGGGACCGGGGTCTCGTGGGGGTTGGAATCGACGCCGGACGTGTTCTGGCCCGAACTCGTCACCGTCGGCGAGGACGCGATCGTCGGGTACGACGCGACGCTTCTGTGCCACGAGTTCCTCCAAGACGAGTACCGGACCGGCGAGATCCGGATCGGCGAGCGGGCGATGATCGGCGCGGGGGCCGTCGTCCTACCGGGCGTCGAGATCGGTCCCGACGCACAGATCGCGGCGAACTCGCTTGTCTCCGAGGACGTCCCGGCGGGCGAGACGTGGGCCGGGGTCCCGGCGGAACCGATCGGCCGGGACCGAGACGACGGCGACCGATAGCCCTATTCGAAGACCCGGCCCTCCTCGCGAAGCGACTCGATGTCGTCGACAATCGCCTCGGCCTGCTCGGGGTCGAGGGCGATCTGGAGTTCGTTCCCCTCTCCGTCCGTGGCGACGATCTTGACCTGACTGTCGCCGAACGCTCGGGCCTGAGCGGTTTCGACACCGAAGAGCTTCGCGCTGGCCGATTTGTTCGTCGGGCCGACGTTCTTGATACTCCCGTCTTTGAGTTCGATCATGAACGAATCGAGGTTCAGATTCAGCACGGTGGCGCTTCGGGCGGCAGGAACCTAACTATTGTTTCGAATCCGCATCGCCCCCTCCCGAAGCACCTTCCGGTTGGGGATGATGTGCTCCTCGCCGTCGGATTCGATGCGGGTCACAAAGACGTCGACCTCCTGGACGATCCCCCGATCACCGTCGATTTCGACTTCGTCCCCGATCGCGTACGGTTCGGTCAAAAGGAGGTACACACCCGCGGCGGCCGAGGAAAGCAGATCCTTGAACGCCAGTCCGCTCAAAAAGAACACGCCGAATGCGTAGGCAGCGAGCAACACTAAAAGCGCCCCCGTAGCCACGCCAAGCTGTGAGAGTGCGATGAGTGCGGCGACGTACAGGATCGAGAGTTTCAGAAGCTTCGAAACGATCGTCACCTCCGGGAGTTTGATACTCCGGAGCCGTTCGTCGACGATGAGTTCGGCTTTATCAGCGATAACGAGCCCGACCAACACGACGAACACGGCGACGAACAACTGGGGAAGGAACCGGCCGACTTCCTCGACGAGCGCCTCCTCGGGCACGAGACCGATCGTCCGTGCGGCGTACAGCGCCGCGACGGCGAAGACGAACAGACCACACAGCTGGGCGAGCAATCGCACCGTCGAACTGCCGAGCTGTCCGGCCGTCCGCTCGAAGGCGGTCCCTTCGACGGCGTCGTCGACACCGGAGGCGACGAGTACACGGCGAACCAAGAAGGCGGCGATCGCACCGAGGACGAGGCCGGCCAGAAGAACAGCCGCGGCGATGAGGAGGTTCTGTTCGGGATAGGAGAGCCCGTCGAACCACCCGCGAACGACGAGCGAAAGCATCAGTACTCCTCCGGGTCGAGTTCTAAGATTATCTCACCGCCCGAGAAGGCCCGGACGAGACCGTCGGACTCGGAGAGAACGACGGCGACGGCGTTCGTATCACGCGTGATCGCGCCGGCCGCCATATGGCGTGCCCCGAGCCCCTTCGGGATGTCGACGCCCTCCGCGGCGGGTTCGAGATACCGGTACGCCGAGACGATCTTTCCCGAGTCGCTGATGACGAAGGCGCCGTCGAGCCGCGAGAACTCCTTGAGCATGACGTCGACGATCGGATCGCCGACGTGGACGTGGCTCTTCTCGAAGGGGTTGTAGCTGAGCGGCCGGGACTTGTTCATCACCTTTCCGGCGTCGCCGACGACGAACAGCGCTCCGACGCGTTTGCCCTTCTGTCCCTTCTTTCCGAGTTCGATCGCGACTTCGAGGACGTTCCGGATGACTTCCGGGTCGGCGCGGCTGTTGACGAAGAGTTCATACACACCGGACTGTTCGAAATCGCCGGCTCGAACCCGCGAAACCGTATCGATATCGTCACCGAACAGTCGCAACGCACAGGCGATCTGATCGCCCTCTTCGATAAATCCGTTCTCGAGGCCGCCCTCGATTCCGAACCGGATCCGCTCGCGAACGTTCTCGAACTCCAGGGGGAGTTCGACGTATCTGTCGGCGTCGACACCGTTCTCCGTGCCGACGACGACTGCGGGCTCGTCGGCCTCGAGGAACCGCTCGTAGAGCGACCCGCTCGGGGAGAACAGAAACGTATCGTCGACGTCCGAGATAACATCATCCAGCAGGTCGCCGAGTTGACTCATCAGCTAGGTATCGATTTCAACGGGAAAAAGCGTTGTGGGACGACTCAGTCGCCGATAGGCGCAAGCTACCGAAGGCGGCGTTTCGAACCGAGAGCGGGTGTATCAAATATACGCCATGAAAATCCCTGTCAGATACCGTCGTACGGGGACCGGCAGGACCGACAGCGCGTTCGTTTCGGGACGGACGAAGACGGAACGATCGTTGCACTTTGGCTCGTTAGCGTCGAAGACGGTTTACCACGTGCTGTCGTCGGCTAAGTCGACATCGTGATCGAGTTTCGAGGACGGACAGATGTCCTCGAGAACGCAGTCCGAGCAGTCCGGGTTCCGTGCGGTACAGGTCTCGCGACCGTGACTTATCAGCAGATGGGTGAACTCCTTCCAATCCTCGTCCGGAACGATTCCCATGAGATCGGCCTCGATCTTCGAGGGGGTCGTCTCCTCGGTCAGTCCGAGCCGTCTGGAGATCCGCCGAACGTGCGTGTCGACGACGATCCCCTCGACGACCTGGTGACCGTGCTGAAGGACGACGTTGGCGGTCTTTCTACCGACGCCCGCGAGGTCGGTCAACTCGGACATCGTATCCGGGACCTCGCCGTCGTGTTTCTCGACGATATCCCGACAGGCCGATCTGATGTAGCTCGCCTTGTTGTTGTAGTACGTTATCGAGTTGATCGCCTCGGCGAGTTCGCTCTCGTCGGCCTCGGCGTAGGCCTCCGGCCCGTCGTACGTTTCGAACAGCTTTTCAGTCACTTTGTTCACGCGTTCGTCCGTACACTGTGCCGACAGGACGACCGCGATGAGCAACTCGAGGCGATTCGAGAACCGAAGCGAGATCTCGGGATCGGGATACTGTTCGTAGAGTCGATCCAGCACGTCCACTGTCTGTGTCTCTTTAGAATCCGACGGCGTACCCATACAGCAACGCAGGGCGGCCACCCCTTGGGGTTATCGGGACGAATTCCTACGGGACAGAGATCGCATGCGTCGCTTCGAGCGGGATCTCACGCCAGGCGACACCGGAACGCGGTGTGCCGCCGAGGGCTTTTGCGGCAAAGAGTGCCGACAGGGTCCAGATCTCGTCGTCGACGACGTCACACTGCAGACAGACGATCGAGACCCGGTCGAGACCGTCGATCTCACAGCTGACGCCGGTCCGACGTTCGACGAGTTCGCCGACCGTTTCCCGAACGGGATCGTCGTCGAGGACGAAGCCGGGGAGTTGCCATTCGTCACCGTCGATGGCCATCAACACGCCCTCTTCACCTTCCACACGCGCACGTATCTCAGCACCGTCGGGGTGAGCTTCGAGCGCCGCGAACTCCTCGGGGTTGACACCGACCGTCGTCTGTTGAACGTCGAAGCCCTCGTACTCGTCGTAGAGCACGTCGAGATACCGAGAGGCGCCCTCCGAGAGTGAACAGTCCATACCGACCGAACGAACAACGGACAGATAAACGTGCGGTATCGTTCGTACGTCGGACGTGTCTAATTCCGGTTCGTCCGAGAATAAAGACGAGATTTCGTCAGAGAACGCCGGTCACCGTCGCGGCTTCGATCGCGGCCGTCTCTTCGATCCCGTCGCCGAGGATGGTGTACCGGTCCCGGATCTCGTGGGCACTCGTCATCGCCCGAACGAACTGTTCGTCTTCGATACCGATCTCGGCGGCGGTCGTGGGCGCGTCGATCCCTGCGAGGGCGTCACGGACCCGTTTCCAGTCACCTCCCTCGCCGCTGTGGAGGTATTCGGTCACGATCGAGGCGACGCCGACCTGGTGACCGTGTAACGCCGCACCGGGAGCGATCCGATCGAGCTGGTGAGAGATGAGATGCTCCGCGCCGGAGGCGGGACGCGACGATCCCGCGATGGACATCGCGACCCCGGAGGAAACGAGCGCCTTGACGACGACCCACGCCGACTCCTCGAGGCCGCGCTTGATCGAATCGGATCGATCGACGAGCATCTCGGCGGTCATCTGTGAGAGCGCACCCGCGTACTCGCTGTACTGGACGTTCTTGAGCCGGTGGGCGAGCTGCCAGTCTTTGACCGCGGTGTAGTTCGAGATGATGTCGGCACAGCCCGCGGTCGTCAGCCGCCACGGCGCGTTGGCGATGAGTTCGGTGTCGGCGATGACCGCGAGCGGCGGATGGGCCGCGACGGAGTGGCGGCTATCGCCGTCGGGGACGGAGCCGCGACCGGAGACGATCCCGTCGTGACTCGCGGCGGTCGGGACCGAAACGAAACCACAGCCGCGCTCGTCGGCGGCCATTTTCGCGATGTCGATCGGTTTGCCGCCGCCGAGGCCGATAAGATAGCCGGCGTCGGCCGCCTCGGCCGCCGCCACGACTTCCTCGACGGCGCTAAACGTCGCCCGCTCTATGACAGTCACCGCGGGCTCTACCCCGATCGCCTCGAAACTCGATCGAAGCCGGTCGGCGGCCAGCGATTCCGGCGTCGGACTCGTGACGATGAGCGGGCGACCGTCGAGATACAGTTCCTCGACAGCGTCGACGACCTGATCGAGGACACCGTGACCGACGACGACGTTCCGCGGGAGGCGGATCCACGTCGATTTATCGAACATACCGGTTGTGGGCGAGGCGACGGTAAAACCGTTACCCCGACTGACGGGCGGGCTGTTCGGGAAGACTACGCCGGCAGCTGGTCGACTCAGAAGCGCGTGGATTCCACCCCGACAAAGGACCGACGGAGCGGAGATGTCGATCACGAAGCGAATTAAACGCAAGCGCGCGATAACGAGGACGAGAAACTCCGGGCGGATTTCGACACCTCGCCGACCGTGGTCTCTCGACCGTCGACAGCCCCCTATCGGGGCGGAATCATTTGTCCTTCCCGCGTGCGGCGACATGCCACAGTTCCTCGATTCGGCCCTCACGAACGGCCGGGATCGTCTCTCGGAGGTTGACCGCACCGTAGAGGTTCGGGACGATGAACTCGAGGCGATCGCCGACCTCGGTCGGCGCTTCGCAGTCACTCACGTCGACGTATCCGTGCTCGGAGGACTTACTGTAGAACTCGATATCGCCCCGATTTTTGGGGACGGGCAGTGGTGAGCCGAGAAACGAGACCGTCTTCGAACCGGCGTCGACGATGGCCCGCTCAGGCGTCGGGCGGGAGATAACCGTCGTGTGGACAGTCATCCCGCAGTGCTCAGCGGAGACGGTCGGTGCGTGTTCGATCATCTCGACGTCGTTGAAGACGTAGCGGCCGGGGTCGATATCCGTCACGACGTCGGCGTCCGCGACGTACGGCGCGGTCGCGGTCGAACCGCTAATGACGCGGCCGGGGTCGATCCCGGCGTCGGCCAGCGCGTCGACGGTCGTCTCCAGTTTTTCGACGACCTCCCGACAGCCGGCCTCGAACTCCGAGTCGGTCCCGGCATCGTAGGTCACCTGTGAATCGTGGCCGAGAATGCCGCCGAGCTCGACGTTCGGTCGAGTTCGGACGTGTTTGGCCATCTCCCTGGCAGGGATCCCCGGTTCCACCCCCATCCGTTCGAGTCCGGTATCGACCTCGAGGATCACGTCGATCGTCGTGTCGTGTCGCCCGGCGGCATCGCACAGCGGATCGATGTTCCCGGGTCCGTCCACCGTCGTCGCGAACCGCTTCGTTCGGTCCGCGATCCAACAGAGCAAATCGAGCTTTCGTTCGTCGACGACCGGACAGACGACCAAGAGGTCGTCGAGCCCGTACCGGACCATCACTTCGGCTTCACTCAGCTTCTGACACATCAGGCCGCCGTCGAACGCACGCTGTTGCCGCCTCGCGAGCGCCGGGCTCTTGTGTGCTTTCGTGTGCGAGCAGACGTCGACGTCGTGTCGTTCGGCGAGTTCCTGGGCCGTCTCGATGTTTCGGTCTAGCACGTCCAGATCGGCGACGACGGCCGGCGTCGGGAGCTCCTCGACCGGCTGGCCCAACGCCGGCTGTGAGTCGGTGAACGATGGCAGTGACATCTACCGAAGCGTGCGGAGAGCTCCCATTATATCCTTTCGACGCGCAGTCGGGACCGCTCCGCGTTTCAACGGACGGTCCCGAGCACCTCGATGAGTCGGGCTTCCGTCTCTCTGTCGGGCCTCCCTTCCCGTTCGGTTCGATCGGATTTCTCGTATGCCTCGACCGTCGCCGCGAGTGCCTCCTCCCGCGGCGTCGGCGTCCATCTGAGCGAACGAAGCCTCGTCGTCTCGAGCAGGTGGGGGTACGACCGATACAGTGGGAACGATCCGAGCGAGAGGCCGACTGCACCGAGCTCCCGGTCGCTGGCGAACACCGGCTCGACGTCGGTTCCGCAGGCGTCCGCCAGCAGTTCGACCCACTCGCCGAGCGTCGGAGCGTGTCCGTCACCGACGTTGTACGCCTCGCCCGGCGTTCCGCGCTCGGCGACCGTCCGGGTCGCGCTCGCGACGTCTCCGACGAAGGCGAGGTGTCGGAGGTTCGTCCCGTCGCCGGGAACGACGACTCGATCGTGGTTCCGGACTCGACCGATCCAGTAGCCGAGCCGCCCGGCGTCGTCGTGGGGGCCGTACACGTCGGGCGGACGGACGGACATCGCGCTGACGCCGCGATCGGCGGCGGCGAACACCGCGCGATCGCCTTCGGCCTTCCGCTGGCCGCGGGTTTCGGGGGTGTCGTCGGTCGCCGCCTCGACGGGACAGTCACGTAAGGGGGTTTCGTCCTCCCGCTTCGGGACCTGCTCGACGGCGTAGACGTCGCCCGAGGAGACGTATACGTACGCGCCGACGTCGGCGAAGATGTCGGTTGCGGCGTGGACGTGGCGGGGTTTATCCGCGAGACAGTCGACGACGACGTCGGGCGAGAGATCGAGCCCCACGCGTCGGAGATCGGCCTCCGTTTCGCGGTCACCCCTGACGTGATCGACCCGCTCGCGATCCGGGAAGGGGTTCTCGTGGGAGGGGTGATCGAAAAGCGTGACCTCGTAACCGGCCTCGAGGAACTCGGCGACTGTATGGCGGCCGACGGACCGAGCGCCGCCGATGACGAGTGCCTGATCGGGCATACCCACGTTCGGACGTCGAGCGCGAAAAAGGATGTGAGTTGTGACCCCGCAAGCGTGGTAAAGCGAGCACGGAGTCCCGGCTAGCCGAACGCCGAAGCACGATCGTGGTCCGTCCTGATCTCCAACAGGGTTTCGGTCCCGTGACGATCGAAACGCATCGGCCGGCGCCACCACGGGCCCTTTCCGGAATCGCTCGACAGTTCGGTGACGAGTCGGTTCGCGTCGACTCCCGCTGTCGCGCTCGAAAGCGGGACGGCGAGATCGTACAGCGCCGATCCGTCGTCGTCGCCCTCCAGCAACACCATTGCGTCGAAGGGGTCGCGCTTGAGATGGGCGTTGTGCCGAAAGCGCGAGCGCTCCCGTTCGGTGAGCCCCTCGGTTTCGTCGACCGGATCGCTCGCGAGCCTGAACTGTCCGATAACGTACGCGCCCCATTCGGGGGCGATCCACCCGGCGGGATCGTCCTCGGCGGTCGAAAGCGTCGCATAGAAGAAGACGTAATCGCCGGCCTCCAACTCGAGAAGCGGGCGGGCTTTGACGCCGTGTGGGTCGCCGTAGGTGTAGGAGCGGCAGCCGTGAACGCCGGCGAACGTCGGATCGAGATGGACGGGCGTGTCCGCGACGTCCTCGACGTCGGTTTCGAGATCGAGATCGGCGTAGGTCGGAACCGTGACGTCGGAACGCGTCGGCTCGGGTTCGGGGATCGGAACGTACTCGAAGCGCCCGTCGGCGAATATCGGTCCCCGAAACCCCGGTTCGTTCGTGTTCGCGCCGACGTTGATAGCGACGCCTCGCATGTCGTTACCAGTAGGAGTCGGGGTTTTCGAGCCATCGGCGATTTCTCGCGCCCGCGAGGATCGTTACCGCCAAAGCGACCGCGAGAAACGCCACGACGGCGAGCGAAGCCGTCACGTGCGGTCCGATCGAGAACGTCGTCGCGAACAGTTCGACGGTCGAGCCGGCGATCCAGAGAACGACGAGGACCACGGACGCGCCCGAGAGGAGCTTGACCCAGTTCATACCCGACGGTCCGCTCGCCGGGATATAAAACGCACCGTCTCGGACATCGGAACCGTCGGATGATCGCCCCCGAGGCTCGTTTTCGGAGCGCCGATATGCGACGAGCGCCAACGGAGGGCTATGACCACCGTCGCCGTCCTGGCCGACCCACCCCGACCGGGAAGCGTTTTCGGATCACTCGTCGAGGAAACGACGCTTTCACCGGCCGATGCCGCCGAACTGTACGAAGCACTTCTGAAAGACACCGTGCTCGCGGCCGAGCGAAGCGGCGGCGAACTCCTCGTGAACTACCGATCGGCCGACGCCGTAGGGGGTGACGCCGATCCGGAGGCCGAACTCAGGGACGTCCTCACGGACGTCGTCGATGTCGATTCGGTCCGGTTCGAGGTACAGGTCGGCGAGAGCTTCGCCGCGCGGGTCGGCAACACGGCCACGCACCTGTTGGAAACCGAAGGTGTGGGCTCGGTCGGCATCGCCCGCCCGGAGGCAGCCCTCCTCGCCCGGACCGATATCGACAGCGCGGCGATGAAACTCCGCAGTTCGCCCGTCGTGCTGGGACCGGCGACCGGCGGTCTGGTCGGCTACGCCGCCTTCGCCGAACCGATCGACTTCGCCGACTGTTATGCCCCGCCGGCCGTCGAAACGCTGACCGATCGGGCACTCAACGCGGGGCTGGACGTCGGTTTCACGGAGCGGAAACCGTTTCTCGAGACGGCCGCGGATCTGGCGGACGTCGTGGTCACGGTCCGGACGCGCCGGCGGGCAGAGGCGGTCGTACCTCCGTATCTGGCGAAGTGGGTCGAACAGAGCGACCTCACTGTGTCAGTTGACGGGAACGAACTAACGATACGATAGGCCGTCCGAGTTACGTCTCGTCAAACCCGATCGGTACGCTCGAAAGGGGGAACGGCCAACAAAGTGCGTGGTGAACAAAAACGCGGACCACACCGAACTGCGACCGTCACTACGTGAGGTTCGCAGCCGCCTCGGTCCGGAACGTCACGTAGACGTCGTGGCCCGACGGACAGCGGACCTGTCGCGTTTTTGCCCCGTGGTTTCGGTTCCGTTCGGCCGGCGGTTCCTCCGCGACGGACTCTATGGTCGCATCGCGCGGCAGACCGATCCGGCCGGTCTCGCCACAGACCGGACAGGCGATAGTACCCATATATGAATATTTGGTATGGGGCAATAAATAAGTATGTCCGAAATGCGGATCACAAAACCAACGAGCGAACCCCGGAACAGACCACCAGCGAGATGCGTTCACCGACCGGAGTCGTCGCCGGATACACCGACCGATATATACTTCGAGACGTGGAAGGGTCGGTATCTATGACCGCGGATACACTGCTGAAAAACGGGACGGTACTAACGGCGGACGGTGTCATCGGTTCCGGGATGGGCGTCGCGATCCGCGACGAAACGATCGTCGCCGTTGGATACGACGACGAACTCCCCGACGCCGACCGTGTCTACGACGTCGACGGGCAGTATATCGCCCCGGGAGTCGTCGACTGTCACGTTCACACCCGCGAGCCGGGGGACGAACACCGAGAAGACTGGAAGCACGTGACCCGAGCCGCCGCGGCGGGCGGGGTAACGTCGTTGATCGCCATGCCGAACACCGATCCCGTGGTCGATCGCCCCGAACGGCTGGAGCGCGTGTACGACATAATCGAGTCGGACGCCGTCGTCGACGCCCAATCGTACGGACTCGTCGGCGCCGACAACGTCGATCAACTCGAGCCGCTTTACGAGGCCGGCGCGGTCGGGTTCAAATGCTTCCTCATGAGCGGAGGCGGGGGACAGTACGCGTGGGGAAGCCCGAACGACGGCGAACTGCTCGAGGCGATGGAGGAGATCGCCTCGTTCGGCGCCCGTGTCGGTTTTCACGAGGAGAACGGCGAGATCGTGAACCACTTCAGCGAAAAGTACGAACGCGAGGGGAAGAACGACCCGATCTGGCACGCCCGAGCCGCCGGTCCGATCGCCGAGCAGGAAGCGATCTCCCGGATCTGTCTGTTCTCCGAACACACCGATTGTCCGGTCCATCTGTTCCACGAATCGTCCGGTTCGGGCGCCGAGATCGTCCGCCGTGCGAAGAACCGCGGCCTCGATGTCACCGCCGAGACGATGCCGCATTACCTTCAGCTGACGGTGGATGACCTCGAGCGCGTCGGAAGCGCCGGCCGCGTCAACCCGCCGTTACGTACCGAAGCCGAACAGGAGTTGCTCTTCGAGGTCGGGATCGAAGGCGGTGCGATCGACTGTCTGGCGACCGATCACGCGCCGTACACCGACGCGGAGAAAGGGATGAACGATCCGTTCCAGTCGACGTGGAACACGTCCTCGGGGTTCGTCGGCGTCGAAACACAGGTTCCGGCGATGTTGACGCTCATCGGCGAGGGGAGATTCACCTACGATCGGTGGATCCGGATGCACTGCCGCCGCCCTGCCGAGATCTGGGGACTGGCGCCGGCGAAAGGAACGCTTCAGGTGGGGACCGACGCGGATCTGATGGTGTTCGATCCGGAGCGTCGCTGGACGCTCGACCGACACGATCTCCGGTCGAAGTCGACGGTGACGCCCTACGACGGCACAACGTTCACCGGGAAAGTCACCAAAACGCTCGTCCGCGGTGAGGTCGTCTTCGACGGCAGCGAGGTCGTCGCCGAACCGGGCTACGGCGAAGTCATCCGAACGTAACCGGCCGGATCCCGCCGCTCCCGCCGCGGTTCAGCGGAACTCCGCGAACAGCGATGTCGTGTCGCCGACCTCTTCGATACCGAGTATACGCTCTTCGATCGCGGTCACCGCCGACTCCGAAGCGACGTTACCGACCAAGCGACGGAACTTCGAACGGACTCCCTCCTCGGTGAACGGTTTCTCGCCACCACCGCGCGCGTTCCGAACCGTTCGAGATCGCTTCCGCCCGTCCTCGAATCGGATCTCGACTTCGGCCCCCCAGTCGTCGTTTTCGGCCTTCCGGCGCTCGAACTCGTCGTCGACGACGACCTCGACGCGTTCGGCGAGGGCCCGAACGGACGGGTCCGAACGGACGTCCGCCTCGAAGGCCTCGACACCGGACGTGCCGTAACACAGTTTCGCCGCGACAGCGTACGGAACGCTGAACTTCGCGCTGAGTCGGTTGTGCGGTCGGGTTCCGTCCAACATCCCGGCCGATCCGAACGATCGGACGACGATCCGATCGATCGACTCCGGGTCGATCGGACCCGCTTCGGACATCGCCTCGATCGCGTCGAGCGGGGGATGTGTGTACCGACACGCCGCGTGCATCTTGAAGTAGCTCCCGTCGAGATAATACGACTCGTCGAGCGTCGCGAAACACGCGGCGATGTCCTCGCTTTCGAGTTCGGCTTTCGCAGTCCGCGACAGGAGATGGCGGCGGACCGAGGAGTCCATTCCCGAGACGCCACTCGCGGCCAACATCGCCGCCGTTAACCCGTGCTGACAGGTCATCCCGGTGTAAAAGTTCCGTACGGTCGCCCCCTCCATTGCCGCGGCCCAGTGAGTCCCGAGAGACGGGTTGGCGGCGATCCGACACGCGTTCGCGTACTCGTCGGCGTCGAAGCCGTATAACGTTCCGGCGGCCACCGCAGCGCCGAAGGCGGCCCACAGTCCGTGGGGATGGAGGGAACCGGAGAGCGGACGATTGAGGTCTCCGACCCGCGCGCTGATCTCGTACGATAACACCAGCGCCTCGAGCAACTCCGTCCCGGTGGCTCCGACCGACTCGGCGACCGCGACCGCCGGCGGAACGGTGTGGACGCCCATATGACCCGATCGCTGGTTTCCCTCGTCGAGTTCGAGCGTCGTCGCCCCGGCGGCGTTTGCGACGGTCGCCGCCAACACGGATCCCCCGTCTCCGGTCGTGAAGATCGTACTTCGACCGTCCCCGAAAAGGCCCATCTCCGTTCCCGTGCCGACGGCTGTCCCGATGTAGTCCGTGCGCGAGCCGTAGATACTCACGCCCACCGTGTCCAACAACACGAGTTTGGCCCGTCGTTTGATATTCTCAGGAACCGTTCCGAGATCGAACCCGACGGCGTACGCGCCGATCACCGACTCGATGTCGTCCGGTCCCGGCTGTCTCGAGCGAGTACTTCCCGGCATCACTCCGAATTACAGCTCCTCCGCCGTGTTCCCTTTCTTCCCCTCGTACCCCTCACTCGCCGGCGTGAACGAAAGTTCGGTTCCGAGCCCCTTTTCGGCGGCTTTCTCGTACGCGAGCGACGCGCTGGCGACCGTTTCGAGCGCCGTTCCGCCGCTGTCGAAGATCGTGATCTCGTCCCGATCGGTCCGCCCCGGGACCGTCCCGGCGAGAACGTCGCCGAGTTCACCGTGGATGTGGTCGTCGTCGACGAGTCCTTCCTCGCGGGCGAGCAGGAACGATCCCGCGTCCTGAAACACCCGCTCGCGGAGGTCCGGAACGTACGTCGCATCACGGACGACCTGACCCGGCAGTTCGCGCTTTTTCGGATCGTACTGGCCGATCGCGTTGATGTGTGTCCCTGGTTGGAGTTGATCCGCCTCGAACACCGGGGTCGATGCGGTCGTTGCCGTGACGATCACGTCGGCGACTCTGACCGCCTCGGCGGGTGAATCGACGGCCTCGGCCTCGATACCGGTTTCTCGCTCCATCGCGGCCGCGAAATTCTCGCGGTGTTCCGGGGTCGGAGAGTAGACGTACAGCGCTTCGAAATCTCTCACTTCGGCGGCGGCGAGGACCTGTCCGTACGCCTGCGCGCCGCTTCCGAAGACCGAGAGCACGCGCGCGTCCTCCCTGGCGAGCGCGTCGATACCGACCGCGCCGGCGGCGCCGGTCTTGTACGTGTTCAACGCCGCCCCGTCGAGCAGCCCGAGCGGTCGCCCGGACTCGGTGTCGAAAAGGGGCGTCATGAGCCACGCGTCCTCGTCACCGAACCCGGCCGAGTAGGTGTATCCGCCCATAACGCCGGTCTCCGGGAGGATCGCGATGTAGCTGTTCAAAAGCCCCGGTGGATGGTCGCTCTGTAGTGACGTTCGTGGAGCCGTCGGAGCGCCCTCACCGCGCTGGCGGTACGCCGATCGGACCGCCTCGACGTGTTCGCCGACCGTCGCAGTGCCCGAAATATCCTCGTACGACAGGAAGATACATCCCATAGCTTCCCCGTCGAGTCCGTGGAATATAAAACGATAGACAGCGGCTCGTCGGTGCCCTCGGCAGTTACGAGGACAGACGAACCCCCTCCGGAGGACCCCCGGAGCCGAACACGGAGAACGATAGCTTCAACTTTTTCCGGCCCGGACGTCGAACCGTACCCGCAGTGACGTCGGATCGGGCCGACCGCGAGCGTCGATGATCCGGACCGTGCGGGAAACACCGGACCGAAGCCACCGTATGGTGGGATGGCAGAGTGGACTATTGCGTCTGCCTTGAAAGCAGATGGCCTTTGGCCTCCTGGGTTCGAATCCCAGTCCCACCGTCGACTCGCTTATTTATCAGCCGCTGCAACGAGGTTCTCTAGCTCCTCGATCGACCCCGTGTCTTCCAGCAATCGCACGTTTCCAGCGACGATCTCGGCGAGTCGGGGCCAATGTTGTGGCGAGTGCCCGGCGTTGTGCGGCGTGATGAGAACGTTCTCGAACGTCCAGAGCGGATGGTCGGCCGGCAGCGGCTCGGGATCGGTGACGTCGAGGGCGGCGCCCCGGAGGAACTGCGATCGGATCGCGTCGACGAGCGCGTCGGTCTCGACGAGCTTTCCGCGGCCGACGTTGAGAAGGTAGGCATCGGGACCGAGCGTCTCGAGGGCGGCCTCGTCGATCAACCCCCGCGTGGTTTCAGTGAGCGGCGTCGCGAGCACGAGATACTTCGTTTTCGCGAGGGCGTCGTGGAACGGTTCCTCCTCGAATCCGATGACGGTGTCCGCCGGGCCGCCTTTCGAGGGGGTGTATCGGATGCCGATCGTCTCGACGCCGAACCCTTCGAGCCGTTCGATAACCGCCCGCCCGATCGGTCCCTGTCCGACGACCGTCACGGTACTCCCTTCGAGTTCGTCCATCTGGAAGTGTCGCCACTCGCGTCGTCGCTTGCGCCTCCAGCCCTCGTGAAGTCGACGGGCGAACATCAGGATCTGTCCGACGACGGTTTCGGCGATGTTCGGCGCGTGGATCCCCGAAGCGTTCGTGACGGCGACGCCGGATCGCCCCAGCTCCGCCATCGGGAGATGGCCGGTACCGGCCCACGTACAGGCGAACAGACGCAGCCGTTCGGCCTCCGGGAGCAGATCCGGATCGATCGAAACGCCCGTTACGGTCTTCGCTTTCCCGATCAGTTCACGCTCCTCCGAGGGCGTGGAGGCGACTCGGACGGAACGATCCGGCAATCGGTCGCGCAGTTCCGCCGCGTACGGGTCGACCGACAGCCCGTGGGCACCTTTCCGGAGAACCAACACGTCGATCGGTGTCTCAGACATGGATCGACACACCGTACAGACAGCGGACAAATAACTGTTCGTCCGATCGCGCCGATCGGCGCGGTCGGTGAACCGTCACCGGTCGTCGGGTCGGTTCCACTGCGCTGTTCAGCTTTCGAGGACATATCGGTCGTTACGGGCCGCCGGGCGTCTTTTCGAGGTCGAGCGCCGTCGTTCCGGGGAACGCCTAAGTAGTATCGGGACGTATGTTCACATTAGGCATGGATCAACTCACCGCAACCGCCCTGATACTCGCCATCGCGCTGGGGTTCCACGCTCTCTTCGCGCTGTATTTCTATCGGCGATACCTGTTCGGCGGTGACTCCGAGGAAGGTCCACCAGAGGGGTTCGACGACGCCGAGCCCCTCATAAACTCGTCCGAAGAGAGCGTAAACGACGAACCGAAGGGGCGATCGGAGATCCCATGTCCGACCTGCGGCACTCCGAACGATCCGTCGTTTCAGTTCTGCTGTCACTGTGTCGCAGATCTGTCCGACGGGACGCCGGCACGGGACAGCGTCGGGACCCACTCGAGCAGTTGAGCAGTAGCCCCGAGCCCCACGTTCTCACCGACGATAGCGGCGGCCCGACGCGGGCGCGAGAGTGTCGGCATCGGGGAACAGATACCAGACGAGCGCCGCGCCGACAACTGTCCCACCGAGGCCGGCAACCGCGATCGTCTCGATCGACCCGCCGCTGTGGACGGCGATGAGTCCGGCGGAGAGCCCGACGAGCAACGTCGTCGCGAGCTTCACCCACCACAACGTCCGGTCTCGCTCGGCGTCCGAGATCGGATCGACCACTACCTGGTTCCCCCCGGCGTGGAGACGTGCATCCCGACGAACCGCCACGGGGTTGCCGGCCCGTGACCGCCCCACTGGGCGTCGGGTCGTCGCTCCAGGGTGCCGCTCCAGCGCGTCTCGAACTCGTATCGCGTGTCCGTTTCGAGATCCCTCCAAGCCATGTACACGTCGTCGGAGAACCAGGCGTGATCGGCTCGTCGTCACCGAACGAGACCGTCGTCTCCCCGGACGCAAAAAAGGCGACGAGTGGATCACCCGCCCGGAGCGCGTCGTAGTAGGCACGGACGGTTTCCGAAGCGTTCATACTCGAGGTTCCGTGCGAGGGATCTTACCGTTACTGGATGGGGAACGGTGACGGTGGCGAGACCGATCTCAGACGAACCGATCGACCACCGTCTCGCCGTCGACGACGAGGTTGTACGCCCGTTCGTCGTCGTTCCACAGCAGCAAGACGTTCTCGAAGCGGAGCAACGCACCGTAGGGGGCCGACTCGAGGTCGGCGTTGAGGGCCGACTCTCGGGTCACCACAGCGTAGTGATCGGTCCGCTCGGAGCCGTCGCTGATCTTGAAAAGCGGATTCCCGTCCGGGTCGGACAGATCTGGCGACAGCTTCAGCGCGTCGATGTCGATCCGTTCAGTGACGTGGCGCTCGGATTCGGCCATCTTCGCGACCCGGTCGGGATCCGGATCGTACTCGATCGCGCGTCTGCCGTCGGTTCTAAGCATCAGGTACGCGAACTGGACCGTCGTGTTGAGATACGTCCCGTCCCCTGAACCGCCGTCGTCGAGACAGCGCTGGAACGCCGGCGGATCGATGTCGGGTTTCCGCGTGAACGTCCAACCTCGGTCGCCGGGGGACGCCCCGGGCCACAGCCGAACTGTCGGCGAGTACACGGTTACGTCCGGGCGTCGATCGAGCACCGCCCGCTCGATCTCCCGGAGACGCGTCGCCGTTCGCTCCTCGGCGGGCGAAAGCGCGAGCAGCGTGCCGTCCGTCGAAAGCGATTTCAGATACCGTGTGACGGTCTCGGTCGGCGAATCGAGCTCCGAGAGCACGTTCGCGAAGACGATCAGGTCGTACTCGCCATCGGGGTCGAACGCCTCGGCGGTCTCACGAACGACTGCCGTCGCGAACCCGCTTCGGGTCGCCCCGAGCATGTGTTCGAGGATCCGGGACGCCTCGCTCGGTTCGAGGGCGTCGTACTCGACTACGGTCTCGTCCGGGAGGTAATCACAGATTCCGAGCGCCGGACCGCCCGTCCCGGCCCCGACCTCGAGGATCCGAAGCCGGCGGGACAACAGTCCGTCACGACCGAGTTCGTCGAGCGCGTACTGGATCGCCGCGTAGTAATCCGGGAGGTGATACAGCGCGTAGGCGAAGGCGGTCTCCTCGTCGTAGGTGACCGCCTCGTCGGCGAAATACTCGGTTTTCAGCTCGTCGATCCGCGAGCGAAGTCGATCGCCTGCCTCGCTTTCGGGCCAGCCGGCACCGTAACGCTCGAGGAGCAACTCCTCGAACCGTCGAGCATACATTTCCGGGAACTCCGTGACGCCGTTGAACTCCGGCGTGATCGGCCCCTCCTCGATCGGGACGAACGTCCCGTCCTCGCGCTCTGTGAGCCCGAGTTCGAACGCGTGCTCCCGGAGCGTCTGTCGGACGACCGCCGGGTGGGGCTGGCCCTCGACGTACTCGTAGATCTCCTCGGGGTCGATCGGACGCACGTTCCGGAGATACCGCGCCGTGTCGATGATCCCTCCCTCGTCAGTCATTTACCGGCCTCCTCGTAGAGATCGACGAACGTCCCGTGGTCGGCCGCCGCGATCTCGGCCGCGGCCTCCGCGACCGACGTACTGCCCTCGAACCGCGTCTGAATCTCCGCGTACACTTCCGGCGTGTTGTCGGTCAATCCCTCGGCGAGTTCCGAGAGCGGTCCCGAGAGCGCCGTCTGGAACCGCGAGTCGACGTCCTCGGCCACGAGCGCGTACGCGAGCACCGCCGTGTGCGCTTTCGCCTGAACGGTCTCCATGGCCCGATCGTGTTCCTCGACGGTCGTCTCGAAGACGTCGTTGCCGGACGCCTCGAGCGCCGACCGGATCCGATCGATCGCTCGACCCTCGCGGACGACCGCGACCGGAACGTTCCCGGGGGCGTTCGATGCCGAAAAGAGGGGATGAAAGCTCGCACACGCCTTGTTTTCGCTTTCGGCGTGGGCTTCAAGCGCCGCGACGGCGTCGCGCATTTCACCGCAGACGTCGACGACGGCTTCACCGGCCCGTCTCGCGTGGGTCTCGATCGCCGCCGGTGTCGCGGACATCGGCACCGCGAGACAGACGACATCGAAGGTCTCCTCGGTATCGAGGGGGACGGCCTCGGCTCGCTCGTGCTCCGCGGCCGCCTCGGTTGCGATCCCGGGATCGCGGTCGGCGAAGGCGATCCGCTCGGCACCGCTTCGGCCGGCGAACCACCGGCCCATCTCTCCCGCCCCGACGACCAGCAGTTGCATATCTCCCGGTTACTTCGGGGCGTTCAAAAGGTGTTCGCTCCCGATCCCACCACCGGAACGGTGCTTTCGGCTATCGGATCACGGCTCGATACGGAGTTCCTTTCCGTACTCCGTGAGGTTCTCGTGGCCGTCCTCGGTGACGACGACGAGGTCCTCGATCCGGACGCCGCCGACGGCGGGATCGTACAGCCCCGGCTCGATCGTCACCACGTTACCGGCTTCGAGTTCGGTCTCCTGACTGGAGACACGCGGAAACTCGTGGATATCGAGACCGACCCCGTGGCCGGTCGTGTGGATGAACCCGGTTTCGGTTCGTTCGTCGGCCCGGAGCGTCGGTAATCCAGCGTCCTCGTAGACGTCACAGACGGCGTCGTGAACCTCGCTCCCGGAAATACCGGCTTCGATCGTTTCCAGGGCGGCCCGCTGTGCAGCGAGCGTGAGGTCGTACCACTCCTCGATGGTTGCGGAGGGATCGCCGACGCAGAAGGTCCGCGTCAGATCGCCGTAGTATCCCGTCTCCTTCGATCGGGGAAAGATGTCGACGATGATCGATTCGCCGGCCTCGAGCGGGCCGGAACCGCGGTCGTGAGGATCAGCCGCGTCCGATCCGCACGCAACGATCGTTTCATCGAGCGCGTAGCCGCTCCGAAGCAGTTCGATCTCGATCGCCTCCTTGAGACGCTCCGAGGTCAGCACCTCGCCGTCGTAGATTAGTTTCCCGTCGTCGATGGACGCCACCCGAAGCAGTTCCTCGGCGCGAGCCATCGCGGCCTCGTTTGCCTTCTGTGCAGCGCGGATATGTTCTATTTCGGACTCAGTCTTCGTGGCACGGATCGACTCGACGATACCGTCGGTGTCGGCACGGACCGTCACGTCGAACTCTCGGAGCCCATCGGCGGTCCCGAGCGGGAACGTTTCGGGGACCGCGACGCTCGTGACGTCGTGCGCCGAGAGAAACGCTTCGAGCGTCCGGTGTTTGCCCGCCGTCGAACCGTATTCGGCGACGTTCGCCCGGTGATCGTAGTCTGCGTGTCGCTCGACGCTGTCGGCGCGGGCGGTCCGGTTCGCACGACCGTATTCGAGCGCGGAGACCAACAATCGCACCTCGCCGGTGTAAAGCGTCACGAACGGATCGGGTGCCGTAAACCCCGACAGATACCGCTGGTTGGCGTTCTCGCCGTCAGCCTCTATCAGGTATCCGTCGACGGCTACCCGGTCGAGATAGGCGTCGAGTTCGGAGAGATCCATACGGGAACACCGGACGGCGGACACATAGCCCTTACCCGAGCCGGCAGGCATTTGCTGCCGGCCCGCGAGACGGCGAACATGAACGTTCGGATCTCCCCGTCGCGTGTTCGCGGCACCGCGCGGGCACCGCCATCGAAGAGTTACACGCACCGAGCCATCCTCGCGGCCGGGTACGCTGAGAGCGCAATCGTCCGAAATCCGCTTTTCAGTGCCGATACGGCGGCGACGGCACGGGCGGTCGAAGCCTACGGCGGCGAAACGTCACGGGGTGAGAGTTCGCTCGAGGTGTCCGGTTTCGATGGCGATCCCGAGACGCCGTCGGACGTCATCGACTGTGCGAACAGCGGCACGACGATGCGGCTGACGACCGCCACCGCCGGGTTGACAGAGGGACTCGCCGTTCTGACCGGCGACGAGTCGCTTCGATCGCGTCCGCAGGGACCGCTCCTGGAGGCTCTCGAAGGGTTGGGACCGCGGGCGGAATCGACTCGAGGGAACGGACAGGCACCGATCGTCGTCGGTGGCGGGATCGAGGGCCGCGAAACCGAGATCAGGGGGGACGTCTCATCGCAGTACATCACCGGTCTGTTGATGGCCGGCGCCGTCACCGAAAACGGAATCGAAATCGAACTCACTACCGAACTCAAATCGGCACCCTACGTCGATATCACGCTGGAAGTACTGGAGGCGTTCGGTATCGAGGCGACAGTGCTGGGTGGCGACGGATCGGACATCAGATCAGCCGGTGCCGACGAGTTCGCCGTCGAGGGGGGACAGCGCTACGAACCGACCGAGGGCGAGTACCGCGTTCCGGGCGATTTCTCGTCGATGTCGTATCTGCTCGCGGCCGGGGCGCTCGCCGCCGAGGAGGGGCTCGTCGTAGAGGGGGCCCAACCGAGCGCACAGGGCGACTCCGCGATCGTTTCGGTTCTCGAATCCATGGGAGCCGACATCGGATGGGATCGAAACGCGGGCCGGATCGAGGTCGGGAAATCTCAGCTCGAAGGGATCGACGTTGGCGTCGCTGATACCCCCGACCTGTTGCCGACGATCGCGGTGCTTGGCGCGACTGCCGAGGGAACGACTAGGATCACCGACTGTGCGCACGTTCGGCTGAAAGAGACCGACCGGGTCGCGGCCATGGCGTCGGAGCTCGGGAAGATGGGGATCGATGTTGACGAACACGAGGACGAGCTCGTCGTCCACGGCGGTGATCTCGAGGGGGCATCACTCGACGGACACGACGACCACCGGATCATCATGTCTCTTGCCGTCGCTGGGCTCGTCGCCGACGGCGACACGACGATCGCGGGTGCCGAAGACGTCGACGTTTCTTTCCCTTCGTTTTTCGACGTGCTTTCTGAGATCGGTGCTACTATCCAGAAGCTGTGAGTCGCAATCGGAAATATTCCGCATAACGGCCCGTATTCGTCAAATACGCCAGATTGGCTGTCCTTTTGCAGGTGGACCCAGGGTAGAGATTTTGTATAGCAGCATACAATTTATGCGTCTCTGGGCAAACAGCGAAACGGAGGATCGCAGCATTCACGCACACCAAATGATCCAAAGATTCCGGGAAATTCCCCCCCATGATACCCGCCTGAGAGCCACAGGGACTACGGCCCACGACCGTCGATATCATCCCGAAGCGACCCCTATATTCCGATAATCGAAGAGGGTGGTCATCCCGAGAGAGGTTGGCATTTATAACTGACGTCCACTTCTGGGCCACATCCCCGGTTTTAGGAGAGAACTAAAAGCCACGTCAATCTGATGTCTGCGAGCTGCGCGGGGGCACCTGACGATCAGCTGACGACAGTATCGCCCACGCGTACAGTAAATTAGCCATCTATACCCGCCAAACCCACGCCTGTTGGGGTGTCGCCTAATTCTGTACACTCACACCAGGCCCCGTATCGGATCAGAAGCCCCGATCAGCCAGATGAGACATCGTACGATTTGATTCGTGTTCGAGAGATAGAAACGTACTACAGTTATACCGTATCCCCCGTTCGTTGCGATCGTTTTTCCGGAACGGACCTGCTACGTGCAGACACGTCATAGGGCTTATCGAGGCTCGAGACAGGCACGGTTACGAGGCGAAATCCCCATTCACGCGTAGAATGAAGCCGACAACAGGGGATCAAACCACGGAGAGGTACCATCCCAGCGTCTTATTCGTGAGTGCTGGGTAAACATGAATAGATTACAGTAGCCATTGGAAATCAATGCACTCCCGATCGCACGATGACTGTTCGATCGGTGTGTAAATCGTACCAGTTGTTATTATAACGGATTTTGTTCGTTTGGAGCGTCGAACACCGCTGTACGCCAATCCCGGAGAGAACTGTCCGGCCGCTTGGAACCGTATCACGCTAAATCAACATCTACTATACGATGACGAGGCTCAATGTGGACTCCGGCCCGAACTCATAAACGGAATTGACTACCATGGTACACTTCTAACACTTTCGACGTCGGAGACGGCGAACGACGCATCCGACGGTTCTCTTTTGGCTCAACCGCCCAAGTTCAGCGCCTAGCCAGTTGGATGGTAATACATTGTGATTCGATCGAGCCCGGAACGCAGTGTACACGACACCCGTTTCGATCTCGCCACGACCGCCTGGAAGCGAGCAGTGGTTCCACCCCGGCGTCAGACAATATATCTTTTTATCTGATTTATCATTGGGAATTCCCAAACTAGATATAATGATATAAACTAAAAAGCGGCCGTTTTCTACTTCACACACCGAGATAAAGGCTCTTATCTCGCTGTCTGACGTACCTTGATGTACCCGTGGGCCGAACGACCGAATATGGCTACCGACGAGGATCGCGTCTCGGTACAGACGTACGTCACCGAGAGCCAACGCAATCGCTGGCGTGAGGAAGCGACGGATCTCGATATGAGTCAGGCAGAGTACGTCAGAACGATGGTACAGGCGGGTCGACGGGACTTCGATTTATATACTAGGGGGAGGGATTTAAATACCAACGCGGAAGATCCCGTGGAAGCCGGAATTGAGGATGCAACTCCGGGGGTCGACGGCCTAAATTCCCGGGTCCTCGACGTTCTTCGAGAGTCGGAGTTCGCCGACTGGGACGAACTGTTGGCCGGCGTGACGGAGAACATCGAGGCGCAACTAGAGGAAGCGCTCGACGAGCTCCAATCGGAGGATCGGATCCGATACAGCGGACGACACGGCGGATACACGGTGGTGGACGATGAGCGTCGATGAACCGACCGATAGCGTCGCGCCGGATGATCCGATCGCGTACTTTCTGGAAGATATGACGTTTCACGGGCGAAGCGAACGAACTCGCGGGGCTTACGAACGCGTGCTGCGTGCGTTCGAATCGTTCCTCGAGGGACGTGGAACGACGCTCACGGGGGCGGATCAGCGGGCCTGTATGACGTGGGTGCATACGCTTCGAGGGGATCACGCTGATAGCACTGTCGCGACCTATGCGGCCTATGTGCATCGGTTCTATGCGTATCTGAGTCAGGTCGGCGTCTTCGAGACGAACCCCATGGCGCTCGTCACGGAGGAGATGGACGAGTCGATACAGACCGATCCGGCACGCCGAGAGATCTCGATCGAAGAGATGCGGTCGTTTTTAGCCGACATCGGCCACCCCCTGGAGCGAGCGTTGATAGGGACGCTTTTAAAAACTGGCGTACGGGTCGGAGAGTGCTGTAATCTCGATTTACGCGACGTCTACCTCGACGATTCGGACGTTCAGACGGCCTATCGAACACCCCACCGTGGGGCGTTGGAGGGTCGCCCAGATTCGATATACGTCCCGAGCGAACCGACCAGGGGCGTCGAATACAACGGCGAACGACGGACTGCTTCGAACAAACGGAAACGCGATACGGTGATCCCGATCGATCCGGAGCTGAAACGGCTGTTGAAAGCGTGGCTCGCGATACGCCCCGATCCGACGACGAAAGCTGAGCCGCTTTTCGTTTCGACCGACGAGTGGGGACGACGCATGACGCCCGCGATGGTTCGAAACATCGTCTCGACACGTGCGAACGAACGGGGGTGGTACCGGACGGGCGGACACGCCGAGGAAAACGTCACGCCGCATTATTTCAGACACTTCTTTACGACCCATCTTCGCGACCGTACGGGCGATCGCGGAGTCGTCAAGTACCTTCGCGGCGACGTCGCATCGGATATTATCGACACCTACACGCACAGTTGGGGTGATAGGATCCGGACCGTCTACGAAGCGAATATTTACGAACTGCTTTGACTGAGAGATCTTAGATGGATTCTGACCTGATAGATAGGACATATCAGTTGTCCTGTTTCAAAGATATAAACTACATATCACTATAGGAAATTTGCGGGTCGAGTTTCAGATATTCGCAGTTTGAGACACTACAAACCGCTGGTTCAACAGTGCAACTCGTAGACGTCACTGACACCCCGACGCTGCCGCGTGAGTCGTCGCTGTGTCTCATCGGCACCGTCGGTTGGGTTGGATACCGAACAGCAACGGTTATTCTCAAAATATGTCATCTGGGTTCGAAGGCACGTATCGAAACCATCCCTCGAAGTTACGAGAAAGAGTGTCTCAGGGAAGGAGTAAGCGAGCGCTCGAAAGAAGTTATTCCCCGTCGAGCGCCTGCCAGGAAAGTCGGGGGTTCCGAGCCGCGTCTGCCTGGTCGATCCGACGGGCTGCCGTCCGGTTTGGTGCGCTTTCGAGCGCGTCGATGTCGTCCGCCCGGACCGCGTTGAACGCCGCGGCGAGTTGATCGAGCGTTCGCTTGCTCTCGATCTCGGTCGGTTCGGTCATCAGCGCCTCGTCGACGATCTCCGGCCATTTCGTCGTCGGCGGATGGACCCCGTAATCCAGCATCCGCTTGGCCGCATCGGCTGCGTCCTGCTCGCCGGCGCTCGCGACGAACTCGTGGTGGAACGGACCGAACGGGATGTCGTAGTCGATCCGTTCGGCGAGGTAGTTCGCGTTGAGGACCGCCTTGGCACTCGCATCGGAGAGGCCCTCGTCACCCAATCTAGCGATGTAAGCGTACGCCTTCAACAGCACGAGCCAGTTGCCCTCGTAACCGTGGACCTTGCCGATGGAGTGCTCCGGCGTGTATCGCTCGTATCCACCGTTGGATCGACGGACGTGCGGATCCGGGAGGAAGACCGCGAGTTCGTCTGTGACGCCCACCGGCCCGGCCCCGGGACCGCCGCCGCCGTGTGGGGTCGCGAACGTCTTGTGGACGTTGTAGTGCATCACGTCGAATCCCATGTCGCCCGGGCGAGCGCGTCCGAGCAGCGCGTTGAGGTTCGCTCCGTCGTAGTACAACAGCCCGCCGACGTCGTGAACCATGTCGGCGATCCGGGCGATGTCGCGCTCGAAGAGCCCGAGCGTGTTGGGGTTCGTCAACATCAATGCGGCGGTCTCCTCCGAGAGAGCAGCTTCGAGCGCCTCGAGGTCGACGCGACCGTCGTCGTTGCTCGGCAACGAGACGACGTCGTATCCCGCCATGGCGGCACTGGCGAAGTTCGTTCCGTGCGCGGAGTCGGGGACGACGACCTCGGTTCGTTCCTCGCCGTTCGCCTCGTGGTACGCCTTGGCGATGAGGATGCCAGTGAACTCGCCGGCAGCGCCGGCCGGCGGCTGAAGCGTGACGGCGTCCATCCCGCCGATCGTCGCCAGTTGTTCCTGAAGTCGGTGCTGAATCTCGAGGATCCCCTGGACGGATCGGTCGGTCCTGTCGGGATGGACGGACGCGCCGGGATGGGCGGCCACGTCCTCGGTGAACTTGGGATTGTATTTCATCGTACAGGAGCCGAGCGGGAACGGCCCCGATTCGACCCCGTAGTTCATTTCGGACAGACGGGTGTAGTGACGCGCGAGCGTCGGCTCCGAGAGGTTCGGAAGCGTCAACTCGTCCCGCGTCAACTCGTCCGGTAGCGAAGAATCGACCGCAACGCTGTCGGTGTTTTTTTCGGACAACAGCGGTTCGTACGTCGTTTCGTCTTCGCTCCAGCGGGCCTGATCGTATTCGAGCGGTTCCGTATCGGCCCCCTCGTCGGCTCTGGTCATCGTGCCGCCTCCCGGAGCGCCTCGACGAACCCATCGATCGAGTCCTCGTTCGTCTCCGTGGTACAGATCTGGATCTCGTGTTCGCCGACGACGTGGACCGCGTAGCCCCGCTCCTCGAGATCGGACGCGACGGCCGTCGCCGGTTGATCCGTCCGGGCGGCGAACTCGCGGAAGTGGTGTCGGTCGTTGACGGGGGCTTTGACCCCCTGGATCTCGTCGACTCGATCGGCGAGAGCCCGGGTTCGGGTGACGCAGCGCTCGGCGAGGTCGACCAATCCGTCGGGGCCAAGCCACGCGAGGTGCATCGCCGTCCTGAGCGCGACCCACGCCTGATTCGTACAGATGTTGGACGTGGCCCGCTCACGACGGATATGCTGTTCGCGGGTCTGAAGCGTAAGCGTGTACGCCCGGCGGCCGTCCCCGTCTTCTCCGGCCCCGACGAGCCGGCCGGGAACCTGTCTGAGGAACGCTTCCCGACAGGCGAACAGTCCGGTTCCCATCCCGTAGGCTGTCGGGAGGCCGAGCGATGCGGCTTCCCCGATGACGACGTCGGTACCGACGTCGACCGGACGTTCGAGCAGCGCGAGCGCGACCGGATCGGATCCGAGGACGAACAGCGCGTCGTTTTCCGTCGCGACATCGCCGATGGTACCGAGCTGTTCCTCGATAGTCCCCCGGGTAGTCGGCGTCTCGGCGTAGACGAGTAGCGTGTCTTCGTCGACTTGCACGGAGAGGACGTCGGTGTCGACGTTTCCGTCCGACATGGGGTACGTTTCGATCGAGACCTCGTGACCGATGAGGTAGTTCTCGAGGGTCCGGCGACGGCCCTCCTGGAGCCCTTCGGGGACGAGAACCCGATCGCCGTCGACCGACCGGACGCGGATCGCCAGCGTCGCGGCCTCACCGAGTGCGGTCGCCGCGTCGTACATCGAGCAGTTGGCGACCCCGAGTCCGGTGAGTTCGACGACCATCGATTGGTACTCGAACAGCGCCTGGAGAAACCCCTGCGCGATCTCCGGTTGGTACTGCGTGTAGCTCGTCAGAAACTCAGAGCGGGCCGATAGCTGGTCGACCATCGAGGGAATGTAGTGATCGTAGTGACCCCGGCCGAGGAACTCGACGACGCCTTCGTTCCCTTCGAGCGTTCGATCGACGAGAGATCTGACCGCTCGTTCGCTTTTCGGCTCGATTCCGAGGGATCCGTCGAACCGAACGGGCTCCGGGATATCGAAGAGCTCGGCTTCGCTTTCGACCCCGACCTCCGAGAGCATCCGCTCCGTCTCGGCGGTGGTGTGGGACGCGTATGGACTGCCGTTTGTTGTCATGAGAGATACCGTTGATTACGTGTTGCGGTCGGCGGGTAATAGTGGTGCCGAAGGTGGAATCCTGAGCCGCCGTCGAGAACGGAGCACAGAACGACCGGAGGGTCAGTCCGTTCGACGGAGTACGTCCCACTCGGTTTCGGAGGTTTCGAGTAACCGCTCGTAGAACGCCCGCAGTCCATCGGAGCCGGTCGTGGGTAGAACGTATAGCTTCACGACCCCATCGCGGATCCCCACCCGGAACGTGTCCCCGGAGTGGTCGTCGTGAACCAGATACAGCGGCATCGGGAGATCGAACCAGTCCCCGTACCGGTACTGTGGCCGATCGAGAACACCCTTCACCAGCCGTGTGAGTGACTCGTCGCTTTTCGCCGCGTCGGGACGCAAAGAAAACACCGTCCCACCGTCGTACTCGACACCACCGCCTCGTGGATACCGGCGGGTGGGCCGCTCCGGGATCACAAAGCTCGGCGCGGTCTCGTCGTCCACACCACGCATACGACCGGATATCGTTTAAATTCGCGGTCGGGAACCGGCCCGGATCGAGCGGAACAGGATGGCTACTCCAGTGAGAGGCTCAATCGACGACAGCCAACACGGACAAACAGTGTCGCGACGAGTCGTCGTGACCCCGCCGACAGTCGGGGAGGGCGACGTGAGACCGCCGAGTGTGAGTATCGTCACCGATCCGCCGTAGCGGCTGATCACTTTTTAGTGTGCCGCCGATGACTGGGCGGTATGAAGTTATCTCTGCAGGATGGATGGACCTTCCTGTACCATTACGGTATCGTGCTGTCCGGGGCGTACGTCGTCTGGTTCTACGGGATCGAAGACCGGACCAGAATACTCTGGATCACCCTTGTACTCGCGGTCGTCTGGAGCGTTTACTTCCGGTTTCGGATGGCTCCGAGGTTCGCCGAAACGGACAACGAGACGGTCGGACGGTGAGCGTTTCCCGAACCGCCCCTCGGTCACAGCGGAGAGTCATCGGACGATGGAGCCGTTTCGAACCACGATCGATGGCGTTTCGGTCGCGGTGATATCCGAAAGCGGGTCGGTGTCGAACCCGACCAGATCCGCCGGCGTCCCCGTGGCAACCGTGCCGAGTTCGGGACGGTCGAGCTCGCGCGCCGGTGTCAGTGTTGCGGCTTCGAGTGCGGTCGATTCGTCGGCTCCGAGTTCGACTAAACTGGTCAGTTCCCGGTGAAGGCTCGGATGCGGCGTTCTCGGCGATCCCGCGTCGCTTCCGGCGAGAACGCGCGCGTCGCTATCGAGGGCCGCCGCCGCGGCCGTCCGGTGGCTGTCGACGATTCCGCGAGCGTTCTCGCGGGCGTACGAGGGAATGTCAGCGTCACTCTCGGCGATCTCCCGATAGACGAAAAGCGTCGGGTCGTACGCGATGTCCTTCTCTGTCAGCGCCGACAGCGTCTCTCCGTCCATCAGATTACCGTGTTCGATCGTATCCACACCCGCTTCGACTGCGTTCGCGATCCCGTCCCGACCGACGGCGTGGGCGGCAACCGGAAGGTCGAATCGGGCTGCCTCATCGACGATCGCCGTCAGTTCGGAGGCCGACAGTTCGGACGTTCCGGGCTCTTCGCCGACCGCCTGACCGTAGACGCCACCGGTCGCGCTGACCTTGATGAGATCCGCTCCGGCAGCCCGGAGCGTCCGGACCGCTTGCCGGCAGGCTTGCTCCCCGTCGCTTTCGATGCCCCAAAAGGGATCGTGTCCGCCGGAGATGATGATCGTCCGCCCGCTCGCGTACACGCGCGGTCCCTCGATCCGACCGGCCCTGATAGCGTGGGCGACGGTGATCGCGACGTCCTCGACGCTTCCGAGATCACGAACGGTCGTCACGCCGTTTCGAAGCTGTGCGATCCCGTTTTCGATCGCTCGGACGACGAGCGCTTGCTCCGATTCCTTCCGCAGGGTCGCGACCGGGTCCGCGGTCCCGTCCCACACGAGATGGACGTGCATGTCGATCAACCCGGGAGTGAGAATTTCGACCCGGCAGATCTCCGCCGCCGATCCGGGCTTGTCCGCGTAAATCCCCTCGATCTCGCCGTCCTCTATCGCGACCCAGCGATCCGGTCGCCGACCGTCGACGGCGTCCCAGACGTCGCCGTGGAGAAGTAACTCGTACTCGCTCACGAGGCGTTCACCCTCCGAAGGTCCGTCCGTGGTGATACCGTCGTGTTCTCTACCGGCTGTTCGGGGTGTGTATTCATCGTCGAAAGCTGTGACGGGAGCCGAAAAAAACCTGCCGGCGTTGGGACCACTGACGACGTTCGGTCGGGTTTTTTGTCGTGCGTGCCCGAAAGGAGACTATGAGAGATCCCGTTCTTTCCGAACGCCGGTCCGATCAGATCCACACGAGAGCCGCCTCACTGTCCGGTTTGTAACCATGCTCGAGTACGTGCTCCTCGAATGTCCGCACTGTGAAGCGCGTCGAGCGGTTCCGAAACCGGAAGCCGATTCCGATGGGACCGTCAGGACCGCCGCAAGGCACCTGCTTTCGGCCCATCCCGGCGTGGGGGCGACGGCCGACGGGCCGACTATCGAGCGAATGCTGGATGACCCTCCGATCCATGAGAGTGAGGTTCCGCTAGACGAGTTGGGCTGGACGACCGAACCGTTTCCGGCCGAGAAGCGCGGTAGCGCCGCCGATACGTCCGACTGCCCCGACTGATCAGACGGATCACTCGAGAGACGGCACGGTCATCGATGACTGAAATTGCACAGCGACTGCCCGGACGGGACCGTCGGGCGATCGAACGGATCGGGGGCGCAGGGTATATATCCCGGACCGACGACCAACAGGACGATGCTTCACGACGCACCGCTGGCTGACGTCGCCGACGATCTCCGCCGAGGGCGGACGGACGTAACCGAGTACGTCGACCGGATCGAATCGCGTGCCGAGGACGTCGAGCCGACGATCGAGTCGCTGGTGTCCGAGGAGGGACGCTGGGAACGGCTCACGGAGGAGGCCGCTGCGCTCGAGGACCGCAAAGCCGACGTCGAGGACCGGCCACCGCTGTACGGCGTCCCGATCGGCGTCAAGGACATCTTCCACGCCGACGGCTTTCCCACCCGGGGTGGATCGAACCTGCCGTCCGAAGAGCTTACCGGTCCCGAGGGGACGGCTGTCAGCCGACTCCGCGAGGCTGGCGCCTTCGTCCTCGGCAAGACCGTCACGACCGAATTCGCTTACTTCGAACCCGGGCCGACCCGCAATCCGCACGATCCCGACCGGACGCCGGGCGGATCCTCGAGCGGCTCGGCCGCAGCGGTCGCCGCCGGGCTCTGTCCGTTCGCGTTCGGGTCACAGACGGTCGGTTCGGTGATCCGACCGGCCGCGTTCTGTGGCGTCGTCGGATTCAAGCCGACCTACGGCCGGATCCCGACCGACGGCGTCCTGCCGCTGTCGACGTCCGTCGACCACGTCGGCTTTTTCACCCAGGACGTCGAGGGCGCCGAACTGGCGGCTGCGATCCTCTGTGATGGCTGGCGATCGCTCCCGAGCCCCAGAGAGCGTCCGACGCTCGGCGTCCCCGAGGGACCGTACCTCGAGCAGGCCTCGGAGACCGCACTCGACGCGTTCGCGGACCAAATCTCCAGCCTGGAAGCCGCCGGTTACGAGATCGAGCGGGCCGAAGCCTTCGAGGACATCGAGACGGTGAACGAACGCCACAACGACCTCGTCGCCGCGGACGCGGCGCTGGCCCACGACGAGTGGTTTCGCGAGTACAGCGAAAAGTACCGGCCCAAAACCGCCGAACTCATCGAGGACGGACGGACGGTTCCGACGAGCGGAATCGCGGCGGGTCGTCGCAGCTGCGACCAGTTGCGCGCTGCGCTCGAAGGACGGATGAGAGATCACGGGATCGACGTCTGGATCTCGCCGGCTGCACCCGGACCTGCACCGAAGGGGATCGATTCGACAGGGGATCCGAGTATGAACCTGCCGTGGACGCACTCGGGGCTCCCGACGATCACGGTCCCGGCCGAGAAAACTGACGACGGGCTTCCGCTCGGGTTGCAGTGTGCCGCGGCGTTCGGTGCCGACGAGGACCTTCTGCTTTGGGCGAAGGGGATCTCGGAGACGCTGTAACCACGCGCCGGACGCCCGTTCAGAGATACTCTTTCGAGATCGAGGCGCCGACGCTGTAGTTGGGATCGACCATGTTCGCGACCCTCACACCGCCGACCTGCGTGAGAAACAGATACGCGTCGTACTTGTCGAACCCGTGATCGGCGACGAGCCAGTCGATGAGGTCGGCGTACGCCACGCGCAAAGCGTCCTCCATCGGGCGGGAGCTACCGACGCTCATGATGAACTCGTCCGTCTCGACGCGGGGCCACTCGATGGACCAATCGTCGACGACATCGACGGTGATCGTCGTGGTCGTCGCCTGTTCTATGGCGACTCCACAGAGCTCCGCATCCCCCTGTGCGGCGTGACAGTCACCGAGATAGAGATGGCCGCCGTCGGTGTTGACGGGGAGATACAGTGTCGCGCCCGGGCCGACGTCCGGGAGGTCCATGTTCCCGCCGTGTTTATACGGCGTCAGTGACTGGACCGATTCGATCTCCGGGGCGGTTCCGATAGTCCCGATAAACGGTTCGTACGGGATCGTGATGTCGTCGTCCCACTCGATGCCCGCCTCCGTGACGTCCATCTTCTTGACGATCTCGGGGAGCGGATCGTGCAGCATCGCCGTCCGTTCGGTCGCGGTGAGGCCGCCGAAGTACGGGACGAGACAGGTCGTCCCGCGCGGCTGTTCGCCCCGTGGCTCGATCGATTCGATATGGACCGCGAGCGCGTCGCCCTTTTCGGCGCCGTCGACCGCGATCGGACCGCTAACGGGGTTGATGTGCGGCATGTCAAGAGCCTCGCTCGGTTTGTCGTCCTCGGTTTCGATACGTCCACCGAACGCATCGACGGTTTCGACTTCCACGGTGTCGCCGGGTTCAATCTCGACGGCCGGTTCGACGCCCGGGCCGATGGTGTGTTGATACTCTTTCGGGTCGTCACGTTCGGGGAGCTGATGGGTCGTCATAACGTGTGGTACGTCTTGGGTGACTCTCATCAAACTATCGCCGCTGGACTATACTTCCGGTAGTCGGGGGTGGTGAGACCGTCACCGGCGGGCGAGCGGACACGCTCGGAACCTATTTGACCGTCGGAGCGTTAGCGCCGTTAAATGAGACGTGCGAGTTCCCGACGGCGGTTCCTCGGGGCGGTCGGGATGATCGGTGCCACGGGGTTGGCCGGTTGTAGCGCCGATCAAGGAGAGGACGAACCGGAAGGGCCGCCACCGGACGTGACAGTTCGGATGAGGGACAGCCTGCGGTTCGATCCCGAGACCGTCGAGGTCACAGTCGGCGAGACGGTCGAGTGGGAAAACGCGGCGGCACCGCGACAGAGCGTTACCGCCTACGAGGAGCGAATACCAGCTCACACCGAGTACTTCGCCAGCGCCGGCGTGGGTCGTGAGGTCGTCGCGCGGGTCATATACCCGTTCGCTGGGGGCCTCAATCAGGGTGACCGGTACCGAAACACGTTCGAGATGGCGGGCAGTTACGATTACTTTTCGATCCCGTCGGAAGGGGACGGGATGACTGGCACCGTGGTCGTCTCGGAGTGAGCCACGGGACAGCCTTAGGCCGACGGTAACGTTCGCTCGCGGATCTTGTTCACTTCGCTTTCGAGTGTCTCGGTCGCCGGTTTTCCGAGCAATCGTGCGTCGACGGTACCCCCGAGAGTGAACGCTGTCGTCGGTGCGAGAACGATATCGTACTCGTCTTCGAGTAGTTCGGCGTACTCGGGGCCGTACACGGACAACAGCATGACGTCATCCGGAGCGCCATCGGCGAACAGTTCGTCGAAATCCGATCGGACGACGTCACAGGAGGGACAGTCCTCGCGCCAGGCGTAGACCACACATCGTTCGTAGGTCGAGACGAGTCGAACGAGGTCCGCTCCACGGACCGGGAAAAACGCCTCCGGGGAGCCCTCCGATCGCGGGAGGCCGGTCTCGAGTTGATCGACGAGCACCGAAAGCGCGAGCGCCTGAGCCGGTTCGAGATCTGTCGCTCGCTCGCTGATGGCGACGTACCGCGCCAGGAAGGTCGGATCGTACTCGGCCCCCGCACAGAGCGCCGCGGCAGTTTCGGGATCGTCGGTTAGCTCGGAAACGGCCTCACGGATGCCATCGATATCCGACTCGGCCAGCGTCGTCTCGTGTGCGGCGACCGCGTCAGTAAAGGATTCCGTCGTCCGCAACTGTGATTGCTCTCCGGCGGGTTCGAACACACCGCACTCGATCAACCGATCGACTGAGTCGGATGCCATACGGAATCCAGTCGGTTCCGGTGTATAAGGGCTTTGTCCGCGCCGATACTTACGCGGACATCGGCGGGTTCTACGACACCGAAAACACACCGCGAGCGGTTCACTCGAGCAGCGATTCGACGGTGGCGGCGGCCGCGAGCAGTTTGTCGTCGCGGAACGCCTCACCGATGAGTTGGAGACCGACCGGAAGCCCGGAGACAGTGATCCCGGGAAGCGTCACGGCCGGCAACCGGGTGACGTTCGCGGGACGGGTGTTGTGTGCGTAATCGTACTCCCACTCTCCGACGAATTCGGTCCGCGGCGCGACGTCCGGCATCGTCGGTGTCAAGAGTGCGTCGACACCGTCGAGCGCGCTCTCGAACGACTCACGGAGCGCCTCGCGGGCCGTCTGCGCTCGTACGTACGGGCGACCGTCGTGTGCCTCGACGAGCCACGCGCCGGCGAGCAGTTTGGATTTATAAAAGTCGCTGAGCTCTCCGCTTGCCGCGCGCGTGTGGCGGGCGAAAGCGGCCTGATATCGCTCGTCGACGCCCCCGCGACGGTAGGGGGCGGCACCGTCACGCCAGTGCGTCGCCAACTCGACGAAGCTCAGCGCGTTCTTGATCGCGAGCGAGCGGTGATAGCCGTCGACCGAGAGCCGAACGATCTCAGCACCGGCGTCTTCGAGACGCTCTGCGGCGGCTTCGATCCGGTCGACGACCCGGGGGGCGACGCCGTCGTCGACCCCTTCACGGAGCAGGCCGAGACGGAGTTCGGCAGGGGCGGGCGAGTCTGCGAGCGCTCCGACAGGATCACCGCGCCGGTAGTCGCCCCGGCCGACGGCCTGCATGCTTGCCGGATCGCCCTCGTCGGGACCGGCGAGGGCACCGAGCAACGCCGCGGCGTCGGCGACGCTACTCGTCATCGGCCCGACGTGGTCCTGCGTGTAGGTGTTCTCGACGATCCCGGTGAGAGGGATCCGGCCGTAGGTCGGCTTGAGTCCGACGACCCCACAGAAAGACGCCGGGATGCGGATCGAGCCGCCGGTGTCGGTTCCGAGGGCGGCATCGACGGCGCCCGCGGCGACCGCGGCGGCGCTTCCCCCAGAGGATCCGCCGGCAGTCCGATCCCCGTCGTGGGGGTTCGTGATCGGTGCGCCCACGCCGGTCGTCCCGCGGGCGCTCCCCGCGAACTCGTCGAGGTTCGTCTTCGCGGTGATCTTAGCGCCGGCCGCCCGGAGACGGTCGACGATGACGGCATCGCGGGCGGGGACGTAACCGCGCATGACGGCGGAGCCACACTCCATGGGGACGCCGGCGACGGGGATGATATCCTTAAGTCCGATTTCCATTCCCTCCAGACGTCCGTCCGACCCGTCGACCGGCGGAACGTTACAGGTGACACAGAGAGCGTTGTTCGGGTTCGGTTCGGGGTCGCGCCAGGATCGCTCACCGGGGTCGTGTCCCGCCGGCGAAGGACCGCTCGCAGCAGGTGGGTCGGTTTCCAGCGGTTCGAGTCCCGCGAGCATGTCGTTGACCTGCTCTGTGAGCCCCGAAGCCTCTCGATCGTCGACGTCGATACCGAACCGATCGCCGGTCTCGAGCAGCTCTGCCGGTGAGAGTTCGCGCATAGTGAGACCTCACACGGGGACGGTTTGAGCGTGCCGATCAACGGACAAAAAGCGACGACTACATGGATCGGTAGCCGGCCGCAAAAAAAGAGCGTTGTGAGGCGTTTACGGATTACGGATCGATCTCGTCGTACTCGTCAATGCAGGGGAAATCGTCCGCAGAGGGAACCTCGCCCTCGGGCCACAGCGGTTCGAGATCGGCGTCCGGCGGGTAGTGCAGGTTTCCGTCCTCGTCCCAGCCCCAGCCTTCGTCCTGCAGGATCTCTTGGGCGCGCTCGGGGTCGCCGGTCGCCGTCGCCTGCTGGTACAAGGTGTCCTCGTCCGGAACCATCGGGTGCGTCGCCGAAATGTTCGTCGGGTACAACTCGGGTTCGACCTCGCCGTCGAAGGCGATGTCGACCATCTCCTGGCGATTGAGCGCCGCGGAGGTCGCCTTGCGGAACTCCTCGAACTTGCTGGGGGCGATCTGGCTTTGGTACCACAGACCGTACGTCGTGTGTGCGCCGCGAAACTCCGCCTGAGCGTTGTCGATCTGTTCGTTGACCCGATCGGCGTTCGACGGAGAGAGCTCCGGGGCGATGTGACACTCGCCGGCCTCGAGGGCAGTGACCATCGACTCTTCGTTTCGGTAGGCCTCGAAGATGATGTCGTTGTCGGGGGTGTATACCGGGTGTCCCTCGTTTGGCGTACAGATGACACGCTCGCCTTGGTCTATGTCTTCGACACCCATCGGCCCGGACGTCGGGATCGGCATCTCGAAGGAGACGTCCGCCGGAGCCTCCTCCGCGCCGGCCTCGATGAACGACTCTCTGTGCCAAATTCCCCACCGCATGAGGGTGGTGTTGGCGAAAATGATGTACGGCTCGGTGAACGTAAACCGGACTGTCGTGTCGTCTTCAGCGACGATCTCGTCGTAGGGGACATCCAGCGCGCCGGGGTAGGCTCCGGCGTCTCCGCCGCGTATGATCTGCTCGAAGGTCCACTTCACGTCCTCGGCGGTGATCGGGTCACCGTTCGAGAACTCGGCGTCGTCGAACAGTTCGACGACGACCTCCTGGGAGTCGACGATCTCGACCGATCCGAGCAACTCCTCGATCTCGTAGTTCGCGTCGTACTTGTGAATCGGCGAGTGGATGATGTGCTGCCACTGCGCTTCCGGCATCGACGCAGAGTGGGTCGGGAAGTTCGTCGTCTCCGTCGCGACCGGGTCGGTTCCGATAATCAGCTCGTCGAAGTCGTCGGTGGTCAGGCTCGATTTGTAGGCCCAATCGGCATTCGAGCGGGCCATACCGCCATCCCCGAGACCGTCCATATCGACCATATCGGTCCGCCATCCACCGATGTTCGCAACCGGACAGAGATCAGCAGTGGCACATTGGTCGGCCACACGCCGTATCGCATCGTGCAACAGCTCCTCGCGTTCCTCGGGGGTTTCAGACCGCGCCTGTTCGACCATCTTCTCGGTGAAATCACAGTCCGCCCAGTTCCAGTAGTTCGCTCGACCGTTCGCGCCGGCCCAATCGAGTCTGAGGCTGCTGAATAGCTCCTGTGGATCGATACGATCCGTCGTGGGGACCCACCAGCCGAAAGTGATGTTGTTGTCGCGGTTCTCGTCGTTGGACATCTGGCCCAACTGGCTCGAAATATCGACAGGGACGATGTCCACATCGAGGCCGATGTGATCTTCGATGCCTCGCCGGATCACCGGTGCCATCTGCTCTTGAGTCGTCGTGAACCCACCGTAATCGGACCAGTACTCGATCTGGAGCGTCTCGACGCGTTCGCCGAGATCGGCCTCGTCCGTCGCCTCCGGTGTGGTACCGTTACCGTTGCCGTTGCCGTTGCCGTTAGCACCACAGCCCGCAAGGCCGACCGCGGACGCCGCACCCACGGTTTTCAGTATCGTTCGTCTGTCAATTGTCGATTCGTTTTTCGTTTCTCGGGTCGCCATGTCACGTG
>LKMJ01000049.1_pt1 | contig 63165 bp, 66 predicted proteins | sample 643391 | NCBI WGS metagenome assembly LKMJ01 (sample SAMN04112250, study PRJNA286221) | soda lake metagenome | biome: soda lake; feature: Kulunda Steppe; material: water; isolation source: sample PL-Br10 brine of Picturesque Lake | place: Russia: Kulunda steppe | collected 2010-07 | reverse complement strand
CGATCGCTGGCTCGTGGTCGGCGATCGACAGCCGTAAAACCAAGACGGATCCCTGTGATCAGTTCGTCTGTCGACGGTTCCGTATGGAGGCGACGGCTACTGCCAGGGGCCACCCTCGGAACTGAGAGGTGTCCTACAGCGACGACTCGGTGTCTACCGGCTCGACGCCGGTCGCTCCCTCGAACGACGAGCGGGACTCGACGACCGAAATTTCGAGTTCGGAGCCGACGCTCGTGATACTGACAGTGTGCCCGCTGTAGTCGAACGCAAGTGACTCGAAACCGGAGTCGGATCGGCAAAGCGCGTCGAGTGCGTCGGGATCGATCGACGCATAGAGCGGATCGAGTTCGATCGGGTCAGCGCCTTTGACACGTGCGAGAAGGCCGATGACGGCCGTGCTTGGTTTTTGCCCCCCGTCCGCAGCGACCGTCGTTGATGCCTCCGATGAGTTCATGACTGATGATGTGGGCACCGGGAGTAAAGAAGCTGACTCAATATTCCGTCACCGACAGTACAGATACAAAGACGGCGATGCCGACTTCGAGGGGAGTTTCCCAAGAGTGACACCAATCTGTGGGAGTTCGACATCGGTAGTCGGGGTCCGAAGTCGGCAGAGAGAGACGATCGTACAGGAGCGACGTGGAGCGGACGTGCCAGGAAGCTACAATCGTGGTTCGGGAAGAGAGCGATCGAAGTCACTGGCTGGGGGCGGTCATACGATGGATCGATCGTGATTTTTATCCGACATGCCGTGGTTCCGTTCGAGAATTCGGGTCCGCATCCATCACGGGTCCGTCGACACGAAGAGAGGAGCCAGTCATGCCAGGAGAGTGGGGGCCAGTGGAGAGTGGCGGGCCGGTATCTCGAACTGCACGGGAACGAACCTGGAACGGGAACGAACCTGAAGTGTGAGGCAGTCCGAACGATCTCCAGAACGTTGTGAGGAGCCCACGGATTGTGAGGCGCCCAGGAAACAGCTACTCGCGCCGTGGAACCTCGTGGCGACCGAAGCCATACCGGAGACGGTTCGCCAGCCGGCGGGAGAATCGGCCATCGTCGGCTCGCGAACCGAACCGTTCGGAAAGCGACGTGTAGATCAGCGGCAGGGGAACCTCCTGTTCGAGTGCCTCCTGGACGGTCCAGGTGCCCGTCGATCCGCCTTCGATCCGATCGGCGACGTCACCGAGGTCGGTTCCCTCCTCACGGAACGCCTCCTCGCAGAGTTCGAGCAGCCACGACCGGATGACTGCGCCGTTGTTCCAGACCGACGCGACCGATTCGAGGTCGAGATCGTACCGTCCCTCGTGGAGGAGTTCGAAGCCCTCGCCGTAGGTTTGCATCAGTGCGTACTCGACGCCGTTGTGGACCATCTTGACGTAGTGGCCCGACCCCGCAGGCCCCATCCGTTCGTGCCCATCGGGACCGGTCGCGACCGCGTCGAAGACTGGCATCAGTTCGTCGTAGGCCCATTCCGGGCCGCCGACCATCAGCGAGAAGCCCAGTTCCGCCCCCGCCGGACCGCCGGACGTGCCACAGTCGAGATAGGCCGCCGGGCAGGCCTCGGCGCGCCGGACGGAATCTTCGAAATAGGAGTTGCCGCCGTCGACGACGACGTCGTCGTCCGGATCGAGGTGGGTGTCGAGTTCGTCGAGCGTCGCATCGACCGCCTCGCCGGCCGGCACCATCAGCCAGATCCGTTTCTCGCTCCCGAGTCGATCGGCGAGGTCGGCGATCGACTCCGCCGGCTCTGCGCCGGCGTCGGCGGCCGTCGCGACGACACCGGGATCGAGGTCGTAGGCAACGACGTCGTGGCCCGCCGCGAGCGTGCGTTCGACGACGATCTGTCCCATGCGTCCGAGTCCGATTACGCCCAGTTGCATAGGCGGTGCTGGGCGGGGCGATAAAGTAGTGGTTGTGATTCGGGCCGGCCGATCGCACCGCGCCGGCGCTACTGGAATGGATCCTCGAGGTGGGCCCACCCGATCGCATCGAGAACGACGATCCGATCCTTGTAGCGGACGTAGACGCCGTTGTACTCGCGCTCGTCGGTGTCGTAGTAGGGCAGCGATCGGCGGACGGCGTCGACGACCGACCAGGCACCGTCACGATCGAGTGTGACGTGGACCCACTCCTCGCGCGCGTCGGTTTTGATCGCGCGATCGATCGCGCGCTGGGCACCCGGAATTTGTGTGAGACGGTCGGATGTCGCGTCCACGACCGTTACGCCGCCGGGGACGTCGTCGACGATTCGTGCACCGAGGTTCGCTTTCGATCGTGCCGAGGAGTCCGCAGAGGACCCCATACGGAGCGCGTAGCCGGCGATGGCGGCCGCCCCGACAGCGAGAAGCGGGAGCGCCACGTCTTTACCCCTGATCATCATGCGACTACGTTACAGTAACCAATTAAATATCTTTCGGCGGACTGTCTGCCATGTATGAGATTGCTGAAATAAATTCATATCAGTCGAGAGATATCACAGGACTGCAGCCAGGTTCGTCGTAATCGCGCCGGCAACCACGAGCAGCGCGATCCCGGCGATCGCCGCTGCCCGGTAGATCGGAAGCGCGTCGCGAGCGGGTTCGCGAAGCTTTTTTCCCTTGAGACCGCGCTGGAAGCGCTTGGCACCAACCTCGACGAGACCCGCAAAGGCCAGCCAGAGGATGAGCATGACGATCACCAGCTGTCCGTTCGTCGTGCTTACGAGGCTGTCAGCGGTGTACCGCGTCCCTGCGAGATGGCCGCCTGTCACCAACAGCACTACCGAACTTACCCGTGAAATAGTCGTGAGCGTTCCCGAAATCTGTTCTAGCGGTGCCGTCGTATTGAACGCCCCATCGCGTGCAAGCGGCAGCACGACGAACGCGACGTAAAAGACGCTGCCAGCCCAGATCGCGGCAAAGAGGAGATGTGCCGTCTGGGCGATGAACGTGTCCACCATACGGAAGTGCTTGAAGTACGCCGATATCAGGGTTCCGACTCGTGGACGGACGGATCCGTGGCGACGAGAGTCGGTGTCCGATCAGTCTCCCCAACCGTTCACTCGATACCCCCAACCGTTCACTCGATACCCCCAACCGCTCACTCGAGCCAGTCCGGCGTCCACGCGATCAGCCGTCGGCGGAGCAACGCGTAGACGAGCGAGAGGGCGATCGCGCCGAGGACGAACGGCGTGAGCCAGCCGTCGAAAACGAGCAGTGCCGGGATCGCGAGCAAAACGGCGAGGACAGCGTCTTCGGGAGCCCCGTCGTAGCGGATCCAGCGTCGCGGACGGAGCCACCGCCCGCGGACGTGGTCGTAGACCGCCCGGTCGCTCGGATCGGTCCAGGGATCCATCTCCGGGCCGCCACCGAGGGCGTCACTCATCGCGTGCAGCCAGGCGGCCACTGTGGCCGCTGCGATCCCGACCGTAAGCGGTGACGTCGTCAAGACGGCAAGTGCCAGCGCGAGCACCGCTACGGCGGCCCCAGCAACCGGGAAATGAAAGCTCCGCCGGTGGTCGAACACGAGATCGAAATCGGGGACGAGCGCGCCGACGATCGCACCGACGGCGAGTGGCGTGGCGAGTTCGGGGACCACGTAGGCGACGGGCGCGACGACTGCAAGCCCTGCGAACACGTGTGTCGTCGCCATCATGGCTCGTCGTTAGTGGTCGATCGTCAAAACCGTGCGTAAATCGGCACGGTGTCGCCTCGTTTCTGCGAGGAACCGAGCAGTTGACGGACGAACCACTGGTGTGGCTCCCGATCGGGGACACGGGTGGTGGCTCGCGGCGTATCGGTCGCTGTTCGAAACGACTCCAATGGACCGAGACAGCACGCGAACGTGGCGGTGTTCCAATGGACCGAGACAGCACACGAACACGCCGGTATTTGCCGATCCGATCGGTCGGACAGCGATCCGTCTGAGACGTCGTCTGCTGATCTCGATCGTTCGAACTCATCCAGGGTGCCCCCAGGCCCGTTGGCGGCGTCGCGAACCCGAGAGCCCGGACCCGGACGTCGTGTCGAACAATACAAAATTTTTATAACTCATGTGTACTAAACATAATAGAGGAAACCGGTGGACGGCGGGGGCGGGTACTGATCCGAATCGCGTGTGCACACAGAGTACAACCAATGGCACGGATTCCAGTAGGACACCGATGACACGGATTCCAATAAACCAGTGATCTCTCCCCGCAATTCAACGGACAACAGTGAACAATGACACGGAGACTCACACTTACGGTAGCAATCGTAGCGATCGTCGGACTTGCCGGGTGTATCGGGGCGATTACTGGGGACGAACAGGGACCGGAACCGGCCACCCAGGTTCCGGATGAGGCAAATATGCTGGTCCACATCGACATGGCAGTCGGGACTGACGACGCGACAACCACCGTCGTAGACGCGCTGTATGAGGATAGTTCGGCTGACGACGAGATCGGTGACCTCGAGGACGAATTCGAGGAAGACACCGGTCTCGATCCGACAGAAGCCAGCGAGTTCCTGGCGTTCAGCCTTCCATCCGACAGTGATGACGAGATCGGAGCCGACACCGACGGCGCAGTCATCGTCTACGCCGGCTGGTCCGAGACGGACGTCGTTGACGGCATCAGTGCGGAAGATGACGTCGATTACGACGAGACCGAATACGAAGGCACAACGCTGTACGAGCCTGACGAAAGCGACCTCGAAGAGTACGAGGAGCCGGTATATATCGGCGTGCTTGCTAGTGGGGAGTACGTCATCGGCGACAAGGCGGCTGTGACTGCGTCTCTCGATGTCGAGCACAGTGACGGTGAGGAGCTCTCGGGCGAGCTGCGTGAGGGCTTCGATAACGTCGAAAATGGACATTTGACGTACGCAGCCGACGTCTCTGAAGAAGACATGCCCGATGCCGATGACGATCTCCCAGAGGACAGTAACGCGTCTGACCTCTATACGTCGTCCTTCGAGGACATAACGGTTGTTGCCGGCTCGTACTACACGACTGACGACACTGTCGGCGTGGACACCCGGATCCACACCGACACCGAAACTGCAGCGATCGATATTGCCGACGTAACCGAGGGCGCGATCGCGATGGCACGCGGTATGATGCCGGCCGAAAACCAGGAACTGAAAGAGGAACTTCGAGAGATCGAGGTCGAACAGGATGGGACTGTCGTCTCCCTTACAGCCGAAAGCGACGTGGACACGATCACCGAGGCGATCGAAAACGCATCTGAGGGCAGTGAGATCAGTCTCGATGAGTGGATGGGAATCGACGAGGAGTGGGAGACAGATGAAGACTGGGACACTGACGACGACTGGGACTCCGACGATGACTGGGACTCCGACGATGACTGGGACTCCGACGACGACTGGGACTCCGATGATGACTGGGACTCCGATGATGACTGGGACACTGACGACGACTGGGACTCCGATGACGACTGGGACACTGACGACGACTGGGACACTGACGACGACTGGGACTCCGGCGATGAATAAGTAGCGCCCAGTTGCAGTTCACAATTGGTATCGCTCCTCGCTGACCACTACAGCAAACAAATGAATCCACGAATGGGTACCGTGTCTCTCTCGTGTCGTCTCCCGGGGGCGTCAATCGGTGCTGTGCGACCGATCGAGCGTCGAGGAGCACGGTAATGGGAGTTCGAGCGTTCCTCCAGAAAGAACGGTATGCATCGCGGCGGAACGTCGCCGTCTTGGTGTTGCTATTAGTCGTGTTGCCGGCGGCAGCAGCGTTTGGAACAGCGGCGTTTGAACACACGATTCCACAGGATACTCCGGTCGGAATCGCACCACAAGACGAGACGGTGACTGCAGACGAACTCGACGTGATCTCAAGCGGCGTGGCGCTGCACGCGACACCAGAATCGTACGACTCGACGGACGACGCACGACGGGCACTGTCTCGCGAAGAGGTGTATCTCGTCGTCGAAGTTCCACCCGGCCTGTTCGATGCGGAAACCAATGCGACAGCGACACTCGTTTCTGATCAACGGCTTGCCCCGTTTCAGGATCCCAGCGAGTACACTGCATCGACCATGGAGACGGAACTCGATCGACAGCTCCCTGCCACCGTTCGCGTCGAACACGACCGTGTTGGCGACCAGTACACGTTGTCCGAATACCTCGTTCCAACAGGTCTACTCACGATTCTCGTGCTGTTTGCGTTTATGTACCTCCCCTTCGAACTCCGGCAGGAACGATCCGTTCTCGAACGAGTAGCAATAGAATCACGCATCGAGGCAGCTGTTGCAGCAAAAATAGCCCATTATGGCGTGCTCATGATCGTCCCAGTGTCGACGTTTCAACTCGTGAGCATCTATCTCGGCTATCGGGTCACGCATTTTACTGTACAAACGTTTGCCGTCCTCGGCATCACGTTCGTGTATCTCGCTGCGGTGAGTGCAGTGATCATGTTTCTAACCGGCCTTCGACGACTGGGGCTGTTTATCAATCTCGCAGTGATGACGGGCGCGTTCGTTTTTGCCGGATTCATCTATCCGGCCGGGTTCTTTTCGGCACTTCGGTTGGAGATTACCCGGTCGTTGCCGCTCCATTACTCGATGATCATGACGCGGAGCACGATGCTAAAGGACACATCACTCTCCCTGTTCGCTGATTGGCTGTTGGCTCTCGGCCTGTTTACAGGGGGTACGCTTGTTGCCCTGCAGCTCTCGATCATGTACTACCGTCGAACCCGCTAGCTCGCTACCGATGTCACACGACACACCACACCATGAGATGGGTGAGCCGTCTCCAGACTCCGATGGAATCGACTCGATACAGTTCCCGGACGAGTTCGGCACACGGAGTCGCCCGATCGAGTTGTCCGCCGTCTCGAAGACGTACGGCGAGGTCACGGCGATCGAGACACTGTCGTTTACCGCATCGACCGGCGAATTTCATGCCCTGGTCGGCCCGAACGGTGCCGGGAAGACGACGCTGGGACGAATCGCGGTAGGGCTTACGCGCCCATCGGCAGGGACAGTCACGGTCCCGACGGGTGACATCGGGTACGTGTTTCAACAGCCACGGTTCTATCCCACACTCTCTGTGCGCGAGAATATCGCAACGTTCCGCCGGGCTGTCGGCGACGATGCAGCACCACGTGACTGGCATGACGATCTGTTGGAAGCGCTTTGCCTCCCGGCCGTCGACCACCAGCCAGCAGCGACGCTCTCCGGTGGGTTCCAGAAGAAACTCGACATCGCGATCGCGGTACTCCGGCGTCCATCGTACATCTGGCTCGACGAGCCACTCGCTGCGGTGGATGCAGCCACGGCTAGCCGGCTGAGTGCCCTGCTTGAAGCATACGTCGACGCTGGTGGCGGTGTAATCGTCTCGACGCACGCTCCCGGTGCCTTCGACGGTGCGCTGACCCATCTCACCGTCTGTCACACCGGGAGCGAACTGGAAACACACGCCCTCTCGGACGGCGTCCCGAACGCGGTTGCCCGCGAGTGCGCCCGGTACAGTGGCCGATCGCACCCGTCCGATGAACCGTCTCGCTAATGGAGACGGTCCGATCGGACGAACCGACGCTGGCGTTCCGATCGGCGCGAGACATCGTGAGCGGCCGACATAACCGCGTTCAGTCGAGGTTCTCGCCCTGATAGCTGCCGTCGTAGACGTCCTCGTGATCGGCCTCAGCGAACACCAGCTGGGCAATGCGAGCACCGCGTTCGATCTCGATATCGTGGTGGACCTGCAACAGCCCCTCGCCACGTCCCTCGTAGCCGGCGTCCCAGACCGCCGTGTTGAGCATACAGGAGTTTCGCATGAGCGACGATCGCGGATAGACGAAGCCGACGTGGTTCTCGGGAATCGCGATGCGCTCGCCGTAGCGAACAACGTAGCTCCCTTCAGGCAAGTAGTAGGTCTCGGGATGTTTCTGTTCGAGTTCCTCGAGCGGGCGGGCGATACGGTCACCGATCTCTTTCCCGTCGCGGCCGATCCGGCCCGGCTCCAGTTGTTCGAAAACGACGTCCAGAGTGAGATCGACGCCGTTGGGCTGGACCTGCGCCTCGGTCGTCGGTGAAACGTGAGTGGCGACGAACGCACCTGCACGGTACATATCTCCGCAACGCCACGGGAATGAGATAAGCGTATTCGTTCGCCGACGTGGTCAGTGACAGGTCATATACGGAGAACGTGGAGCACCGATCGACGGACGGTCACTCGAAAAGCAATATTTGCACCGAAACTACCGTATTGGACCGTGAACCACACGGTCGATCCCGATAGAAACACGCTGGATTTATCAGGACGGACGGTCGAGATTCGGATGCTATGGGACAGACTCTCACCGAGAAGATTCTCGACGATCACCTCGTCGAGGGCGAACTCGAGACCGGCGAGGAGATCGGGATCGAGATCGACCAGGTACTCACCCAGGACACGACAGGCACGATGGTCTGGCTCCAGTTCGAGGCGATGGGGCTGGACGAGGTCCAGACCGAGATTGCCGCCCAGTACTGTGACCACCAGACCTACCAGTTCGACTTCAAGAACACGGACGACCACCGGTTCCTCCGCTCCGCTGCCGGCACATATGGCGCTCATTTCTCTCGTCCCGGTAACGGTATCTGCCACAACGTCCACCGCGAAAACTTCGCGGCACCCGGAAAGACGCTGCTTGGCTCTGACAGCCACACCCCAACGCCCGGCGGAATCGGCGAACTCGCCATCGGTTCCGGCGGGATCGACGTCACCGTCGCGATGGGTGGCGCACCCTACTACATCGAGATGCCCGAAATCGTCAGCGTTCGCCTCGAGGGCGAGCTCCCCGAATGGGCTACCGCAAAAGACGTCATCCTCGAGTTGCTCCGTCGCCTCTCGGTCAAAGGCGGCGTCGGCAAGATCCTCGAATACACCGGCCCCGGTGTCGAGACGCTCACCGCACCCGAGCGGATGACGATCACCAACATGGGGACGGAACTCGGCGCAACGACGTCGATCTTCCCGACCGACCACCAGACCGAGGACTATCTCGAACGCGTCGGCCGTGGCGAGGAGTACGTCGAACTCCAGCCCGACGACGACGCCGAGTACGACGACGAGATCGTCGTCGATCTCTCGGATCTCGAACCGCTGATCGCGACGCCGTCGATGCCCGACAACGTCGTTCCCGTCAGCGAGGTCGAAGGCGAATCCGTCGAGCAGGTCATTGTCGGCTCCTGTACGAACGGTGGCTACGAGGACATCCTCCCCGTCGCCAAGATGCTCGAGGGTCGCGAAACCTCGATGGAGACCGAGACGATCGTCGCCCCCGGCTCCAAGCAGGCCTCCGAGATGCTCGCCCGTGAGGGGTGGGTCGCGGAGATGATGGCCGCCGGCGTCAACTTCTCGGAAGCCACCTGCGGTGCGTGTATCGGAATCGGTCACGTGCCGTCGTCGGACTCCGTCTCGCTGCGAACGTTCAACCGCAACTTCGAGGGCCGATCGGGGATCGAAGATGACAACGTCTACCTCTGCTCGCCAGAGGTCGCCGCTGCAGCGTCGATCAAGGGCGAAATCATTGATCCGCGCAACCTCGCCGACGAACTCGGTGACCTCGAAGCGCCCGGCGTCGAGCTTCCCGACGAGTACGACGGCTCCAAGACGGACCTCATCGCCCCTGACGAGGCCGTCGACGACGGGCTCATCAAGGGTCCGAACATCGGCGACGTCCCGCTGAAAGACCAGCTCGACTCCGAAATCGAGGGCGAGGCCCTGCTCAAGATGGAGGACAACATCACGACCGACCACATCATCCCGGCAACCCAGGACATCCTGATGTACCGGTCGAACGTCCCCAAACTGAGTGAGTTCACGCTCTCCCGCGTCGACGACACCTTCGCCCAGCGCGCACTCGACGCCGACGGCGGATTCCTCGTCGCCGGCGAGAACTACGGCCAGGGTTCCTCGCGCGAACACGCCGCTCTCTGTCCAATGTATCTGGGCATTGAGGGCGTCCTCGCACAGAGCTTCGCACGGATCCACCGCGCGAACCTGTTTAACTTCGGGATCATCCCGCTGACGATCGACGAGGAGACCTACGAGTCGATCGATCAGGGCGACGAGATCGAAATCGTCGACGACGTCTACGACGCCGTCACGAGCGGCCAGGAAGAGTTCACGGTCCGCGTCGGTGACGACGAGTACACCGCGATGCTTGATGCCTCCGAGCGCGAACGCGCAATCCTCGCGGCCGGTGGCAAGCTCGCCTGGACGAAAGAGCAGGCCGAAGGCGCCAGCGGCGCTGCGCCCGCCGACGACTGATCGAATAGCCGTCCACACTCGCTTTTTTGCGCTCGCAACTGGAGCCCATAGTCTTCCGAACCGATGCGCGACGAACAGTGTCTTGAGAACACAGCCGATAGCGAGTGTATATGGTAAGTCACGAAAACGCCGGCTACCGACGGCTGTTCGGCGACGACGGGCTCACGTTTGGGACCGGGTTTCCACTCACCGGAACGAACCGATCGACACCGGCGATCGACGAGGAACTCCGACTCGCGACCCACGCGGAATCGCTCGGCTTCGATGGCCTCTGGGTACGGGACGTTCCCACCTACTGGCCGAAGTTCGGCGACGCGGGCCAGACGTTCGACACCTGGCCGTGGCTCTCACACGTTGCCGCTCACACCGACGATATCGCGCTCGGCACCTCGAGCGTCGTTCTCACGCTTCGACACCCGATCCACGTCGCAAAATCGGCCGCGACAGTCGATCAGCTTTCGGGCGGTCGACTCGTCCTCGGAGTGGCGTCGGGCGATCGCGACCCGGAGTATCCGGCCTTCGACGTCGATCGCGAGGGGCGCGGCCAGGCGTTTCGCGAGCGGTACGAGGCGATCAGAACCGTCTGGCGCGAGGCGTATCCGACTATCGAGGGCGAGTGGGGACGACTCGAGGGCGATCTTGACGTGGTGCCAAAGCCAACGACAGAGACGATTCCGCTGCTCCCGACGGGCAACGCCCGCCAGTCCGACGCGTGGATCGCCGACCACGGCGACGGCTGGCTGTTCTATCACCTCCCCGAGCGCACGCTCGAGAGCTACCTCGCGGATTGGCAGGAGCGAGCAGGCGAGAAACCGTTCGCGATCGCGATCCGTGTCGAGTTAGCCGACGATCCGACGGCAGCGCCAGAGCCACTCCATCTGGGCTTTCACGCTGGCATCGAGTGGTTCCAGGACTACTTCCGGCGACTCGAAGAGTACGGTCTCGATCACGCGATCGTCTCGATCGAGAACGACGACGCCAAACGCGGGCTGACGCGGTTCGCCGAGGGGGTTGTCGACGACCTGTAGGGCGTGTCCGACCCGGGGGTCGGCCCGCCGGACACCCGCTCAGACCCGATCGGCGGTACCGACGGACACGAATCCACATCAGTCGTCTCCAGGGCTCTCGCTGCGATCACGGACGCTCCGTTTCTGGCGGCGCTCGGTGACGTGGTCGACGCCATCCGCCAGCTCGTCCCGAACCGTCGTCTCGAACTCGTCGACGTCGTCGAGAAACTCAGTCGAGAACTCGGAGACGAGTTCGAAGGTCCACTGGTCGCTGATCGCGCCCGCAGGGAGGTGGTCGTCGCGGAGGGCGTTGGCCCACTCCTCGTGGCCGGCCTCCCGGAGCTCGTCTTCGGCATCGCTCATCCGGTCCATCGCGTGGCCAAGCTGATGGTGAAACTCGAGTAAGCTTCCGTACGCCCGATGGACGTACTCCATCCCGAGTTGCATATCGTGGAGGGCCTCCTGTTCGGCGTTGGTCAACTCGATATCGGCACGGTCGCGTGTCATCCGTCGCCCTCGACCACGATCGGCTCAAAAGAGGTTTCAGGCCCGGCAACGGGTTCCGGTTCCGCTGGCAACCGATCGGTCGTCGACCGAAACGCTATCGACAGCGGAACAGCTAGCAAACACTGAACGAATGGCGTTACTTGACGAGCTCTCTGGCTACGAATTCGAGGATCTGATGGAGGACGTCTTCCGACACCAGGGGTATGAGAACGTCAGGCAGTCACGCAAAACGGCGGACGAGGGACGGGACGTGCTGATGGAGGAGATTGTCGACGGGCGTCGCCGTGCGGTCGTCGTCGAATGCAAACACACCGCGACGGTGAGCCGGCCGGTCGTCCAGAAACTGCATTCGGCGATGGCGACCTACGACTACGACGGTCCGGTTCGGGGGATGGTCGTTACAACCGGCCGGTTTACCGGGCCAGCACAGGAGTACGCCGCCGACCTCGGCGGCAGGGTCGACGGCGGCGTCGAACTCCTCTCGGGCACCGATCTCCGGGAGATCGGCGAGGAGATCGGGATGGACCTCTACAACGGTCGGATCGAGATTCTCTGTGATGAGGCGTTGCAGCCGACACACCCGACCCGTGGCCGGGTCGCACCGCTGTTCGAGCTCGTCGAGCCGATCGCCAACCTCGATCGAGCAACGCTGCCGACGCCCGAGACCGCAGTCACGTTCGAACCCATGGTCACCGTCTCCGCGCGGACGAGTGCCACCTTCAAGACCTCGGTCGGTGTCATCCACAGTTTCGACGAGACGACCGAGCTGGTCTGTGCGGCCGATCGGACGACACCCCGGGTCGCCGACAGCGCCGTCCAGTCGCTGGTCACGAACCCGAGTGGGCCCCGAATCGATCTCGATGATGCCGACGTCGATGAAAAGTACGATCGCGTCGATCGCAAGCGGTTCGGCCAGACCGAAACGGAATACAAGGAGTGGGCGATCGAGCGGCTGCGTGAGGCCCACACGACGACGGTCCACTACACGGGCGGGAACAACGTCGATTACGAAAAGACCTGCCGCCCGAACCGATCGGACGTCTCCGTCCAGGCAATCGAGTCGGTGTACTTGCCCCACGTTCGATCGCGGCTCTCGCTTGGCGAGTACGACTACCGGTTCGACTACTACGCGGCCGGACCCTCGCGGGCGACAACGACGAACGGGTTCGGGGCGTGCGTCCACTGTGACCGCGAGAGCGAGCCGCTGACGTACTGTGCCAACTGTGGCAGCATCAGCTGCGACAATCATATCCGAACGGAACGGCTCGAAAACGAACCAGTCTGTACCGGCTGTGCCGTTACGGAGCGGTTCGCGCTGAAGACGAAGTACTTCTACGACGACGCCAACCGCGATCGGTTCCGCGAGGAATATGCAGCAATGGCGATCCACGAGAAGGCGATGGAGAACGTCCCGCTTGTGGCCGGAACCCTCGCTGCAGTGGTGGTCGTCCTCGTCATACTGGCAGCGATCGGGCTGGTCTGAGTACGGAGCGACCTCACTCGTCTCCGACAGTCACCGTCTCGCCGAGTGACGGGGCGCTCGCGTCGAATCCACCGTCTCGCAGTTCCGCAGCGAACGCCTCACAGCGATCGCCGTGGGTGACGAGTACCTCGCGATCGCGATAGTCGTCGAGAACGGCGAGCACGCCCTCCCGATCGGCATGCGCCGAGAAGTCGTACTGTTCGACCTGTGCGCTGACTCGCTGGACGCGGCCGTCGAGTTCGGCGCTGCCGGTATCGAGGAGGTCCCGGCCGGGGGTCCCCTCGACCTGATAGCCGGTCATGGCTATTTTGTTGACCGGGTGCGATCGGATCGCGGGGACGTAGGTCATTGCCGGCCCGCCGTGGAGCATCCCGCTCGTGGTGACGATGACGGTGTTCTGTTCTGCGATCCGCTCTCGCTGACCGTCTCTCCCGTCGACAAAGCGGGCGTTCCCTTTCGCTCGTCTGAGAAGTTCGGGATCGCGAAGGAACTCGCGGTTGGCCGGACGGAGAAACAGTTCGGTGACGCGTTTGCCCATCCCGTCGACATAACAGTCGAGATCGTACTGTTCGCAGAGACAGAGCACTTCCTGCGTGCGCCCGATCGCGAACGCAGGGACGACGACGGTGCCACCCTCCCAGACCGTCGTCCGGAGACTGTCGACGAACTCGCGTTCGATCTCGGCTCGCGGCGGCCGCGTCGTGTCTGCATACGTACTCTCACAGATGACGGCGTCAGCGTCAGGTCTGGCAGTCGTGCCGGCGAGCAGCTGCTGGCGTTCGGTATGAAAATCACCGCTGTAGAGGAGCCGCGTGTCGCCGTCGTCCACCAGGACGTGGGCACTCCCCGGAACGTGGCCCGCGTCGAAGAAGGTGATCTCATAACCCGCCGCGTCGAACGGTTCGCGATAGCCGTGGGTCTCGGAGACCTCGGTCAGCCGCGCCACCTCGGCCTCGGTAAACGGACAGTCGTAGGTCCCGCCATGAAGGGAGATCGTATCCCGAGCGAGGACCATCGTGAGGTCGTACGTCGGCGGCGTCAGATGAATCGGCGGGCGGGACTCGCCCGACAGCAGCGTCGGAATCGAGCCGACGTGATCGAGATGGCCATGGCTGACGACCACCGCCGCTGGCTCGACGTCGCCGATCGGAAACGCCGGCGGATTCCCCGAGTCCATCCCGAAGTCGAGCAACAGCCGATCGTCGATCAGGATCGCACTGCGGCCGATCTCGCGAGCACCACCCAGGAACTGGACGTCCATTGTGCGGACTGTCGGCTCGGAGCCGTTTGCCTCCATTGGTTCGCCACCGATCGACTGGGCAGCTAACGTGGGTTCGTCAGCGAGCGCCCGCGATCGTCCCCTCAGCGCCGTGCCGATCTGCCCACCAGGACGAGCAACACAATACAGAGTACGACCGTGATCGTCTGCGAGACGGCGGCGATCGGCCGCTCGACGCTACCGCCGGTCGCAAGCGCCACCACGTCGCCAACACCCTGGAGACTCCCGCCGAGTCCAAGTACCGCAAACAGCGCGAGGCCGATGAGGGCGAGTCGCTGGCGGCTCGTATTGCGGCCGATCGAGGCAAGCCCGACGATCGCGATCCCGAATATCGACGGGATGAGTGCCGTTGCGCTCGCAAAGCCGGACACAGCGTATGCACCGACCCCGATCAGTGTCAACAGTCCGCCGACGATGGTCGCTCCGTCGAACGTGTCGTACGCAGTCTCGTTCATATGACGATTCTCACAGGGACACCGTATACACGTTGCCGTGGAGGCAGTCGGGAACCTCACCGGTCCCAGAGTCGCGTCCGATCGGTGTCGCGGTCGGCCGCGCGCTCGCGTTCCAGTCGATCCAGTGACGACTCAGCCGATTCGCTCTCTAACAGCAAATCGAGTTGCCGCTCGAACTCGTCGTCGTCGATCTCGCCGGCAACGTAGCGATCGCGCAGGCGCTCTCGCGGGTCGCGATCGTCCGCTCGGTTTCTCACAGTCGGCTCGGTAGCCGGTTCGTCGGCGTTGTCTCCCAGCAGCGACCACAGGTTGACGGCTGCCAGCACGACGAGTCCGATGACGGCAAGTGAGACGACGATCGAGACGACGGTTGCCACGATCGACAGCGCAAGGCCGACGATCGTCGCGATCGCCGAAAGGGCAAGGATGGCGAGGACGAGCACGCCGACTCCTTTCAGTGCGGTGGTGGCAAACTGGCCCATACGGGACTGTAGGACCGGCAGGATCAAAAATCACACTCTCGGGTCGGTGCGTCGGTATCCGTTCGATCGGCGTTGTGGGAGACACAGAACAGCGAGGGAGCGGGCGCTTCTGTTCGGGCGCGGTGGCGTCTCGTTTGCTGTCTGGGATCGGGTGAGACCGATCAGAGAGGTCTCCGGGCGTCCAGTATGATCCGTAGTGCTCGATCCAGAGACGCCACCGGGTTTGAATCGTCGGTCACCGACCCGTTCAGTTCAGTAGCTGCCAGCGTGTCGAGTGCTGTCCGGGCCCTGTCGACGTGTTCCGTAATCGAAGCCGTGTCAGACGGTGACCGCTCCGGAATCAGGCCACGATCGATCGTCGGCACCCGCGTCGCTCATTCGTCGGTGGACTCGTCAGTCGTGTCGGTTACCGAGCGACTCTCGTCTGCATCGGTCAGTTCTGTCTCCGCGTCGAGTTCGCTGTCATCAGCGCTCTCGTCTGTCAGACCGAGCGTGACTCCGAGCCCCTCGCCAGTCGGCGTCGCCTCCGGCCGCCGATCGCTCGGGAACGTGGTGCCGTCGGCGAGAATGTCGTCGAAGACGGTCCGAACGGTCCCCGATCGAACTCGATCGAGATAGGTGTCGTCTCCGAGTGTCAGCTGGCGGATGCGTGCACCATCGAAGGCGGCGATCAGCAGTGCAGCCGTCTCTTCGGTATCGTGGTCGTGAAACTCCCCTGCGTCGATCCCGGCCCGGAGAATCGCTTCGAGGGTGCCCCGCAGGCGTTCGTCGCTTCGCTGTAGTTGCTCGCGGTAGCGCTCGTTGTACGGTGCCTGTGCCCGGAGTTCGAGCAGAGCAGTGTGAAAGGATTGGCGGTCATCGTCGCCAGGCCCGTACAGGAACCAGTCGACGAACAGTGCCAGTCGTTCGACCGGCGGCTGGTCGGCCGTGGCCCTCACGCGGTCGTCGAAGCGTTCGAGCAGGTAGCTGATGAAATCGGCGACCAGTTCCTCTTTCGAGTCGTAATGATAGAACAGCAGCGACTTGCTCTTGTCAGTTCTGTCGGCAATGTTCTGGGCGGTAAGATCCGTGTAGCCGTGCTCACAGAGTGCCTCGTAGGTACCGATCATAATCGTCTCCCGAACGTCTGGCTCAGTCACTGACTGACTAGTTAGTCAGGATGCACAAATGCGTTTCCCCTGACGTCGATCGGACACGGGGATACCGCTCGGATGCGGACGGTAAACGACGACGGCTGGAGCCGCCAGCGGAGGTCACGCGTGATACTGGCGGATCCCAAACTGACGATAGCCACCGAACGCGAGTTCCAGGGACCCGATCCACCAGTTCCACCGGTCCGGCGGGCTCCCGGTTCGGGCGTCCGACAGTTCGTCGATGACGATGTCGTTCGTGAGTTCGAACCCGAGATCCGCCTGGTACTGTCCCGAATCGGCGAGATCGACTGCCTGTCGGGCGACGACGCGGGACCCTCCGTCCGTCCCACCGAACGCATCGCGTAGTCGGCCCTCCAGTCGCTCCGGATCGATTGCCATAGCGTAGGTACGGCGTCGTGGCGCAAAATCCTGCCGCCGCGGCAGTGTCCGTGTCGCCTTCCGCCACAGCTCCCGGTGGTCGATCGGCGGTGCCGACAGCAGGCCAGATCGACCGGACGTCGTGGCTCCCGTTTCGATGTGTTTTTGAGCACCGGCCGTTTTTCTCCGTGCATGGCAAGTTTCACTGTCGTCGTCGGCGACCCAGATTCGGGGTCGTCCTACCAGCTCGATGCGGAGGAACAGGACGCAAACCGGTTCATTGGCCGATCGATCGGCGAGGAAGTCGACGGCTCCGCGGTCGGGCTCGACGGCTACACGATCGAGATCACCGGCGGCTCCGACGAGGCCGGTCGCCCGCTCAGCCCGGCTGTCGCCGGACGCAACCTGAAGGAAGTCCTTATGAAAGAGCGACAGACGGGATATCATCCATCTCGCGACGGCGAGCGCCGCCGTATCACGGTCCGTGGCCGTGAGGTTTCCGACGCCGTTGCACAGATCAACGCCTCGATCGTCGACCGCGGCAGCGCCGACGTCGACGAGCTCATCGGCGACAGCGACGACGAATAACACCGCTCGCGTTCTTACTCAACTCATATGGCTGACCGCGTTTCGAGCGATCACCCGTCAGTGCAGACGGTTCGAGCGACGTGTACAGTAACGCCGACTGGGAACCGCATCGAGATTCCGACCGACGAGCGGGATGCGTTTCCGACCGATGAGGTCGTCCGGGTCGTTCTCGACGGCGACGAACGGTTCGCATGGGTCGAGCGCGCCCTGACGGGCGAGGAGCTCTCCGTCCCCGGTGTCTACGACACCCCGGACCTCGCTCGTGATCCGAGCGGGGGTACCGATCGGTTGGCGGCGTGGATCGACGACAAGGGCGTTCCGGAAGGCGGCTCTGTTCTCGTCGACGTCGTCGAGCCGGAGTTCCTCTATGGCCTCCGTGCACCCGGAGAGACGGCGTACTACCACGCTCGCGAACCCCCAAGCGACAGTCTCTCCTCGATCGCAGAAGACCTCGAGAGATAGCAGCGTCTGCTGACCGGCCGATGACGCGTCTTTTTTCCCCATCGAGCGAGGAGCAAGAGCAATGACTGATCCACGTGTGGCATTTCTCGCAGGCGATCGGCCCGATGACGTGGCGTTGTTCCTCGCAGATTCGTTCGTCTCGGACGATCGGCTCGAGCAGTTCGGCGACCCCGTCGACGGTGGCGTCCTGATCGTCGTCGATGGCGAACGCGGTCGGAGTGCCTTCGAGGCCGCGACGGGAACCCCAGCGATGGAGTTTGCCAAATCGGCGATGCAACGAGAGGGGGAGATTGCCGACCACCTGACCGAGGGCACCTGTCCGGACGCGGGCGACGGCACCACCCACGGGCCGGAGTTCATTTTCGCCTTCGCCGAAGAACAGAACGAGGACGTCGGTGGGATCTACGCCGACGGCGACGTCATCCACGCCTACGCGAAGTGTACGTGCGGGACGGCGTACTCCGATCGGTGGAACGCGATCGACGCCGATAGCTAAACCCGAGTCTGGCCGTTTCTGTCGCGACGTCGTTTTGATGTCCACTGATCGAGAGGTTCGCCGTCAATTTGTTTCGTCCGCACAGAAAGTGCTCAAACCTCGTTCAAACGGGACGATTACACTAGTAATAGTTGATTAATCGCTGATAGCCCACTATTTCTTGAAGGTAGACGCCAATTAGTTATACAGATATACAGTATATCTGCCCGATATATCTGTGAGAGGACAAAAGGAAATCGCGTGTGTTCAACAGCCGTTCGTCTGGGTCGACCCGAACGAACTCGTGCAGTCGCCCGTCGGCGACTCCGACGGGTGCAATTCGAATCTCGAGAACGGAGCCATCGACCTCGTGTTCGAGTGGGACCAACTCTGCCACAGCTGCGGTAACCGACGGCGATTCAGTGGTATGATTTGTGATGACTGCCGGATACGACACCACGTTTAGTTCCAAGGGTCAGTCTTTTGCGATCGGCTCGGCTACACCAGGCAATGAGTTCCTTCGAGACCCCACAGCAAACCGATCGCGGGTTTGGCCTCTCGGGTCGCGACGCACAGGTGATCGGCGGCGCGAGCATCCTGATGGTGATCAACATTCTGGTGATGGCCGCCATCGCCACGACGCCGCTCCAGGAGATAAACGCGTACCTGTTCTCGATCCCGATTCTCGGCGTCCTCGTCTACGGCGCGGCGATCATGGGCGGCGAGATCGTCGCCGAACGCGGCGTCACGGGCGGTGATATGGGCATTGCGTTCGTCGGAATGGTGATTCTCCAGCTCGCCTTTGGGATCTTTGGCGCGGGCGTGCTCCGATTTGCACCGCCGGAGACGCATCTGACGATTCTTGGCGTCTCGGCGATCGTCACGGCCCTCGTGACGGCGATCATCGCCGGCTACGTCTACGCCCGATCGACGACGTTCGAACACTGGGGCCGGTATTCGACGTACGCGTTTCTCGGCGGCGTTGGGGCAATCCTCGTCGGGACGTTCGTCCAGCCCGTCTTGCTTGCCGGCTTTGTCCTCATCTTCCTCGGCTTTCTGCTCCGGCTCGGCTACGAAATCTGGGAGGTCCGGGACAACCGGGACGTGTCGGTTGCCCTGCAGACGATCGGCGTCTACATCGCCGTCGCAGGTGTGTTCGTCCACGTGCTCCAGTTGGTGATGCGGTACGTTCTCTCACAGGAGTAGCTGGTAGCAGTGTTAGTCGGCTCCGGCGTCGTCGCCCGCCTCAGCGACGACATCACGGAACGCATCGAGAATAACCTGCTTCGTCACCGCGCCACGCGTCGTCCAGTGGTTGGCGTAGTCGAGCATATCGTCGTAGATATCTGGCTTACAGCCCGCGGCCTTCGGGTGGCCGCCGCCGTTGACTTTCCCCGCAACCTCGTGGCACCGATCGAACGTGTCGGTGCCCCGAATCGAGGCCGAGCCGGCGGGCTTGACGATCACGGAGGCGTCGGCCCCCTGCTCGCGCATCGCCTCGGCGACCTCGTTCTGTGAACAGCGGCCGTAGGCGATGCCGACGGTGTAGCCGCCGATCTCTCGCAGTTCCGATCGGCCGACCGCTTGATCGATGAGCGCCTCCTTTTCGACGCGGCGCTCCGTTATGAACTCCTGGACCCACTCGGGGAGGTCGACGCCGTACTCGCGAACGACCTCGACGTACTCCGCAGGGTCGGTCCAGTAGGCGTAATCCGCTAGATCGTCGCTTCGGGGATCCTCACGCAGCCAGAGATCGTGATCGCGTGTCACGGCAGCCAGTTCCTCGTAGACGGGGCCAAACTCGTAGTCGAGCGATCGGTAGACGACGTCTGCGCTACACTCCTCCTCGGAGTCCCCAACGACGAGGTCTGCGCCAGCATCCCGGACGGCCTCGGCGACCGCGTCGTCCCACTGGTGGTGGTCATACCAGGCGACCCGATCGGCAGTGTCGAGTGCCGCCTCGAGTTCGTCGTCGACGTACTCGTAGCGATCTGGTGCGAGGTCACAGACGAAGAGATCGATCCCGTCGTCGCCGTACTCGGCGACGCGAGCCAGCGCGTCCTCGACGTCGTGTGGACTCGCCGGAACGAGCGCGACGGAGTGTGGCGTCGCTGCTGGAACGTCGAGTGGGTCCTCGGCGGCGACCGTGAGCGTGACAGCATCCTCTGTGGCGTCGTCGACGGCATCGGCCGCGTCAGTCGCAGCTGTCGGTGTCGGCTCTTCGTCGTCCGGTTCGGGCACGTGACTGACGTCATCGTACGCCTCCCTGATCAGGGCAACACACGCCAGCCCGTCCGCATCGGGATCGGCGATGACAGCGACCTCGGCACCCTCGAGTGCGGCCTCGACGTGTTCGTCTTCACGCTCCGCTTCGACGGAATCCGGCAGAAAGAAGCCAGTTCCGGGGAGGACGGACTTGCGAGCGATCGGCAGCTCGCCGCTATCGATGAGTTCCTCGTACATGCCACTCACTGTGGGCCGGCGGGGGAAGTAACCGCCGGTCTTCGTATTCGGGCCGTCCTCGATCGGCAGTGGAGGCTGGGGTTATGTCTCGGCGGTCGCCTCCTCCCCCGCCGGCTCGAGCTGGCGAACCGTCAGTACGGGCACCGGCGACGTTCGGACGATCCGTTCGGCAACGCTGCCAAGCAGGAGGCGGTTTTCCCCGTGGCGGCCGCGAGTCCCGGTCACGATCAGATCCGCGTCGATATCCCGGGCGTACTCACAGACCTCCGCTGCAGGGCGTCCCTCCCGGACGGCCGTTACGACCTCCCGACCGGCCCGCTCCTCGACGGTCGCGAGTGCGGCGTCTGCGGTCGTCTCGAGTGCAGTTCGGAGTTCGTCTCGAAGCTGCTGTGGCGAGGCATCGACCTCGCTTGCGTCGACGACCGAGAGGGCGTGAACCTCGGCATCGAAGCGGTCTGTGAGGTCGAACGCGACGTCGACGGCTCGTTTGACGCTCTCGGAGCCATCAGTCGCAACGACGACGGTATCGAACATGCCCGAGGATTACGCCCGAGGTGGCTTAACTTTTGCATGCGAACTCCCCGTCCTCAAAGCGCATCAACACGTTTTCAACGGATAAATTGTTGTGAGTCACCAATATACTGCGACCGACTGCACGTTCTGGTGCTGTCAACCTCGACTCCGGATCATTCGGCGCTGATATCAGGGCGGTCGTGGATCGGCCCTTCTCGGGTCTTCAGGTGTCCGGGGCGTCGGCCGTTCGAGACGGCGAGAACCTCGCCGACGATACTGTGGGCAATCTGATAAGGTGACCCGCCGCCGAGGTCGATCCCGACGGGTGTATACAGACGGTCACGTTCCTCATCGTCGAAGGTTCGACCCTCGCTTTCGAACACGGCGATCATCTCCTCGAAGCGGTCCCGTGGGCCCATGAGCCCGACGTATGGGGCAGGGCTGCCGAGGAGTTCATCGATCGCAAGCCGGTCGTCGACGAAATTATGCGACATGACGATAGCGTGGCTCTGGTCGTCAAGATCAAGAGTCTCGCGCAGCGACCCCGGCGACGTGGTGACGGTCCGTGCGGCCGACGGGAACCGCTCATCGAGGTCGACGCCACTCCGGAACCCAATGACGGTGACTCGGAGGTCGTTCAGCGCTGCTAGTTCCGTGACTGGGCCGACATCGTGTCCAGAACCGAAAATGTACAGGTCGGTAGGGGCGGCGATGCCGTCGACAAAGATTCTGACCCGGCCTCCCGGCCGCTCAGTAGTCAGGGTGTCGGCTCGACCGCGCCGGGCGAGTTCCGTCGCTGGGTCCGCCATTGCGTCGGTGAGCCACGCTGGATACTCTCCCGTTTCGTGTTCGAACCCACCCCATCCAGGACGGAAGTACGCCCTGTCGCCACGCTTCAGCCTCGCGAGGTCGCTTTCCAGCACTGTGAGGGAAGCGATATCTCGGCCGTCGGCGAACGCCTCGACGGCGGGCCGATAGCTCTCCACCAAGGGTTCGAGCAGGACCTCGATGACGCCGTTGCACCCGACACCGAGCCCCCACACGTCGTCTTCGTCTTCCATCAGGTCGTAAGTCTCGATCCGCGGTCGACCCTCTTCGCGGACGGCCCGCCCGACCCGTAAGAGGTCGTCCTCGAGACAGCCTGCGGTGATGCTGCCGACGCCCTTGCCGTCCGGGGTAAGAAGCATCTTCGCGCCCGGCCGACGGTAGGCGTTACCTTCGACGTCGACGATGGTCGCGAGCGCGGCGGGTTGGTTGGCCTCGAGTTGTTTGTGAACTGTACGCAGTACCTCTGTCTCCGGAACGCTCCAGTTGCTATGTGTCATGATTTACTGATGGTATCCGTTACTGGCTCAAGCCTGACAACTGATCCAGGTTCGGGCAAGATGTAGCCATTGCCGAGGCCGGCCTCGTGACGGCCAGACTCAAAGGTGTCCACTCCAACAGCCTTCCAGACTGTTTTGATATCAGTCACGTCCGTGTCGGCGAGTACCGTCGCCCCGGCATCGACGGGCGTCATCGGGGCCCTGCACTGCCGCTCCGACAGCGGTGCCGAGAGCGCAGTTACAGCCCAAACGCGGGTTGCCTTCTGGATGCCGCCGGCCGACCCCACCACCCACCCGGATAACCCTTCGACCGTCACATCCCTGTCGCCATCGTCTTCGAGTGGCAGGTGTGTGACTTCGGCGAGCGTTTCGCCCAACCGACGGATTTCGGCGGCCACCGTAGACTCGTCCACGGTGACTTTACGCAGAGTCGCCCACACCAGCACGTTGAGTCGGTAACCGACTGACGAGAGGGAGTCCTGACTCGACGGTACCTCGGCGCTGCTCATCGGCTCACCCTCCTGTCGGTATGTTTCCGACCGCCGTACTCGTAGCCAATTTGGCCGTGCATGCCCTGCTGTTCGAGTTGCCGGGCCACCTCGGAGAGATCTGTCGGGGAAGCGAAGGCGAACAGGCCGTCGACGTACGGCAGCGCCGTCGCCATGCCCCGGCAGGTTGGTTCGTAGTCGGTGTACTTCGCAAGCGGGTTCAGCCACACAACCGCCCGTGCCTTGCGCGCTACCCATGCCATTTCAGTTTCGAGTCGATCGGCATCGCCGACATCAAGCCCGTCGCTAACAACGATGACGACTGTCCGGCGGTCGATGGCAGTCGGATGGGTCTTCCGGAGTGTATTGAGGGCGACGCCAATCTTCGTCCCACCGCCCCACCGTGTCTCGGCGGCCTGCAGGGCTGCCGCCGGGTCACCCTCGGGCCGGTCGAACGTCGCCGTCACTTCCCGAAGGTCGGTGTCGAACAGGAACGTTCGAGCGTTCTGCGTGCGGTCGTGAAGCCGATAGACGGCCGACAGCAGAACGTCCCTGTCTAGCGTATCGAGGACCGATCGGCTGACATCCACGAGGAGGCGACACCGGAGTTCGATCGGCGGTGCCTCGCGGCGCCGCAATTCGATGGGCACGCCGCCAGTTCTGAGGCTGGCCCGCAGGGTCCGCCGAGCGTCCAGTGTCGAGCCCGCGGCATCTGTCCGATCTCGCCGACCCGGAATCGTAGCCAGGACCGTGGCGAGACGGTCGATTGCGCGGCACTCGGGGTCTGTCAGTTCGAGCGTGCCCTCATCGACGACCTCGCCCTCTCCGACCGCGCTGTAGGTCCGCCGGTCTCCGTCACCGGACGTAGTGATTCGCTGGTTGGTGACCTCACGTCGGTCAGTAGTGGCCAGCACCGCGTCGTCATCGGCCTCCCCCGCGTTGAGTGCTGAGCGGTCAACAGTATCCGTCGACGCTGTTGGTTCCTGTAGCGCCCGTTCGTCGCGATCTTGGTCGAGTGCATACGGTTCATCGGTGGTCGCGGGTCCGTCAAGGCCGCTTCGGAGCCGGGTCCAAAAAATCGGGAACAGAGCCTCGAAGCGCTCGCGGCCCTCGGGGCTGCTAATGAGCGCTGCCGACAGCGCCGCCCGGACCCGAGCCCGGTCGTTGAGGCCGATCGTCGCTATTGCCCGCGCGGCGTCGGTACTTGCGTTCGCCGGCACCGACACCTCGGCGCGTAACCGGCGAGCGAACCGGACTAGCTCTTCGCGCACGTGGTCGCTCGCGGCCTCAAAGTCCGGCACTGTCCCATCTTGAGCTATGTTGGTCGGCATGTTGTCGCAGTCCATCGGCTACCCCTCGGTTCGTTTTTTCGCATCTGCAGCGGCGGTCTGGAGTCTTTCGAGCAGTTCACCGTCGACGCGACGGATATCCTCAGCCTCTTTGAGCAGACAGCCGATGGTCCGTTCGATTTCCGCTGGCTCGATATCTGCTCCGTCGTCGCTGGTCCGGAGGGCGGCAATCGCCCGCGCCCAGTCCAGCGTCTCGGCGACGCCAGGCTGTTTCAAGAACGATTCCTCACGGAGTCGTTCAACGACGGCACAAACCTCCGCGGCGACCGCTGCATCTAGTTCGGGCACCTTCCTGCGAACTATTTCATACTCGGTGTCGAACGTCGGTGGATCCACGTGGAGGTATAGACACCGCCGCTTGAGCGCGTCACTCAACCCCCGGGTCCGATTTGAGGTCAAAACGACTGCCGGCTGCGTCTCCGCAGTGACGGTCCCGTACTCCGGGATGGTGACTTGGAAATCCGACAGCAGTTCTAGCAGGAACGCCTCGAACTTCTCGTCGGCACGGTCAATCTCGTCAACGAGCAACACGGGCGGCCGGTCTCCTTCGGTGGTCAGCGCCTGCAACAGTGGCCGCTCCTGGAGGAACTCTTCCCGGAACACAGATTCCTCGTCGACGACCGACTCATCGTCAGACTGTACCGCGAGCAACTGCTTCGTGTAGTTCCATTCATACAGGGCGCTCTCGGCGCTCAGACCCTCATAACACTGCAGGCGGATGAGTTCGGTGTCGAACCCTTCGGCAAGCACTTTCCCGAGTTCGGTTTTCCCCGCGCCCGGATCCCCTTCCACGAGCAGCGGGCGACCAAGTTGTAATGCCAGCAAGACCGTCGTAACGATATCGTCGTCTGCGACGTAGTCGGTTGTCTCAAAAGCCATCCACAGCTCCTCTTCGGAGATCTCACCGAACCCAGACCCGTCAGTCATAGATCTCGCTCCATGATACTGACCGGTTCTGATGCTTGCCCGGCGGTGAAGCAGTGGCCCGAATCATGCCGCCACTGATACGCTCACGGGTGTTCAGTTCAACAGATTCCAGGCACACCTCCAGCAGGCCCGCTCTATACTCTGCTGGCGCCCGAATATCGTCCATAATCAAACTTAGACCATTCCGTACAGCCCGGAACGTTTGCCCACCTTTTCAAGCACGCGCTCGGTGTATATCTCCAGTAGCTGGATGCGGAACTCGCTTGATGCTTGTTCGTTATCCATCATCATCGACATATCCAACCGATCGCCAGCACGGCTAGCGGCGTCGGCCAGCGTGTCCTCGTCAAGCGAAGCACCAGCAAGTGTTTCTTCAACGGCTGTTAATCGAACGCCGTGATCCATCGCGCCATTGGCCGCCACACGAGCTGACTCAATAGTGTCACCATCTGTGTACAACGTCGCGGCGACACCAATGAGCGCGTACCCAGAGGATGGATTTACCTTTTTGACATAGCCAGAGGCTATGTCTGGACCTTGACGAGGGATTTCTACTCTTATAAGAAGTTCATCACCCTCAAGATCAGTCTGATGATCATGTTTAAAGAAGTCGTCGACGTCGATGCGACGCTCACCGTCCTGACTCTTGACAACGATCGTACTATCAGCCGCTAAGCTAGCGGCGGGCAGGTCCGAGGCCGGGTCTGAGTATGCCAGGTTTCCACCGATTGTACCCTTGTTGCGCACCTGTATATCACCAATATGGCTTACCGTTTCTGCGAGCACCTCAGATGAGTCTCGCAGGGTTTCGTCTTTGAGTACCTCCGCGTATGTTGTGTTGGCGCCGATGTGGGTAGTGTCACCGTCGTGGGTAATACCGGACAGTGCATCGATACGGCTTATATCGATGACGGTGTCCGGTCTGGCAGGGCCGGTTTTCATTGCCGGAATCAGACTTTGTCCGCCTGCTAGTAACTCCGCATCGTCGTGTTCCTCTATCAGATCAAGCGCTTGTCCGACGCTCTCGGCACGGATATAGTCGAACTGCTCAGGATACATCAGTTTTCACCCCCATTCTCGTGGACGACCCGCCAAACCCGTTCTTCGCTGAGCGGCATGTCGATGTGATCGATATCGAACGGCTCTAGGGCGTCTACGACAGCGTTGACAACAGTAGGTGGGCCCGCAAGAGTGCCGGCTTCACCGACGCCTTTGACACCTAGCGGATTATGAGGCGACGGAGTGACAGTACTGTCAAGTTCCATATCAGGGACTTGAGCTGCTCTCGGAATTCCGTAATTTTCAAAACTCCCGTTCTCAAGCCTAGCGTTTTCATCATACGTAGCACTTTCATACAGGGCTTGGCCAATACCTTGGATAGTTCCACCCTGGATTTGGCCCTCAACAATCTTGGGGTTGATCTGCTCACCACAATCATCAACTCCGATATATTTTTCAAATGTAATTTCTCCCGAATCGGGATCAACTTCTACGATAGCAATATGAGTCCCGAACGGAAATGTTAGATTCTCTGGATCGTAAAACGAGGTTTCTTCAAGACCAGGTTCCATTCCGTCTGGGAGGTCGTGGCCTAAATAGGCCGCTTCGGCGACATCTTGGAAACTCATCGAACGAGATGGAACACCTGCGACGAAGAATTCGCCGTTCTCAAACTCAATATCTTCTGTATCCGCCTCAAATTGGTGTGCTGCGATTTTTTCAGCCTTATCGATGACCTTGTCCGCACCACGAGCAACGGCACCGCCGCCGACAGGGCCACTTCTACAGGCATATGTTCCCTGTCCATGTGCAATCTGATCAGTGTCCCCCTCAACGACTTCTATGTCATCATATGAAACACCAAGTTTGTCAGCGACAATCTGAGCGAAAGATGTCTCGTGACCTTGCCCATGTCCAGAAGTCCCACAGAAGACGGTCACCGTCCCTTCTGGGTGGACTCTGACTGTGCTGTTTTCCCAGTATCCGCTCTGTGCACCGAGCATCCCACAGATTTCAGAGGGACCGAGGCCAGACATCTCAACAAATGTGGATATTCCAATTCCCAAATACCGACCCTCATCGCGCAAGGCTTCCTGTCTCTCACGCATCTTATCGTACTCGGCCATCTCAACGGCTTTGTCTAATGCTCCTTCGTAATCACCGCTATCATAAAGCATCCCAGTGACCGTTTCAAAAGGAAACTCATCACTCGAAACGTAGTTCTGTCGGCGGAGTTCTACAGGGTCAATATCTAGCTCCCGAGCAGCGATATCAATCAACCGTTCAACCAGATATACCGCGTCAGATAGGTTAGCCCCGCGATACGCATCTACTGGAGTCGCGTTTGTTAGAACTCCCTGGATCCGACAATGTGCACTCTCAATATCATACGGGCCTGAAAAGACGCCCCAGTACTCATCGGTCGGTAGTGCTGGCAGTAGACACGAAACATACGCACCGAGGTCTACGTGTCCGTTGACTCGAAGCCCACGAACGGTGCCGTCGTTGTCAACCGCAATCTCCCCGTCTTGTGCGAGCCCCCGACCGTGCGCATCCGTCAGACTCGTCTCAGAACGCGGCGCGATCCATTTTACTGGGCGCTCCAAATACATCGATAGCCAAGCAGTAATAGCTTCATCAGCGTAGTGATAAATTTTGCTTCCGAAGCCGCCACCAACATCAGGAGCGACCACTTGAATTTTGTTTTCTGGGTGGCCTATAACCCGAGAAAGAAGGTTGCGATGCAAGTGTGGATTCTGACTTGTCATCCGAAGAGTCAGCTTATCAGTTGATGGCGAATACGTTGCTACGGCCCCTCTGGTTTCTATCGGACTTGGGAGGATGCGTTGACTTGGCACCTCCAAACTAAAGTTGTGGTCAGCATCAGCGAAAACCTCGTTGGTAGCCTCGGCATCACCCTCTTCCCAGTCAAAGACGATATTATCTGGAGCGCTCTCATGTACTGTTGGTGCATCCTCTTGTGAAGCCGTTATTGGACCAATGACACTTTCTATCGGTTCATAATCGACTTCGATATGATCTCTCGCGCTGTACGCGCTGTATCGATCCTCAGCGACGACAACCGCAAGCGACTCACCGTGGTATCTGGCTTTATCCTTTACCAAAACTCGTTTCCAGAAATCCTCCGGAATTTCATAGTCGGGAAAGTGCCAAATAACCGGTATTCTCCCGGGTGTTGGAAGGTCTGCCTGTTCGAAATCATCAAGAGTTAGTACGTCGATGACTCCAGGACGGTCCTCGGCAGCACTCGTATCGATACTATTGATTCTCGCATGTCCGTGTTCACTTCGGAGGATGGCTATATGAACCATCTCCGTCTCCTGGATATCGTCAACGTACTCTGTATCTCCCGTGAGTAGTTTCGGGTCTTCTTTCCGCTCAACCTCTGTTCCAAAGATTTTGGTGGCTTCCTTCTCGTTGCTCATTAGTCGTCACCCTCCGTTTGCGCAACTCCATGCATTTTGTCCGCTGCCGAATCGATAGCGGTCACGATATTTTGATAGCCGGTGCACCGACAGAGATTTCCTTTCAATGCCTCGCGTATCTCCTCGCGGTCGGGGTTTGGATTGTCTTCAAGGAAATCAACTGCTGTTATTATCATCCCTGGTGTGCAGTAACCGCATTGTAAGCCATGTTCCTCGTGCAAAGCCTGCTGTAGTGGGTGGTACGTTCCGTCTTCGCCAATACCCTCGATAGTGGTGATGTTCGCGCCGTCAGCTTGGACAGCAAACATTGTACAGGACTTAACTGCGTTATTATCGATGCCGACGGTACAGGCACCACACCGATCAGTTTCACAACCGATGTTTGGGCCAGTATAGCCGAGTTCCTCCCGCAGTGCGTGAATCAAAAGCGTCCGTGATTCTACCGTTAGTTCGTGCTCACGTCCGTTGACTGTGAGAGTGATATCGTGCTCTTTCATACCGCTGTGTAGAGTTACAAGTATTTAATATTTTGGGAGGTACACACCCCAAGTATACAGAATATATGGCCCTATAATTGGAAAAGCACAGTATGAAAACGGTATACGGTAAAAAAGTGTTCGCGCACGCAGCACCTTGTAAATTTTTTATTAGTATCTCATACCATAATTATGTTATTAATGCTTGATGATACGGGGTTGGTTATTAAAAAGCACGGAACGGTAGCATATTGCTACTTTCTGTCCGGAGGTACAATCGCTTAACACTCGAAATTGTATATAATTATTTGAATACTATCTTACACTAAAAGTCACTCTATTCCTACTCGTTCAACAAGAGTACTGGCTGCTTCAGATGCGGTAGACGTAATATCATCAACTGAACTGGTGAACGAAGAGAGTTCTCTACTGTCCATAATCATCTCTCCTTGGCACAGCACAGTATCAATTTCAAATCCTTGAAGTTGGTACACGAGCGCGGATACTGGATCCGGACAGGGAGTAAGATGAGGATGATCAAAATCAACAATGGCAACATCTGCTTGCTTCCCGGGTTCTATCGACCCAAGGTCATTGTCACGAGAAATAGCACGGGCTGCGTCAATTGTTACCATGTCAAGGACGGTCTGAGCAGACAGCACATCTGGTTCTTTATGATACCCTTTGTGTCCCGCTGCAGTTGCCCGAGCGTCTGAGAGCGGATTAATCGTATCGCTCAGATTGGAATTATCGGTCCCCAGACCAATGGTTACACCGTTTTCCAGCATCGACACAACTGGTGCATACCCAGTCGCGAGACGCATATTTGCCATATAATTGTGTGCGACTGCCGTTCCAGTCCGTGCGAGCAACCGAACATCGGCGGCGTCGATTTGTACGCAGTGGCCAAGCAGGGACCGATTACCGAGGTAGTCGATATTACGGAGATATTCGATACTGGAAAGCCCATCGTCCCGAGCATCCATTTCCGACTCAGCAACGTGAGTCGTCGTCATTACCTCGTACTTTTCTGCGAGACGATAGGATTCCTGTAAGCCCCGAGTTGATGATGAGACTAGAATACTTGGCGATGGCCAGATTGATTGGCGACCATTTGCGCTCTCGTGATACTTTTCGATTAGTGACTCAACTTCGTCAAGCGCAGTATCAGTATCAACAGTTAACTCATCAGGTGCCACAGTGCCAGTATTCGGGTTTCGGAGTTGGATATCCTGAATAGCTGTCTCGAACGACTCACTTGGTTGCCGGTCAGTAAACCCTGCAGCATAGATATTACGAACACCTGCCTGTTGGTAAACATCGAGCTTGGACTCGATTGAATCCCAAGAATCCCAGAGAATCTCGGTATCGTTTTCAACAAACGTTGTCACCCCCGATTGAATGGCCTCAGCGCAATACAGTGCAGCTGCAGCGGCATGCTCATCGGGTGTCATTGCAAGTGATCCTGGACGTTTGACATTAAACAGCCAGTCGTACAATCCACGGTCCGTCCTGAATGCCCCTCTGAGAAGGACATCTGATACGTGAGTATGTGCGTTAATAAGACCAGGGATGATTACGCCGTCATTTGCATCAATAAGGTTGTCGGGATCGTAGGCATCTGTAATCTCAGACGTGGGCCCAACGTCATCAATCGTCTCATTAATGATCGCGACTGCGCCATCTTTGATGATTTCACGTTCTGAGTTTTGAGTAACAACAGTTCCGTTCACCACAACCGTGGTTGTCATACAAATAACATAGGATCCCACAAAGCATAGCGTTATTGAAATCGAAGGTGGCGACGGGACTCTTCGTTTGATAGCGTGTTCGAAATTGCAGATTGCGGCTGTGGGTGCCAGTATTTTTTGAACAGCCGGCTGTGTTGGATCAGTATACAACGTGAGGGACTGTCGATAAAAGCAAAACTATTCAAACGGAAACTTGGTTGTCCCTGGTCAGTTGCCCCGACCGCAAGGGTCGGGGTTTCCGCCCTTCTCCGCCTATGAACGCCGTGAGATCCACGACACCCACGGAATAAGAAGTTCGGTGGCCGGTGGCCATTTGCTCTCATGATACCGACGTTCGCGGAGGAAAACCCTATAGAACGGATATCGTTGAGAGGTGCTCACTCAAGTGCTGCCGTAGAAAGTATCTTTACAGGGCCACCAGTTGAGAGCGCTGTTGTCGTGATGACAAATCCGTCGGCTTTGGCCGCACGCGCAATCAAGGAGAGGACACCCGGGTCGAACATCTCCTCGTAGAGCACTGTCTAGTGTAGATACTCTCGACCGTCTCGTAGTGCCCCCAAAGAGCGTCCAGTTCCAGACGGTTCGACACAAGTTCGCACAGCACACGACGACAACGCGGGAGAGGCTTTTTGATTGCGGGACACACACTCCCGAGTATGGACGACAGCGAGCCGTTCACCGTCGACACCGTTCTCGCACCGGTCGACGGGAGCGACGAGTCAGCCACCGCCGTCGAGTACGCTATCGCCGTTGCCGATCGCTACAACGCGACCGTCCACGCGCTGTACGTGCTCGGTCGCGGCGTCGTGGAAGGGCTAGACGCCGGCAACGTCGATGAATCGGACGTTGCCGAAAACACCCAGGACTTCTTCGACGAGATCAGTTCGATCGCCGACGAGCAAGACGTTGAGCTGTCGACAGCGGTCGACGACGGATTCTCGACGACACGAAAGACCCGCCACCCGGGGAACGTCGTCCTCGACACTGCCGATGCGGTCGAGGCGGACTTCATCGTCCTGCCGCGGGAACCGGTTACCGGCACCTCGGCCGAGGTGCTCGAAAAGGCCGCCGAACACGTCCTCTCCTACGCCAGTCAGCCGGTGTTGTCGGTGTAGCCGCGTCGCTACCGCGCTGTGTGGCGTCGCGATCGACGAACTCCCACAGGATCGATCGACGAACTCCGATCGGCATCCGACGGAGACCTACGCGAGCAGGATCGCCATCTCCTGTTCGAAGCTTTTCGTGCCGGTCGCCTCGAAGCCGACGCGCTTGTAGAGGGCGATCGCCGGGTTGTTCCAGCGCTCGACGGTAAGCCAGACGCGATCGATCCCGACGCGGCTGGCGTGGCCAAGGAGGTTTTCAAGCAACACCGTGCCGATGCCGGCCCGCTGGTACGCCTGGAGAACGAAAATCGCGAGTTCCCACTCGACGTCGCCGTTGTCGTCGATCGTCGAGGGATCGTCAGTATCCGGGACGAGCATCGCGTGTCCGACGACGGTGCCGTCGTGGCACGCGACGAGGTGGATACTCTCGTCACCGACCGCGTCGAGCCACTGTTGGATCCGCTCCTCACCGGCCGGGGGAATGCCCTGTGCGCGATCGGCCGGATCGAACTGGACGTACATCTCGACGATCTCGTCGAGCGCGTCGTCGAGATTATCGAGGGTATCGACCTCGATGACGCGGCCGTGACCGTTCTCGAAGGTGGTCGGTGGTGTCGGGAAGGGGCCTGCGGGCTCGTTTGGGTACGGACGCGAACCTGCCATCGTTATCGGATGAGCGTGACCGTAATCGGCGAGTTCAACAGGACGAACTCGGTGATCGGGCCGAGCTGGATCTTTCCCATGGGACTCAGCGTGCCGCCGCCGATGACGAGCTGATCGAACGAACCCCGTTCGGCGTACTCGACCAGTGAACTGCCGGGGTCGCCCTCGAGTTGCTCGACCGACGCGTCGAGTCCGGCCTCCGAGAGGAGTTGCTCGACCTGGTCGTGCATTTCGTCTTGCGATCGGGCGGCTTCGGGTTTCTCGATGAGCGCGACGGTCAGCTCGTCGCCGGTTTCGATCGTGCGCTCGACGGTCTGTTCGAGCGCCGTGATCGATTCGTCGCCTCCTGCGAGCCCAAGCAACACCTTCATGAATACAGGTCTGAGCTACGGGACGAAAACCGTTGTGCCGCAGGCCGCAGTGGGACGGCTCCTCACCCATCCGATCGCTCCGGGCTGACGGCTGGCTCACTGTCTGCCGCGACCGTATCGCACACTGTCTGCCGCGACCGTATCGCATACGCCGTGTATGACGACGGCGTTAAGAGTATGTGGCGAATACGATGAGAGAATGAGTGATGCGGCGCTGGATGTCGTCGAGTTCCTGCTCACGGCGAGCGTCTATTCGGACGACAGACGACTGGACGAGAACGACCTCCCGCCGTCGTACCGCCAGGTGTACTGGACCGGCGGCGCGGGCGGAGACGAGAGTGAGACGACCGGCGATCGACAGCGTCCAGCTGGGATCAGCCGTCCGCTCTCGGTGACGAAGACGACGGCGCGTGAGGCAGCCGGGGTTGAGCAGCCGTGGGCTGCGGTCTCGGAACTGATGTTTACCGAACGCGACGAGTTTTCGGGATCGATTACGCTCGCAGATCAGGGGCTCGCAGAACAGTGGTACATCGAGCGTGCCGACAACGAGCGGCTGCTCGACAACCCGACGCTGGCGAACCACTTCGCAGCGTCCGACGAGTTCGACATCGACGTCGAGTACGAGACGGCCCGCGAGCGGAACCGGCCGATCCAGGCCGATCGGGTCTGGATCGACGGCCTGCTCGAGCAGTACTTCGACGGCGAGGACGACGAGGAGATGCTCGATCTCGTCGAAGTCCGTGCGCCAGAAGAGGTCGAGATGTCCCTCGACGACCTCGTTTTGACCGGCGACCAGGAAAACGAGTTACACAAGATTTCGAAGGCGATCGAACATCGGGACTATCTGGCGGATATCGGCCTGCGTGAGATCGGGAAGCTGTTGTTCGTCGGGCCACCGGGGACCGGCAAAACGTCGACGGCACAGGCGCTGGCCCAGGATATGGATCTTCCCTTCGTCGAGGTCAAACTCTCGATGATCACCTCCCAGTATCTGGGTGAGACGGCCAAAAACGTCGACAAGACGTTCGAGGTGGCAAAACGGCTCTCGCCGTGTATCCTCTTTATCGACGAGTTCGACTTCGTCGCCAAGACCAGAAGTAGCGACGAACACGCTGCGCTGAAGCGAGCCGTCAACACCTTACTCAAGAGCATCGACAACATCTCGCTGATCGAAGACGACGTCTTGCTCATCGGGGCGACGAACCATCCCGACCAGCTAGACGATGCCGCCTGGCGGCGGTTCGACGAGATCATCAACTTCCCCAAGCCCGACTACGACATGCGGGCCGACATCCTCAGGCTCATCACCCGAACCATGGACATCGACGAGTTCGAGCCAGGGCTCGTCGCCGACGTAACCGAGGGACTGACCGGCAGCGACCTCCGGATGGTCTTGCGCGAGGCAGTGCTCGAAGCGCTCACCGAAGACCGGACCACGCTCACCCAGAACGATCTCCTCGAAGCGGTCGAGGAGTTCGAGGAGCGAGATACGCTCAAAAACATGGATATGATGGGCGGCGATCACGACGCGCTGGTCGCCGGCGGTGACCTCGGAAAGGCGAGTGACGGCGGTTCGAGTGGGCATGATCACGATCACGATCACGACCACGACCATTCGCACGATCACTGATACTGATTAGTGTCCGTCGTTACCGCCGTCGTCGGGCTACGCCCGACTGCTCGCGGAACTCCGTTCCGCGCTGTCACCGGACTCCGTCCGGTTGCTTGAGGGATCTTCGATCCCTCTCTGTCGTCGGGCTATGCCCGACTGCCCGTGGATCTGTGATCCACGCTGTCACCGGACTACGCCCGACTGCTCGCGGCGCGTTGCGCCGCGCCGATCGCCCACCCGGTACTGGCGATCGGCGGTAATTGATGACGCTAATCAGTATGACTCCCGTCCAGACATATCGGAGCAAAAGAACGGAGGGTGGTGGCTTTAATCGACAGGTTGCCGAGTGACGAGATCAACCGACAGAGTGCCGAGTGACGAGCGGCCAAGAGCGCTCCCGGAACGCGCAGAACGCAGCGCAAACGGTCGTCAGAAGAATTTGAACAGGTCGTCCCTGTTCTCTTCGTGAAGATGCGTGCGGACGGCCTCTGTCAGCGGCTCGATCTGGCCGCGTTTGGCGGTGATCGGGGCGATCGTCTCCTGCCACTGTTTCCAGGGTGGGTAGAGACCAAGCCGATCGCAGAGTTCGTCCAGGCGCTCGTCTTCGTCGTCGACTTTGTCCATCTTGTTGACGGCGACGACAACCGGAATCTCCAGCTCCCGGAGGAAATGAAACATCTCGACGTCGTAGGGGATCTTCTCGTCGGTCGTGTGGCGATCGATGATGTCGATGACGCTCTTGCCGTCGACGACGAGGACGGCGACGAGGATGGCGTCGGCGTACTCCTCCAGGTAGTGGACGATGTTCGTCTTGATCTCCTCACGCTGGTCCTCGTGGACGCCGCTCATGAAGCCAAAGCCAGGGAGGTCGGTGAGAACGAAGTCCTCGGGGGCCCAGTCGTAGTGGTTCGGTTCGCGGGTCACACCCGGTTTCCCGCCGGTGTCGAAACTGTGGCCGGTGAGTTCGCGCATGAGCGTGGACTTGCCGACGTTCGAGCGACCGACGAGGATGACCTCGGCGTCGCGATCGGGGCGCGTATCGAACATATCTCAGGGGAGGGCCCGTGATGGGTTATACCCACCGTCAGCGATCGACGGGGTCGGCGGCGGCTTCGCACGTGGCTCATACTACTGGACACACGTACGTAACTCGTGTATTGGCGTCTTCGTCACGGCGAGATCGGTGCACTCCCAATCTGGGTGTTGCTCGTTCAGTTGCTTGTGTCCGGCAGTATCAGCAGTGAGCCGATCGGCGGTAACTATGGACACGAATTCGTATCAAACCGTAGCCGACGAGATACCCGGCGACGAGTGTGAGTATGAGTATGCCGGTCAGCACGTCGGTACGGGTCATCGTCTGGCCCATGTCAGTCCGTTAAAAAGGCAGCCGGTGACCGGCTAGCGGTGGCCGCGTCGGTTCGTCGACCCAACGCACTGCAGGGAGAAGTACCCAACTTAACCACCCGGGCCACGTCACCCCCGTACGTGCGACTGGTACAGCTGACGATACCAACGGGGAAACGGGAGACGATCCTTTCGACGCTCGACGATCGAGGGATCGACTACGTCGTCACCGACGAGGAGGGGGGCCGGGAGTACACCGCCGTCGCCTACTTTCCGCTCCCGGCGGCGGCCGTCGAACCGATTCTCGACGAGGTTCACGACGCCGGTATCGACGAGGACGCCTACACGGTTGTCGTCGACGCGGAGACGGTCGTCTCCCGCCAGTTCGAGGAACTGAAAGCCGAGTACGAGGATGGTGACGTCGAGTCCGATCGCATTTCACGCCAGGAACTCCAGAGCGAAGCCCAGTCGCTGACGCCGACGTTTGGCGTCTACGCGACGATGACGATCATTAGCGCAGTGGTCGCGACGGCAGGACTCCTGCTCGATTCGCCAGCGGTCGTCGTCGGCTCGATGGTGATTGCGCCGCTGATCGGCCCCGCACTGGGGGCGAGCGTCGGCTCGGTGATCGACGACGAGCAACTGTTTCGTGAGAGCGTTACCTACCAGATACTCGGCGTCGTTCTCGCGATCGCGGCGGCAGCGGTCTTCGCGTGGATCGTCAAGACGACAAACATTGTCCCGCCCGGACTCGATATTGCTGCCGTCGACGAAATCTCCGAACGGCTCGCACCCGATCTGCTCTCGCTTGCGATCGCTCTCGGCGCCGGCGTCGCGGGGATCGTGAGCATTGCAACGGGAATCTCTGTCGCGCTTGTCGGGGTTATGATCGCCGCGGCGCTGATACCGCCTGCTGCTGCTGCGGGGGTCGCCATCGCGTGGGGCCAGCCCTCGGCCGCGATCGGGGCGACGGTGCTCGTGTTGGTCAACGTCCTTTCGGTGAACCTCGCCGGACTCGTGACGCTGTGGTACATCGGCTACCGTCCGGAGAATCTGTTTACACTCGGTGAAACCGAACAGCGAGTCCGCCGACGGGTCCTCGGACTGGTCGTGATCGTGTTGCTCTTTTCGGTGTTTCTCGGGGCGATCACCTACTCCTCGTGGGTGGCGGGCAACTTCGAGGAGAACGCCAGAGGCGAGGTCGAACTCGCCGTAGACGAAGAGCCCTACGAACAGTTCCAGTTGCTCGACCTCGAGGTCAGTATGGACGACGATTATCCGTTCCGCGGTCCAGACCGGGTGATCGTCACGATCGGCGGCCCGCCCGGCGAGACGGCACCAGGATTAGCGGACGTGATCCACGATCGAGTCAACCAACACTCCGACGAGCGCGTCGGCGTCGAGATCCGGTTTGTCGAGGTCGTCGATCGGTAACTGCTGTCCTCCGTCGTCTTCATCGATCGCGAAACCGGCCGAGAACCGGGAACCGGGTCGACGAGGCGTCTCGATCGTCGGTGTCAGTGTCGCAGTCATCTCCGCCGGTGTCGTCGTCAGCACTGCGTTGCCATCGTTCGACCCGTCGGCGAATCCACGTTCGCGGCCCCCCGATCCGGTTGATCAGGTAGGTCGGCAAGTAGAGGGCGATCGTCCCAAAGAGCAGGAAGACGATGCCGAACCCGTACTGGCCCGATCGGAGGAACTCGACACCGACGATGAACATCGGTCCAGCCATCGAGAGTCCGGCTGCAGTCTGGAGCATCCAGAGGATTCCTGGCCCGTTCATTGGTCTCTCAGTCGTTGGCAGATCGATCGGTGGTGAGCTGTCCGTGTGCCGACCAGTGAGAGCGTCCAGTCACTGGCTTACTCCTCGAAGGGGAGTGTCGGTTCGTGGCCGATCGCCTCGACGGCCGCGGCGAGGACAGTCCTGACGTCGTCGCCAGTTTCGACGCTCATCGTGTAGTCGACGTCAGGATCACCAGTCCAGCGGTCGCGCTGGTCGACCTTGTTCGCAACGGTCAACACGGGCACGTCCGCAAACTGGTCAGCGATCGCATCACGCAGTTCCAGCTGGGAGTCGAGTGGGTAGCCACAGTCGCCGCTTGGGTCGAGCATGACCAGCATACAGTCGGCGAGATGTTCGATCGCGCTGACCGCCTGGGATTCGATCTCGTTTCGCTCCTGTGGGGGCCGGTCGAGCAGGCCGGGCGTGTCGACGATCTGGTAGCGGACGTGATCGGTGGCTCCGGAGCGATCGATTGCGTCCGATGTCGCGTCTTTCCCTTCGAAGTGGCCGACGCCGATTCCCTTCGTGGTGAACGGATACGACGCCGTTTCCCCGCGGGCGTTCGTGACATCGTTCACGAAGGAGGACTTCCCGACGTTTGGATACCCCGCGACGACGATCGTCGGCTCGTCGGGGTCGATCTCGGGCAGGTCCCGCAGATCGTTCCGGGATTTGTTGATGTAGATGAGTTCGTCGTCGATCTGCTCGACGATGTCTGCGAGCCGAGCAAAGGCCTGCTTGCGGTGTTTTCGGGCCGTATCGACGTCGGTTTTCCGGAGTTTTGGCTGGTACTCCTCGTGGATCTCGCGGGCCTTTCGGCTCGCCCACATCACCTCCGAGAGGCTCTGGCGGAGTCGATCGACGTCGACGATCGCGTCGGCGAGTTCGTAGTAGAAGGGGTGGACGTCGTCTTCGTAGGCGAAGTCCGGCCAGGCCGTGACGACGTTTTCCAAGTTGTCCGAGATGATGTTCGCCGCGGTCTGGAGCATCGACTGCTGGGCCTCGAGGCCACCTTTGGCCTTGCCGGCCCGTGCCGCCCGCGAGAACGCCTTGTCGATCAGCTCTTCCGACGTGGGCGTCGTCGGAAGGTCTTCGAAAATCATGTCCGTAGCTACACGGCGCGTTGGTAAAAGGTCGTTCGTTACACCGCCGGCTGTCACTGGCTGTCAAGGCTGTGTGACCGCGGCGGCGTGCCCGGCCCGTGTACGTTGTGTGCGTGGCAAGTGCTTATATCCGGTCGAGACCTCGCTTCTGGTATGACAAACTGGCGTGCCGTCATCATCGGCTTTCTCGTCACGACAGTGCTTGGCATCCTCGGCTTTGCGGTACCCGGTGTTGGCCAGCTCGCTGCCGGACTGATCGGCGGGTTCGTCGCCGGCTATCTCGCCGGCGGCGGCCTCGGGAGCGGCTTCTGGCACGGTCTGCTCGCCGGCGCGTTTGGGGGACTCGTCGCCGGCCTCCTGATCGCGTTGCTGGTAGCGGTCGCGGGCCTGGCGGGTGGCCCCGCTGGCGGCCTCTTTGGCGGCGTCGCCGGCCTTGGCATCTTCGGCGTTGCCGTCCTCGTCTCGTTCATCCTCGCGATCGAGAGCGCGATTGCGGGAGCGATCGGTGGCGTGCTCAACCCCGAACCCGATCGGGCCGGTTCCCAGCGCTAGTAGCTCCGTCAGATGTCGACTCGTAAGCGAACCCGGAAGCCGCCGTCTCGATCCCGTCGGCGAGGGAAGGCGCAATATATAGTAGCCCGCGTGCGCGCTGCCACCGGTAGCGCTCCAGTCGATCGGTCACGCTCCCGGTGACGAAATCGCCGGTCGTCCCGGTCACTCGTAATAAAGCGCAAGGAGGGTGTCATTCCGGCACCCACGGATCAGTATCATCCCTGTCCGTCGTCTCTGCTGGATTCGCGTCCGCTGACTGCTGGTCCGCTCTCGACGGCTGTGGCTCCGTTTCGCCTGGCACGTGTGTCTCCGTTTCGTCCGTCGTGGAACCGTCCGTGGCCGGCGACACTGCCGGCACGTCGACAGTGTTCAGGGCGTGCCGAACGACGTCGCCCCCTTCGACACCACCGACGGTCGCCTCGGTCGTGAGGACGATCCGGTGGGCCATCGTCTGTCGGGCGAGTCGCTTGATATCGTCTGGTACCACGTACGATCGGCCCTCGATCACCGCCGCTGCCCGTGCCGCCTCGAAGACCCGCTGGACACCGCGTGGCGAGACGCCAGTTGCGGTCCGCTGGTCCGCTCGCGTTACTCGGGCGAGATCGATGATGTAGCGACGCAACATCGGATCGACGCGAACCTCCTCGGTCACCCTTTGGAGTGTGCACACCGTCTCCGGGCTCACGACCGGCTCGACGCTTGGAGCCAGCGATCGCCGGTTCGCCCGGCGATCGAGCAGTTCCATCTCGCCGTCGACATCGGGGTAGCCAAGCGAGGTCTTGACACTGAACCGATCGCGCTGGGCTTCGGGAAGGCGGAAGGTCCCCTCCTGTTCGATCGGGTTCTGGGTCGCGATGACAACGAACGGGTCGGGCAGTTCGTAGGTCGTTCCGTCGACGCTAACCTGTCGTTCCTCCATCGCTTCGAGTAAGGCGGCCTGCGTTTTGGGCGGTGCACGGTTGATCTCGTCGGCCAGCACGACGTTTGCAAACACCGGCCCCGTCGCAAACTCGAACTCCCCCGTGTGTTCGTCGTAAATAGTGGATCCGGTCACGTCCGCGGGGAGCAGATCCGGTGTAAACTGGATGCGCGTAAACTCGAGCCCCATCGATTCGGCGACGACCCTCGCGGTTACCGTCTTTCCCGTTCCCGGCACGTCCTCCAACAGGACATGCCCACGAGCGAGGACGGCCGACAGCAGTCCGGAGAGGACGTGGCGATCGACGACCGCCGCGTCTTCGATGCGTTCGACGATGGTCTCGATCGTCTCGGCGGCGTTGTCGGCCGTTGGCGTCGACGGCGTCTCGTCCATACATGACAGTACAGCCAGATGACCAAGAAGCTCCTGCCTGTCGACCAGTTGTGCCCCCGTGAACCGATCGGCGAACCGACAGCAGTGACCGGGTTCGGCTCCGCAGTCGACGGGTGGAACGGTACTACCCACGAAGCGGTAGCAACAACACGAGCGCGCCCACTGCGACCAGCGCGAGGGCACTGGTCCCGCCGACCCCGGCGAACGCACCCGTCCGGAGCGTTTCGAGACCGATCGTGACGAGCACTGCACCCCCGCCCACGGCGACGGCAACGACGCCGTGGAACAGTTCGAGACGGCGGGTCTCGGGGAGGTGGCCGAGTTCGCCGGTCACGCCGAGTCCGAACGTCGCGAGATCCCAGACGAGGACCGCACCGGCGATACAGGCGAACACGAGCACGGGGCTGTGCATGCCGAGACCGATAGCGGCGATCACCAGCCCGGTGGCGGCGATCGCCGGCCCACCCGACCGGTCCGGCAGCAGGCCTCCCCATCCGGCGAGCACACCGCCGCCACCGAGGATGATGAATACCAGCGGCCCGATCCCCACGACGAGCGCGAGGAGCCACGCGACAAGCGGCGATACCAACAGGAGCAAGAATCCGATCGGGGTGAGCGCAACGATGACGACGCCGACGACGAGCGCGGCAGTTCGACGGGTGGCGTCGGGGGCTGTCCGCCGGGTGAGTCGCCGGAGCACCACCGCCACCAGCCCCGCGAACAGGCTTCCCACGGCAACGGCGAGCAGCGGCGCGAGCACGTACCACGACGAGAGAGCCACGAGCGCAGCGCCGACGCCCGATCGATCGGCCAGGGCCATCGCGGGCCACCCGCTCAGTCCGACGCCGACCAGCACGACGACGCCCGCAAGCGCCACGAGAATTATCCAGAGCAGTATCCGGTGTGTGGCCGCGGTCGCCCGCCGCATCGTCGGGCGGCGGTCACGGCGGGTCAACGCAACCAGCGGGAGCCAGCGACCGGCCAGCAACGTTGTACTTGCCGTCACGATGACCACGACCAGAAACCCGCCCAGCGAGAGAAGTGGCGATCGCTCGCCGACCAGTGCGACCAGCCCCCGCCAGCCGACGACGCCGACGGCGAGTGTCGCGGCGGTGACAAGCGCCGTACACAGCATCGACGCGTACGTCACCGTCACCCCCTCGACGCTCCGCTGTAGCCCATCGCTCCCGACGTTCGCCCAGCTGATGCCGATTCCGAGCAGTGCGAGTGCGAACCCGCTCACTGCGATCCCTTCCCTGGTGACGATCGGTGCGATGACGACCAGCAACGCCGTCGCCGAGCCAAAGCCAACGAGCAGGGCGTGGCTCCCGAACAGGGTTGCAAACCCCTGCTGGTCGCGTTCGAGCAGCCCGATTCCGGCGACCGCCATCCCGACGACGGTCGCAAGCGACACCAGCAGTGACGGCTCACCGAGTGCGACGCCGCCGACGCCGACGAGGCCGACGATCACGATCGTCGCGAGCCACAAACTCGCCGCGCGTGCGCGTCCCTCCTCACCGATCGCCGACGGTCGATCGAGTCTGGGGCCACCGATCGCCATCTATCGCTCACCTCCGGCGGGAGGATTCGTGAGTGGTCCGCCGTCGCTCTCCCTGCCGGACGGAGCCCCGCCCAGTCTGCCAGCGAGTTTCGCGTCGGCAGCGAAGGCTCGATCGATGAGCAGCGGGAGTGGCGTTCCGCGTCGCCAGTCGAACGTCCGTGCTCCGGCCGCCTGCGCCCGGGCCAGGCGTGTTCGCCGTTCGATCTGTGCACACTGCCCGCTGGTGGTGTTTTCCGGAACGATATCCGGTGTGAGCACGACCACGGGCAGCCCCGCGCCGCGCCAGTCTTCGACGCCCTCGATCGGGACGTCGTCGAGCGCCGGCGTGAACAGCGCAAGCTGTGCGTTCGCCGGGGCGAGTTCGATCAACTTTCGGTACTGTGCCCTGGCCCGCCAGGATTCGTCACTCGCTGGGTTTGCCCCCGCCTTCGAGGATGTCCAGCCGCGGCTGTCACTGGGTGGTGGGCCCTCGGTCGCCAGTCGAAGCCGCTCTAGCGTGTGCGATCGCTGCTCGCGGCCACGTCCGGGCGCCAGCCAGTGGAGACCGGCAGGACCGTCGCCGTCGCGGCCGACGATCGCCACCCCAACCTCGTGGCCCTCTGCGAGCAGTGCCGTCAGCGTTTGCGTCGCCGCATACGCTGCAAGTTCGACGCCGGTTGGCCGCCCCCGCCCGGCGACGACGCGGTTTGGCGGCCGGGCGTCGACGACCACGATCACCGAGGCGGCGACCTGCCGTTCGTAGGTAACTGTCGCAAGCTCGCCGCGTTTGGCGTACTGTCGCCAGTTGATCCGACTGGCCGGGTCAGTTGGCTGATACTCACGCGAGGAGTGAAAGGAGAGTCCGTCGCCGGGGCGATCGGTCGTCAGCTGTCCGATTCGCTGCTGGCCCGTCTCCTCGATCGGCGGTGCGTCGGCGTCGAGTCGACAGACGAGCGACTCGTCGCCGTCCGGTGTGAGTGTGACCGTCGCGGCCGCGCTTGCGCCGAGGCCGCGACAGCGGAGCTGTGGGGGGTCGAACGCGTACTCGCCGCGTCGGGCGACGACGACGTACTCGAGGGTGATCGTCGCACCCGACTCGAGCGTCGACCCTGCTCGCGGCGACCCCTCGAGGACGGCGAGTGCGTCCGGAACGCCGTCGACGATTCGGACGTCGGTGAACGATCGCTCGCTCTCGTTTGTGACCGTCAGCGTGACGGTCACCGGCCGACCGGGAGGTGCCGGCGTCGGGGTAACGGTCCGCGTCACCTGTAGTTCGGCCTCGGTCGGCGGGTCGACGCGCGAGAGTGCGCCGACGGCCACGAACGCGAGCGGGATCACGGCCCCGAGCAACACCACGCCGTTCCCGTCGACGAGCCCGGCGACCACGAGCGCGATCGTCGCCCCGACGGCACCGCGCCACCGTCGCTGTCTACTCATCGACGTCCTCGCTGTCAGTGGCTGTGTTCACGCCCGTCGTTCCGTTCGGGGTCTCGTCGTCTGTCCTTCCGTTCGGGGTCTCGTTGTCTGTCCTTCCGTTCGGGGTCTCGTTGTCTGTCCTTCCGTTCGGGGTCTCGTTGTCTGTCCTTCCGCTCGGGTTCCTCTTGTCTTCTCTCTCCGCCGATCGTGCCGCCCCAGTCGTCCCATCGGCCGCGTTAGCCCCCGATCGGTCGGCGACTCCGAACACCGATCGGCGTGGTCGCGGCCCGCGCCGGACCGCGTCCGGATTCACCGCACGCTGTAGCTCCCCACCAGCGCCGCGCTGTAACGTTTCGAGCCGCGGCTGGAGGACCGGGACGTTCCGTGGTGCGTGCTGGCCCGGCACTGCCGGCAGCGCTTCATCTGCGACCGCGGCGACACAGCCCATCGCGTGGCCGGTTCGTCGCCGCACGGTCCGCTCGGGAAACAACCACGTCCGGAGCCGATCGCGAAACGGCCGCGGCGGCGGTTCGACCGACGCAGAAAGCACGCTCGCGGCGAGTCGATCGTCGGTCCAGCTCCCGTCGTCGATCGCGGACTCGACGGCTTCCCGGGAGTCCCCACCCTGGACGAGCGCGCCGGAGAGTGCCTCCCGGAGCGGGGGGCGCACGATCGCCATCCCTTCGTCGATGCTGCCCGACGTGCGGGCGGCGTCGCCGGCCCGTTCGATGACGCCCGCCAGCTCGTCGCTCGACAGCGGTGGCTCCCGATCGGATCGCTCGGGCGCGGGCGTGGCGAACGTCGAGTCGGCCCAGGGGACAGCCGCGGTGGGCGTCGTCGCATCGAGCTGTCCGCGGATCTTCCAGCACCCAATGGCAGCTGCGAGGAGTGCGATCAGGACGAGTCCAGCCGTCACCCCCTCCGATTGTGACGGCTGGCTATCGAGGCCGATCGCGATTCCGGCAGCGACGAACCCGATGCCGACGAGGGCAGCAAGCAGCGTTTGAAGTCGGCTCATTCGGTCTCACCGTCCGGCTGTGGCTCAGGCACGGGATCGTCCAACGCTTCCTCGACGCTCGCCGACGTCGACCGGCGGAGCTCTCGAACGATTGCTTCGGCGCGCTCCTCGACGTCGGCCGACAGCTGCGTTTCGCCGTATTCGACCGCACGAAAGAGTGTCGTTAGCTCACACACCGGCTCGCGCGGATAGCCGGTGTCGATCGCCCGCCGCTCGATCTCGCCCGGCGTGGCCGTCCGCCACCGACTCGGGGCGACCTGCCGGGCGAACGATCGCCACAGGTTCCGGAACGAGGAGGCCTCGTATGTCGAACCAGCAGCGTTCGTTCGCACGTTCGACTCCGCGGCCATGGACCCGCTGGCTGTCCCGTCCTTGCGGCGTTGCCAGCGGATGGCCACAGCGACGGCGGCGAGTACCGCTCCCGCGAGGAGAGCCCCGTCACGGCCACCGACCACGTAGCCGGCAGCAAGCACTGTGACGCCGCCAAGAACGGCCAGCGCTCCGATCGAGCGTCCCCGGAACCGATCTCTCGTTCGTTTGATCGCCGCACCCATCCATTCCGGGAGCGATCGGAGCCAGCCAACCAGCCACGCGCCGAGCCCAGTTACCGATCGCGGGAGCGACGCCAGCCACGCCCAGACAGCGGCAGCGATCGTCCGGAACCGATCGATACCGCGTTCCAGCACACCCACCAGTGCAAGCGCTCGATCGACGAGCCACGCACCGAGGCCGCGTCGCCGCCCGAAGATGGTTGCCGATCGCACGCGCCCACCCTGCACGGCCGCTACTGCTCCGATCATGACGACAGCAAGGGCGACTGTGCCTGCCGTTCGCCCGTAGACCGCCTCGACGACGAGGACGATCGCGAGCCCCACGGCGAGCCCGAGGACGGCGATCGAGCCGCGCGTGCCGTGGGTTCTGTACGCCACTCCACAGGCCCCGGCGACGATCGCCGAGAGGAGCACGGCGACGCCGCCGTAGGCACCGAGCAGCGTCACGGTCGCTGTCTGGTCCATCGTGCTGACTGTGACCGTCGTCGTCGGGTCGGTCGGCAGTTCGACCGGTAACTGGCCGTCGCCGTCGGTCGTTCCCCGTTGCTCGCCGTCGATCGTCACTACAGCGTTGGGAACCGGCTCGCCGCCGATCTCGGCAACGACAACGCCGTCGGTCCCCGGAACTGGCGCGACCCCCGACGGCACCAGCCGTGCCTCGAGCAACAGCACGTCGATGGGAACCGTCCCCGCGAACTCACCGCGTGTGACGCGGACGTCGAGCTGTTCGGTGCCGTCGTCGGGAACTGCGATCGTCGCGGCCCCCGTCTCGTCGGTTTCGGCGACCGACTCGCCGTCGACGGCGACCGTTGCCCCGCGCATCGCCACCTCCTCGATCGACGCCCGGATCTCGATCGTCTCGCCGGGGTAGGGGTCGTCGAGCGTCTCGATGTCGACCTCGCCGTCGACCTCGTAGGCGGCGCTGCTGTTTTCGATCTCGGGCGCCACGCCGGCAGTCGAATCGGTGACCGTCACACTACCCTGTGGTGTCGTCGGTTCGACCGTCTCCAGCAATCGGCTCCCCGCTGTCGCTGTCAGGGGTGCCATCGCCGTCGGGACGCCGGACGAGGGAGCCAGCGACGCGGCTCCCGGCCCCTCGGCGCGACAGTGTAGATCGCCCTCGGCACCGACGGCGACGACCAGTTCCTCGACGTACGGCACCGCCCCCGTGACCTCCCCGTTCGAGTTCGTCTCGCCGACCGATCGATCGTTGAACCGGACCGGAACGCCGTCGAGTGGCTCGCCCTGGTAACTGATCGTCGCCGTCACCTCGTCTCCCGGCACCGGCTCCCGGTTCAGAACGATCGTACACCCCTCGCGATCGCCGTCATCGGCCGGTTCGACCGGCTGGCCATCATCACCACCACCGATGTCGAGCCAATCGAGGAGGCCATCCCAGTCGAAGGAGACGTCCGGCCCATCGCCACCGTCTGGCCCCGTTTCATCCGTCTCGTCGGTCGGATCTGCGGGGCCGGTCCCGTCGCCGGCCAGCCCCGGTGCGAAAAACGCTGCGAGAACGAGCGCGATCGCCGCGAGCAGGACGAGCGAGACCTGCCGGTAGTCGAACCGATTGCCGCGTGACTCCTCGTCGGGGGGATCGGCTGCCATCTGCTGTCACCTCCTCACCGCTCGGTCGGACTCACCGATCAGTCGTCCGCGCAATGAGTAGCTATCAGTGCTCCCGCAGCAAGAAACTACCCCGGCGTCTCGAAACGCGGGCGACAGCGGGGCGGCAGCCGACCCACTCGATCGTGGCCAGCCGACTGCGGCGATCGCACGCCAATCGTCGAGACGGCCGGTCGGTTACCGGCGTGCCTCGAGTTCCGCTTCGAGGTCCGCAAGCTCGATCTCTTTCATCGAGAGCAAGACGAGCAGGTGGTAGACGATATCGGCGGCCTCGTAGGCGATCTCCGCCTCGTCGTCGTCTTTCGCAGCGAGGACCAGTTCGGTCGTCTCCTCGCCGAGTTTCTCCAAGACCGCGTTCTCGCCTTTCTCGTGGGTGAACAGAGACGCCGTATAGGAGTCCGCCGGCAGCGTCTCTTTTCGATCTTCGATGACAGCAAACAGCTCCTCGAGTGTCTTTTCCATCTATATCTCACCGGCTGCGTTGCGGATGTCTTCTAGCTCCTCGAACTTCGTCCTGTCGTCTCGGCCGTCCTCGAAGACGGCCTCGGTGACCTCGATCGGCGTGTTCGTCCGGGCGGCAAGCGCAAGCGAGTCGCTTGGCCGGGCGTCGATGACGGTCTCCCCACGCGGCGTCTCGACGTGCAGGTCGGCGATATACGTGCCTCCCTCGCCGCCGTTTCGCGCTTCGATATCGGTGACTACGACGCGATCGATCCGGCTGCCAAGTTCCTCCATGACGTCGAGTAAGAGATCGTGCGTCAGCGGCCGGCCGATATCGTCCGCTTCGAGTCCGCGGGCGATACTGGTCGCCTCGTTGAACCCAATGAAGATCGGCACGACGTCGTCTTCGCCCTCGATGGCAAGGACGACCACCGGAATCGGTCCCTGGGGCGTCCCCGCGACACGTACCGCATCGATAGATGCGTTCATACACCTATGGATGTGTGCAGGAATAAAAACTTGCCCGACGGCAACTGCATGCACGGACGGACACCGCAGCCGGAACTAAACGTTGCTGTCGGCCAGCGATGCAGTCGCCGCCATCGTCGACGGACACTGTCCCCAATCGCCATCCGCTGTACTCGTTGCCGTCGGCTGATCTACCCCGTTCGTTCGATCGACGGCACTGTCGCGTCGTCGTTTTCGAAGAACGCGAGCCCGTGAATCCGGCTATCTGGGGTCAACTCCGGGTGGAACGCGGTCCCGACCACCGGTCCATCGCGGACGGCGACCGGTCGATCGTCCCACGTGGCGAGCACCGCACAGTCGCCGACGGTATCGATCGCGGGAGCACGAATGAACACCGCCGGATACGGCTCGTCGTCGGCCAGGCCGGTGACCGACAGCGGGGCCTCGAAGCTATCCTTCTGGCGGCCGAAGGCGTTTCGCTCGACGCTCACGTCGATCAGGCCGAGTTCGTCGACCCGATCGTCGCCCGCGTTGCTCGAGGCAACGATCAGGCCGGCACACGTCGCGAGCAACGGTTTGCCGGCGTCGACGTGAGCCCGGATCTCTGGGGCGATCCCCTCGCTGTGAAGCAGTCGAGAGATGGTCGTCGACTCACCGCCGGGCATCGCGAGCAGGTCGCACTCGGGGACGATTCCTGACGATCGGATCTCTCGAACAGTTACCGCACGATCGTGGCGCGTGGCCGCCCGCTCAATCGCTGCTGCGTGTTCTTCGACGTCGCCCTGGACGGCAACGACGCCTGCAACCAGTGTCATACCGGCCATAGGGAGAGGGGTATTAAAAATGGCGCGGCGTGTTGGGTCGTAGTGCGATCGGCGGTAGGGTCGCGGTGGGATCGGCGATCTCCGGATGGCGCTATCGCTGTCGGACTGTCGTACAATCGAGCCGTCTCACGGCCGGAACCGTAAGCGACTCTCAGGCGGATCGGTGAGACACCGAGCCGTCTCATACGGATTAGTGTCATCAATTACCGCCGTCGTCGGGCTACGCCCGACTGCTCGCGGAGCGTCGCTCCGCGCTGATCGGCGAACCCGTCCCGGCCGATCGGCGGTGACTACGGACACTAATCCGTATCAGGCGACGAACGTCAGCAACTGAACGAGTACGCCAAGCATGACGCCGGTCGCGATAACCGTCTTCGGATCGATACGGATCGCGTTCGAGTCTTCTGCGTCGAAGTACCGGACCAGTCCGGCACTGGACATCAGCCCGCCAGTGTTCTGTCCTTTGTCCATACACGGCCATACGCCTCACCGGCACTAAATCTTTCGTCGTAAGCCGATCGATCGGTCCCGCTACCGATCGCTGATATCGGCGATCTGTACCGTCCCCGTCGCACGAGAAATGTGCACGTTGAACGCGCGCTCGTCTGTTTCCGCGTGAACGATCCAGTACCCACCCATCTCGTGGGGATCGTCGATCTCGAGTGTGTCAGTTGGGGCATCCAGAGCAGTGGATTCTTCGAGTTCCGTTCTGGCCACCTCGATCGCTTCGTCGGCGCTGGTAACCGGTTCCTCATCCTCCTCGGGCCGCGTAACAAGCACGGAACAGTCCGCGTTGCGAACCACAAACTCGGAGACGCTGCCGAGCAGGAGCCGATCGATTCCGCTGTGACCCTGTGTCCCCATGACAATACAGTCGATACCGGTGACACTCGCGTATGTAATGATCTCTTCGCGAGGATCTCCTTCTTTGACAGTCGGGACGACCTCGAGGTCATCCGGGGTGCGTTCGGCGATGCCGTTGGTCAGTGCCGTCCCGTATTCGGATATCGACGTCGCGGAGTGGCTCTCGGAGAGATCCCCGAGGGGCTGCTCGTCGACGTCGGCGACGAACAGAGCGTGAAGCGTCGCATCGAACTCGGCTGCAAGCTCGATCGCCTGTTCGACTGCACGTGATGCGGGCGCGCTCCCATCGGTCGGGACCAACACGTTCTGAAACATACCTGGCCGTCCCATCCGAAGCTACAAATGTGTACGCCACGACCTCAGCTCCCACGATCGACACACCATTTCGTGGCTGCACATTCGGACGACGGCAACCGGTTCGAGAAGCGAGTCGCGACTGTGGCACGCTCGACCAACTGGGAAACCCTTATGCGCGCCGCGTTGATACACTAGCGGTGAACCCATGACTGTCACACTGAAGGACTTCTACGCGGACTGGTGTGGCCCATGCAAAACCCAGGACCCGATTCTCGAAGAACTCGAGGACGACTGGGAGGGCCAACTAGCGGTCGAAAAAGTAAACGTCGACGAACAACAGGACATCGCAAACGAGTACCAGGTCCGTTCGCTGCCGACGCTCATCATCGAGAACGACGACGGTATCGTCGAGCGATTTGTCGGTGTCACACAGCGCGACGACCTCGAAGACGCACTCGAGTCGGCCGAAGCGTAAGGCGACTCCCACAGTCCGTTTCTGGTTGTACTGGACCCATAGCCTCTGCGTTGGGCCGATCGGGCTGGGGTTGCTTATGCAGGCCGGACGTTGATATTCGAACCGCGACGATGTACGATCGAACCGTCCAACGGGCATGCGGTGCCAGCACCTCGTTCGATAGGAGGGTGCGTACGTATGTTTACTCTTGTGCGCTATCGCTGCTAGCTTCATGATTTCGCCAGCTTGCTACGTTGAATTCTAGCAACCAATTAAGCCAATTCCAGAACATTCATATTCTTGGCCTGCATCCACTCAGGTATGAACCCCGACCTGCAGTCGATCGGGAACGGAGACGATCCGGATATCGTGGCCACAGTCGACGAAATCGACGGTCAACCACACGTCGTTATCGCCGACATCACGCGAGACGACGGCTGGCTGACGATGTCAGAGACGGCGGCTCGATGCCTCGACGACTGGCGGTAACGGTCCCCCCGCCGACGGGTCGGTTTTTTTCGAACGTGAGCGATCGGCAGTAATTGCTGCCACGAATCCGTCTCAAGCAAGCGATCAGTCGACGTTGCGGACGGCCGTGCTGTCCGATCGCGCGACCGGAACATGGGTGGTGCAACCGAGACAAGCGAACGGCAAAACGAGGTCACCGGCCACAGTCCAGATGCGTTTCATCGGGTTTCGGGTGGAGTAAGTGGTCAGTCCGTTCGTCAGACCCACTTCACGCCGACGTCGTGCATGTCGTTGTTGTACTTTGCGATGTTGATCACCAGCGGCGTGACGCTCTCGACTTCGGCGGCGTTGGCAAGCGGGCCGGCATCCAGGGCACGGAGCCCCTCGATCTCGGTTGTGAGGTTCCTGACCGTCGACTTCGCGTCGTCGTCGTCGGCGACGAGGAGCGTGTCGAGATCCAACTCGGTGTCGAGATCCGACAGCGCGCCGGCAGCGAGGTTGTGGAACGCGCCGACGACAGGCACCTCGTCCGGGGCCCGCTGGGCGACGAGTTCGGTGACGCTCCCGACTCCTGGTGGGTGGTAGTGGAGGCCGTCTTCGTCGCCTTGCATGCCGACGGCTGGCGTGACAAGGATCGTCTCCGCATCGAGACTGTCCGCGACTGCCTCGACCGTGTCACCGGCGTAGTACGGTGGGACCGAGAGCACGACGATATCGGCACGGTCCGTAGCCATCTCGTTGACGAAGCCTTTGATCGTCGCGTCGACGCCGCGTGACGTGAGTTCGTCTTCGTAGTCGGCGACCGCTTCGCGGGCTTTCTCCGGATCACGAGAGCCGATGAGTACCTCGTGGTCCGTGTCGCGTCCAATCCGCAGCGCTAGCCCTTCGCCGATATCGCCAGTTCCGCCGAGTAGTGCGATTCGCATACTCGCCCCTCGGGACGGCACGCGAATAAAAGGGTGGGAGGTCGGCCGATCTCGCCGCATCACGATCGATCGGTGACCGCCACCCGACCTCGGCGGCGAGTGGGCGATCGCGTCCACCCGGGATCGTGGCTATCAGGTCCCGATCTGCCAGTTGCCCTCCGGCGAGCTAACCGTCCCGTCCGCCCCGACGACCCACGGCACCACCTGACACGTGTGACAGAGTCGATCGGCCTCGACGGACAGTCGCGCAGTGTCCACAGACCCTGTAAGTTCGGTCACGTCGAGGATCACGTCGGCCTGTGTGAGCCACCAGACGACGCGATCGAGGCGGCCGTCGGAAGCTGTGACGTCGAGTTCGAAGGTGACGGTCTCGCCGGGTGCACTCGGCAGGCTACCGGGCGGTGGGCGCTGTGATTCGATCGCCGGGGCGACGGGTCCGTCGGCGGTGACTGCGACCGTCCAGGTGGCCACGTCCGTTTCGGCCGCCCCGTATGGAATGACAGCCGCGGCGATTTCGTGGGTCCCGGTCGTCTCGAACGAGTGCCACCAGTAGTCAAATCCCGTCTCGGTGGCGTAGGTCGCCTGCCAGGGGCCACCGACCGGCCCGCCGACCTGTTCGCCGTCAACCCACCAGACGACCGTCTGTGGCTCGTCCGGATCGCTCTCACCGACCTCGAACAGCACGTCGGTCCCCGGCTGGACGGCCAGATCGGTGTCCGGACGCGTTACTGACGCCAGCTCCGCGCCGGTCACGCTACCGGTTCCCTCCGCGACGGCCCCCGACGTTTCGACTCGAATCGGGAACTCGCGCTCCGATAGAGCCGGATACGTATAGAAGCCCTGGGACAGCGTCGTCGTCTCGCCGGCCTCGATCGTCGTCGTCACCCGGCCAACGCGTTCTCGGTCCTCGCCGACCAGAAAGTCGACCTCGGTCCGAACGTCGCTCGTCCCGGCGTTCTCGACGGCGACTGTCAGCTCGAAATAGTCGCCCGCGCCCACCGACTCGCTCGTCTCGACGATCGCAACGTCGAGCGCCCCGGTGGTACCATCATCCGTCTCTCCGTCGCCGTCGCCCGTCTCCCCGTCGCCGTCGCCCGTCTCGCCATCGCCGTCGTCCGGCCGGCCGGCAGTCGCATCCTGCCACGGCGTTCTCGACAAGAGGATGGCTCCGCCCGACACGCCAGATAGCAGCCGTCGTCGCGTTGGTCCACTCATTGGCGGCGGTAGTTCCCGACACGATGATAACAACGAGTTATTGTTCCGCGAGTAATCCCTCGTTTCGGCCGGCATGAGACCACCGTTCGCGTGGCCGATCGCGAAAAGACGGTGCGTTCACGGTGCGTCCTCGTCGTCCGGGTTCATCGCCGCCCCGAGTTCGCTTCTGTCGGCGTCGCGGGCGGAGACCTCACGGAGCCGCTGATCGATCCGGGCCGCGATCGCCCGCCGTCGCTCGTCGTCGACATCGGGCGCGCCGTCGAGTTCCTCGATCGTCTCACGTGCCGCCTGCAGGATCTCGATTGCTGTCTCGGTTTCACAGTCGGTCGCCCGATCGAGTTGCCGTTCGACGTCGTCGAGCGATGGATCCGTCATGAGTTCTCTAAAGCGTGCAGGCGTTTGAAACGCGACCCAGTATGTGCCACGCGCTCGGTCCGCTTTCAGGACCCGATCGTCTGTCGATCGGGCCTTGGTTAGCCCAGCGGTGACCGCTTGCCGTCCGGAGCCTCCGTGGCCCGGCGATGACCGCTTGCCGTCCGGAGACGGCCGATCACAGTCTCCATTACGCTCGCCTTCCTTTCTCGGGTATGAGCCGCCCGTCCGTAATCGCCCACCGGGGGTATGCCGGTGTCGAACCCGAGAACACGATCGGTGCAGCCCTCGGGGCGGCCGATCGCGACGAGACCGCGATGATCGAACTCGACGTGCAACCGGCTGCCTGCGGAACGCCGGTGGTGATCCACGACGATCGACTCGATGGCACCCGTGGCGGACGCCCGCTGACCGACGGCTCGGGACTGGTCTGGGAGACGGACCTCGAGACGCTCCAGGAAACGCGGGTCCTCAGCACCGACGAGACGGTGCCGACACTCGCTGCGTTTCTGGGGGCGATCCCCGAGACGATCGGTGTCAACGTCGAACTGAAAAATCCCGGTACGGCTGACCTGCGGTTCGCCGAGTGCCTCGATCCAGATGGACGCGACGATCGCCGTGCTGTCTGGGAGCCGTTCGTCGATCGGGTCGTGCAAGTGTGTGACGATTTCGGCGGCGAGGTACTCTTCTCGTCGTTCTGTGAGGGGGCGCTGGCGGCGATCCGGAACGTCGCGCCTGACTACGCCGCCGCGACGCTCGTCTGGGACGATCTCGACGCCGGCTTCGAGATTACCCGCCGGTACGACTGCGAGGCGATCCATCCGCCACGGAACGCGATCGCTGGAACAGGGCTTGCGTCGACGGCGTACGCCGGATTCCGGGACGAGCCCGCGATCGACGTCGTCGAGACTACCCACGAGGAAGGCCGAACGGTCAACGTCTGGACCGTGAGGACCTGGCAGCAGTTCGCACAGCTGGCTGGGGCCGGTGTCGACGGGATCGTCGCTGACTACCCCGGACTGGCGAGGCGGGCGGGTGAGCTGTAGCCATCGAACAGGTCCGCTCAGAACCCGTCTACCGTGACGCCGCACCACAGGCCACGAGCTGGATCCCGATTGCCACGAGCCCGGCGATCGGGCCGTTGGCGAGTCAGGCCACGTCGAACAGGATCACGGCTGCTACCGGGAGCACACCCAGCGTGGCGGCGGCAACGACCGCGAGCGAGAGCAGGGCAAAACGGACCGGAAACTCGTACAGCGACAGATCTGCGGCTCGAACGAGGAGGACACCGGCGATGACACACCACACCCAGACGATCCCGACGACCGTCTCCAGCGATCGCCTGCGCTCCCCGACGACGCCCCGAGGCTCGATCGGAGTGAGTCGACCAGTTAGTAGGTGTTTTCGACTGTATCAAATACCCGTTCGGCCCGCCAGCCAAAACCCGGTGACACCGCTCCGAACGACGTCAGTCCGACTCCCGATCGGACGGCTCTCGGGGACTGCGAGCGGCCAGCCCCTCGGTGGCCGGCCCCTCCAGTCGCTCCCCGTCGGGTCCAAAGCGCGAGCCGTGGCAAGGACAGTCCCAGCTTGCCTCGCCGTCGTTCCACTCGACGAGACAGTACATGTGGGGACAGACGGCCGAAACGGTGTGGAGTTCGCCGTCCGAATCGCGCGCGCAGGCGATCGGCTTCCCACCCCGTCGGCGGATCCGTCCCTCGCCGGGTGCCAGCGGAGATCGATCGGGCGCGAGCAGCGTCTGTGTCCAGTCGGTGAGAAACTCGCTTGCAGCGTCGGCGTTCTCCGTGAGGGCGTCGCTAACCGATGCCGTCGGCGTCACTCGAAGCGGACTGAACAGTTCGAGAGCCACAGGATCCTCGCCTGCGAGTTCCGCGGCAAGCAGGCGGCCGGCGGTAACGCCGTTTGTCATCCCCCAGCCTCGGAAACCCGTCGCGACGAAGACGTTCGCCGTTCCCGGGCCAGCGCGGCCGATGAATGGCACCTTGTCGTTCGGTGTGTAATCCTGGGTCGACCACCGGTAGGCGATTTCATCGACGGGAAACCGTTCGCGGGCCCAGCGAGCGAGCCTGCGGTACCGATCGGCCGTCGACCCACCCTGGCCGGTCTTGTGGTTCTCGCCGCCGACGAGCAAGAGTGTCTCCTCACCGCGGTGGCTCCGCACCGATCGGTAGGGGTCGCCGGGACGGTAGTACATTCCCTCCGGTGGCCGCCCGTCGAGCCGAATCGCCAGTACGGAGGAGCGTTTCGGGGTCATTCGGGCGAAGTAGCCGGCGCGATCGAGGATCGGGAACCCAGTGGCGACGACGACCTGTCGTGCGGTGACGGTCGCGTTCTCGGTTCGGACGCGACAGGGCCGGCCGGGGTCGACGTCCGTGACGGTGGTCTCCTCGAAGAGGGCCGCATCGTCGTCCGCCCGGAGTTCCTCGGCGATCGCGAGCAGGTACGATCGGGGGTCGAACCAGGCCTGGTCGTCGAACCGAACGGCCGCTGCCGCCCGCTCGAACGGCGGCACAGAGGTGACGTAGCTGGCGTCGATCCCGGCCCCGCGTGCGGCGTCGACCTCGCGTTCGATCTCGTCCGGACTGTTGCTATAGAGCGTAGAGGGCTGGCGCTCGAAGCTACAGTCGATGTCGAGTTCGTCGATCCGCGCTTCGACCGCGTCGATCGACGCCTCCTGGACGGTGGCGTACTGGCTGGCCTGTCGGCGGCCGAACTCACGGCGGAGGTGGTCGTAGATCAGCCCGTGCTGGCTGGTCAGTTTCGCGGTCGAGTGCCCCGTCAAACCGGTCGCGACGCGATCGCGCTCGATGACGGCGACCGACCGGCCGCGGTCGCGCAACTCGATCGCCGTCGAGAGGCCGGCGATTCCGGCCCCGACTACACAGACGTCGACGGTTCGGTTGTCCGTGAGCGGTTCGGCAGGTGGATCGTCCTCCCTGGTCGCCGCGAGCCAGACCGAGATCGGTTCGCCCGGAAGATCGTCGCGATGAAACGCCTCGTCGGACATCGGTTCGCGAGGCTACGTCGACGACGGCGAAAAAACGACGGGGCCGACCGCTCGGACCGATCGGCGACACGCAGTTTGGACCGACCATCTCGGCGGCCGACCCCGACATCGGTCGCGATCTGGGAGGATTCGTTCGGTAGCGACACCGACCAGGACGCTACTCCGACGGCGACGACTCGTCGACTGCGGCCGCGATCGCGTCGAGTTCCGCCTTGCGGAAGGAGCCCTCGGCATCGTCTTCTAGGACATCGATCGACCGACGAACCTGCGATCGCATCCGTGCTTTTGCCGGCAGCGAGTTCGTCGCGGGCGCTTCGTCGACGGCCGCACAGATCGCAGCGAGCGCTTCCTTGGTGAAGGCCGTCGATTCGATCCGTTCGTGTCTCCCGACAGCCGTCCGGATCTCGTTTCTGCGGTCGTCGACCGTTGGTGCCATACGATCTGTCACGGCCGGACGAACCCTGACGGTTTCGATCGCGACACTGCCTCTTGGGGACTCGCCATCGGTCGGGAGGGTATCGGACCGGGACCGGATCGATCGGGTTTGCGAACACCCACTGGATGGCGGAATTCGATATGAAAAAGGCATTACTGTGCGATTCTGCCGAGAAAAATACTATGAATATCCTTCTAATGAGCCCGATGTCTAGATATTAGCTATACAGAAAGCTTTATTATTGAACATACAGTAACTGGGTGTGTGGTGGTGATGAGAACAAATCGCAAACCAATCACTCAGGACGTTCCCATCAGTGGATCATAACACTGTGCCGGTGTGGCTAACCCGCCCACCTTGTGCTATCCCAGCTTGTCGCTGTGGCCTTCTTCAGGCCTCATAGTAGCCCCTGGACGTCGGTGACACCCGATCGCACAACCGTCGTGCGATCGGTGTGCAAACAGTTTCGGCGGCTACTATGTTTCGTTTTCCGTCACGAAGTTCGGCTCTTGATCGTTCGTTCCGTCCAGTATCACCTACCCTGGAAAAAGTTGCAGCCCTCGTTTCAGTGGCGTCTCAGCGGACTCACTCGTCGTTCGATCGCACCGCGAGCAACTCGGGGACGTCGTTGATGGAGTCACAGACTGCCTGTGCCCCCTCGTTTTTGTACTTTCGGCGGCCCGCATCGCCGGTCAGACCGCCCGTGAGGACGCCGATCCCGTGATAGGTCCGATCGGGGTCGGTCTCGGCTGCGTTGACCGCGGTCCGGATGTCGTCTAGGGTGTCGCCGACGAACGCCACGCTGTCGGCGTCGAACCGCTCGGCGAGCGTGACCAGCGCCCGTGGATGTGGTTTTCCTTCCTCCCAGTCGTCCATCGTAAACCGGTGGTCGACGGCGATCGCGTCGTCGAGTCCGACCCGACCCAGGGCGATTTCGGCTTCGGCTTCCGGCCGGCCGGTCAGGATCCCAACGTCGTAGTTCGCCAGGAGCGACTCACGTGTCTCGTCATCGAGTAAGACCGGCTCGTCGTGGATATACCCCGGCATCTCGCGGTCCGGCTCACCGCCCTCGAGCCCGCGATAGAGCTCCGCACCGAGGTAGAGCTGCTGGAAAACGTCTCGGAGTTCCTCGCGATCCCAGCGATCGATGACACGGTGGGTCGCCCGTGCGCCGATCGCCTCCCTGACGACGGTTTCGGCGGCGTCGAGCCCGCCGCCCTCGGCGACGATTCCCGACGTGAACTCCTCGATCGAGGCGCGATACCCTTCGTTCGTCGCGAGGATGTAAAGTGCGGCCGCGTAGGTGAGTTCCCAGTCGTTGTTGAACCCGCCCGCGTCTTTGAACTGCTGAATGTCGGGTTTGCGGATCGTCCGATCGTAGACGTACTCGACCGAATCGACGATCGCCTGGCGATAGGAGTCGGCGACGTCGACGAGTACGCCATCGACGTCTAACACGACGGCGTCTGCGTTCATGTCTCCCCCAACGGTCCGGCAATGATAAAGGCGACCGGATTCGGATCGTCGTCTCGCCGGTCGACCACCGTCCGGCCTGGCTCCGTCACACGCCGCCAACGATCCAGGACGCGAGCAACAACAGCCCGATCGCATACAAGAGATCGGCCCACAGCCGCGAGAGCAGGTTACCGACGTAGATCACCACGACGATCGGGATCCCGGCCAGAACGATCGGTGCCTCGCGCCACTCGGCTCGCGACCGGTTCCAGAGAGTGTTCGCATCACCGGTGCTCGGAAACGAGTGCATGCCGATACTGATACCGAGCCAGAGGACGACGAGGCCAGGGAGCCCGGCTGCCGACGGATCGACGCCCGCACCTCCGCCCGCAACCGTCATGATCGCCAGTCCGAGAAACAGACCGAATGCAATGATCGTGTTGATGAAAAACGGGGCAACGCTAATCACGAACGAGTCCCGATACCGCTCCGGTTCGAGGTGCTGGACGTACCCGGCCGGTGAGCCAAGCTGGAAATAGACGACCTCGCCGACTGGAACGCCGACGTACGCACACGCCTTCTCGTGTGCGTACTCGTGGATGACGACGCCGGGAAACGTGAGCAGTTGAACGAAAAATCCAACGATCGCAATTGCAACCATAGCACTGGTCGTAATTGAAAAATAATAACTGTTCGTGCTGTCACCCGCGTCGATCATCTCGATCGCCGAGCCGTGCTCTCCGGGCTCGATCGCCCGAGACTCGAAGGACGGTGGTGTACGCAGTTGCCGCCGATCGGCCGCACAAGTCGGCGATGGACTCCCGGCTCCAGCGGATCGCTATCGGGGGCCGGGGCCGGGGCCGTCACAGGCCACGTACAGCGTTCCGCTCTCGATTCGCTTCCGTTCGACCGGGACGACGGGTTCGTCGCCGCCGAGCGTCGTAAACAGGAATTCGGCGTCGACATCGCGAGCGACATCGAACGCCGGGCGGTGCAGTTCGGGCGGCAGGTTTCTGGCGTAGATCGCGTCCGCGTTGGCGTAGATCGCCCGATCGGGCGTGAGGATATCATCACGGACGAACCGGACGCCGTCGGGGACTGTGCGGTCGTAGACGTCCGTTGCCGTGACGGCAACTCCTGCTTGGACGAGCGCCGCCGCCAGATCGGGGCGCCGACCGATCCCGATCTCGACGACCCGATCGGCATCAGCGAGGTAATCAGTCATTGTCCGTCGATCCCGGCGAGAGTGGGTCACGGCGGGACGTTTATGCTGTCCGCGGTGTAAGGCCTTGCTATGCTCGTCGATATCGTGCCGGTCGGCAACGTCCCCGCACGGGTCAAGCGGGTCGCTTCGTCGGGGTTGCGATCGGTCTACGACTGCGACGTAACAATTAGCGAGTCGCAGTCGGTCCCAAACGGTGCCTACGATTCCGGTCGAAACCAGTACTGTGCGGAAACCTTTATCCAGCTCGCAGAGCGCGTCGGTCGTGGCGAAAAGAACATCGCAATCACGCCACACGACCTCTTCTACCGGCGGCGAAACTACGTCTTCGGGCTCGCCTATCTCGACGGGAGCGGGAGCGTCGTCTCGACTTACCGACTCCAGACCTCGAGTGATGGCGGCTTCTCGAACAAGAGCGCAGCCGACATCTTCCAGGACCGGGTTCGAAAGGAGATCGTCCACGAGATCGGCCACACCTACGGGTTAGAACACTGTGACAACAACCGCTGTGTGATGAACTTCTCGCCGACGGTCCGCGAGGTCGATATCAAAGAGGAATCGCTCTGTGGGAGCTGTCAGCGACTTATCGACTAATTGTCCGTTGAAACCAGCTCACTCGTGGCCCCGGCGACTGTCCTACGTCGCCAGCGTCACACCTCCGGACGAACTCACTCGATCGTCGTCTGTCTGTGACGAACGTCCCCGCCACAGTTCGGACACGCGCCGGGATTGTTGACTGCCGAGACGATCGTCCCGCAGTCAAAACACTCGTATGCGCTCTCGTCGCCGGGATCGTACTCGACATCGTGGATCATTTTGTTAAGAACCTTCTTCGATCCCTCCTCGTCGAGTGCCTCGATAACATCGCTGGCTCTCACCACGCCACACAGCACTGCCGACTCATCGACGACCGGGAACGCGACGAACGAGTACTGTGTGAACATCGTCGCAACACGATCGAGCGGATCGGTAGCCGCCACCGAAACCACAGTATCGCTGGCGGCCCCCGAAATGAGTGTCCCTGGATCGGCGTTCAGCAGCTCTCGAAGCGACACGATGCCTTCGAGCGTCTCGTCTTCGTCGACCACGTACGCGTAATAGACGGTGTGGGACGCGTCCGAAGCCGAGGTCCGGATCGCGTCGATCGCGTCGTCTACCGGTGTCGACGCCTCGAACGCCGTTGCGTTCTCATCGAGTATGTCTCGGGCGGTTGTCGGGGACATGCAGTACTGCCGTCCACTCCCAGAAACATAGCCCTGTGCGTGTCCGGATCGCTGACACGAACCGGCCCCACGTCGTCGCTGCTCCGACCCGCTCAGGGCGCGTAGTAGTACTCGCCGTCGCGCTTTTGCTCCTGATCAAGCTGGGACTCCGGCTTGTTGATCCGCGGCCGCGAGGTGCGTTCGTCCCGACGGAACGTCACGTCCAGGTTCGCGAGGAACTCGTTCATCCCATCGCGCATCGACTCCGGCGGGCTAGCACGCCCATGAACGGCTGGTTCTCCGTCGAAGACCATGAGCCGATCGGCCAGCAGGTCGATCATGTAGATGTCGTGGTCGATGACCATGACGGTCGCGTCCTGCTGTTCGGCGTAGCGACGGATCGCTTTGGTCGCCTGGACCCGCTGTTCGACGTCGAGGTGGGCCGAGGGTTCGTCGAGCAGGTAGAGATCGGCCGAGTCAGAGAGACAGGCCGCGATCGCGACCCGCTGGCGTTCCCCACCGGAGAGGTCGGCGAGGTTTTGCTCCATGATCCGCTCTAACTGGAGTGGCTGGGCGATCTCGGTGTTCCAGTAGGACGAGCCAAACTGGTCCGTGATCGAGGAGAGAAAGGCGTCGACCCGCATATGCTGGTCGATCGTCACGTACTGTGGTTTGTACGAAATGTCGAGATCCAGATCGGCGTCGCCCGCGTCGGGTTCGAGATCACCGGTCAACAACTTCGCAAACGTCGACTTCCCGATTCCGTTGGGGCCGACGATGCCCAGCACTTCGTTCTCTCGGATGGCCCCTCCCTCCACGTCGAGGCTGAACTCGCCGTCGCCGTAGCTCTTCGTGAGGTCGGGGTACTCGACGAGGGTGTCGGCACGGGTCACCGATCGCGGTGCGTGTTCTTCGAACTCGATCGCGTTCGGCCGGATCCGCATGTTCTCGTTGTCGAGATACCCCGAGAGATACTCGTTGATCCCGTTGCGGACGGATTTTGGCGCCGTGATAACACCGTAGGCGCCGGGCTCACCGTAGGCGACGTGGAGCGTGTCCGCGAGCAAGTCGAGGATCGCGAGGTCGTGTTCGACGACGAGCATCGACTTGTCTTCTTCCTCGGCAAGTTCGCGGATCAGGCGGGCTGCCGTGACTCGCTGACCGATGTCGAGGTACGGCGTCACCTCGTCGAGGAAATAGAAGTCCGTATCCCGGGCCAGCGTCGCGGCGATCGCGACACGCTGGAGTTCTCCACCAGAGAGGTCGTCGATCGATTGGTCCATCACGGGGCCGATCGAGAGGCGTTCGACGAGCGAGTCGAGGGCTCCGCGCTCGTCGGTTCGTTCGAGCAGCGCTCGGGTGTTTCCGTCGAACTGCTCGGGAATTTGGTCGACATACTGTGGCTTCTGGGCGACGGTCACCTCGCCATCGCGGACGTCGGCGATGTAGTCCTGCAGTTCGGTGCCACGGTAGGCGTCGAGCACTTCGTCCCACCCTGGCTCGTCACCGTAGCGGCCGAGATTAGGTTCGAGTTCGCCGCCGAGGATGCGAACGGCGGTCGTCTTCCCGATTCCGTTCGGACCGAGGATCCCAGTGACCGTCCCCTCCTGGGGAGCGGGCAGTCCGTACAGCGAGAACGCGTTCTCGCCGTAGCGGTGGGCAGGTTCGTCCGTGAGTTCCTGGGGCAGATTGATGATTTCGATCGCGTCGAAGGGACACTTCTCGACGCAGATCCCACAGGTTTCGCCCAGACAGATCTCTTCGGAGATGTGGACCTGGTCGGGCTGGCCCTGTGGCGTCTCGTCGCCCCGGAGCGTGATACACTCCTTGCCCGTCCGGTTTGGCGGACAGAAGTTCTTGCACTCGTAGTTACACCGATCGGGCTGACATCGGTCCAAGTCTACGACTGCAATGCTATCGTCGGCCATGTTACTGTGCCTCCGCGGTGAGCAAGATTCCCCACGTCACGAACCACATCGAGAAGGTCATGAACGTGACAAAGAGGTAGTGTTTCGCTCCCACCTCGTCTTCGGCGTAGATCCCGGAGCTGTTGAGCAGCGGGATCTGGACGAGAATCGCGGCGAGGATGAGAAACAACGCCCGCGTGTCCGATGCCGCGTCAACGGAAAGCCCAACCCAGGTCGCGGAGGCGAGGGCTGCGCCGACGCCGAGCAGCGCGGCGACTGCCGTCACGCTGATCGAGCGAATGTGCTCGCGTCGGTCGCTGATCGATTCGGTCGACATGTCGAGAACTCTGTT
>LKMJ01000048.1_pt1 | contig 63556 bp, 68 predicted proteins | sample 643391 | NCBI WGS metagenome assembly LKMJ01 (sample SAMN04112250, study PRJNA286221) | soda lake metagenome | biome: soda lake; feature: Kulunda Steppe; material: water; isolation source: sample PL-Br10 brine of Picturesque Lake | place: Russia: Kulunda steppe | collected 2010-07 | reverse complement strand
TGACCGCGATACAGTCCTTCGCGGCGAACGTGAGCCCGGCGAGCGGGCCGCTTTCGGATCCGCTTCTCGGCTCGTCGTAGACGTCGAGTAACGCGTTGTACTCGTCCTCCGAGAAGGAGCCGACCGACTCCGTGGGCTCGGCCTCGACGATGAGGTCCTCGACCTGTCCTTCGATGTTTCCGATGATCTCCCGGACCGACTCGAGGGTCTCTTCGTCGGTATCGAACGAAAGCTCCGCAGCGAAGTCCGCGAGTTCGTCGGTTTCGTCCTGTGACATACTATCACGCCCAGATGGGACGCTAATAACGGTTCCGATCACGACCACTTCGTGTAAACGTCTGGTTGCTTTTTGTGGACGATCTGGTAATTATCTCCTCGAATTTTCGCTAATACTCTTCCTCCCGGGATAGAAAAGATCAGATAGGGGAATCTCGGGATCGGTTAGTAGACGCTCACGTCGCCGAATCGGCCGTCGTAGGCGATGTGTGCGGGGTGTGTCGGTTCGGTCCCCGAAAGGAACAGCCGATCGACTTTTCCCCAGCTGTTTTCATAAAAGAGGTGTGCGAACTCCGCTGCACAGCGGAACCGGTGAGCGAACCCGTCTCGGTGATAGACCCTGCGAGGGATTCCCTCCCGAAGTGCCTCGACGATCTCGTCTTCGGTCTCGAAGGACCGATCGAACCCCGTCCAGACCTCCCCGACGGTTCCGCGGAGGTGTGCATACGAGGACCCGAACGGCGGCAGGTCGAACTCCGCAGCCAGCTCGCGGGCGCGGTCACCGTGCGTCTCGAACTGTTTGGCGTTGTACACCTCGATCCCGTGGATCCGCTCGCGATGTGCGCGGATGTCGTGTGCCTCGAGGCTGACCGTCGCGAACTCCGGGTGCGGGGCGAGGACCGCAGCCTCCTGGCGTTCGAACTCCGCCATCGCTCCCTCGAGCGTAATGAAATCCGGGACGGGGTCGGAGAGCCCGACCGCGAGCACGTGTTTTCGGTTCCGCCAGTCACCGGTGAACACCTCCCGGCCGGGAACGACGAGCAGTTCCGAATCGCTGAACCGCTCGGCTCGCGTTTTGATCTCGGGCAGCCGGAGGAAATGCGGCGCGTAGACGATACCGTCGAGTCCCCGCTGTTTCGCCCGCTCGACGACCTGCTCGTCGAGGATTTTCACGTGCGCGTCCAGACGAAACCGATCCATACGCGCTGTGGCGGCCGCTGGCAGGTTATCCGTTCCGATTTATCGGGAAGGGTTTTATATACGGACTACAATCCCACTGGTATGTGGGAGTGCGCCATCGACGACTGTGAGTTCGCGACCGAGGACGCCGAGGAACTGCTCGTCCATCAGGTCACGGCACACGAGCGACACCGGTGTGCGATCTGTGGCACCACCGTCCCGGATGGGTACTTCGCGATCCGGCACGCCTTCTCTGAGCATTCGCGGGCCGAGTACCTGCGAAACTACGAGGCCGATACCGACGATATTCGACTCCGTGAGACGGTTCGACGAGAACTCGAATCGGCCGCCGACGTCGAAGCGGTCGTCAGGCGGCTCGAGAACGGACAGGAAGCGAAAACGGAAGCCTAGCGCTCTTCGGAATCGAGTACGCGGATCTGGTCTCCGCGGACCGTGACCGGAATCGGGACGGTCGCCTCATAGAGTTCGACGGTGACCTGATCTTTCCCTTCGTCGATACGCTGTACCTGCGCTTTTTCACCCTTGAACGGCCCCGCGATGAGTTCGACGATGTCTCCCTCGGCGATCCCTTCGACGTCCGGTTTCGGGCTGAGGAAGTGTTCGATCTCGCTGAACGGCGAGGGCTGTTCGGACACCAGACTTCTGGCGTGTGGAATCTCCTCCAGTGCCCGGTTGATCGCGGCGGTGCCGTCGGCTTCGACCATGACGTAGCTCGTAAGCGAATCGGGCGCGAGCGCGGCGTGGATGTCGGGGTCTTCGCGGTTCACGAGCATGTCGGCGACGGTTCGTTCCTGGCTCGCGGTCGTCTTGACGGCGTAAATCGACATCAGGGACCTCCCGGAACGAACGTCATGATCGAGAAGATGACGAATCCGATGAAGCCGACGAGCAGGATACCCAACCCCGCGATCATCGCGACTTTCGAGAACTCGTCCCACGTCGGCGTACTCGCGAGTTTCAACACGCGGATGTACGACGTGAGGTCGGTGGGTGTGTTCATGTGCTACCGTTCCGTCTCAGGGGTTTTTTAGTTGTTGATCCCGACGGCGGACGGTGTGGGCTATTCGACGTAGTCGATGTCGTCTTCGCCTTTCGTTACTGCCCGCTCTTTTTGCGCTTCGCTTCTGCCGTAAATCTGTGGGCTCTCGACGCCGGTGACGACGATCATCGTCTCCATCTTGCCGTCGAACTCCGAGTCGACGGAGGCGCCCCAGATGATGCGAGCGTCCGGATCGATCCGATCGTAGATCTCCTCGACGACCCCCTCGGCTTCCTCAATGGACATATCGGGGCCGCCGACGACGTTGACCAGAGCGCTCTGGGCGCCGTCGAACTCGACGTCCAAAAGCGGCGACCGAAGCGCCGAACGGATCGAATCTTGGGCTTTGTTCTCCGAGTCGGATTCGCCGAGACCGATCATCGCGACGCCGCCGTTCTCCATGATCGTCTTCACGTCGGCGAAGTCGACGTTGACGAGTCCGGGCTTCGTGATGAGCTCGGTCATCCCCTTCACCGAACGCATCAGGACTCGATCACAGATCTTGAAGGCGTCCTGCAGTGGCATGTTCGGCGCATAATCCAAGAGCCGATCGTTCGGAATTACGATGACGGTGTCGGCGACGGCTCGAAGTCGCTCTAACCCGGCGTCGGCGTTCGCACGGCGTCTCTCACCTTCTGCGGTGAAGGGAATCGTGACGATCGCGATGGTGAGCGCTCCCTGATCCTGGGCGGCCTGTGCGACGACCGGGGCCGATCCGGTACCCGTGCCACCGCCGAGTCCGGCGGTGATGAACACCATATCGGAGTCGTCGATCGAGTTGTTGATATCTTCGAGATTTTCCTGGGCGGCTTCTTCGCCGATTTTCGGTACCGACCCGGCGCCGCGACCGCCGGTTCGCTGCCGACCGATGAGGATCTTCTCGTCCGCTTCGACTTCCGTCGCGAGGTGCTGTGCGTCGGTGTTCGCCGCGACCAGTTTCGCGCCGTGGATCCCCGCCTCGGCCATCCGGGTGACGGTGTTTCCGCCGGCACCGCCACAGCCGACGACCGTGATCTTCGTTTCGAGATCTTTGACGACACTGGCCAGCTCCTCGTCTGTCATCGTGCCCGATCCCTTCACGTCGGCGTCCGAAGCGTCCGTGGTTTCGGCGGACGCCGACTCCGCGGCCGGTGTCTCCCCATCCTCTTCGGCCTCGTCGATAGCGTCCTCGATAATCGAGTCCATTAGTGGCCGTTGTCGCGTACGCTCATAATGTATCTTTCCCAAGCGTCTGACACACGTCGGACTCATCTCCCCCGTCTCGGGGCCGATCTGGAAAATAAGCGGCCACGAATCGGGAAATAAACTACATGCGGCGATATCAAATCGGACTCATATCGGAAACCGTTGCTCGCGCGCACTCGTGACGTCGGCGGGGTCGACCACCTCTCCGTCGACTTCGATTGCCTCACCCGAGGCGAGTCGCCCGAAGTCGGGCCCGTTTTCGACGCCCGCCGCCTCGGCCAGTTCCGGATCGAACGCCTCCCGACGAGCGAGCACTGCATCGTCTCGGACCTCGACGGTGTCGTATTTCGACTCCAGTATCGAGGCGAGCCGTTCGACGAGGCTCCGGTACGCCGTCGGATCGGCGAGTGCGATGCGGCCGTCGACGAGTGATCCGCCTTCGGCTGTTTCGTATGCGAGCGCCGTTTCCGAGACGGCCTCGTAGACGGCCTCTCTATCGATACCGTTCGCTTCCTCGAGTAACGCATCCGGAAGCGTCTCGACCGCGAATTCGCCGTCATATCTCGCTGCCTTCGCGCCGAAACGCAGCCCTCCCTCGATCGGACACAACGCTCTTTCGATACGCTCGACCATCCCAAGCGGAACGCCCGTTGTCTCCCGCAGGAACGTCTCCGAGAGAACTTCAAACCCGAGATCGTCGATGACCGATTCCAGCTCCGGATACGAGCCATCGACCAGTGCGAACTCGGTTCCGCTCGCCTGAAACGCCTTCGCGATGACGGCGACCGACTCACGGGGATCGCCCATCGATTCGAGCGCCCAGTCGGCGGCGATGTGGCCGACGCCCCAGTCCGTCTCGGTCAGGACGCGATCGAACCGCGGTGCGTAGTGGCCGCCGCCGAACCCGACGACCGTTCGCTCGGTGTGTGCCTCCACGCCACGAAGCTCGAGGACGGCCCGTGCGACGGCCTCAGCGCCTGCGTCGTCGCGCCACTGTGTCTCTCCGCTACCCAATTCGACGAACAGAGACGGACTGCCGACCGTCGAAGGCCCGTGGTGGGTGCACTCGATTCCGGCGTCGTACTCCGGGGGAGCGTACCTTTCGAGGGCGCTTCGGACGACCGATAGCGCGTTCGGGGCGGCCCGAGCGAGCGATCCATCGCGGCCACCGTACTCGGCCGAACCGAAATTCCCGGTAGCGTGTGCAGAGAGCAACGGCCCGCCCTCCCCGGAGTGTCTCGAGACAAAAACGAGCATCGAGGGGGCCTCGAAGGCCGCCGCCGCTCCGTCGAGATACAGATGGAGATCCTCGAAAGTTCGAAGCTCGATCCCTTCCGTCCGGTAGTAGGTTCCGCCGCCGTTTCGATCCGGTCGACGATCGTCTCGATGTTCCTCCCACTCGGCCAACGCGAGCAGGTGCTCTCCGATCCGTTCTGAGGCTTCATCCGCACGCGAGACGACGACTGCGAGCATACTCGCTTTCCGCGATCGACAGACAAAGGGGATACGGTGTCGGGCCGCGTATATTTCGTATCGCCATATACGATTTATGCACGCAACTGTCGGAACAATGCCTCACGCGATTGCACCCTCTCTTTCTCGCCGTGAAACAGCTTCCAGCGCCGCTAGAGTGGCCGATATACACGTTCGACGCGAGCCGAACCTCTGAAATACTCCGGTACACTACCCGAGAACGTGTCGAAGCAGGTCGCCGACGTGGGTACGCTGTTCTTACACGAGAGTGGCGACGAGTATACCGTCGTCGTCCGCCGAGACGGCGATCGACTGCTCCGTGGTCGTCTCGAGTTGAAACAGACCGACGCTGGCCCGCGCCCCGGACGCTTTCGCATCAAGGAGGGCGACGACGACGTCCCCCGCCGCCCCGAGCAGTTTATCGAGATGGCCCGACGAGCGACGCGGATCCGCATCTCCGAGCAGACCTCCCCGCGCGGACGCAAAGAGCTAGAGGCGATGCTCGACGGCTATCAACTCGGCGCCAAGCAGGTTCGGACCTGCCGATACTGTGCCGGAAAGGGCCGCTATTCGCCGCTGACCTCCGAGACGGCCATCCGTGCCGACGAGGAGTTCATCTGTCCGGAGTGTGCAAAGCGGGAACTCGAACGGGAGGCGAACTACCGCGGTCTGCAGTCGGGCGCCCGCGATCGGCTCGAAGACCTCCTTTTGGAAGTCGGTGACCTCGAACGCGTCGCGAACCTGCTTTCCGGACAACTGGATCCCGAATTGACGAAATTCGACGAAATCAGCGCGACCACCGACGAGATCGATCTCGTCTCGACGCGCGATCTCGACGTTCACGGCGAGTTGAAATCCCGACTTCAGCACTTCGAGGATCTCTTGCCCGTCCAGAGTCTCGCCGTCCGAAACGGGCTACTCGAGGGGCGCGACCAGCTCGTCGTCAGCGCGACGGCGACCGGCAAGACGCTCGTCGGCGAACTCGCCGGGATCGACCGCGCATTGAAAGGCGAGGGGAAACTGCTCTTTCTCGTCCCGCTCGTCGCGCTCGCGAACCAGAAGTACGAGGATTTCGAGGCGGACTACGGGGACATTCTCGACGTGACGATCCGCGTCGGTGCCTCCCGCATTCGCGACGACGGCAACCGGTTCGACCCGGACGCCGACGTCATCGTCGGTACCTACGAGGGGATCGATCACGCCCTCCGGACGGACAGGGATATGGGTGAGATCGGAACGGTCGTCATCGACGAGGTCCACAACCTCGGTGCGGACGAGCGCGGCCACCGCCTCGATGGGCTCATCTCACGGCTGAAACACTACAGCGAGACGAACGCCTGTGATACCCAGTGGGTGTATCTCTCGGCGACGGTCGGAAACGCCTCTCAGCTCGCCGGCAAGCTCGATGCACAGCTCATCGAGTTCGAAGAGCGCCCGGTCCCGATCGAACGTCACGTCACCTTCGCCGACGGCACCGAGAAGATCGACATCGAGAACAAACTCGTTCGGCGGGCCTTCGATTCGAAATCCTCGAAGGGCTATCGCGGACAGACGATCATCTTCACCAACTCTCGACGCCGCTGTCACGAGGTCTCGAGGCGATTGGAGTACAGCTCCGCTCCCTATCACGCGGGGCTCGATTACCGCCAGCGAAAGCGCGTCGAACGACAGTTCGGCGAGCAGGAACTCGCCGCCGTCGTCACGACGGCCGCGCTCGCCGCCGGGGTCGATTTCCCCGCCTCGCAGGTGATATTCGACTCGCTGGCGATGGGCATCGAGTGGCTCTCAGTTCAGGAGTTCGAACAGATGCTCGGTCGGGCCGGCCGTCCCGACTACCACGATCAGGGGACCGTGTACCTTCTGGTCGAACCGGACTGTACGTATCACAACTCGATGGAGATGTCCGAAGACGAACTCGCGTTCAAACTCCTGAAAGGCGAGATGGAACCCGTCGTCACTCGATACGACGAGACCGCCGCCATCGAGGAGACGCTCGCGAACGTCACCGTCGCCGGAAAGGCGGCAAAGCGGCTCAACGACCGGATGGTCGGTGACGTCCCGACGAAACACGCTGTCGGAAAGCTCATCGAATACGGATTCATCGACGGCTTCGATCCGACGCCGCTGGGGCGGGCCGTCACCGAACATTTCCTGTCGCCCGGTGAAGCCTTCACGATGCTCGAGCTAATTCGATCGGGGTCCGGCCCCGACGACGTCGTCGCCGAGATCGAATTGCGTGAGGACGACCGAACAGGCTAGCGTTAGAGCAATGCCAACACGCCGAACGGAACGGCCATCCCGGCGAAGGCGATCCCGGTGTACGCGAGCAGGATGACGAGTATCGCACCGGGGACCCCGCCCACCGCACAGATGAGTACTGCCACCGGTGTGATCTCGACACCCAGCCCGAGGAAACTCGCGATCAACAGGACGATCACCCCGACGATGGCGTTGACGATGAACGGTTTGACCGCTTTGATGATCCGGTAGGCCCCGAACAAAAGCGCTAGTGCGACGACCAGCAGGGCGATCTCGATCGTGGTTACCATATCCCGGTGTTCACAAAGCGGCGCTAAATCCCTTGGGGCCAAGAACGAAACGTTTTCACGGGGGCAACCAGTAGAGTCCTATGCGGGACCGTGGGGTAGTTTGGTATCCTTCAGCGTTTGGGACGCTGTAACCCCGATTCAAATTCGGGCGGTCCCACTTCGATTTCTGCCGGTCTATACGTCGCTCGAACGATCCGTGTCTGTCGCCGCTCCGTCACTTTCGGGAGGCAAGGTTCTTATTCGATGGCGCGCCAAGACGTGATACTCAAATGGCTCGCGCGGAGGATACCGAGATCATCGACAAGTTCGAGCAGTTCTACCGCGATTACTATCGTAACGAGATCGGACAGCTCGCACAGAAGTACCCGAACGAAAAGCGGTCGCTGTACATCGAGTGGGACGATCTCTATCGGTTCGACCCCGACATCGCAGACGATTTTATCGCACAGCCCGAACAGATGCGCGAGTACGCCGAGGAGGCGCTGAGACTCTACGATCTCCCGGTCGACGTGAAACTGGGGCAGGCGCACGTCCGGGTTCGGAGACTCCAGCAGACCACCGGAATCCGGGAAATCCGTGCCCGCCATCGGGGCCAACTCGTCGAAGTGACGGGGATCATCCGAAAAGCGACCGACGTCCGGCCGAAGATTACGGATGCGGCTTTCGAGTGTCAGCGCTGTGGGACGCTGACGCGAATCCCCCAGACTGCCGGCGAGTTCTACGAACCCCACGAGTGTCAGGGCTGTGAACGACAGGGTCCCTTCGAGATCAACTTCGATCAATCCGAGTTCGTCGACGCACAGAAGCTACGCGTTCAGGAATCACCCGAGGGGCTCCGGGGCGGAGAAACCCCACAGAGCATCGACGTCCACATCGACGACGACATCACCGGCGAGGTGACCGCCGGCGATCACGTTCGCGTGACGGGCATCCTCCATCTCGATCAGCAGGGCTCGAATCAGGAGAAATCGCCGATCTTCGACGTCTACATGGACGGACTCTCCGTCGAGATCGAAGACGAGCAGTTCGAGGACATGGACATCACCGACGAGGACAAAAAGCGGATCATCGAGCTCTCGAACGAATCCGACATCTACGAGAAGATGATCGGCTCGATGGCGCCCTCGATCTACGGCTACGACCAGGAGAAACTCGCCATCATCATGCAGCTGTTTTCGGGCGTGACCAAGCATTTGCCCGACGGCTCCCGGACGCGGGGGGATCTGCACATGCTCTTAATAGGGGATCCTGGTACGGGTAAGAGCCAGCTGCTTCAGTACGTCCGAAATCTGGCCCCCCGCTCTGTTTATACGTCCGGGAAAGGTTCGTCCAGTGCTGGCCTGTGCGTGACAGGCGATACAGTAATACAGACGGAAGACGGTTTCAAACCGATCCGTGATCTCGTTACGCCGAAGCTTCCCAATTCAGTTTCGGCCGAGACCGCGGCTGAGCGATCGATCGGCGTTCGGACGTTCGATCGAGAAAGCGGGGAGGTGATCGACGCTGCTTCCTCACACGTGTGGCGAATGCCGGAAAAACCGTGTCACCGCATCGAAACGCGTCACGGAAAGGAACTCGAAGCGTCGGTGAATACACCGGTTTTGACCTGTGGATCCGGCGGCCTCGAATGGCGCGAAATCTCGACGGTTGAGCCGGGTGAGTACGTCGCCGTGCCACGGGGCGATAGCGTAGGCGGATCCGAGGTTTTCGTTCGCGACTTCCTTGAGCTGTCGAACGAAAAGATACGTCTATCCGATGAGTCGGTCACGTTCCTCCGCGAGTCGCTTACGGAGCAGTTCGGAACGCTGCGTAATGCCGCAGCAGAACTCGGACTCTCGGAAGATTTCATCGATCTCCATCTCAAAAACCGACATATCCCCCTCGAAAAAATCGATCGCGTAGTCGATGCAATCGGCGCAACTCGGGATGATCTTCAGTTCGAGCGGCTGATGGTTCGACACGGTGATAGTATCACTATCCCCGAGCAATTTGACTCGGATCTGATGTATCTATTGGGGCTCGTGTTCGGGGACGGGGACATCTCGCTGGATCGACGAAACGGCAACCGCGGGATGCTCCGCATCTCTAACGGCAATGAGAAGATACTCGAGCGAGCTGCGGATATCTTTGATTCAAAATTCGATAAACGGCCGGAAATCGAACGTCAAGAGGATCGGTTTCCGTGTATCCGGGTCAACAGCGTGACTATCGCCAGATTGTTCTCCAACGCCGGGATGGAAACGCCAAAAGCTGAACTGTCCCTCGCTCCGGAACTGACCGTTTCAAAACATGCTGACTCGTTCTTACGTGGGTTGATGGACGCCGACGGGTCCGTCTCTCACCGAACCTCCGGTGGTTCGAGTGTCCTTCTCTCTACGATCAGTGAGAAACTCGCCCAGCAGATACAGTTGATGCTTGAAACGCGTGGGGTTCAAGCGAAGGTTCGTGAACGGGATCGACGCGGAACGTACGAACTCCAGGACGGTCGAACTATCGAATCGAAATCCGTACAATATTTCGTCGAGATATACGGTGCAGATATCGACCGATACGCCGAATCGATCGGGTTCGAATGCCACGAGAAACAGAAGGCACTCGATGCAGTGACGGAGACCGAGCGTCGGCAAAAGGAAATGCTTCCGGTGGGGCAAACACTCATCAGCGCGGAGGGGCCGGCAAGGGAGTTTCATAACAACATCGCTCGAGGGGATAATCCCGGCCGTGAACGGGCACGAGCGATGGTCGATCGGCTCGAGATGGGTTCTGCCGAGCCGGCCGTTCGCGAGATCATCGACGCCGAACTCCGGTGGGACGAGGTTATCGCCGCCGAGGAGACCGGCGAAAAGGAGGTGTTCGATCTCACGGTGCCGGGAACACACAACTTCGTCGGAAATGGGATTGTCACCCACAACACCGCCGCCGCGGTTCGGGATGACTTCGGCGAGGGCCAACAGTGGACGCTGGAAGCCGGCGCGCTCGTGCTCGCCGATCAGGGGATCGCGGCTGTCGACGAGCTGGATAAGATGCGCTCGGAGGATAGGTCGGCAATGCACGAGGCGCTAGAACAGCAGTCCTACCACCCGGACACCGAGATTCTCCTCTCGGACGGCCGTCGCGTCGATATCGGCGAGTTCGTCGACGAACGGATGGAGGTGGCCTCCGATCAAGTCGTCGACGGCGTCGACTGTGAGATCCTCCCCGTCGACGACGTCGGCGTCCACTCGGTGAATCTCGAGAATAACGAAACGACGAAACTTCCCGTTGATCGCGTGAGCAGACACGAAGCACCCGAGGAGTTCGTTCGAGTTACCTTCTCGAACGGCCGGTCGGTGACAGTAACGCCCGAGCATCCGATGTTCGTCGACGAAGACGGGATCGGGACCGTCGAAGCCCGCGAGATCGAACCAGGGGCGTTCGTGCCGGCACCGAGAAAACTTCCTAACTCGAGTGCGGCGGTCGAACTCGACGAAGAGCCGCACGTCGGCAAAGAGAAAGACGTACGCCTGCCTGCGGAACTGTCGGACGATCTCGCGGAGATACTCGGATTCCTCATCGCTGAAGGCCACTCCTACGCCGGCTCCGCCCACGAGATCGGGTTTTCCAACCAGAGCGAACGGTTGCTGGATCGAATAGATCGGCTCATGTCGTCGGTGTTCGGCATGGAAAGCACCGATACGACGAACGCGGCCGGAACCGTGACGAAGCGGTGGGTGTCAACCAAACTGTATCGGTGGTTCGAGCGGAATTTCCCCGAATTCATGCATACGGCTCGGGCAAAGCGGATCCCTGACCGCGTACTCGGGGCGTCAGAAGAGACGATACGACGATTCCTCGTCGGCGCGTTCGCAGGTGACGGCGGCGTCGAGAGCGAAGCAATGTCGTTTTCGACCGCGTCCGAGGGTCTTGCGGACGATTACGCCGACGCACTGTCGAAGATCGGCGTCGGCTCTCGGATTCACCACGATACGACGGAGGATTCCTGGAAGGTGTACGTGATGGGCGATTCGACCGAGCGGTTCGTGGACGCAGTCGTCGAATCTGCCGACGAGCGGTACGACGACGCCGTCGCGTTCGTCGATCGAAGCAACGCGACCCGGCGACATCACGACGTACTTCCGACGAGCGCGGCGGGAGAGATCAGATGGCTCAAACGGCTGCTCGGCGTGTCGCTCACCGGTCGATTCCGGACGAACTTGGACAGGGGCTACGGCGTCCAGATAGAAACCGTCGAAGCCGAACTCGAAACGCTCCGATCGCGCGCGGACGAGATCGAGCGCAGGCTACGGCGTGCGGATGATCTCGCTGACGTTCGTGAGACTGTCGGCTGGTCGGGTCGTCAACTGGCCGATCGAATCGAGGGCGAGACGACGAGTGCGATACACTACGCCGAGAGCGGTGGATACGATGCCGAGAGGCGCGCGAATCTGACGACGAAGGCCTGTCGAGCCGTCCTCGATGCGCTCGAAGAGTTCGATGACCGGGCAGCCGATCTCGAAGATCGATGTGCGCTCCGCTACTACCGAGTCCGTAACGTGGAAACCATACCCAACGAGGGCGAAAACGCCTGCGAGTGGGTTTACGACGTGACCGTCGAGCCGACGAACACGTTCGTCACTCAGGGCGTCGTCCTTCACAACTCGATCAGTATCTCCAAGGCCGGAATCAACGCCACGCTCAAATCCAGGTGTTCGCTTCTGGGCGCGGCGAACCCCAAGTACGGGCGGTTCGACCAGTACGAACCGATCGGCGAGCAGATCGACTTAGAGCCGGCGCTCATCTCGCGGTTCGATCTCATCTTTACGGTGACGGACCAGCCCGACGAGGAGGAGGACGCGAACCTCGCAGAGCATATCATCAACACGAACTACGCGGGCGAGTTACACACCCACCGGGAGAACACGACGACGTCGAACGTCTCCGAGGAGGAGGTCGAAAACGTCACCGAGAACGTCGAACCCGAGATCGAAGCCGAGCTGTTGCGGAAGTACATCGCCTACGCCAAGCGGAACTGCTATCCGATGATGACCGAGGAGGCGAAAGCACAGATCCGCGACTTCTACGTCGACTTGCGATCGAAGGGCCAAGACGACGACGCCCCCGTCCCGGTGACCGCGCGGAAACTCGAGGCGCTGGTGCGGCTCTCCGAGGCGTCGGCGAGGATGCGGCTGTCCGACACCGTAGAGCGCGAGGACGCAGAGCGGGTCATCGAGATCGTTCGATCGTGTCTAAAGGACATCGGCGTCGATCCCGAAACCGGCGAGTTCGACGCCGACGTCGTCGAGACCGGAACGTCCAAGAGCCAACGCGACCGCATCAAGAACATCAAGACGTTGATAAGCGAGATCGAATCGGAATACGACGAGGGCGCGCCGATCGACACCGTTCTAGACCGCGCAGAAGAGATGGGTATGGAACGGTCACAGGCCGAACACGAGATCGAAAAGCTCCGCCGACAGGGCGACGTCTACGAACCGACGACGGATCACCTCCGAACTGTATAGATGGATCGGATCGCAACGCTCAGACAGATCGAATCGGCGCTTTCGGACTTCGAGACGGGCGAGACGGACTTGGAGGGATGTGAACGCCGCATCCGTGCGGCCGTTCGGACGTTCGCGACGGAGTTCGACGGCGAGCTCTCCGCCTACCGATCGGACAGCGGGACGGTCGTCCTCGCGGCGTCCGAACGGGAAGCACGCGACCGGGTTCGAGAGCTGACTGATGCGTCGTCTCCGACGGTCGAACCGATCGATTGAGGGTTAATTTTAATATATCTGTCGACTCAAAAACCGATCGTGCTGTTGGTGGTGACGTACTCGCGGGCCGCACGGAACTCCCTTCGAAACGTCTGTCGAACGCACGAGGGAAGCGTCGTTCGACGGTTCGGGCGGGCGGCGCTCTTCGAGGCGACCGAACACGGCGCGTTTCTCGCGTTGCGGCTTCGCGAGAAACATCCGGAAAACGTCCAACTCGAACGGACCGAACCGTTCAACGAATTCCGAGATGTGCGAGACGCCGTCCGCAACGCGGCCCGCGCGTACGAGTGTCGTGAAAATCCGAACACGAGTTACGCGAAGTTCGCCGTCGGAAGTCCCCATCCGACGCCCGAGGAACTGCGGACGCGGCCGTTATGAGCCTCTATCGGTACGTCGGCGTCATCGCCCCCGGGATGTCGTTTCCCCGCCGGGTCGCGCTCGTCGCGGTCGCGCGGTCGCTGGACGTCACGACAAGCGTCGATGAACCGATCGAGGAACTCGAAGCCGAGCTGCGATCGCTTCCGGAACCGGTCCCCTCACGGGCGGCGATCCGCAGACGGGTCGCGGAAACCACGGCCGATCTCGAGGCGAAAAGAGAGCGCGCTGCGACGCTCCGAGGGCGGCTTCAGGAGACGGCCGACGAATCGATCGAAACCGAGTATCGCGCCGCGATCAGGTCGCTTTCGGAGGCCGAAACCGAACACGTCGCCGCGGTGGAATCTCTCGAGAACGCCCGCGAGAGCGCACGGAAAGCCCGAGACGTCCGCGACCGTCGGTTTCGCCTCGAGGACCGACTCGCGAACTTACGACGGACGGCCCGCACGGAGCTGGTCGATGCGGTTTCCTCGGACGTCGACGCCGCGCTTTCGAGGCTTCCGAAACGAGATCCTGCGTCGTTCGAGGATGCCGATTCGGTATCGGCGGCGCTCGCGCTCGCCCGCGTCGGTCGGCTCGGGACGCCGATCGTTTTGGCGTGTCGACGCTTTCCGGATCGGGGTGCGGCCGAGCGGTGGCTCGGAACTCCCGTCTACTGGGTTTGAGACGCGACGTTCCTCCGCGTCCGTCGGTTTATCACTGAGGAGGCGGCCATACCTCGTATGCCGACGCTGACTGTCGAAACCGTCCGGACCGATTCGGTGACACTAATCGAGGCCGTTCTCGAGACCGAACGACCCCTCAGCGTTCGGTTAGAGACGTGTTTCGACGGCCCCGTCTGGCCGCCGCGGAGAGACGGCACGCCGGTCGACGGCTGGGACGGTGACGGCGTGACGATCGAAACCGAGGGTGAAGCGACGGCGATCGGATTCGCGACGCCGGTCGCCGCGACCGATCGGCCGCTCGAAATCGTCGCCAGCGAGCCACGTGACGGCACCGTAGCCGGGATCGAACAGTGGCTCGAACGGATCGAGGGGCGTCTCGAAATGGCCGAGTCGTTCGCCACCGTCGACGATCTCGATTCGGCGGCCGATGCGATCGCTGCCGCGGGTGGCCTCGCGGCAGTCGAAACGCTCGCCAGCGAGATCGCCCGGGATCGTCGACTCGCCGGTCGAATCTCTCCTGTTCCCGATCGGTTGCGTGAACGGCTCGAGGCTGTCGAAATCCCGACTGCGGCGTTCGCGACGCTGGCTGACGCGACGCGATCGTAGTCGAAGAGCATCGGGCACAAACACGGATCAGAGCCGAAACGGAGCGTGATTCGTCTCGTTCGCCACTCGCGTCCGTCCTCCGATCAGCCTCGAAGGTCCTGGTAGGTATTCCGCACCGTCGCCGAAGAGACGCCGGCGACGTCGGCTACTTCCTTCTGTGTCAGCTCGTGACCGGACGTTCGTGCGGCCGTGTACAGACACGCCGCGGCGACGCCGCTCGGGTTTCGTCCCATCGTGATCCCGGCTTCGCTCGCGTCGGCCGTGAACTCTCTGGCACGGCGTTCGAGGTCGTTCGGTACGTCGAGTTCGGAGGCGAACCGTGCGAGATACTCCGCGGGATCGATCGGCCCGGTCGCGATATCGAGCTCCTTATTCAGCGCTCTGTAGGCGACTTTGAGCTCGCTCTCTTCGGCGCTCGCAACGGCGACGATCTCTTCGATCGTCCGTGAGACCGAAAGCGTTCGGCAGATCGTATACACCGAAGCGGCGGCGAATCCCTCGATACAGCGACCCTGTAGCAGATCGGCCTCCTGTGCGGATTCGAAGAGGACGCAGGCCTGTTCTTTGAGATCGGCCGGCAGCTCGAGCTGTCCGGTCAGTCTGCGAATCTCGGTGAAACCGTACACGAGGTTTCGCTCGCGCTTCGTGGCGATCTGTGCGCGGTTGTGCTGTCTGCGCATGCGAGCGACCTGTCGACGCTTCCGGCCCTTGAGACGCGTCGAACGACCGATCTCCGTCGAGAGTCCCCGATCGTGTCGCGAGCGTGTCAGTGGAGCCCCACACCGCTCGGGATTCGTCTCGTCGTCGGCGAACGAACGCCATTCGGGGCCTCGGTCGAGTTCGTCTTCGGAGACGACGAGGCCACACTCGTTACAGACCGTCTCTACACCACTTTGCCGGAGACGTCCCTCACACTCGGGGCACGCCTGCTGTGTCGTCGTGCTCATCACATGTGAAACTTCGCCGCGATGGTATTTGAAGGGGGGACGGAAATCGAAGAATTCGGGGCGAAACGCCCGTCACAACGTACCGGTTACCGGTACGCTCTCGACCGGGCAGAGTCGGGTTGTTTTCGGACGACAGAAGGTTTTACAAAGGGTGCCGGGCCAGAGTAATTATGGGCCTTTCGGAGATCGCGGCGGGGATCGAAGTGACGACCGAGCAGCGTGATCGCGGTGTCGCCACCGCGGACGGGACGGACACTTCCCTCGCCGAGCGGCTGGCTCCCTTCGACGGGCGACTTCCGTGTTGTGCTGAGTCGGCGGCAACGCTCGTGGACGCTTATCTGGAAGGCGCCTCCGTCGGCCGCGCCGCCGCGGTCGCTGAGCTTCCCGAGACGACCGCCGCAAAGACGCTGTATCTGCTCGGGGAGCCGATCGATCCGCTCACGCCGACGGCCAGTCGGATACTCGACGACTGGCTCGCTGGCGATCTCTCGAGAACGGAGGCCAGACAGCTCGCCGGTGTCGGCGACGCCGAGTTCGCACTCGGAGCGTATATCGCGACGCACGAGCCGATCGAGGGTGCAGAGTCGGCCATCGTGGAAACGACACGGCTTCAGACCAGTGAAGACCCGCTGTCGGACGCCAGAAGCGACCTCGGCGATCTTATCTGAACGAAAGCTTCGAGAGGAGCCCCTCGGCTGTCTCACGTCCTATGTCGACGCCCGTCGTCTCATCGACGACTGCACAGAGCGCGTCGTACGCCGCCGTCGTCTCGTCGACGACCGGTGGTTCTGCTTTCAGTGTGGGAACCGTTACGTCGGCGTCTGGATGAGTCGACGCCCGCGTAACGACGGTCGTCCACTCCTCGATGCCGATGTCTTTCAGCCGATCGATCGCTCGCGGGATCGCCGCCTCGGCCCGGGGTGCATCACAGACGACGGCGACCGATTCCCCGCCCGTCACCGCCGCGACGGCCTGATTGGCCGCCACCGGCGGCGTATCGATCAGTACGTATTCGAACTGTCGTGTCGCCTCTTCGATCCGCGCCTCGAATCGCTCTGCGGCCTCGACGGTCTTCGCTTTCGCCACCCGCGAAAAAGGGGCACGGGCCGGACAGACTGACAGCCGTCCGCCCCCCTGGATCGACCGATCGAGCAGTCCGCTTTCGAGCGGTATCTCCTCTAGACACAGCTGTGTGATGTCTGGATCGATCGCTCCGGACGTCCGATCCGCGAGCCCCTGCGTTCCGTAGGCGGCATCGAGGATTACCGCATCGTGCCCCTCGCGGGCCAGAAGCTCCGCACACGCGAGCGTGATCCGTGTCGTACCTGTCCCACCGGCCGCCCCGACGAACGCGACGCTCTCTGCCATGATGGGTGGTTCGCTCGTATTCGGACAAAAATCGTGCTATTCGCGCGGCTTACGATTCCAGTTCGGCCTCGATCGCCGCTGCGATCTCGCTCGCGTCCGTCTCTTCGACACCGGTATCGGCGCCGCCCATGACCGCGTGAATCGGGCCGCCGCCGTCGCCCTCGAAGCGCGGGACGATGTGGACGTGGAGGTGTGGAACCTCCTGTCCGGCCGCGGGTCCGTCGTTGATGCCGATCGTCGTCGCGTCGGCGTCGACCGCGTCCTCGATCGCCGGCGCCATCGTCCGGACGAGATCGAACACCGCCGTCGACAGTTCCGCCGGCGTCTCGCGCAGCCGGCCGTACGGCTCTTTCGGGACGACGAGCGTGTGGCCGGGGGCGAGCGGGTTCGCGTCCAGAAACGCGATCGCCTCGTCAGTCTCGTGGACGATCTCGGCCGGGATCTCGCCGTCGATGATCTGTTCGAAGACTGTTGGGTCGGACATATTCGATCGGTCGGTCGGCTCCACCATCAACGTTACCCGGGGCGAGAGCCGGACTCGGGTGCGGCCCCGAGTTCCGTGAGCGCCTCACCGATCGCCCGCTCGTACCCGTCGGGATCGTATCCGAGTCGGTCGACCCAGACGTCCTGATAGGAAGGGTGCAGGATCGGGAGAATCGGCGGCAATCGATCCGTTTCGATCGGCTGCAGGACGGTCTCGAGAAACCCCTCGAGCGAGCGTCCGGCCGCCGAAAGCAGCGATTCGGTAGCGTGTCGCCCCGTCGGGACGACACACGTCGGCTCGATCGTTTCGATCTCTTCGAGGAGGTACGGTCGACAGTTCGAGCGCTCGGTTTCGGTTGGCTCGCGGTTCGATCCGCCCCCGTCGCTCGGAAAGCACTTGACCGCGTTGGTGAAATACAGTTCCCCGGGCGTGTAGCCGAGCGAGCTAAAGAGCGCCCGTACTCGACGACCGCTGTGTCGGGACGTGTAGGCCATTCCGGTGTGATTGCCGCCCCGCCACCTGTCGGCGTCCGGATCGCCGGCTCCCGGTGCTTCACCGACGACGAAAAGCGTGGCGTCGACCGAACCGACGCCCCACGAGATCCGCGTTCGGCCCTCGACGAGCGCCGGACAGCGCCCGCAGTCGTCGGCGAGTTGATTTCGATCGGTCGGCTCGGGGAACGTCACGTTCGGTGGGATATCGGTTACGGATCGTTGTAACGATTCCCCATCGGCGTGTCGCCCTCGAAAACCCGAGAGGACGCTCGGGAGAGTCGGACGTATGTTCCGGAAAACTGTTCGACAGGGTATGTGGGTATTTAAGGAGTATATATTATTGTCATAATACATCATATAGTCTTAAACGCCGGTCGACAGAACGCTTATAACCGACCGCCGCTTCGAGACATATGCTAATGAGTAACGCACCCTCCGATACGGACGAATCGCCCGAAGCATCGACCGAACCACCGGAAACGCCGCTCGATTCCGAGCGGTATGCCCACCTCTCGCTCGATAACGGTGAGGTCGTCATCTACGACCGGGAAGATCCGGAGATGTGGGTACAGTCTGACTTCGTCGTCGAGCTCGGCGCATAGCGGGCGACGGCTTTTTATACGGTACTCGTCCTACCGGAGCGTATGCGAGAACTGCTCGCTCCGCTGGTGGAGCTTTTCGCCTACGCGCTCGTCGCTATCGGCCTCACCACCGTGGGGCTTTTCGCCGAACTGATGAGCGTCGGATATCTGAGCGCCGGGAACCTCCCCTTTGCCGTCTGGCTTTTCGTCATGGGTGCCCTCGCGCTGTACGCCGGAATCGTCGCGCTCGGCTTCGGCGAGGTTCTTCCGTGGTTTCGGGCGTTGCTCGCTTCGCGCTGAGGGCGCCTCTGAACGGCGATACCGTCGGACAGAACGGTTGATAGTCACGACAGGAATTGTTACTAGTCGACAGCGTGTCGTAGAATGAGCTGAAGCTCACCCAAATAATTATTATCAGTCATCCGCCATTTCTCGTTGCAGGATCTTCATAGGAGTTCTCGTCTTTTTCTTCTCCAAAATCTGTCAACAACTGCGTGCAAGACTGAGCGCGCGTATCGTGCAGAGGTTACCCATCAATCAGTTTACTATTGGCCGTAGTACAGATATCTGCGTGAAGAATATTTGCGAATGATCGTCTCTGGCTCAAGATAGTTCTGTGACTGTCAGCAGGTCAAAGAACAGGGGTCATTCCGCCCACTCGGCACACTCCCATGGATGGATGTGCACCCTGGGTCGGATACCTACCGAATCAGTGGATATATCGATCCTGTTCTGCGGATGTTGGTCATTTTTCTCTGTCCAGCTGTGCGAGAGCTCATCTTCTATGTTTCTGTCGGTGGTGGCCGTTAACTGGTATTCGCCAAACGGCCGATCGAATGGTGCGGTCTCGGTGTCTGATTCTGGCTCAACCGTAACGGTTTCATCAAGAACCGTTTCGTCAGTACGGTTTCGTGTAACCTGAATCTCGACGGTTAGTTGCTCGTCGGTCATATTTTCTATATTGAAGGGTTCTTCGCCGTGGCTTGGAACGGCTTCTTCGAGTTCGAGTGTGGTGGTTGTGCCGTCCTGGGTGACAAGCGCTCGGTAAGCAATTCCTGCTTGATCATAATCCCAAGTCTCGGGTATGAGGGATACTGTGTCGGTATCAATCAGATGTGAAAGATATAATTCCTCATCAGTCTCATACTGGCCGTCTTCGAGAGCGGTTTCGACCTCGATCCGGGCTGGATCCGGGAGCCAGTCGATGTTGACGGCTGCAGCAGTACTACACTTCTCGAACTCATCTGGAGGTGGGTAGTCGTCGAACTCTTCAGAACCATCTGGTGATTGAAAATCACCGATACAGCCAGCCCCTCCGGCCATACTGACGGCTGTGATACCAGTTCCTGCCCGGAGCAGTCGGCGTCGCGTCACTGAAGAGGAGCGGGTGAGAGACGAGTCGTCGCTAGAAGAATCATCCATACGTGTCGAACTTTGTCGCCAGTTAACTGCTTTGTGGCAGGGCATATGCTGACAAATAAAGGTGAGTCAGTTGGAATTTTCACACGCTTTCATAGAATCTGTTCGTGCTGAACTCACGCTCTGAATCTCTCACACTCTTTCTGGCAGCTGATGGAGAGGTTGAGCGAGCCGTGCAAGATACAATGCGCATATACAGCAATCACTCCTGGCCACTTACGCTATATAATGGATGGCTCCATGCTTGCAATCGCAGGTGTTGCCCTGTCACAGTCTGCAATTCCGTCAGGGACTGCATGAATTGCATTAGTTAGCAATTTCAGAATGTGTGTGGTAGTTATTCTTGCCGGAAGGCAATGAGAGCCAATGACAAATGAACCAAAACAGATCGACGATCCATCACGTAGAACAGTACTGAAAGCGAGCGCGGTTGGAGCGGGAGCACTCGCAGCAAGTGGCACCGCAACCGCTCAGGACGACAACGACGACGATGATGCGGTTGACGAGAACGACGAGAATGATGTCGATGAACCCGACGGCTTCGAGGTTGAGGTCGTCGGGGAGCACGCCACCTTCCCCGACGAGGTCGGTGCAACGTTTGCGCTCATGTTCGGCGATGATGACGGCAATGGCGACGATGGTACCATGGGCTCCCACCATACTCTGGACGACGAGTCGACGCTCATCGTCGCTAACGTGACCTGGGAGCCGGGCGGTACTTCGGGCTGGCATCGCCACCCGGCATCCGCGTTCGTCAATATCGTTGAGGGCGAACTCGAAGTCATCTGGGAACGAGACTGCATCACCCGCACCTACGCTGCAGGCGAGGGGTTCTTCGATCCCGGGGAAGTCCACATCGCAGACAACGCGAGCGACAACGAGGAGGCACGAGCGTACGTGATCTTTCTCGGCGTCCCCGACGGAGAGCCCGCGACGGAGTGGGTCGAACCGGTGGACTGTTGACTTTCCATCTCTCTGTCTTCTGATAAAATGTTTCGCGGTATATTCGCAGGTCTATTGGTCAGAAGAGTCACCTCATATTGATCGAACCAACGAAATCGTTTTGCTGAATTCAGCCTCTACGTCTTGCATGGCAGATGAATTATCCATTGTATTCGTCATAATCGCCGTTGGTCGATACGCACGTTATTGAGCGGTTGTGAAGAGTTCTATGACACGCTGAGTCGAATCTATCAAAGCCGCTGTCCGACGGTAGAGGAACCCGGAACGCTTAGTTGTCGGGCGGCCCGAACCTGTATATGGGACTGCTCGGGTCGCTTTTGAAACCAAATCTCTTCCGCTCGAGTTCGATCATCGGGATCGCCGAGGACGCCCTCCAGTTCGCGTTGCAGGCCTCCGAGGATTCACACCCGAACGAGTATATGGGTCAACTCAGAGGACAGGACGCGCGCACGCTCGGCCTCGATCGGGAGGGAACGGTCATCACCGACGTGTTGTTGGCTCCTGGAACGAAAACCAACCCGACCAGCGCGGAGTTCAAACCGACGTACATGCCGAACGATCTCGACAGCGTCGGATCGATCCACTCTCATCCGAACGGCGTACTGCGTCCGAGCGACGCCGATCTCGCGACGTTCACCCGGGGTAACGTCCACATCATCGTCGGGGCTCCCTACCGTCGATCCGACTGGCGAGCCTTCGACCGGGACGGTGAGCCGATCGATCTCGACGTCCTCGACGTGGAGGTCCCCGACGAGCAGTTTTTCGACTTCACCCAGGCCGACATCGATCGAGAACTCCAATGAGACGCGTCGTCGCACAGGGGACGTTCGATCTGTTACACCCCGGCCACCTGCAGTATCTATCGGACGCGCGATCGCTGGGCGATCGACTCTATGTCATCATCGCTCGTAGCGAGAACATCACCCACAAGGCCGAACCGATCGTTCCCGACCGACAGCGCCGGGAGATGGTCGACGCGCTCGATCCGGTGTACGAGGCCGTACTCGGCGACACCGAGGACTTCTTCGTCCCGATCCGAGAGATCGATCCCGACGTGATCGTGCTCGGTCACGACCAACACCACGACGAGACCTGGCTCGACGAACGGCTCTCCGCGGAGGGGATCGACTGTGAGATCGCCCGCGCGTCGGCACGAACGCCGAAAGACGACGAGGAGATCCTCTCGACCGGGCGGATCATCGATCGGATCTGCGAGCGTCGCTGTTAGCCGATCGATCCGTTCGGAGAACCGACTCGTAAACCGACTCGAGTCGCTCGATCGATCGGTCGACGCTCAATCGATCCCGTCGGGTCGAAAGCCGGGTCGGCAGCCGGTCGGCCTCCGCGAGCGTTCGCTCGATCGCCGCCCGGAACGCTCCGATATCCCCCGTCGGGAAGTGATGTCCGGTCTCGCCGTCTGTCACCGTCTCCGCGAGCGCGCCTTCGGCGGCGGCGACGACCGGCGTGTCACAGGCGATCGCCTCCATGGCGACGAGTCCCTGCGTCTCGACGGGGCTCGGAAAGACGAACGCATCGAGCGCCGTATAGAACGTCGGCAGCGCCTCGCGGTCGAGAAACCCGAGGAAACGAACGTCATCCCGTGCGGCTGCACGGCGTTCGAGTCCCGGGCGGGCGGGGCCGTCGCCCGCGATGACGACGCCGACGTCGAGGGGCGCCGTCGCGGCGAGAACGTCTTCGAGCCGCTTTTCGTACCCGTGACGCCCGGTGTAGCCGACGAGCGGTCCGTCCGGGATGCCGTGACGGTCCCGGAACGTTTCGACTGCGGCCGTGTCAGCCGGAGCGAACCGGTCGATGTCGACGCCGTTCGAGACGACGTAGACGGGCGTCTCACCCGTTTCGACCGTCTCCGCCGCGGCTTCGGATGGGACCACGACGGCGTCGGCAGCGTCGAAGTACCACCGCTCGTATCTACCTGCCGCCCGCCTGATCGCACCCGCGAACGCGTCGCTGATATAGTCGGCGTACTCGCCTGTCGGCGTGTGATAGGAGGCCACGAGCGGCGCGTCGACGCTCGTGGCGAAGCGTTTTCCCGCGAGCCCGAGCCCGAAGGGCGTGTGGGCGTGGACCACGTCCGGACCGATCTCGTCGATCGCCTGCGGAACGGACGGCAGGGCGAACCGGAACCCGCGATAGAACGGGAACGGCAGACTCGTGATCGGATGCTCTTCGGCCGAGGGCCGGTAGCCGTCGCTTTCGGGGTAGACGACCGACATCCGGCCGCCGTGTCGTCGCCATCGATCGCTCCACGTCCGAACGGTGTAGCTCACGCCGTTTATCGTCGGAAGGTAGGTGTCGGTAAACGCCGCGACGGTCCGCATGCGGCCCGCTTCGCCGAGGAGGGTTTAATCGGTTGTGGGTTCTCGATCGACCGCCAGCTCGCGTGCCTCCGTGTAGGCGTCGAGCAGTTCGCTTCGCACCCGATCGAGATCGTGTCGTCGTGCGGTCTCTCTCGCGTTCGCCCCGAGACGCTTTCGGAGCGCGGGGTCCTCCGTGAGCCGTTCGAGCGCCGTCTCGAACTCAGAAAGCGTCGCACACTTCAGACAGTCCTCGCCATCGGTGTAAAACTCCTCGAAGACGGGGATGTCACGGAGGACGACCGCCGCCCCGCAGGCCATCGCCTCGAGGACGGCGATACCCTGATTTTCGACCTTCGTCGGAAAGAGATAGACGTCCCCTGCACCGTAGGCTCCGCGGACGTCCTCGATCCAGCCGGTGAACGTGACGTTCTCCGGCGGCGATCGGACCAGCCGCCGAACCGTCGGATCGGCGTGGGGGCCAGTGTCGGAAGGGCCGAACCAGACGAACTCGTAGTCGGTCCGCTCTGCGAGCCGACAGAACGTCGAGACGCCCTTCCGCTCGAAGACGTTGCCGACCGCAAAGACCACGAGCCCATCGAGGTCGAACCGTCGACGGTAGGGTTCGCGCAACGTTTCGTATCCCTCGAGGGCTGCGATATCGACGCCGTTCGTGATCGACCGGATCGGCGCTTCGATCGGATACGACTCGAGGACGGATTCGGTGTAGGCGCTCGGACACAAAACGAGGTCGGCCCGCGAGTACAGCCAGCGGAGATACCGTTCGAGCGCCGGCCCGACGGCCGTCGATCCCCGGAAACTGCCGGCGAAGTCCTCCCGCGTGACGTGGGCGTGTAACACGAGCGGAATCCCGTGCCGTCTGGCGTGTTCGGCGACGGCGATCGTCCCCGGACCGACGAGGTTGCAGTGGGCCAGATCGTAGGCTCTGAACGCCGGCTCGCCGACGGCGCGTTTGAGCCCGGCCGTCGCCGGTGAGTCCCCCGTCCACGGCGTGGTCACGAGTCGGTGGTCGCTGTCGGCGAGCGCTCTTCTCTGGTTTTCGACGGCGGTCCCGATCCCGCTTCGTCGGAGTCGGTCGGCGAACTCGAGGTAGTTGAGGACGCGCACGCAAGCGGGCATTGGCTCGGTTTCGCCGATAAACTATCGGCTTCCAGCGCGGTCTCATCGATACACTGTCGGACTTCTTCGAGAGGTGGCCGTCGATTCGAACCGACGAGGGACCGTCAATCCAGTGGGAAAGCGAAGCCGCCTTTGTGGGGGAACGCGAACGGGGATATATGTCCACAGTACGCGGGGGAATCGCGCGAGAGCATCCCCGAGCGCTCGCTGCCGTCCTCACCGTCGTCGGCTATATCGTCGTCATCGGAACGCTGTACGGTGATACCGGCATCTACCCGGAGATCTCCGAGGCGACGGTCGATCTGTTAGCCCACGCCATCGCCGTCGTCAACGCCGCGACGATCGTCTGTCTCCTCGCCGGCGTCTACTGGATCCACACCGATCGGATCGAAAAACACCGCGCCGCCATGATCGCGGCGTTCGTTTTGATCTTGCTTTTCCTCGTATTGTACCTCCTGAAGACGGGCGGTGGCGGTCGAAAAGAGATCGTCGCCGGCGCGCCGCTTCGGGGACTCTATCTCGGCATGCTCGGCATCCACATCTTCCTGTCCGTCGTCGCGGTTCCGTTCGTCCTCTATGCGATCACGCTCGGATTGACCCGGACGCCGGCGGAGCTGAAAGCGACCGCCCACGCGAAGGTCGGTCGGATCGCGGTGACGACGTGGCTCGTCAGCCTCGTGTTGGGGCTCGTCGCCTATCTCATGTTGACGTTCTATTACGGCCCGGAGCAAGTCGAGTTCGTTCGCGGGATGGCCTGACCGGATGACCGAAAAGGAGGCGCTCCGAGAGCAGATCTGGGACGAGCTAGAGGAGAGCGGCGCCGCTCGGTTTCCGTTCCCGCCACACGGTCAAATTCCCAACTTCGCCGGTGCGGACGAGGCGGCCGACCGGCTCGCCGAACTCGGGGCCTGGCAGCGTGCGGATACGATCAAATCGAATCCCGACGCGCCACAGCTCCCCGTTCGCCGTCGCGCATTGCGAGCGGGCAAGACCGTTTATATGGCCGTTCCCCGGCTGCGCGAAGAGAAGTGCTTCCTCCGGTTAGATCCCGACGATATCGACGATATCGACGGCGCGACGACCGTCAGCGGCTCCTCGGAGTTCGGCGAAGCGGTCGGTCCCGAGGAGATGGAACCGATCGACCTGATCGTCTCGGGGAGCGTCGCGGTGACCGAACGCGGCGTACGCGTCGGAAAGGGCGAGGGGTACAGCGATCTCGAGTTCGCGATCCTCCGGGAGTCCGGACTCGCAGGCGATGAGACGACGACCGTGACGACGGGTCACGAGAGACAGCTCGTCGACTCGGAGATCCCATCGGAGGCACACGACGTCCCGATGGACCGGATTGTCACCCCCCAACGGACGATTCGGAGCGACGGAGCGGACGAAAAGCCGGCGGGTATCGATTGGGACGTACTCGGCGACGATCGGATCGAGGAGATTCCGGTCGTATCTCGGCTGCGTTCGACCGACGACGGTCGATGACGTTTGCGGTTACTCTCAGGCGGACTGATTCCGCTCTCCGCCACCAGGTTTTAAAAGGGTCAGCGTCGATGGGGGGATATGGACGTCATTCACACGGCGATCTGGGTATCGGACCTCGAAGAGGCACGCGAGTTCTTCGTCGACGGGATCGGGCTCGAAGAGAACTGGTCGTTCACGCTCGACGGCGTCGAGAACGTCTACGTCGGCGGCGAACACGGCGAGATTCAGCTCCGATGCGACCCCGACCGCGAGGTACCGCCGGCCGACCGAGAGACCATAGACCACATCGCGGTTTCGGTCGACGACGCCGACGCCGAGACGGAGCGAATCGTCGAAGCAACCGGCTGTGAGGTCGTCGAGGGGCCGATGACCATCGGCGAGGCGGGCGCTCGTGTCTCCTTTATCAAAGGCCCCGACGGCTACGTCGTCGAACTCGTCGAAGCGTAACCCGAAAACCGGTCTGTTTTCCTATCGAGCGGGTGCCGTCAGTTGGTTGACGTCGGCCATAGATTTATCCGTCCGTCTCGCACAGTCGCTGGCATGGCGACACCACCGTCACACGTTGCGATCATCGGCGCCGGCAGTATGGGCACCGGGCTCGCCGTCCAGTTCGCCCGCTATGGCACGGAGGCGACAGTCATCGACCACCGACAGTCGAACCTCGAGGACGCCCGCGAGACGATCGCCGAGGCGCTTTCGTTCCTGCAACGGGAGGAAATGCTCGATGCGGACCCGGAGTCGATTACCGAATCGATCGACTATACGCTCGATACCGCCGCGGGGGTCGAGGGGACGGAACTCGTCATCGAGACGGTCTCGGAGGACCGAGAGATCAAACGGAAGGTCTTCGAGACCGTCGCCTCGGCCGCACCCGAGGATGCGGTGTTGTCTTCGAATACCTCCGGCATCCCGATCACCGAACTCGGCGAGTTCGTCCCCGACCCCGAACGCGTCGTCGGCTGTCACTGGTGGAATCCGCCGTATCTGCTTCCGCTCGTCGAGGTGGTTCGCGGCGAGGAGACCGCAGACGACATCGTCGAACGGACCCTCGGGTACGTCGAGAGCGTCGACCGAGACCCCATCGTCGTCGAGCGGGACGTCCCCGGTTTCGTCTGGAACCGGATCCAGTTCGCCGTCATGCGGGAGTGCGCCCACCTGGTCGAGGAGGGCGTCGCCTCCCTGGAGGACGTCGAACGCGCCGTCCGGGACGGTTACGCGCTCCGGACAGCCGCGGTCGGTCCCTTCGAGACGGCCGATCTCTCGGGCGTGGATCTGTTCCGCGACGTCGCGAACAACCTCTTTCCGCATCTGTCGACCGCCACGGAGGCCGGTCCGGCGTTCGAAGACCGCCTCGCAGAGGGGAAGACGGGCGTCGAGGCGGGGGCCGGCTTCCACGAGTACGACGAATCTCTCGCGGAGGCCATCCAGCGCCGGGACGAACGCGTCGCGGCCATCCAGCGCGCACGCGAAGAAACCCGCGGACGCGAGGACTGACACCCGTCCGATCGAGCGACATGGCGAGGGCTGTCCGACCCCTTCGCCGTGAGTCAAAGAGCCGTTTGAGCTTTTCAAAGGCTTTTGACGGTTTCGGACGGATCACCGGGTATGGAACGACGAACGTTCATCGCGACGGCCGGCGCGATCGCGCCGATGGCTCTGGCCGGCTGTCTCGGAAACACCGAAGGCACCGAGGGACCGACCGGAAGTTCGAACGCCTCGACCGGGCGGGCGATCACGGTGAGCGCGTCGGGAGAACAGAGCGGCGATCCGGACCTCGCCGTCCTTCAACTCGGCGTCGAAGCTCGGGCCGACAGCGCCGAGGAGGCGCGCTCGGAGCTCGCCGCCGACGTCGAGTCCCTGCTCGCCGCGCTCGAGGACGAGGGGATTCCCGAAGAGGACATCACGACGGATCGGTTCCGGATTCGCGAACGGATCGATCGGAGAGCCGCCGAGCGTGACGGGGTCGATCCCAGGGACGAACGTATCGACGAGTACCGTTACTACGAGGGCACTCACACCTTCCGGGTCGAACTTCACGACATCGAGCGCGTCGGCGACGTGATCGATACGGCGGTCGGCGCCGGCGCCGATGACGTCGGCAGAGTCACGTTCACGCTCTCCGAGGAGAAACGATCCAAACTCCGAGAAGAAGCACTCAGGAAGGCGATCTCGAACGCTCGCGGGGAAGCCGAGACGATCGCCGACGAGGTCGGCGCGACGATCGTGGAGGTCACGCTCGTCGACGCCTCGGACGGACGTATCACGCCCGTCCAGCGGGAGATGACCGCCGACGATGCGCCACGGCCCGAACCGGAACCCGAACCGGATCCGGCTACTGCGATCGAGCCGGGCGAGGTCACCGTCACCGTCAACATTCAGATTCAATACGAGATCGAGGGCTGAAAATCGAATTCGATTGACCGGCCGATCAGTCGGTTCGCGGGAGGGCGTACGCGCCGGCGGCGAAGAACGCGATCGCGAGGACCGCGAGGATCGCGAGGTTTGCGATCGGGTCCGAGCCGACGAACCCGGACCCGCCGCTGGTTGCGGTCGCCGCCGCCGGCGGCTCGTAGGTCGCAGCCCGGAGCCCGCGAGCGAAGTACGTAAGCGGCGATAGCTCGATCAACGGACGGAACCACCCCGGCAGCATCTCCGGCGGGACGAACGTCTCAGAGAGGAACAAAAGCGGTATGGCGACGCCGTTGGAGGCGGCGATGACGCCGTCCTGTGAGTCGGCGAGTCGACCCAAGAGCGCGCCGAAGCCACAGAACAGCGCGACGCCGAGGACGACGTAGGGGACGACGAGCGGCGAGGCGAGAAACGCTGCGTCGGTCGCCAGGACGATCAACCCGAGGATCAAAAGCGACGCCAGGCCGATCACGACCACGTTGACGAGCGTCTGCGCGAAGAGCCACTCCGTCCGTGATAGCGGCGTCGTCGCGAGCTTTTCGAATCGGTTGCCTGCCCGATGGCGGGCGACTTCGCTGCCGACCCGAGAGAGGGGCGTAAAGAGGACGACCACCGCGATGTAACCGGCGACGTAGTAACCGGGTGGCTCCGCGAACAGTCCGCCGCCGGTCGGGTCCGTCCGGACCAGTACCCCGAAGATGAACACGATGATCACCGGGAAGAAGAACGTGAAGAACACCGCCGTTCGACGGCGGACGAACGCGTACCAGGCGGCCGTCGCCTCGGCTCCGATCCGGCCGATCCGGCTCACGTCTCTTCCTCCATCGGGCCGTCGGTTCCGGCCAGCGCGACGTAGACGTCCTCGAGAGAGGGCTGTCGCCAGACGAGTTCCTCGTAGTCGATCGCAGCCGTCTCGAGCGTCTCGACGATCGCCGAAATCTCCCCCGGCTCTGCCGGCACCGCGACGTGTCGATCGGCCGGCAGTAGCTCGTAGCCGGCCGTCTCGAGCGTCTCTCTCATCCGCGGCTCGTCGTCGGCTTCGATGAGCAGTCGGCTATCGCCGCCGTGGCGGGCGATCAACTCCGCGGGTGAATCTACGGCGACGAGTTCCCCGGCCGAAAGCAGCCCGACCCGGTCTGCGAGCGTCTCCGCTTCCGCCATGTAGTGGGTCGTAAGCAGGATCGTCGTCCCGTCCTCGGCAAGCCCCTCAATGAGTCGCCAAAGCTCCCGGCGGCCGGTCGGATCGATCCCCGTCGTCGGTTCATCGAGGATCAAAAGCTCGGGGTCGTTGACGAGCGCCGCCCCGACGCAGGCCCGGCGTTTCTGCCCGCCCGAGAGGTTCTCATAGAACGTCTCCGCGCTGTCAGTCAGCCCGACGTCTTCGAGTACCGCGTCGGGGTCTCTGGCCTCCTCATAGAGGCCGGCGTAGTACGCGATGAGTTCCCGTGCGGTGAGGCGATCCGCGGGGGCGAACTCCTGTGGCAACAGTCCGATCCGACCGCGGGCGACCGCCCTCGGTGGACGACCGAAGAGCGAAATCTCCCCCTCGGCGTCCGTCGTCCCCACGAGTGCACGGATCAACGTCGTCTTTCCGGCTCCGTTGGGCCCGATGATTGCGAAGACTTCGCCGGCCGAGACGGACAGCGAAACGCCCGCGAGTGCGACCGTCTCCCCGTACTGCCGGCGAACGTTCTCTGCGCGAACGACCATATATCGAAACGAGCGGCCCGGATCCGCTAAAGGCTGCCGTTCTCTGGTTTCGATCAGACGAGCGGCTCTTCACGCCCGCCGAGATAATCGAAGACGGCGCCGAGACAGAACCCGTATGCGAGATGTCCAAAGAGCGTGACGGTCACGTAGACGGCTAGCTCGAACCCGCCATAGCCGGTATAGAAGGCGAGGACGAATCCGGTCCAGAGGATGAACCCGAAAAAGGCGCCCTGACGAGCCCACGATTTGCCGGGCAGATATCGCCCGATGGAGGCGAAAAGCAGCGGCCACGTCACCATGCCGCCGCCCAGAAAGAGCAGATAACCGATCACGACTGAGTACTCCGGTGCGATGGCGCTGAGCCCGATGAGATCGACGATCATCGACAGCGATTCCATCTCGAAGCCGCCGAGGGAAGCGCCGACGAGCAGAATAACGGTCATCACGGCCGTTCCGACTGCGCCGCTAATCGCACCGATTATCCCGTCGAAGATGATCCCGGTCATCGAGTCGCTATCGTAATCGGTGGGACCGACCGAATCGAGATCTGTTTCACCTGTCATGCTTGTATTTTTCACACATGGAAACGATATAAGCGTTGGGCCGATGCCGCGGGCGGGAAAAGACGTATGGCGCTGGGGAGAGACACCGGTGTATGGACGCGAAGACGATGCTCATCATCGCCTTCGGGCTGGCAATCTCGCTTCCCTACGTGACCGTCGCGTTGCTACAGGGCGGCGGTCAGATCGGCCTCTACGCCGTCGCGGGGCTTTTCGTCGGCGTCATTTTCCTCATCGTCTACAGCGACCGCCGTAGCGACGACGATTCCCGACTGGATGACGTCTGATACGGATCTCCGTCACGATTCGCATCGAACTGACCGACGGTATAACAGAAGTTTCAGGTGATCGAGAAACTCGCTGCGGCCATGAGCAACAACACGAGCGCGAGGCTGAGCGCCATGAGCCACGTCAGCGATCGGTTCTCCCAGCGGAGGTGCTGATAGTAGCCGACGATGAGCCCCGTCTTCAGGACCGCCGAAATCATCGTGCCCGCGAAGGCCTCCCAGTACCCGAAGAAGGGAATGTTGAAAAACAGCCACTTGGAAGCCGCAAGCGCGAGCAACGCTACGTAGATCGCGGTGTACAGTTTGAGAGAGTCGGTCGCCATCCCTTGTCTACGCTACTCAATGGCACAATCGTATATAATTATAACGAAGTGCGAGGCGAAATCCCACGACAGACGCCGGGTCGCTCAGCTCCCCTCACCGCGATATCGCTTCCAAACGTAGTAGCCGATCACCGGTCCGATGGCCCAAAATCCCACACCGATAATCGCGATGAGCAACCCGCGTAAAAGCGGGTACGCCGCGAGGAGATCCGAAATCATACCGGCGTTTGGATCTCCGAAGCTATAACTGCTGGCACGGTTCGTCCTCGACACTTACGCGGTCGTCCGGTTCGTGGAGGACATCCCCCTCGCGTATCCGATCTCGAAGCTCGCGTCCGGACATTTACAACACTGCTCGCCCAACGGTAGCTGTATATCCGACGATCACCGACTGTCGCCTCGGGTGTTCGGAGGCGGTCGATGATCGCGATCACGAACAGGAATGAACGAACAGGAACGAACTCGGGCCGAATGTACGCTGTGTGAGCTCTCGACGGACGGAACGGACGTCACCGACGACGCCGGCAACGCCTTTTGCTGTCGCGGCTGTCTGGACGTCTACGAGACGCTCGGCGAAGTTGACGGAATCGACGCCGCCGACGTCAGAGCGCGTGTCGATTCGTCAGACGGTCTGAAAGGCGATGACGCGCTTCGAGACGGGGACGCCACCGACGCGTCGCTCCCCGATGACGCCGAGCGAGCGTTTCTGGAGGTCCGCGGGATGTACTGTGCGACCTGTGAAGCGTTCATCGAATCGATCGCGCTCGAAGTCGAGGGCGTCTACGACGTGAGCGTCAGCTACGTGACCGAGACGGTTCGCGTCGATTACGACCCCGAGACGATCTCCGTCCCGGAGCTGTGTGCGGCGATAAGCGGGCTCGGATACGACGCGTTCCCTCGATCGGACGCCTTCAGCCAGCGGCAGGCCGACCACATGGAGACGGTCCGGGTTGCCGTCGGCGTGCTCGTCGGTATGGCCGTCATGCTGCAGTACATCACGATCATCTATCCGACGTACTTCGGTGGCCTCTACTACGACGAACGGACGACCGAGTTCCTCATCGAGGCGATGGCGCATCAAAGCGGCACCTACTTTTTCATCCTGATCGCCGTACTGACGACGATCGTCCTGCTCGTTACCGGCAAGCCGATCCTTCGCGGCTCCTACGTCGCTCTCCGGACGCGGACGCCCAATATGGACCTGCTGGTTGCCCTCGCGGCGATTAGCGCTTACCTCTACAGCACGCTCGCGATCGTTGTCGTCGAGAGACCTCATCTGTATTACGACGTGACGGTCGCGATCATCGTCGTCGTCACCGTCGGCAACTACTACGAATCGAGCCTCAAACGGCGCGCGACGGAACGCCTCTCGGAGCTTACCTCCGTACAGGTTGATTCGGCCCGCCGACTCCGGGGCGACGGCACGGCCGAGGACGTCTCTCTCGACGAACTCGACGCCGGCGACCGAATCGTCGTCCGGAAAGGCGAGCGGATTCCGGTCGATGGGACGGTGCTGGACGGTGAAGCCGCCGTCGATGAGTCGGTCATCACCGGCGAGTCGATGCCGGTCGCCAAACGGGAGCGAGATCGCGTCGTCGGCGGATCCGTGCTCACAGACGGCGCGATCACGGTCGAAGTCGACGAACACGCCACCAGCAGCTTGGATCGGATCACCGAACTCGTCTGGGAGCTACAGAGTTCGAACCACGGCATTCAGGGGCTCGCAAACAGGCTCGCGACGATCTTCGTCCCGCTCGTGCTCGCGCTTGCGGCCGTCGTGACCGCCCTCTATCTCGTCTCCGGTATCGGGATCGCTTCGGCCCTGCTCGTCGGGTTGACGGTACTCATCGTCTCCTGTCCGTGTGCGCTCGGGCTCGCGACGCCGCTTGCCGTCGCGGCCGGTATCCGGGACGCGCTCAGACAGCGGATCGTCGTCTTCGATGAGACGGTGTTCGAACGGATCAGGGAGGCCGATACGGTCGTCTTCGACAAGACGGGGACGCTGACGACCGGCGAGATGGACGTTCTCGAGGCGGACATACCCCCGGATCTGCTCGAGTACGCGTCGGTGCTCGAACGGCGATCGGCACACCCCGTCGGGGAGGCGATCGCCGCGCTCGCGGACGGTTCGGACGGAACCGGTGGCGGCGAGGATGGGTTCGTCACCGACGGCGGCCCGTCGAAACAGCGGCTCGATATGTCGAACTCAGACGCGACCGTCCCGGATCGACGCGTCGAGTCGTTCGAAAGCCACGACGACGGGGTCTCGGGTGTCGTCGACGGACGCGACGTCGCGGTCGGCCATCCCGACCTGTTCGAACGGCTCGGCTGGGAGCTCCCGGAGTCGGTGGCCAGGGCGGCCTCGGAGGCGCGAGACGTCGGTCGCGTCCCGGTCGTCGTCGGTTCCGAGGGGACGGCCGAGGGGATCGTCGTCGTCGGCGACGGACTTCGCGAGGAGTGGGCCGAGACGGTCGGTTCGCTCGCCGATCGCGGCGTCGAGATCGTCGTCCTGACCGGCGACGACGAGCGGGCTGCCGCGCTCTTTCGGGATCACGAGGCGATCGATCGCGTCTTCGCGGGCGTGCCGCCGGAGGGGAAAGCCGAAGCGGTCGGCCGGCTTTCCGCCCGCGGCGAGACGGTCATGGTCGGCGACGGAACCAACGACGCGCCGGCGCTCGCGCGCGCGGATCTCGGTATCGCCCTCGGCGGCGGGACGGCGATGGCTGTCGATGCAGCCGACATCGCGATCGTCGACGACGACCTCCGATCCGTCGAGACGGCCTTCGAGTTGGCGAGCGCGGCGGAATCGCGAATCAAACAGAACATCGGCTGGGCGTTCTGTTATAATGGAATCGCGATCCCGCTTGCCGTTACCGGACTGTTGAATCCGCTGTTTGCGGCCGCGGCGATGGCGACGAGCAGTCTCCTCGTCGTCACCAACTCCTCGCGGGGATTGCTCGAAGAAGCCAACGAGAAGGAGTGACGATTTCGGCGGCGGACGTCATCGTGGTTCACGCGCCGGATATTCCGAAGGCTCTTATCGAACTCAGTGAAACCCACCTGTTTTCTCCCAATATCTAGAATACTGATAGGATGCCGGACACGTGTCGAGGTGATCTCAGTCATCGTCGGGACGTGTACATTGGCCTTAATTGGGAATAATTGGACAAAATTAACGCTCACGATCTTAATTGTCTATTATGCCTCTCGTTCATTGTTAACATGGGTTACCCGACCAAATGACACGAAGACTCCCCGAATCTGAGGTATTCGTATTGCTGGCCAAGCAACGACGGCGACTGGTAATAGAACTATTACAAGAATCTACTACGCCTATCACGGTGGCCGAGTTAGCAGAACGAATTGGGAAATGCGAGTACGAGAATCCCTCATCCGACGGTATCCGGATGATCTATCTCACCCTCTATCACAATCATCTTCCCAGACTTGAGGAGGCTGACGTTGTGGAGTACAACGAGAATATGGGGACCGTCTATCCGGGAGTCAACTTCGATGATCTCTTTCGTATATTAGAGACAGTAGACGAATGGGATTTACCCTGGACGGACCAATAAAGTCCCCTCAACGACGATTCAAGCGCATGCAACTGGCTGAGAACACTCCGATGTAGTCGATCAGGGAGATAACTGGTCAGAGCCCTCTTTGCAAGATTCCTCGCGCGCTGAGGTTGCACTCTTTTACTCGGCACAATCGTTGACTCCTGTCTATTGGTGAAGATTCACCGTGGCCGAGTTCGATGAATCCAGCCGTCTCAGGCAGAACCAGGTTCAAACACGGGTTGCGGCTCTGTCGGCTGCGTGCCATCCCAAACGCGGATTCGACCGTCGGCGCAAACAAAGATATTCCGGCGTCTTCGTGTCGGTTGCCGAGGCTGAAACCGAGTTCCTCGAAACGGGAAAAACGTCGACGGCCGCCGTCAGAACAGATAGAACAGCGGGAAGAGGAACACCCAGACGATGTCCACGAAGTGCCAGTAGAGCCCGAAGTACTCGACCGGGCGGTGATCCTCCAGGTAGTAGCCCTGATACGCCCGGGCGATGAGGAACGCGGCGACGACGAGCCCGATGAGCACGTGAACCGCGTGCAGGCCGGTGGTGACGAAGTACACCGACGCCTGGACGGCGCTGTAGGGCTCTGGCGCCGCGCCGATGAAGACGCCGTCGACGTAGATCTTCTCCCACCACTCGAAGGCTTTCACGCCCATAAAGGTGAGTCCGAGCAACATCGTCGCACCGATGCTGGCGACCAGTCCCTTGCTGTTGCCCCGTCTGGAGAACACCAGCGCCAGAATGACGGTGAACGACGAGGTCAACAGCACGAACGTGTTGACGAGCCCGAAGATCGAATCGGGGATCGGCTGCCAGGTGTGCCAGCCGGCGTGGATCCGGATGAACACGGCCGCCGAGATGAACGCCCCGAACACCAGCACGTCCGATCCGAGGAAGAACCACATGCCGAGTTTGTTCTTTTCGATGTTATCGAACGGCCAGCGGTTGGCGATCTCGGCCGGCGGCGCATAGAAGTCCTCCAGTCCCCATTTGACGCCGGAGTAAAGCAGTGCGACGACTCCGACGGCCGTCAAGAGCGGATACATCACCGTGCCTTCGAGGGCGACGCTGATGTCAGTAATCGCCGCACCGGAATCGATCGACAGCGACCTGGCGACCCCCGACAGGCCGAGGAAGAATACGAGCATAGAGACGCTCGCGGCGAACGGCCAGATGCTCGCGTGTGAGGCGTGTTTATCGCCGAGGACGTAATCGCTCGCCTCGTTACCGCTCGCGTGTCCGCCGTCCGTGGCCGCGTGTCCGCCGTGGGAGTCCTCGATGAACTCGAGGTGACCGCTCGCATAGGATGGTCGACCCTCCCAGTTTTCCAACGGCGGCGGCGACGAGAGCGCCCACTCCGCGGTCCGGGAGAACTCCCAGGGGTTCTCCGGGGCAATCGGCCCGGAGACGTAGCTCTTCGCGAAGTTATAGAACATGATGAAAAACGAGAGTCCGAGTACGAACGCGCCGATCGTTCCGATCTGATGGGAGGTGACGAGCCCCTGCTGGTACTCGAAGACGCGGCGCGGGGTCTCCCAGGCGGTGAACATCGAGAAGTAGACGACGTTGAACCCGATGAAAAAGACCGCGAAGTGGATCTTCCCGAGCAACTCGTTGTACATCCGCCCCGTTATCTTCGGGAACCAGTAGTAGGCCCCGCCGAAAAGCGCCGTCGCGCCGCCGAACATCACGTAGTGGAAGTGCGCGACGACCCAGTAGGTGCCTCGGAACTCGTAATCCAGCACAATCGCCCCGAGGAAGACGCCCGTGATCCCGCCGAGGATGAACAGCAGCAACGCCCCGAAGGCGAACAGGAACGGCGTCTCGAATCGTATCCGCCCCTTCGCGAGGGTGTATATCAGCGCGAACACCAACAGATCGAAGGGAAGCGAGATACCGATCGTCGTCGCCATCATCAGCGTCTTGATTTCGAGGTTGATCGTCGTCAGGTACATGTGGTGCATCCACACGAGGAACGACTGAATCGAGATCAAAACCAGTGCGATGATGACCCACTTTCGGCCGACGAGCCGGTTGCCCGAGAAGGTCTGGAAGATCTCGAGCATGACGCCGAGCGCCGGGAAGAAGACGATGTACACCTCGGGGTGACCGAAGAACCAGAACAGGTGGCCCCAAAGCAGCGATCCGCCTTCAGTCGCCGAGAAGTAGACGCTGCCGAGGATGCGATCCGAGGCGAGGATGAGCCCGGTCGCGAGCAGAACGGCGAAGGCGAAAAGCATCATCCACACCGTCGCCAGGATCGACCACGTGAACATCGGCATGTCCATGAGTCCCATCCCTTCCGCGCGGGAGTGATGGATCGTCGTCAGGAAGTTGATCGTCGAGGCGGTGATCCCGATGACGAACATCGCGAGCGCGAGTACCGCTCCCGTCGATCCGATGCTCGGCGTGTACGCCGGGATGTTGAGCGGGGCATACAGTGTCCAGCCGGCGTCCATCGTGCCGCCCTGGAAGAACGAGATTCCGAGAAGCACACCCGAGAGCGCGAACAGCCAGTACGAAAGGGCGTTCAACCGCGGGAACGCGAGGTCATCGGCTCCGATCTGCAGCGGGACAAGGTAGTTCGCAAAGCCGAACGCGAACGGCGAGAGGAACCAAAACACCATGATCAGCCCGTGAGCGGTGACTGCCTCGTTGTAGGCCATTCCCCGACCGGCGAGGATAATAGTCGAGGGGTCCCACAGCTCGATTCGGATCAGCAACGCCAGGACACCGCCGAAAAGCAAGAAGAACGTCGCGGTGAGCAGATAGAGGATTCCGATATCCTTGTGATTCGTCGTTACGAGCCAGCGCTTGAGCGAACTGGTCGGCGGAAGTTCGGCCATTAGCTATCGTCCTCCCCGTTGTCCTCGCCGTTTGTCCCTTCGTACCACTCGTCGAATTCATCAGGTTCCATAACTTCGATCGTTCCTACCATCTGTGAATGTGCGACACCGCACAGTTCGAAGCACTCGATCAGGTACTCTTCACCGGCTTCTCCGGCCGTAAACCAGGTCGTGGAGGTCTGTCCGGGGATCGAGTCCGCCTTGATCCGGAGTTCGGTCACCCCGAACGTGTGCCAGACGTCGTCCGAAGTGACATGTAAACGTATCACCTGCTCTTCGCCGGCTGGCACCCGAAGCGTATTCGTTTCGGTGTGTCCATTAGGGTATTCGAACTCCCAGCCGAACTGATAGCCGGTGACGTCGATATCCATGTTGCCCTCGGGTTCGATCTCCTCTTCTGTCGGTCCCGCTTCGACGTACAGAAGGAGGGTATACGAGTACACGACCACGCTGATCACGATGATCGCGCTGAGGCCGAAGGACAAAAAGAGCTTCTTGCTCTTACCGCCGCTTTGGCCGGTCGGTAGCTCCCCGAGCTGTGGTGCGTCGAAGCCGTCGCTCTCTTCGCCCGTGTCACGGTACTTGTACCCGTGATGGAGCGTGTACAGAACCACGACGACACCGACGATCGTCCCGATGACCAGGAACACGAGGAAAATCTCGGAAAAAATGTCCCCTTGCGTCCTGATCTGTCCCGGTGTCTGTTGTAACAATGCGGGCATCTCTATCATGATATATTGTGACTTGCCTTCTCATGGCAGTGTGTCCTACTTAGCTTTTGTTGTACGACGGGGCGAAGGTTATTTGTACGCCGGTGTGTACCAAGCTACAACAACACACATATGTCGAGTACAACCCTGCTGCAATTCGCCGGTGTTCTGGACGCTCTCGAAGTACTGTCTGGGATCACGCTTGCCGTCGTGTTGCTCGTGCTCTCGGTCCTGCTTTTCGCCGGGCCGTACCGACTGGCTCGACGGTACGATCTCGGCACGGCCCACGCGGTGGGTGCCGGAATCGGCGGCCTCGGATTCGTCTTTCTGTTCTTGATCGTCCTTCAGTTGCTTCACAGTCCGCTTTGAGCGCCGCCGCTGTCGACTGTTCTTCCTACGAACGCCACGGCTACGCTCGCGTCGATCTCTCGTCCGTTAAAACCGGACGGCGGCGATAATCGATCGCTACCCGAAGGGTAGCTCATAGGGATTATCGTCGGCGTTCATAATTTTCCCGTGAAGAACTGAAATACAGTGCCGACGGGTAGGCTTCGAAACCTCCGAGTGGCGACGATAACCCCTATCAGAGTGCGAGTCCATCGATGACGACCGCAACGAGCAACAGACCCAGATACGCGTTCGAGGCGTGAAACGCCCTGAAGGCGGCTCGTTCGGACTGTTCGTAGTGGAGTCGGACGACCGTCCACAGGAAGACGGCGCCCAAAAGCACCGTCGTCACTCCGTAGAGCCACCCGAGACTGGAGATGGCTGCAAGGCCGCTCGCTCCGAGCAGCGTCGCGCCGAGATACAGGACGATGTGCTTTCTCGTTTCTGTCTCACCGCGGACGACGGGCATCATCGGGAACCCGCCGCGTTCGTAGTCCTCGCGGTAGGCCAACGCGAGGTTATAAAAGTGCGCCGGCGTCCAGAGGAAGATCACGCCGGCCAACACGAGCCCCGCGAGGCCGATTTCCGCCGTGACGGCCGCGTACCCGATCAGCGCCGGGAGCGCGCCAGCCGCGCCGCCGATGACCGTGTTCTGGACCGTGTTCGGCTTCAGTATCAGCGTGTAGACGACGCTGTAAAAGACGATCGCCGCGAGGCCGAGAGCCGCGACGAGCAGGTTCACCGATAGAAACGCCCACAGTGAGGCGACCGTCAGCAGGCCGCCGAAGGCGAGCGCGTTCCTGACCGGGACTTCGTGGGTCGCGAGCGGCCGGTCGGCGGTGCGCTGCATCTGCCTGTCGATGTCCCGTTCGAGGACGTGATTGAACGTACCCGAGGCGCCGATCGCCAGCACGCCGCCGCCGAGTGTCAACACGACGGTTCGGACGGTCGGGGTTCCGGCCAGTACCATCCCGGCGCCGGCGACGAGACACAGAAGCCACATCAGCCGCGGCTTCATCAGCTGGAAGTACGCCCAGGCGGTCGCTTTGAGCCGGTCTGTCACCGGCTGTGTCGAGAGGTCCGCGGCTGGGGCGTCGGATCCGCTCGCGGCGGGCGAACGGTCCAGTTCCGGCTCCAGTTTCAGGTTCGGCTCCTCGGACGCGTCGCCGCTGCCGGTTTCGACCTCCAGTTGCCACGCCAACGCGAGCACGAGCGCCGCGAAGATCACCATCGCGGCGAGCAGATGGAGGTTCTCGACCGCCGTCCCCGTCGAGATCGCAGCCCCGATCGCCGCCTGAACCGGGTACAACACGAGCGCGAACGCGAGTGCGGCTTTGACGCGTCGAGGGCTCCGCCTCCAAGCGAGTACCGTCGCGGCGATCACGAGCAGGCCGACGACGATCGCCGTTCCGCGATGAAAGAGCGCGACCAACACGGCCGGATTCGAGAGGTCTCCCCCACAGAGCGGCCATCCCTGACACGCTGTTGCGGCGTCGGCGAGAGCCGCCGTCGCACCGACGACGACGAGGACGTAAACGCCAACGACGGCCGCCGCGAGCAGAGCGATGGGCCGTATCGTACGCATTATGTGCCCCTTTGTCCCCGGATACTTAGACCCCCCGTTTTCGGGGGGTCACGCGGAAGTCGGCACTTACTTTAGCGGGTACTTCCAAGCCTCGATAATGAGATTCAGCCGTATCCTGCCTGGTGCCGTCGTTGGGTTTCTCGCGCTGCTCGCGGTCGAGCCAGTGGCGGCCCAAAGCACCGTAAACGAGGAGCTGATAACTGATCTCAACCTGACCCTGCTGTATGCGGCGATCCCGATCGCCATCCTCGTCGAGGCGGTCTTGATCTACGCGGTCATCAAATTCAAAGACAACGGAGATCCCAAGCCGACCGAGGAGAACCGCCGACTCGAGATCACCTGGACGATCGCGACGGCCGTCGTGTTGCTTTTCGTCGGCATCGCTTCCTATCAGGTTCTCGCCGTCGAGGAGGTCGGAAATCCACTCGATAGCGAGGATCGTCTCGAACCGACCGTCTCCGAGGACCTCGAGGGCGCTGTCGGCCCATACGAACACGAGACCGACGCCGTTGAAATCGAAGTCGAAGCGTTCCGCTACGGCTGGGAAGTCAGCTACGCTGGCGGTGAGGTGAGTACGTTCGACGAGATACGGATACCGACAGATCGGCCGGTGTATCTCCACGTGTACTCCTCCGATTGGCTTCACATGCTCGCGGTCCCGGAACTCGGGCTGAAACAGTCCGCCTTCGTCGGCGAGTACAACACCATCAAAACGGAAGCTCACGAACCCGGAAGTGCCAAGTTCTACTGCACCGAGTACTGCGGCGTCGGTCACTCCCAGATGAACGGCGAGTTCATGGTCATGGAGGACGACGACTTCGACGAGTGGCTCGAAAGCGAACTGGAGTGACCCGATCGCTTTAGGTGGGTTTTTGTCGCTTCACTCGAATCGATCGAGTATGAGTGTCGAAACCGACGATGGACACGCCCACGGCGGTGGTCACGAGCACCACCTGCCGGCGGTCGAAGACTGGCCCAAGGGGTTCGGTGAAGCCTCCTGGTGGCCGTTTATCGCTGCCCTCGGCGGATCCGGGCTGTACGTTGGTGCCGCCCTGTTCGTTCTCGGCCGTGGCGCGGAACCGATTCTCGATCCGATCATCGGCATCGCAGTCTTCGTTTTGAGCAGTCTCGCGTTCATGGCCGGTCTGTACGGCTGGCTCTATCACGCCTTTATCGTCGATTTCTGGGAGGGCGAGGCGTCGGGGCACGGGTTCCCGCTGAAGCTGACGATGCTTCTGTTCCTCGCGACCGAGGTCGCGACGTTCGGCGGCGGCTTTATATATTACTTCTTCATTCGAGCTGACGCGTGGGCGAATCTCCCGCCGATCGTCACCGAGGGGAACGTCCTGAACACGCTCGTCATCGCGAACACGCTCATTCTGATCGCGAGTTCGGTGACGATGCACTACGCCCACCACGCGCTTTTAAACGAGAATCGAAAGCGGTTCATCCGTCTCCTCGGTGCGACGCTCGCGCTCGGGCTGATCTTCCTCGCCGGACAGACCTACGAGTACTACGAGTTCATCGTCCACTACGGCTTCGGACTCACCGACGGGGCCTACGGTTCGGCCTTCTACGGCCTGACCGGTCTCCACGGGCTTCACGTCGCGCTCGGTGCCGTCCTTCTCGGGATCGTCTTCGTTCGGGCGCTGTACGGCCACTATTCGGCCGAACGACACGTCTCGGTCAGCACCGTCTCGATGTACTGGCACTTCGTCGACATCGTCTGGGTCTTCCTCGTCATCGTGCTGTACGCCGGCGCGATCATCTGACGACGTCGAACTGCCTCCCCTTTCGCGTCGGTGCCGCCGAACCGACGCGTCTTTCTATCGGCGCTTCCTGGTTTACCCATGGATACGGAGTCCGAGCGGATGGCCGACCGGTACGACAAAACGAGTCCGTGGCCGATCGTCATCGTCCTTGGTCTCGTGTTGAGCGAACTCGGCATCCTCTTTGGCCTCTATCCGCTCGCAGTCGGCGGACTGATCATGTTCGTCGGCAGCGTTTCGGGAATCGTCTATGAGGCCGGCTACGTCGTTTCCCCGTGGCGATTGATCTCCGGTCTCGGGGCGGCGCTCGTCGCGCTCGGTCTGATCGCCGTTTCGATCCAGGCCGACGTCACGGCGGCCGGGACGTTCCTATCTCCTGCTGACGCCGGCCAGATCGCCTACCGGGGCGTCGCCATCGCGGTGTCGGGCGTCATACTCGCGTTGGCCGGGGTCGTCCTCCCCCGCGTCGTGAATCAATAAGCTATTAGTCGGCGTGTCCGAACGATCGAGTAATGAGCGATCGCATATTCGACCGCGAAACGCTGCTCGATCTGTCGGTCAACGCCATCCCGTTGGCAATACTGGCTTTCTTCGTTCTGCTCTTCGCAGTCGTAGCGCCGTTTCCGGGTAATTCGGTCGTCGTCGTCGTCCAGATGAGCATCATCGTGATGACCGGGTTCGCGCTCGCCGTCTTGACCTACTACTCGGGGAAGGCTGTCTCGGAAGCCGAACGGCAGGGCGAGCTGATTCCGGCGGGCTACTCGGAAGAAGACGCGAAGGTCGCGGGCATGCCCGGAGAGAACGGCGGTCAGGACCACTAATCCTCCGACCGAATTCGGTCGACGGCTGCGGGATAACGCAACCTTTCTTTACCAGTAGTCCCTCGATTCAGGTAGCAACATATGGCTACAGGACAGCTTGCGCTAACGGCTCTCGTGGGTGTGCTTTTCGTCGCCGCGTTCGCGTTCGTCGCCCACGTGAACGGTTGGCGCATACGACTGCCGTTCAGCAATCGCAGACGGATCGTGACCGACGGCGGCCACGCGCACAAACCGCCGGGTATCAGACGCTGGCTGACGACCGTCGATCACAAGGATATCGGCATTCTATACGGTATCTACGGCGTTATCGCGTTCCTCTGGGGAGGCGTCGCCGTCATGATAATGCGCTTCGAGCTGTTCACGCCCGCCGAGGCGTACATCAGCCCGAACATGTACAACGCGCTTTTGACGAGCCACGGCATCACGATGCTGTTTCTGTTCGGGACGCCGATCATCGCGGCCTTCGCGAACTACTTCGTCCCGCTTTTGATCGGCGCGGACGATATGGCGTTCCCCCGGATCAACGCCATCGCCTTCTGGCTTTTGCCGCCGGGAGCGCTTCTCATCTGGGCGGGCTTCTTTACGATCCCGCTCGATATCGCCGTTGGTCCCGCCGAAACGTCCTGGACGATGTACACGCCGCTTTCGGTCGAACAGCCCAATCCGGGCGTCGATCTGATGTTGCTCGGGTTACACCTGACCGGCGTCTCGGCGACGATGGGCGCGATCAACTTCATTACCACCATCTTCACCGAACGGAGCGAGGACGTCACCTGGGCGAACCTCGATATCTTCAGCTGGACGATCCTCACCCAGTCGGGGATCATCCTGTTCGCGTTCCCGCTTCTCGGTAGCGCGCTCATCATGCTGCTTTTGGACCGGAACTTCGGAACGGCGTTCTTCGCCGTCGACGGCGGCGGCGCGATCCTCTGGCAGCATCTCTTTTGGTTCTTCGGCCACCCCGAGGTGTACATCCTCGTGTTGCCGATGATGGGGCTCGTCTCGTGGATCCTCCCGAAATTCGCCGGCCGGAAACTGTTCGGCTTCAAGTTCGTCGTCTACTCGACGCTAGCGATCGGCGTGCTCTCTTTCGGCGTGTGGGCCCACCACATGTTCGGTAGCGGGATCGACCCCCGAATCCGGGCGTCGTTCATGGCGACCTCGCTCGCCATCGCGATCCCCTCGGCGGTGAAGACGTTCAACTGGATCACGACGCTCTGGAACGGAAACGTCCGATTGACCGCGCCGATGCTTTTCTGTATCGGCTTCGTCTCGAACTTCGTCATCGGTGGCATCACCGGCGTCTTCCTCGCTTCGGTGCCGGTGAACCTCCTGTTGCACGAGACGTATTACGTCGTCGGCCACTTCCACTACGTCGTGATGGGGATGATCGCCTTCGCCGGGTTCGGGGCGATCTATTATTGGTTCCCGATCGTCACCGGCCGAATGTACAACCGGGCGCTCGCGAAGGCGCACTTTTGGCTCTCGATGATCGGCGTCAATATCACCTTCTTCGCGATGTTGCTCGCCGGCTACTTCGATATGCCGCGCCGCTATGCGACCTACGAGTTCAACCCGACTCTCGCGCCGCTCGCGGAGGTCACGTTCCTCCATCAGGCGATGACCGTCGGTGCGATCATCATCTCCGTGGGGACGGTCCTCTGGCTCGTCAACGTCGTCTGGTCGTGGAAGAAAGGCAACGAGGTCACCGACCCGGACCCCTGGGATACGAAAGAATACGGGCTTCACGGTCGTGAGTTCGCGTGGTTCGAAGAACAGCTCGCGGCGACCGACGGCGGCGAGGAGACGGTCGCGACCGACGGCGGTCAGAACGCCGAACGGTAGCTGGTAGGGATTATCGTCACCAGCCGGCGGTTCTGAAGTCTGCCCTTCGGCACTGTGGCTTGCTTCTTCACAGGGAAACGATGGATACCGACGATATCCCTATGACACGTTCAATCGACGCTTTCTGGACGGACTCGCTCTCTAGAAATTCTGTTGTGAGGCGTCTCGACGGTCTTCGAGTGGGTCCCCCGAGCGGGATCAATCTTCGCTCAGGCAGAGCTAACGACGAGGACGATCGCAGTGACCGCCATGAGCAACGCGACACCCACGAGGACGACGAGGAGGTATTCCTTTTCGGTGAACTGTCGACGAGTGTTGGCCATACGAGAGGTTGGGGGTACCGCCTCAAAAGCGTTTCAAAGCCGGCTCGCTCGGATCGAAAAGAAAGCCTCATTCGCGTCGCTACCCGACGTGTACCTGTGACCGATAGTGTCCGCGGCAGGCGCGTGATCGTTACCCTCTATGTCGTCGTCGTCGCGGTTGCGGGGTTTATGGGTGCCGCGATCGGTAGCATCGGGCTCCGGGATCTCGAACCGGTCTCTCTTTTCGGTATCGTAACGTTTCAGCCCACACCCACGGGGCTGGCTGCGTTCGGCGTCGTCGCTGTCGGCACTGCCCTCGGTATCGTCCTCGGACTCGTCGTCTTCGTCTCCCGGCGGTATCCCGACGCCTGATCGCCGCGTCAGATCGCTTTATTTCGAGTCCTGAAGTCGCTTCGTCGTCTCGACGAGCGGATGGTGGGCGTAATCGACCTCCTCGATGTCGTCGATCGACTCGAGATCGCTTTTGCGTGCGGTTTCTGCCATCCCGAGTTCGACACGCGTATCGAGTCTGACCACGTAGGCGTCCATCTCCTCGATCCCGAGTCTGTCGGCGGCCTTGACGCGGTGGTGGCCGTCCGCGAGCAGCAGCGCTCCGGCGTTGTCGATCACGACGAGCGGCTCTGCGAGACCGTTTTCGAGTTCGTAGATCCGCCCCTCCAGTTCGTCGGTGTAGACCTTCGTCTGCGTCGGCGTCAGCTCCGATAGCTGGACGGTTCGTCGCTCCTCTTTGGCCTCAATCCCGTGGATGGTTTCGAGCGTCCGCTTGAGTTTGCCGACCTTCTCGGGGGTCGCCCGCTCGATCTGTGATCGGATAACGTCCGCGTTCGAGATGATCCCGACGAGGTTACCGGCGTCGTCGACGACCGGCAACTGCTGGATCCCCGATCGAAGGATGACCCGTGCAGCGTCGGTGATCCGCATTTCCGGGTGTGCGACGATGATGTCGTCGCTCATAATCTTGAAGATCGGATCGTTTTCGTCGGCGAGCAACAGATCGCGAGCGCTGATGAACCCCTCGACGTGGCGACCGTCACACACCGGATACCCGCTGTGGGCGTCGCTGTCTGCGATCCGGCTCGCGACGCTTTCGACCGTGTCGTCCGGCGACACCGTCTCCACGTCGCGTGTCATGTACTCCTTTACTCTCGGCTTTTCGGCGTGTACGTCCGAGCCGTCGTCCATTACTGAAACGACGGCCCCACTGGCCAAAAAGCTCACTCCCTCCGATCGCCACTGGCGCCGACGAAATCCGAGTAGACGAACGCCGCGGCGTAGTCCGGTTCGACTCCCAGCGCCTCGAGGAACCGCTCTCGGACGACCTCTTCGATGATACCCTCGCGCTGTTCGTCCTCCGTCTCTCTGGTGAGAATCCCGGCCGGTATCTGAGCACCGGCCATATCCGCGTGGCCGCCGGCACTCCCGATCTGTGCGAACGCGTCTCTGAGTACCTCCCCGAGATCGACGTCCGTGACGCGTGACCGTGCCGAAACGAAGACGGTGTCGTCCGTATAGCCGAAGACGAGCGTCGTCGTTATCCCCTCCATATCGAGCAGTCGGTCGGCCGCCTGTGCGAGCGTGTCACGATCGGAGATCTGCCCGACACAGCTCGTCAACACGCCGGAGTCGACCGACCGATTAGAGATCGCCCGCCCGAGCGTTTCGAGCGTTTCCGAGGTAACGCTCGGCGATTCGACGCGTCTGAGTCGCTCCGTGTCGGCTTTCCCGACGAGCCGTGCGGCGGCCTCGAAATCGGCGATCGAAACGCCGCGACTGAACTCCTTCGTGTCGGTCCGAATCCCATACAGGAGCCCGCTCGCCAGCGCTTCCCCGGGATCGATCCCGAGTCCCGAGAAATAGTTCTCGATGAGCGTACAGGTCGCTCCGACGCCGCTTCTGAGATCGACGAACCGGGCCTCGATCGGTCCCCGCGGCGGATGGTGATCGATCACGATGTCGATCGGCGTCTCTTCGGGAAGTTCGTTGTTGATCCCCGGTCGGGAGTGATCGACGAGCGCGAAGGCATCGAACGCCGAGAGGTCGGCGTTCGGATCGAGGTTCCGCAGATCGTACTCGAAGAGGTTGACGAGCGCCCGGTTCTCCTGGTGGTTGATCTCGCCGTGATAACACGCCACCGCGTCGACGCCCGAGGCGGTCGCGATCCGTTTGAGCCCGAGCGCGGCGCCGATAGCGTCCGGGTCCGGGTTAGTATGGGTAAACACGGCGAGCGTCCCGTCGATATCTTCGAGCGTGTGGCTGAGTTTTCGCGTTCGAATCTCGCTGTCGCCGACCCGTTCGCTCAGCGACCGTGCCATCTCCGCGGGGAGATCGACGACCCGGTCGACGTCGGTCGCGATCGCCTCGCGGTCGGCGGCTGCCGTGCGGTCGTCAATACACACCATCACGAACGCCTGCGGGTACGCCGTGACGGCGGTCTCGACGATCGCCCGAAGCCGATCGGAGCCGGCGGGTGCGACGACGACCGAATCGACGTCACCCGCGACGGTCCGGACGTCTACGACGGACGTAATGTCGACCTGTCGGGCGTCGATCCCGCTCTCCCGGAGCGATTCGGCCTGCTCTGTGTCCTCGAGGAGAACGAGGAGCGACCGCGACCGGTCGGCGAGTCGATCGACGAACGCGTGCCCGATCGTCTCACTGCCCAACACCAGCCGATCCATATCGTGAGGAGGGGATCGATCGTCTAAAACGTGCTGGAGTGGATTCGTCCGGGTTCAGGTCCTCCGCGAGGGAACCGCGGGTGCGATCGATCCGAAAGGCCCGTCAGAACAGCGCCGCGGCGGCGTCGATGGCCGCTGTATCGAAGACGGCGAGTCCGGGCAAAAGCGCCACCGTCAGGACCGCGGCAGTGAGGACGGCGACGTAGAGGGCGGTCGGGTACCGCTCGATCCCGATCGGTTCGGTCGGCGTTTCGATCCACATCGCCTTGACGAGGCGACTGTAATAATACAGGCTTAGCGCGCTGGTTATCGCCCCGACCAGCGCGAGCCACCAGACGCCGGTTCCGACCGCGCCGGCAAAGAGGAAATACTTCGAGAGGAAGCCGCCACCGACCGGCAATCCGGCGAGCGAGAACAGAAAGACCGTCATCGCGACGCACGCGAGCGGCGCTTCCCGGGCGAGTCCGTTGTAATCCTCGAAGGTGCGCCCGATCTCCCAGTGTTCGGCCATGGCGATAAAGAGGAACGCGCCGGTGTTCATAAAGCCGTAGACGAGCAGATGGAGCATACTCGCACCGAGCACCATCGCTTCCGCCCCCGCGCCGCCGACGTTGGTCAGCGCGGCCAGTCCGATCAGCGCGTACCCGGCGTGACCGATCGAGGAGTACGCCAACATCCGCTTGACGTTCTCCTGTGTGGCGGCCGCGAAGTTCCCGACGACCATCGTGACGACGGCCAGCACCTGAAAGAGCAGCACCCAGTCGATCGCCCCGGCGACCGCCTGGATCGGGAAGCCGACGACGAGCACGCGGATGGCGACGACGAAGCCGGCCGCCTTCGACGCCGACGAGAGGAACGCCGCGACCGGAGCGGGCGAACCCTCGTAGGCGTCCGGCGCCCAGAAGTGAAACGGCACGGAGGCCGTCTTGAACGCGAAGCCGCCGACGAGCATGAGGACGCCGACGCCGACGATGCCCGGGTACTCGCCGGACGCGCCGCCGATCGCACTCGCAACGTCCGAAAGCAGCAGGCTCCCGGTTGCGGCATATATAAGCGAGATTCCGTATAGCATAATCCCTGACGAGAGCGCGCCGATGAGGAAGTACTTCAGCGCCCCCTCGACCGAGCCGCGGTTCTTTTTCAGGTACGCCACGAGCGCGTAGGACGGCAAACTCGTAAGCTCCAGGGAGACGAAGACGACGGCGAGACTGTTCGCCGACGCCAGAAGCGACATCCCGGTCGCCGCCAGCAACACGAGCAGGTAGTACTCGGATCGGTAGGGCAACCCGCGGATGTAATCGAGCGAGGCGATCGCGACGAGGGCGGTCACGCTGCCGAAGATGAACGTGAACAGCAGGCTCATGCCGTCGACGACGAGTTGACCGCCGAACAGTTCGACGCCGTCGGCGGCGACTCCCGAGAGCAAGAACACTCCCGAGAACGAAAGCGCCACGAGGCCACCGGCCGTCGCGACGCCGGCTAACAGCCCGTCATTCGTCGCTTCGGGCGAGAACGCGTCGATCACGAACAGTACGAGCGCCGCGAGCACGAACGCGGTAATCGGTGTGAGAAGGAGCCATTCGTTCACCATCAGCTACCACCTCCGAAATCGAAGTCGACGACGTCGATCGTCGCGTCTCTGATCATCTCGAAGATGAGATCCGGGGCGACTCCGAGTGCGATGATCAACACGACGAGCGTGACGATCGGGACGATATCGTGGATCGGCGCCCGCCCGAGTTCGTAGTCGGTTTCCAGCCGGAACGGGCCGAAAAGCGACCGCTGCATCGCCCACAAGAGGTAGCCGGCGACGATGACGATACCGAACATCGCGACGGCGGTGAAAAGCGGCGCGGCCGGCAACACTGTCGACTCGAACGCGCCGATGAAGACGAAGAGCTCGGCCATGAATCCGGCCATGAGCGGCAGTCCCATGTAGCCGAACGCGCCGGCGACGAAGACGGTGGCCGTGACCGGCATTTTCCCCGCCAGCCCCGACATATCGCCGATCATCCGGGTGTGAGTCGCGTTGTAGAAGACGCCGACCGTCATGAACAGCAGTCCGGAGATGAGCCCGTGGGCGATCATCTGGAACGTCGCCCCGCCGACGCCGTAGACCGTGTACGCGATGAGCCCCAAAATGACGTATCCCATAGAGGAGACCGAGGAGTAAGCGACGACCCGTTTGAGATCCTGCTGGGCCAACGCGAGCAACGCGCCGTAGATGATCGAGATCACGGCGAGGAGGGCGATCGGGACCGCGAGCGCTGCGGCCTGTTCGGGGAGCATCGTGAAGTTGAACCGCAGCAGTGCGTAGGTCCCCATCTTCAGGAGCACGCCGGCCAGAAGCACGGAGGCCGGGGTCGGTGCCTCCACGTGGGCGTCCGGCAGCCACGTGTGGAACGGGACGACCGGAACCTTCACTGCGAAGCCGACGAACATCGCGAGGAAGGCGGCCATCGCGAGGGTGTCGGGGGCGATCCCGACCGCCGGCGTGCCGAGATAGCCGAGCTGGCCGGCTCTGAGCGCCTCGGCGACCGCGGGCATCCCCGTCGAATCGACCGCATCACCGAGGCCGAAGACCAGCGCGAAGTAGCCGATGAACATCACGAGCGAGGCGATGTTCGTATAGACGAAGAACTTGATCGCGGCGTACTTTCGGCGTGGGCCGCCCCAGATGCCGATGAGCAGATACATCGGGATCAACACGGCCTCCCAGAAGACGAACCACACGAAGAAGTCCAACGCGGCGAAGACGCCGACGAGACTGCCCTCGAGGAAGAGTACGAGCCCGTAGAACTCGCTTTGCCGTTCGTCGATCGCCGACCACGCGCTCAGGATCGCGAGCGTCGTGAGTATCGTCGAAAGAACGATGAGCGGCAGTGAGATGCCGTCGAGCCCGACGTGGTAGTTGACGGCGTAGGGGCCGAACTGTATCCACTCGGCGAACGTCTCGTAGGCGATATCGCCGCCGAGTAAGGCGTTGCCGCTGCCGTCGAAGGAGAGATACATATACAGCGACACGACAAGCGGCGGCAGCGAGAGGCCGAACGCGAGTTTGTGGGCGTATCGATCGGGACCGACGGAGACGATCGCGGCACCCACCAGACAGAGCAGGATGAGCGATTCGATCAGCATTCAGATCCACCCCCCGAGGATCGCGAAGACGACGAGTAACGCGAGCAGACTCAACACGATGAGCGCCGCGTAGTTCGTCACGACGCCCGATTGGATCCGTCTGATTCGGTCGCCCGAAAAGAGACTCACGCTCGAAACGGCGTTGACGGTGCCGTCGATGACGCCCTGATCGAACGTGTCACTGGCCGCGGACAGCCGGACGGTGAACCGTTCGGCGAGCCACACCTGATACTCGTCTTGGTAGTAGTTGTGCATGAGAATCGTCCGTACACCGCCGAGTTTCTCCGTGTGTCTGGTCGGTTCTGCACCGCGATAGAGCGCGTATCCGGACCCGGCGCCCAAAAGCGCCAGCCCGAGCCCGACGCCGGCTCCGAGGAGGACCGTCGTCACTTCGTTGCCGATGTAACCCGTCTGGTAGCCGGCGTATTCGGCCAAAAGCGCGCCGTAGTGTTCGTTGTGTGTCAACAGCCCGACGTCGGCGCCGAGATATTCCGAGAGGAACGACACCCGCAGACCGGAGAGCTTCTCCACGGGAACGAGATTCAGCGCGCCCGCAAGGACCGCCAACACCCCGAGTACCGCCAGCGGGAGCTTGACGTTCCAGCGAACGCCGTGTGGATCCTCGGCGGTGTCGCTTCGGGGCTCGCCGTGGAAGGTTAACATCACCATCCGGAGCGTATAAAAGCCGGTGAGGAACACCGCACCGAGGGCCATCACGTAGGCGCCCAAAAGCAGCGTGCTCCCGCCCAGCGCGTGGACCAGCGTATCGAACAGCACCTCGTCTTTCGACCAGAACCCGGAGAAGGGAAAGATCCCGGCCAGCGCGAGCGAACCGGCGAGGAAGGTGAGATACGTCACGCGCATCTCGTCTTTCAGCCCGCCCATCTCCCACATGTTCTCGTCGTGGTGCATCGCGATGATGACCGCGCCGGCCCCGAGGAACAAAAGCGCCTTGAAGATCGCGTGGGTCGTCAGATGGAAGAACGCGGCGACGTAGCTGCCGGCGCCCAGCGCGAGCATCATGTAGCCGTACTGGCTGATCGTCGAGTAGGCCAGCACCTGTTTGATCTCGTTTTTCACGAGCGCCATCGTCGCGGCGAAAAGCGCGGTAAAGCCGCCGACGAAGGCGATGATCGCGAGTACCGTCGGCAACGTCGCATAGAATCCGTACATCCGGGCGACGAGATAGACGCCTGCAGCGACCATCGTGGCGGCGTGGATCAAAGCCGAGACGGGCGTCGGACCCTCCATCGCGTCGGGCAGCCACGTGTGGAAGGGAAACTGTGCGGATTTCCCGAGGACGCCGCCCAACACGAGCAACCCGAGCACGGAGAACCACCCTTCAGTCGAGAGGCCGAAGGTCTCGACGCTCGTCTCGCCGGCCAGCGCGCTTTCGGCCAGCGCCGGGAACCCCTCGCTGCCGGCGAATCCGGCGGTGCCGAACGTCACGAGGACGCCGACGACGCCGATCAAAAAGAAGTAATCGCCGAATCGGGTGACTAAAAACGCCTTCTTCGCGGCCGACGGCGGCGCGTCCTCGCTGAACCAGTGGCCGATGAGGAGATACGAACACAGCCCGACGAGTTCGAAGAAGACGAACGCCATAAACAGGTTGTCGGCGATGACGAACGCGAGCATACTCGCGCTGAAAAGCCCCAACCCGGCGTAATACCGCGGCAGCCCGGGTTCGCCCTCGTCGTTCATATACCCGAGCGAGAAGACGTGGACGAGAAACGCGATGAGCGAGACGATGACCAGCATCGCCGCCGAGAGCTGATCGATCAGGATGCCGAACGTGAGATCGAAGGTCGTCTCGGCGTCGACGAGCGTATACCAGGTCTGGTCGTGGGGTTCGCCCGTCAGGAGTAACCACCCGAGCGTGACGACGGAGAGCCCGAGCGCTCCCGCCGTCGCGAAGATGCCCGCGACGGCACCTTGCTTCGGCATCCACTGTCCGAAAAACAGCGCGAGTGCGAACGATGCGAGCGGCAACAGGACGATCGCCGGCGCGAGTTCGTATATCAGAGCCATCTTACCACTTGAGCGTTGTCGCTTTCGTTACGTCGACGTCGTCGAAGTTCCGGTGCAACACGAGGATGATGCCGATCCCGATGGCGACCTCCGCGGCCGCAAGCGCCATCGTGAACAACACGAGCGTCTGGCCGGTGACCTCCCCCCAGTAGAAGGCGAACGCCACCAGGTTGATGTTCGCGGCGTTCAAGAGCAACTCGACGCTCATCAGGAACATCAGCGCGTTCCGCCGCGTCAAAATTCCGAACAGGCCGATACAGAACACGGCGGCCGAAAGCACGAGATAATACTCGACGGGGACGGTCTCTAGAACCATCAGGAATCATCTCCGTCCTTTTTCGCCAGCATGACCGCCCCGTCGAGGGCAGCGTCCAGCACGATGGCGATCACGATAAAGGAGACGAGAAAGCCCTCCCCACCGATGTCGCCGCCGGGGAGATCGAACATCGCGTATCCGATCGAGGCGGTGACCGACCCCTCCGGGAACGGGTCGGCGGTGCCGAACCCCGAGGTCAGAAACACCGCCGCGAGGAACGCGAACAGCACTACGGCGAGCGCACCGGCGGTCTTATCGCCGCCGTACAACCGGGGGCGCGTCGTCATCGTATCCCCCCTGCTCCGAGTTCGATGTCCGGGTCCCGCCGGACGAGCATGACGGCGAACGTGATCAACACCAGGACGCCGCCGACGTAGACGAGGACCTGCATTACCGCGAGGAACTCGGCGCGCAGCATGACGTAGTGGATCGCGACCGAAAAGAGCGCGACCCCCAAAAGCAGCGCCGAGTGCCATACGTCCCGGGCCAGTACGACCCCCAGGCTCGCCCCGACCGTCACCAGGGCGAACAGAAGAAACGCCAGCGTCTCGAACGGTATTGCAGCCATTACATGTCTCTGCATCCGGATACCTTTTGAATATTTCCGTTCGCAACTCACTTTTTGCGCGCGAACGCGGGTCGCAGAGCGCGCTGGCGTCCGGCGCCGGCCGCGTGGTGATACTGTCGGACGTCCCTATTTCAAATTCGGGACCACCTGGCCGACTTATATCGGTGGGACGAATTCTTCTGCACGGGTGAACGCTCACGAAATTACGTCCGACAGTATGATTCGACGCGAACGTCCGATTCCCGGGAGAAAACGGCGATACCGAACCCACAATCGACTCGCCGAAGGCTGGCGTGTCGGACCGGATTCGGGACCGACCGCGCTCGACGGACCACATTTATATCCCCGTACCGCACAACAGAACTCACCGTAGCTGATGGACCCACTGAAACGGATCGGGCGACGAATTGCCTCTTTTCTCTCCCGTGTCGGTGTGATCGAACGGCACCGGATCAAACCGACGGTCGATCTCGCGTGGCCGCGGGTGGTGACCGGGATCGCCCGGCGATCCAAGCAGGTGGCCGACATCGCCATGGTCGGGTGGGTGCTCGGTCCGCCGGGGATTGCCGGCCTAGCGTTCGCATACGCCTACTGGCAGATCGGCAACCAGCTATCGCTCGGGCTGTCCGGGGGAACGATCAGTCTGGTGTCACAGAACTACGGCGGGGGCGAGAAAGCTCGCGCGGAACTGGCGATCAAAATGAGCGTCTGGCTCGCCATCTTGCTGTCGCTGCCTATGATCGCGGTCTTTTATGTGTTCTCGACGGATCTCATCCGGCTTCTCGGGGCGGCGCCGGAGACCGTTACTCACGGCGGAATCTACCTGCAGATCGTCGCGATCGCGCTCACTTTCGAATATCTGAACAAGATCGGGAGCCGGGCTTTCGCGGGGATCGGGGACACGTTCACGCCGATGATGATCCGCGGCGGCGGCGCGATCGTCAATATCCTCCTCAACGCGGTGTTCATCCTGTGGCTCGGCCTGGGTGCCGCCGGAGCCGCGCTCGGGACGGTCATCGCGACGATGCTGATAACCGCGGGTCTCGCCTGGGGATTTCTGGGCCGCCAGTACCCGATCGGGACCGTTCCGCCGGTCCGGTTCGAGTTTCGCGGCCCTCACTGGGAGACGGAACTCGGCCGCCAGTTGCTCGTGATCTCCACGCCGTTGATCCTCCGTCGGCTCGCCACGTCGGTCGTCGTCTTCCCGCTTTTGGCTATCGCGGCCGTCTTCGGAACCGTCGTGGTCGCCGCGCTCGAAGTCAGCCGGCAGGTTCGCGGGCTTATGAACAGCCTGAACTGGGGGTTTTCGCTCGCTTCGAGCACGCTGGTCGGCCAGGAACTCGGCCGGGGGAACGAGGCCGAGGCGGAGGCCTACGGTTGGGGCATCGTTCGGCTGGCGGTACTGTCGTACGTCATCCTCGCGGCAGTGGTCGTCGTCCTCGCAGAACCGATCGCGAGGGTGTTCGTCGCCGAGCCGGAGGCGCTCGACCTCGCGACCGTGTTCGTCGTCGTCGGCGCCGTCAGTGCGGTCGGGCTCGGACTCGACGGTTCGGCCAACGGCGCACTTCGCGGCGGCGGCGACACGCGATGGCCGTTTTACGGTCGGGTGATCGGTCTGTACGTCTTCGCCGTGCCGGTTGCGTATCTGGGAATCGTGACCCCGATCGGAATCGTCGGGCTCTATCTCGCCTTGCTCGTGGAGACGTTCGTTCCCGGCGTCATCAACCTCTATCGATTCCGAATGAATCGATGGAAGGCCATCAGCCGGCAGTTCCGGCCGGGGGCTACGGATTGAGTGGTCGTACAGACGAAGGGGATCGGATACTCCGGGATGTGGGTGCTACTGGTAGTCGACTTCGCCTTCGCCCTCGCCGACCCACGCCTCCCGGTCTGGCTCTCTGGCCGCCAGCGGGTCGATGTCTTTGTACCACGGAACGTTTTTCAGCTGTTCTTTGTTGTAGGCGAGTTCGTCCTTCGTATCGCCGGTGAACTCGAAGTTCTGCGTGAGCAAGATCGCGTCGACCGGACAGACCTCCTCACAGAGCCGACAGTAGATACACTGGCCGATGTGGAGGTTATACTGCTCGCCGTTGCGCTGGTCGTCCATCACGATCTGGATCGTGTCGTTCGGACAGACGTTCTCACACTGGCGACACCAGATACAGCGCTCCTGTGAGAACTTGTGGACGCCCCGGAACCGCGGGGAGACGTCCGGCGTGTCCTCGGGATACTCGACGGTGAACTTCTCGCCGTCCAGTGCGTGTTTCATCGTCGTTGCCATCGATTTGAGCATTCCGATCATCAGGCGATCACTCCAACGATAACGGCGGTCAACACGAGGTTAACGAGCGAGAGGACTAACATCCCCTTCCAGCCGATCTCGATGAGCTGGTCGATCCGGAGTCTCGGCAGCGCCGAGCGGGCCCACTGGGTGAACAGATAGACCGCCCAGATCTTTACGAGGAACCAGACGATTCCGAGGCTTTCCGGACCCGGTCCGGCGGGCCCGCCGAGGAAAAGCGTCGCGATGATCGCGCCGCCGAGGAAGATGTGCAGGAACTCCCCGAGGTAAATGAGCACGAAGTAGACGCTCGAGTACTCCGTCTGGTAGCCGGCGACGATTTCCGTCGGCGCTTCCGGGATGTCGAAGGGGTTGCGCCCGATCTCCATCAGGTTCGCGATGATGAAGAGGACGAACGCGAAGGGGTTCACGAAGGCGTACCACATCGGGATCGTCACCGCGCCCAGACTGACGAGCGGCTCCGCCTGTGCGGCGACGATCTCGCTCATCTGGAGGGTCCCGGCAAAGAGCACGACCGAGGCGGCGATGAGGACGAGCGGGATTTCGTAGGCGAGATTCTGAGCGACCGCTCGCAACCCGCCCAGAAGCGAGTACTTGTTGTTCGACGCGTAGCCGGCCATCACGAGTCCGATCGAGGCGATCGAGGCGACGGCGAAGACGTACACGAGCCCGACCTCCGGATCGGCCAGGTGGATGCCGCTTCCCATCGGGATAACCGCGAACCCGAGAAGCGCCGAGAAGGCCAAAACGACCGGTGCCAGATCCCACGCCGGGCGGTCGACGCCCTCGGGGACGATGAGCTCTTTCGAGATCAGCCGGACCGCGTCGGCGACGATGATGAACAGGCCGAAGGGTCCGAGCCGGTTGACCGCGTATCGGTCGGTGAACGCGGCGGTCACCTTTCGTTTGGCCCACGGCCCGGCGACCGCCGTCATCGTCATCATCAGCGTGCCGACGATCACGGCACCGAGAAGCGCCGCGATCGCCGTCCCGAGCGGTCCCGACCCGAAGGGAAGAATCTCGATGAGTCGTTCGGGAAGCGGTGCGCCCTGCAGCATTAGCGATCGACCTCCCCGAGCACGATATCGAGGCTACCGAGCGAGGCGATCAGATCCGGGATGTACTCGCCTTCGGTCATCTCACGCAGGGTATGGAGGTTACAGAAACACGGACTGCGAATCTTAAATCGGGCCGGCTTGTCCGTGCCGTCGGATCGCATGTAGATCCCGAGTTCGCCTTTCGCGGCCTCGACGCCACGATACACTTCGGTGTCCGCATCGGGTTTCAGCGTCCGGGGGACGTTCGATTGGATCTCCCGCTCGTCTTCGGGCCACTCCTCGAGTAAGTCGACGCACTGTTCGATGATCTTCGCGGACTCTTCGACCTCCTGCATCCGGACCAGAACGCGGCTATAGTTGTCACAGCCGTCCTCGGTGACGACGTCCCAATCGAGCTCCTCGTAGTAACCGTAGGGATCGTCACGCCGGAGGTCGATGTCGATACCGGAGCCACGGGCGACGGGACCGGTCGCGCCGTACTGTCTTGCGACCGCCGGCGGAAGTTCGCCGGTGTTGACACAGCGAATCTGGAAGATCTCGTTCGACGTGATCAGGTTGTGATACTCCGTGGTCTTTTCGGGGAGTTCATCGAGGAAGTCCCGAACGTTCTCGAAGAACTCCTCTCGGGGCTCGGGGATGTCCCACGCGACGCCGCCGAGCCGGAGGTAGTTGAACATGAGCCGTTGGCCCGTCAGGTCCTCGAGGATGTCCTGAACGACCTCCCGATCGCGGAAGGCGTACTGGAAGACGGCGGTGAAATCGCCGAAGACGTCCAGCGCGAAGGTCCCGAGCGCGAGCATGTGGCTCGCGATCCGACACAGCTCCGCGGACATCGTCCGGATGACCTGTGCGTACTCCGGTACCTCGATATCTGCCAGATCTTCCGCGGCGCGCGCGTAGGCCCACTCGTTCAGGATGCCCGCCGAGACGTAGTCCCACCGATCGGGGTAGGGCATGATCTGATGTCGGTAGGTCCCCTGCTGGCACATCTGCTCCTCACAGCGGTGCAGATAGCCGATGTCGGGTTCGACGTCGGCGATCTGTTCGCCGTCGAGGACGGCCTTCACGTGGAGGACGCCGTGGGTCGCCGGGTGGTGCGGACCGACGTTGAGCAACATCGTATCCGATTCGGCCCCCTCGAGGCGGCTGTCGGGTTCGAGCGGGTTTTTGTGTTCACGGAAGGGAACGATCTGAGGCTTTTCGGGGTTGTAATCGCGAGAGAGGGGATGACCCTGCCAGGTTTCCGGGAGCAGTATCCGCCGCATGTCCGGATGCCCCCCGTATTCGATCCCGACCAGATCGTAGGCCTCCCGCTCGTGCCAGTCGGCGGTCCGGTAGACGGGTTCGGCGCTCTGGCTGACCGGCTCGTCGGTCGGCGTCGGGACGACGACACCGACCTCCTGTGTCGGATCGTCGTACTTCTTGAGGTGATAGATCGACTCGTATCTGTCCTCGTACTGCTGGGCGGTGACACACGAGAGGTAATCGAAGCCCGCCTCGTCGCGAAGCGCAAACAGCGCCTCCTGAACCTCGTCGGGGCGAACGACGAAGGCGGGCGCGTTGACGTGCTCTTCGCGGCCGATCGCGGTCTCGCCGAGCAACGCCTCGAGTTCATCGTAATCGACGGTCCCCTCGGGCGTCTCGCCGACGTCGGTCGGTTCCGGTTTCTGAAAACTCATGGCGAATCAGCCCAGTTGTACCGCATGACGAGATCCTCCTCGTCGATCTCATCGGCCAGATGCTGGACGAGTTCGTCCCCCTCGAGATCGCCGAACTTCTCCAGCTCGTAGGGTTTGACCGTCACCGGCGACGTCTCGCCGTTCCGGACGCGCTCTTGCAGCTTGGCGATGCCGTAGATGAGCGCCTCCGGACGGGGCGGACAGCCGGGGACGTGAATGTCGACGGGAATGACTTCTTCGGCGCCTTTGATGACGTTGTAGCCCTCCTGGAAGGGGCCGCCGGAGATGGTACACGAGCCCATCCCGACGACGAACTTCGGTTCGGGCATCTGATCGTAGACGCGTTTCATCCGCGGGGCGAACTTCGAGACGATCGTCCCGGGGACGATGATCACGTCGGCCTGCCGCGGTGACGCCCTCGGAACACCGGCTCCGAAGCGATCGAGATCGTGTTTGATCGCGTAGGTGTGGATCATCTCGATGCTACAGCAGGCGATCCCGAACTGCAGCATGAACATCGAGTTGCCCCGAACCCAGTTCATGAACTTGTCGAACTTCGTGAGGATGAACGGCGTCGAGCCGAACGCCTCACGGAGCTTCGAGTTGAACCGGCTGTCGACGCCGTCACCCATTCGAGCTTCCTGCGTCGAGACTGTATCGTGGAGTTTTTCGCTGCTCATAGTTCAGATTTGATCTCCGCACGCTCGCTTTTGACCCAGCGAACGGCACCCTTCCGCCACGCCCATCCGAGTCCGATGGCGAGGATCACGAGGAACACGATCATTGGTCCCAGTACCGGCGTGAGACCGAACTCCGCGACCGCGTCGCTGTATATCAGCGCCCACGGGAAGATGAGCACCGTTTCGATGTCGAAGACGACGAAAAGCAACGCGACCATGTAGTACTGGATGTTGAATCGGATACGCGTGCTCCCGGTCGGAATCTCTCCGGACTCGTAGATGGCGCGTTTTCCCTGTTCGGGCACGCTTGGGCGAAGGAGGCTCGAAACGACGATCATCGAGAGGGGGATCAAAAGCCCCACCAACGCCAGCGCGCCGACAGCGATCCATGGATCACTCATGCGGTCTGTATCGTACACAGATTCGGAAGTCATCCTAATAAGGGTTGTTGAGTTCCGCGACGTCGATGTAGTACACCCTGCCGGTAGGATGTACTTACGGCGGGTAAACGCGGAGTCGAACGGTCGGCTCTTCGCGCGCGATCGGCCTTCGGCCCGGGATCTCTCTTCGAACTGGATGAGAGACGCTGATTCGGAAGCGAGACGCCGTCCGGCCGATGGATCCGCACTCACCTGCATCAAGCGGACGGTATTTGATCCCCGACGACGCACGAGCCGACCCGATCCCGATCGAACACGGGGGGAGCCATACCTCTACGTCGAATCCACGTCGGTGGACCCGCCGGGTGCCGTTCCGGACGCACACCGCGATAAACCGGGGTTCATCTATTGATCGCGGGGTGTTCCGTCGCTGCTCTCCGGACGGTTCGGCGCCGTAATCGAGTTCCCCGGTTCGGACTGGTTATCGGTCGGTTCTTTATATACGGGGGCTGAACGACACCTCATGGGTGAGGAGTCGCTCACGGTCCGGTACGCCGATCACGAACCAGTCCGGCGGTTGATCGATCTCATCGTTTACACGGTCGAGGGTATAAGCCTCGAGTTCGACCGCTGGGACGACCCATATATAAGAGGCCCGGGACTGTACGTCGTCGTGATCGCCGGCACGTCGATCGCCGAGTTCGCTGACCCGATGGGGAAAAACAGGTGGCCGACCGAGGAGTGTGCCGTCCTGCGCGAGGACTTCGACGCGTTTTTCCGGACGGCGCGAACGGTCGCGATGGAAAACGACGGAGCCGTCGTCGTCACCGTCGACGGGACGATCTGCGAACAGATGATTCGGATCAAAGACCTCTCCGCATCGGAACCGACGACCAGCGACGCACCGGATACGATCGAGTATGCCGACTGGATGGGCGCTCGTCACATGAGCGCGATCGACGCGTCCGCACGAGAGACCGTCGTCGCCGCGATCACGCTCAGCGAGGAGGACGGTCGAGTCACCCGGTTTCAGGACGGACGCTATACGAGCGACCGCCGCGAGGAACTCGGCGGCGAGTGGCGTGTCGACGATACTGGCGCCGATCGGTGAACGCCGACGCCACCGGAGCGGATCGACCTATCGCTCCTTGCGGAACCGCTCGGTCCCCAATTCGTGGAGTCGCTTCGAGACGGCCCCGACGCCGTCTTGAAGCTCGTCGTGGTACTCATCGAGTCGGTCCGTCAGCTCCGGATACGCCCGCGAGAGGATCTGAACCGCCGACAGCGCCGCGTTGTGTGATTTCCCGGCATCGACGGCGACGATCGGCGCGCCGGTCGGCATCCCCAGCACCGAGTTGACGGACTTCTCTTGGACCGGCACTCCGATGACGGGTACCGGATAGGCGATCGACGCCGTCATGTTCGGCAGGTCGGCCGATTTCCCGCCCGCGCCCGCGATGATGACGTCGAGACCCCGATCGCGGGCCGTCTCGCCGTAGGCGTACATCAACTCGGGCGTCCGGTGAGCCGAGACGACGAACGTCTCGAAGGTAAACCGGCTCTCGGGCGGATCGTCGTAATCGATACACTCTTCGAAGCCTAACTCGGTCAGCGCCTCGTAGGCCCCGTACATCGTCTCGAGATCCGAATCCGAGCCCATGACGATTCCCACGTCGGGCGTCTCCCCGTCGGGACGGTCGCGGTCGGCCTCGGCCTCGAAGAGGTCGATGAGCTCCTGTACCTCGACAGAGCGGGTCATACTGAGATCCCGGTCCGGCGAGCGCTTGGGCGTTGTGGTTTCTCCGGTCCGTTCCGTTCTCGCTGATCGGATCTCGGCCGCGGCCGCTACGTTTCGTCTTCGGAAAGCGGATAATCGCGGTATCTGTGGGCCTCTTCGGCCCCGAACGCCTCGAGATCGACGATATCCTCCGTCCCGAGGTCGTCGTAGGAATCGACGTAATCGACGGCGTCGTCCCAGTTCGCGAACGGTTTCGGGTTGTGGGCCATCGTCTCCTCGTGGCGATCTTTGCTGAAATCGAGCACGAAGTGCGCCTCCGTCCCGTCGAGCAGTTCTTCGGTCTCGAAGTCTCTGACCCAGACGTTTTCGATCGCTGCGTCGGGCCCGTCGTAAAACGCCGGATCGTGGTGGTAGGCGACGAGACAGCCGGGCGTATCGAAGAAGACGCCCTGTCCGTCCTCGTGGGCGATCTGGGCGTTCGTATCCGGGTACTTCGCGGGCTCCATCCCGCAGGGGCCGTCACAGCGTCGTCCCTCCGGGGGCTCCCGCGGCTCCTCCCCCGGATGCTCGGGGAACTCCCGCTCTTCGGTCCCGTCGCCGCCTTCCTGATTCCCGTCACCGGTTGATACGGGAATACCCCCGAGACAGCCAGCCAGCACGGCCGCCCCCGAGGCGGCAGAGGCGAGTAGTGACCGCCGGCTTCCGGGGCTCGTCTTGGGATCTCCCATCGCCCCCCGTTTCGGGTCGAACGAGTAAAACGCATCGGGATATGCCCCGTCGGCGCGCACGACCGCGTCCATTCGAAAGAAACGTACCGGGTCCTACTCGAAGGAAACGTCGTCGACGAGCGCACGCGCCTGCGAGAGCAACGCCTCGCGATCGGATTCGGCGTCAGCGAGCGTCACGTGGCCCATCTTCCGCAGCGGTCGAACGTCTCGCTTGCCGTACCAGTGCAACGACGCCTCCGACGTCTCGAGGATCGCCTCCGTGCCCGCGAGTTCGGCCGGCCGGGTCGAATCGACGTCGCCCAGCAGATTCGCCGTTACCGCCGGCGAGCGGGCCGTCGCGTCCCCGAGCGGCCACCCCAGAACGGCCCGGAGATGCTGTTCGAACTGCGAGCAGACCGCCCCCTCGATCGTCCAGTGACCGGAGTTATGCGGCCGGGGAGCGATCTCGTTGACCAGAATCTCGCCCTCGCGGGTCTCGAACAGTTCGATCCCGTAGACGCCGCGCCCCTCGAAGAGATCCAGCACGTCGAATGCGACCCCCCGCGCCCGCGAGCGGACTGCGTCGTCGGTCCGGGCCGGCGTGACCGACTCCCGGAGAATCTCCGCTTCGTGAACCGTCTCGGTGACCGGGTAGACGCGCATCTCGCGGTCGCCGATCGCCCCCATGACGGCGAGTTCGCGCTCGAAGTCGACGAACTCTTCGACCAGCGCCGCGCCGCCGATCTCTTCGAGCGCTTCGGTCGCCTCTTCGGGTCCTTCGACCGGGCGGTTGCCGCGGCCGTCGTAACCGCCCTCTCGTGCTTTGAGCATCACCGGCCAGCCGAGATCCTCGCCCGCTTCGATGAGATCCGACTCGGTGTCGACCTTCCGGAACATGGGCGTGGGAATCTTCGCCTGTTTGAGCGCGCGGTTCTGGACGAGTTTGTCCTGGATCGTCCGCAGGGTGTCCGGATCGGGGTGAACCGGCGTGTCGGTTTCGGCTGCGACCTGCTCCATCTCGTCGGGATCGGCGAGTTCGATCTCGAAGGTGAGCACGTCCGCCCGCTCGGCGAGCGTCCGGATCGCGTCGTAGTCG
>LKMJ01000047.1_pt1 | contig 65038 bp, 86 predicted proteins | sample 643391 | NCBI WGS metagenome assembly LKMJ01 (sample SAMN04112250, study PRJNA286221) | soda lake metagenome | biome: soda lake; feature: Kulunda Steppe; material: water; isolation source: sample PL-Br10 brine of Picturesque Lake | place: Russia: Kulunda steppe | collected 2010-07 | reverse complement strand
GGAATCTCCACACTTGTCGTTGGCATACTAATAGCATAGAGTTGAAAAGTTAAGAATCTTATGGTTGAATAATCATCCTTGGCAGGACCCGGATTTGAACCGAAATCACTTGAAAAGCAATTGGAAGTCTCCAAATTTGAGAAACGACATTCTGGAAACTTTTCAACTGTTTGAAAAATAACGGTTCACCGGCGCATACCACAGTATGGAAACTGTAACTTGGACAAGTCCTAGGAGTAGTTGAGACTCACTAGCTCTGATAGTAGATTCTATCTTTCTTACCAACAATCCCGGATATCCCAGATGAACTTGGTCTCAAAGTTGTATTCTTCTCTGAAGTACCTTTTAGTTGGTTTTCCACGGGTCCCGTCCTTAGGGTTATTGTTAGTAAACTTTGGCCAAGAGGAAAATACCTTCTGTTCAACTGCATACTTGTCCACCTTGCTAGCCTCAGTATCTCCGATATTACTTATTTCTCGTACCTTTTCTTTCTCAACCTTGTAGAGGGTTGCAGAACCCATATCCGAGGTGTCGTTGCAATGAGAAATCGAAAATCTTTTTCCTTCGAAAAAATCTATGCTTGAGATTTTCTCCAAAATTTCTTCCTCTAAACCTGAAAATGCAAAGAATACATATTTCTCTGATTCGTAAATGTCTTCTCTTCCGCCAGATATGTCTTCTACTGATTGAGGTAGCTCGTCCCTAACTGCATCTTCTACAGTAATTATGCTATAGCTGCCCATACCACTTTTTGGAGTACGAAGTGATTTAAGAATTAAGTGTCTCTGAGCTGGAAAAGTCGATTTTAATTCAAATAATATGAATTAACCGGAAGCTCCACATCCCTATAAAATCTAGGTAAAAACAATTGGCAGGACCCGGATTTGAACCGGGGTCTAGGCGTCCCAAACGCCCAATGATAGTCCACTACACCATCCCGCCGTTGAGAACTGCTTGTATTATTCTAATCCGTACTAACGCTTTTAAAGTAATTTCTTGGTCTTAACTGCTTCTCCAGCAGTCTTTTTAATTAACGGTTCCCGAGGTTTAAACATGGATAAGGAGGTAGTTGTTGCTGGTGCAGGGTTTGCAGGTTTAAGCACTGCTTTGAAGCTGTCAAGTAAAGGTTTTAATGTTAAAATGATCGATCAGAAAGGTTTCCATCTATTTAGACCAGGTTTAATACCTTTTATTGGGGAGCGTTTATCTGAAGAAAAGTTGAAGATTGATCTGGCGTCTTTCTTGGAGGGTACAGGTGTAGAGTTCTCAAGAGAGAAGATAATTCATATAGATCCTGAGAAAGATGTTGTGGAGACCAATAGCGGAGCGCATCAGTATGATTATCTTGTTCTGGCTCTGGGTTCTGATGTCTATACTGTGGGATTTGATGAAGATTATTTGGAGTCAGTATACAGTTTTTCGCAGGCAAAAAAAGTTAAAGAACAGCTGCCAGATGTTGAGAAGGTAGCGGTTGTAGGTGCAGGTCATACAGGTATAGAAACGGCTGCAGAGCTTGATAGAAAAGGTAAAAATGTTACTTTGATCGGAGGTGAGACACGTCCGGCATCCAGGTCTCCGATAAAGCTATCAGAGGCTGTTCTAGACTACTTCAACCAAGAAGATATAGGTTTCCGTGGAGGATCACAAGTCGTTGATATAGATGAAGGGTTTTTAGAGATGGATGACGGCCAGAAGATCGATACCGAGATGGTTATCTGGACGGGAGGTATACAGGCCTCAGAGGTTGTAAGAAACTCCTTCGGTACAGGCAGGCAGGGCATAAAAGTTAATCCTGGCCTTTGTTCTCCGGAGTTTGGAAATATTTTTGCAGCAGGAGACTGTGCCGACCATAACTACACGAAGACTGCGAGAAATGCGTGGCACCAGTCTGATGTAATCGCAGAAAATATTTCAAAAAGCGAGACTGAGACGTTAGAACATTTCGAGCCGGATGAGACACTTCTACATATATCTCTGGGAAAGGAGGGTTTGATTCAGAGAGGGAAGAAAGTATACAGATTATCTGTGTTGAGATACTTGGAGAGCTTGATACGTATCCGTTACTTCTACAGTCTGAAGATGCAGAGACTGAAGCTGAAGCTAATGTAAAGTTCCCTCTCTCTTGTCAACGTCGTAAGCGAAAAGAGCGTATCCGACCTCTACAGGAGAGAAACCTGTATCCTCAGATATGCTTCTAATATGTTTCATCATCTCTACATAGTCTACCGCATCAAAGCTTTCTTTACGTCCCTCTAAAAGGTCCAGACGTTCAAGCGAGGCCCACACTCGTGTATCAACAACAGCATGTTTACTAGGGTTCAGAGCCGCTAAAACACATGAGGCTGTGGGAGCCTTGAAACCTTTCAGACAGGTTAGAAGACCGATCTGTGAGAAGTCGTCATCCAGTCTGTAGACGTTACGGGTTACATCCTTACATACCTTAGAAGGATTCCTCTTTACGTGGTGTGCAGAACGGGTTGAGGACTCGTAAGCTATCTGATAGAGCTCTTCTTGGGTTAGGTGCTGTTTTTCTTGGTACTTCTGGCCGAACTCTTCCAGTTTCTCAGGTAGTACTCCTTGAGTCTTGGAGTAGTAGTCGAGATACTGTTCTATCAACTCTTTCACAGCTAAAACCCTGATACTTGAGTATAATCTTTCAGGATTTTCTCTGCGGCGTCGCTAACTACTTTCCGGTGGTTTTCAGGCGTATAGACTTTCAAAGATACTGTACGCCACTCCGCTTCCCTCAGTGTTTCAGGTATCGGTGAGAACTCGGAGAAAGGTTTTACCTCTCCGTCTTTCTTTATCTTAACGTCTATATCATTTATTCCTGGTGTCTCAGGTTTGTCCACGATAACTTTCTCTGTCTTTATACCTGCTTCTTCTGCAATCTTTTGTTCTACTTTTCCGGGTTCATCAATCCTGTCTTCAATATTTCTTAACGTTTCCCTGGATATCTTATCTTCGTCCCATACCAAAGATCTTTTGTAGAGTTTTCTGTTCGTTATTCTTTCGTATATTCTCTTTGAGCTGCCTTCGGACTTTAGGAGCTGGCAGTGTGCTTCATAGTCGTCCATCCTCATCAGGCGGTCAATAGAGTTGTCGTTAAGGAAGTCTTTCAGGCTTCTCTGAAGCATTTTTTCGGCTATTGCGGAAGCGTGGTGTTTGTAAAGCGATTTAATCATATGGAAACGTGCGGTAAACAGTGACTCTAAAGCCTGTACAGCCTTATGGTTGAACACTAGTCTACGAGAGTCGATCTGTGCAAGCCTTATGATGGTCTCGGTATCGATGTTTCCGTGTTCAAGGCCGGAGCTGTGTGCGTCTCTTAGCAGATAGTCCATGCGGTCCGAGTCGATATCTCCTGCAACCACCTGACCGATCTCAAGTTCTCCTTTTATTATCTTCTTGATTCTGTCGGTGTCTGCTGAGTAATAGTCTTCAAGCCTCTCTGCTACTTCACAGGAAAGCTCTTCATGGGAGAAGCCTTCTCTCTCAGCCAGCATCTCGCTCGCATGTGAGAAAGGTCCGTGCCCTGAGTCGTGTAAGAGTCCTGCAAGCCTTAGCTCCCGTCTTCTTTCATCATTTACTTCGAGGCTTTCCGCAAACTCTCCGGCAAGATACATAACACCTAGTGAGTGCTGGAAACGTGTATGTGTCGCACTCGGATAGACAAGTGAGGAAAGTCCAAGCTGCCTTATCCTTCTTAGCCTCTGCATCTCAGCTGTGTCTAAAATTCTTTTTTCCTCTTTATTCAGTTCTATGTAGCCGTGTAGAGAGTCTCTTATAGGTGTCACAGTTGTCTTTTGACCAGCAAACTTCTTGATATTTTCCTTCTTCAGAACACTTCAACTTTATAATTTGCTAGAGCCAGCTTTCAACCCTTAAGAGGACTTGTTTTACCAAACCGCTAAACCTACGCCCATAACTATTAGACCTACAAGAAGCACCAAGACCCCTATAATAAGACCGTGGATATGCACCCAGCTGTTGATATCTTCAGTATGAGTTTCTAAACGTCTTAGACCTATCCAAGGCATCGTACCTCTAAGGAACCATCCCTCAGCCTCTACCTTCTGATCTACCAGTTTTCCGGCCTTTCTCCAGCCGAACCAGAAGTTGCCTAGTACAGGCACTATAGACTGGTACCGGAGATGCATTATACCGGTTTCGTCTTTCATCATTAGATCCTCCCCGAATCTGTAGCCGGCCTGTCCTCGTCCAATAATCTCGCCTTTTAGCCGGGCCTTAGAAGCTCTTACAGGGGAAGCGTAGATATCTGAAAGTAGTTCAATAACTGTGGTTTCCTCTGGCTCGCCTCTTATCGGATACTTGTAAGCTGTTTTAACGAGTTTTCCTGACCCCAGAACTGTTATCCAGAGCCCAAGTGCCGCTCCATGCATTTCAGGAACTGCTCCTGTAAATATACCGGCTAGGTAGATAACTGGCAGTGTCAGAAGCAGAATATTAGGTACTGAGACCACTGCAAGGTCTTGGAAAAACTGTCTGTAAAGTTTTCTGGTATCTATCTCAAACTTGTTCTTCAGTGATTCAAAATCAAAGATTGGATCTTCGGTCTGTCCACAAAGCGCTCTAACCCTTTTACCAGTCAGAGGATGTGTAGACTTAATTTCAAGTAACGAGGCCCAAGGATTCTTTATATCAAACAGGAAAGCTTTTGCTAGAGGATCCCAGTTCTCTAGATTGCTGGAGTTGTAGTATACCGCACCTTTCTCCTCTCCCTGTTCCAAGTTCATTATGCCCATGCTCTCGGTAGCTTTCATCAGATCTTTGTTCTCAGGGCTGTCCATAATCCCGTAAGATATCTTAATCAAGGCTGAAGATAGATAGTTCGGATCTGTATGTTCTCCTGCAAATCTGTCTGCATAGTACTCTCTGACACGGGAAAGGTAGTATACCAGGTATTTCCCAATAATATAGAAGATGTATGACAGAGCTGCAAAACCTACCAGTAAAGCACCGCCTTTGTCTTTGTTATCACCTCTCAAAGCCTGTCTGTAAAGCCTTACCGCCACCAGATAAAGCAGCTGTACTATAGTGTTGGCTATAGTCATTATGATGAAGTCGCGGTTCGTGATATGACCGAGCTCGTGCGCGTAGACTGAAGCAGCTTCATTATCATCCAAGTACTCGAAAAGTCCTTCGGTAACAAGTATACGGGCGTTCCAACGGTCGGAACCATAAGTGAATGCCTGAGGGTTGGAGTCCTTGATAACTCCAAGCTTAGGGGTTTTATAGTCGTACTCCTCTGTCACTTCTCTAATTACTTCTGCAGATGCAGGACTCATCTCCTCAAGATCCTCCAGCTCTACCCACTCAGTATCATAAAACCATGAGTAAGTGATATCGCTTATACGCGGACTAACTAACCACATCAAAATATTTACCAGTACAACTGCACCAACAATAATGTAGAAGTCGAAAGCCTGGAAAAGAACAGCTAAACCACCTAAGATAGCGAAAAGAAACGATGCTAAAAGTCCTAAAGTAAGTACAGAGGCTAAAGCTATCCGCATAGAAACCAGATTTCTAACTAAAATGTTAAAACATTATCGTCCGATCAACGCTTCCGAACTAAAGCACTTCGCTCTTGATTTGAATCCCAGTTAACCGCTAAAAATAATCTGTTTAAGCCCCCGGAGGGATTTGAACCCTCGATCTGCCCCTGTCTTGGTTCAGTTTAGACTGTACTCTTTAGCCCAATTTATCCCTTTCTTTTGGTTGTTCTTTGGTTTCTTTAACCTAAGCTTCATTTCTGAATTAGGTGCTTCTTCTATTGGGATTTGGTAGAGTCCATCGTTCTCGTAACAGTAGACTATGAACGAATCTACTTGTTCGCTATAGTCTTTTTCCACAGTCTCTGTGTAGTTTGATGTGGTGCTTGCTGTATTGAACTTTACCACGTTGTCTTTGAGTCTACCAGTTTTGCACTGGACGGTTTTCAGTTCTTTTCCGTTGTCCAACACTAAATCATATCTAGTGTTTTCTCCGAAAGGAACTGAAACGTCAAAACCCCTTTTCATCATCTCTGATATTACCACTGCTTCGGTGGTTTCTCCTTTTCTTTTGGGGTTCATGTAGTCTCACTGAACGTACAAGGGGGCCGCTTTAGCCAGACTAAGCCACGGAGGCGTTCCCTTGTGTAAAGCTTAAAGGAGGCGAATAGTTAAATAAGGGTTGGCTCCTTGAACTAAGATAAGATTTTTACAGGTCGTCCGGTTCCGGAGCCCTGTTTTTGATATCTTTTTTCGCGGCGTCTTTAATTCTTTTGACGTTGCTGCTTCTTCCGCATTCAGGACATTCAATCCACCAAGGTCTTGAACCTAGTTTTTCACTGTTTTCGAACTGGTGACCGCAGTACGGACATTTTATCTGGTAATGATAAGTTTCGTTGTCGTATGAGAACATCTTGACTCTTCCGGTTTTCTCTCCGTCGTCATTTGGTAGTTCTCGGTTTGTCACGTACTCGGCTTTATCGTAGTCTATATCCTGCATAACTAATTACCTATTGAGTGTTATCAAACTTTAAACCTTATGTAAGCATCTCTCGGTATATAAGTTCCGAGTCTTCAGGTAACTCTATACTGATTTTTTCCATTCCGGGAACGTTAACACTTTTCTCTATCCCTAGAACTTCCTTGGGTTCATCGAACTTCAGATGTTTGATATCTGGGTTGTATCTTCTCAGCTGTCTTAGATCCCAGTCTCTTCCGGAGTTCAGTACTCTTAGATCATAGCCTTTTACGGTCGCTAGAAACGCTTTTACTGCGTCTTCTCTAGAATCTATCCTGATATATGCTTCTTCATCTACAGGTTTTCCGCCTAGGCCTTCTCTTGTTTCGCCGTTGACAGTAAAGCTTTCGACTCCAGGGGTTCTCTCCAAAAGCTCTGGTTTTTCAAGTTCTACAACTAGGCTGCTGTTATCTGTTTCTACAGTTTCAACCCGTTTCTCTAGGTTTTCCTTCAATGTTTCGGGCTTTGATACAGGTTTTACCTCTGCTTTCATACAGATTGTATCAGATTTCCAAACCTTTTATTTGGAAGCATACAAGTTTAGGTATGGGACTGTTCGATAACAACGAGAGTACTAGAGAAGAAGTGGTTATAAACGCCCCAACGGAAAGTAGTGAGACACGTCTGAAGAAAGAGGTTAACTCCAAGCTAATGGATAAGGAGGAGTCCTCTGAGGATATAACCTTAAAGGATGTGCACGAACAGAACAAACGTATTATAGGACTACTGGAACAGTTAAACGAAGGAGACGAAACAGAGGAAGAAGAAGGAATGAAAGGTGGTATGGATGAACTATTATGATAACGTTAAAGACACTGTAAGAAACAGTAGCTCTGGTTCAGGAGGAGGATTCGACACTTTGAAAGAGGCTGCTGAAGAGTCAATCGAAGATGAAGGCGACGATACTCCTATAGAGGTTCTTGAAGAAGGAGGTCTACGGGAAGAGTCTTCTCATAGCAGTGAAGAAGGAAATCAGAACATCAACACTGAAACGGCTAGTTCAAGCAACTTAGAGGATAAACTGGATAGGATTATAGAGCAGAATGATAAAATGATAGAAATACTTGAAAGCTTCAAAGGTTAGACTACTTTCACATTTATCTTTCTTCTACCTTCTTCTGTGCTTTCAAGCTCCTGACGTAGTTTGATCTCAAGCTCAAGACTCTTGTAAGTATTACCTTCATAAAACTCCATTTCAAGTTGGTTCTGTTTGTTAGGAGCTATATCTACTTCTTCTCGTCCTTTAAAGCTAAGTCCTACTTCCCCGTCCCTAATCTTTTCTGAAAAGCTTTCTAGAAAGTTGGCTAGTTCCTCGTTTGAGAATTCAAACTCGAGTTCTACTTCTTCGCTTGCCATATAGTAACGGTTTACCCTTAACAGTTTTATTTTTTAGTGGTGGTTACGGTTTTTAGCTTACTCATCTTCCTTTTTTCTCTGCATAAGTTTACTTGATAGGAAGTGATCTTTCTCTTCAAGCTCTCTTACTGCCTCAATGCTGAAGAAGTATCCTGTAACTATCATTACAAGTCCAAGGAATGCAGGCGCAACATTGAAATACTGCGATAAAGGATACAGAGCGGATAGTACTAATATAACTCCTAGTATAACCAGTGCAAATGAAGCTGCTATTTCTTGGTTTGTAGTCATTTTCTTCAAGCCGAAGCGGTCTTTTTGCTCTGTCATCTTGTATCAAGCTGTTGAAGGTCTAAATCTGCGTTTTCAGGTTTGAATGCTGATGGAAGATTAACGTGGTAACGTCCCTCGGTCTTACGTATAACTAGAGGTATCTCCTGTAATAGTCTAGAGACATTTATGCTGTATACGCCTTCTTCCTCTACTATTATTGAGTCTAGGTCGAACTCTAATTTAATATTTTCCCTTTCGGATACGCCGTCAGCCATCATCTCTTGGACATCAGAGCGTAGTTCTTCTCGTTCTTCTTCAGAGACTTCCTCTATCTCTTTTTCGTACATGAAAAGCGATGAACCGCAGTCACATCCGTTGATGAGCTCTTCCGAGTTGTCCTCGTATGTTTCGCCGCAGTTCATACAACGGTGTGGCATATTATTTTTCCTCCATCTTTGCAAGGAACGATACGGAGTCACGTTCCTCCTTTATCTTATCCATTACACGGGAGTTTCCTACTATAGTTATACCTCTGCGGTACTCTTCTTTCAGTACCTTGCTGTATATGATGTTCTTTGCTTTCTGTAGTTTGGAGTTTCCTGAGTCGAGCCCCATGAATTCTACTCCTGGAAAGTCTTCGTCGATCTCTTCCATTGAGCTCTGTATTAGTTTTCTTTTCTCCTCTGGCATCCAAGCTTCTTCTAGTACAAGCACTGCGTCATCTTTTACCTTTTCTAGAACTAGTTCAAGCTTCTTATCGAACTCTTCTGTATTCAGTTTCTCCTTTGAAAGGAACTCTATGGTTACTCCGTCCTCGCCCATTAACTTAACCTTTCGACTATTTCCTCATAAAGTTTGTCAATATTTTTGCCTTCTTTGGCGGAGATTTCAACGACCGGATGCTGTGGGAATGCGTCTCTAACTCTGTCAGGTTCTGCTTCTTCTTTATCTATCTTATTTGCGAGTACGAGAATTGGAATGTCTTTTGCCTCTAGATTCCCAATTATAGTAACGTTTACTTGTGTGTAAGGATCTTCTGTAGAGTCAAATATTACTAGGCAGGCGTCTACATCATCCAAATATTTTATGGCTTCCACAATACCTTTTGTAGCTTCTTTAGCTCTTCCTTTGGCATCATCCTCTTCTAAACCGTGTTCTGTGAAGTCTTTGAAATCTACATTGGTGGAGATTCCAGGCATATCCAGAAGGTTGATGTCAAGTGTCTGGCCGTCAGACTCTATAGTAACCTTCTCCTTCTTCTCTACTACCCGTGTTTCGTGAGGTACCTCGGAGATATCAGCCATCTCCTCTCCTGTAAGATCTAGAGAGATTTGGTTGGCTAAAGTTGATTTACCTGCGTTAGGCGGTCCGTATATCCCTATACTGACATCGTCTTTTTCCGAGTCACTGAAGAGGCTGTTGAAAAACTCCTTCAAACGTTTTATCATGTTGACACCAGATAATACTAAAAACGAGGCTTAGGTATAAAAACTATTTGCATAACTACAATGTTTGCCGGTCTCCATCGGTTAAAATAAAACGGTTTGGAGAAAAACATCGAGTTATGAAGACTGAAAAAGGCGTTATAGTAGCAGCATACAAACACAACTCCGATACGCCACGATACGTAGTATTGAAAAGAACAAAGAACTGGGAAGGATGGGAACTACCCAAAGGACATCTAGAAGAAAGCTACGAAGACACCGTTCTACAGGAGCTTCAAGAGGAGGCAGGAGTAAGTAAAAAAGGAGTTAAAGCCGTAGAGGATCTTGAACATACGGTAGAATGGAGCTTTGAAAAAGACGGAGAGAAGATTAAAAGAGAGTACAGAGCTTTCTTAGTTGAACTCGGTGAGGACGTATTTGTTGATGTCTCTGAAAACCCTCATGACGAACATGATACAGGTCTGTTGTTGCGTTATAGAGATGTAAAAGATATGCTTTCTTTCGAGGAACATGTAAAGGTATTAGAGAAGGCTCGCCAGAGGATTAGGGATTAGGTTTTAACAGTTCAAAGCCTATTACATCTATAGGTGAAAAACTGAATGACAGAAGAAATTTTGGAACTTTACCAGTTTGAGGCATGTCCTTTCTGCTCCAAGGTAAGACAAAAATTTACCAAGCTAGGTGTTGATTTTATAGCAAGATCTGTTGATCCAAACGATAGGACGCGTGTAGAAAATGTTTCTGGGCAGACAGGTGTTCCTGTGCTTGTGGATCCGAACACAGATACGGTGATGCCTGAGAGCGATGATATCGTAGAATACTTGGAGGAAAACTACGGCTAAACCGATCTTTCTGCGTAATATTCCCAGCGTTTCTCTTCTTCTAATACTTTGGATGCTGCATTTCTAAAATTGTCGAAATCCGGATCTTCGTTTGCAGAGTATATGAACGCGTTTGTGGTTTCTTCTATATCTGTTTCAGGTCTTTCGTTTGCAGCTAATGCTTCTTGAACTGTATCCATCATCTCGTCGTACACTGAGGCTGAGCTCTCCGTTTCTTGGGTATAAAACTCTCTCTTACCTGCATACTTCAGTTCATTAAACAGGTTGTAGGCTTCTCTCCAGTACTGTATCTTGGAAGCCATGTAAAGCTGGCCTAGACCCTTGAGTCTGTCTTCCTCCAACATACAAAACACATACGGCATGCTACATGTTTAATAACTTTTGAGTGAGGATCTCGAAAGATCATTTGTTGTAAAAGGTTATAAACCAGTCTAAAAAAGCCAGATACCGAATAATCTCTGAATCTCTTAAATATACTTTTAGACTTTTTGTTGTCCTTTAAAATTCCATAAAGTCAAAAAATCTGGTCTCAAAGCTTTAAGATAACTCTGATCCATAAAAAGATTTTAAATAAAGATAGGAGCCTGACTCCGGCCCCTTAGGAGTTGAAGTTATAAGCTGACAGGTAGAATTAATATCACATGTCGCAGAGGTTCGGTATCTTACCTTGACAGTAGGTCTAACATACTTGGAATTCTTAGCAATCTTCCTTCTAACCCCTGTAACTGTTCTGGCGTTTTCCCTTTGGTACAGGAAAGATGTCTGGAAAAGTAAAGAAGCATTTGGAGGCCTAGCCTTCATAATCCTATTAGCAGTAACGTATACGACGCCTTGGGACAACTATCTTATAGAGATCGGTGTCTGGTGGTACGGAGAGGGCGCAACACTTGCCCATTTCTGGAAAGCTCCTCTCGGCGAATATCTGTTCTTCATACTACAGCCTATCCTGACAGGCCTACTACTTTTCAACTTTCCTAATATCTACGACATGAATCTAGATATACCGTACAGAGATAGGGTCCTAGGCGTTCTAGGAGGACTTACAGTAACACTGGTTGGTACAGCACTACTTTTCAACCAGTCGACACTGTACTTAGGTGCAATACTGGCTTGGGCAGGACCGATCCTAGCTATACAGTGGGGGTTCGGAAGCTCATATCTTTGGAAGATCAAAGAGTATCTGGCTCTAATGATAGCTGTCCCTACGCTTTATCTCTGGGTCGCAGACCGTATCGCTATCGGCATAGGAACATGGGTGATATCTGAAACCTACACTACAGGACTCAAAATCATAGGTCTGCCTGTTGAGGAGGCACTGTTCTTCTTGGTGACTAATATCTTTATAGTTCAAGGCTTAGTGCTCTATATGTGGGTCTTAGATAGAATAACGTTGAAAGAGTTCGTCTCTAAAGCCAAAGAAATTATCTTAGAAGATCATCTATGGAAATAGATTTTAAAGATAAGAGCATAGAATATTTTCTTCTTCCTGGCTGGACAGCCCTGGTTCTAGCATTTCTATCATCTATACTGTTTAGTATTCCTTTAGAAGTTCAGCTTGTACCTCTAACTTTGAGTGTAATACTTCTAGGGCTGCCTCACGGCGCTGTTGATCACTTGATTCTTCCAAAGGCCTTAAGAGAAAGTTTCAGTTCTAGATGGGCTGCTTATATAGCGCTTCTATACTTCCTGTTAGGGTTTCTGTACCTCTCGGCCTGGTTTTTAACTCCTTTGCTATCTTTCGTGTTCTTTATCCTTATCACGATGTATCACTGGGGTAGAGGAGAGTTATACCATTTAGAAGAAGTCTTCAATGTTGAGCTATCTAAAGGCTCAAAGTGGTTAGCAGTTCTTCTTAGAGGTAGTGCTCCTATGTTGCTGCCGCTAGTAGCTTTCCCTGATTACTATGAGCTTTTTACCGAAGCGGTTACATCGCTCTTTGGGGTCGAAGGACTATCTTACCTAGGTATTTTCTTCAGTCAAGAAATCAGGCTGGCCATACTAGCGGCTTATATCGTAGGAATGGCCGTCTACTTCGCGGATATACTTAGAGCGAACGCTGCCGGAAGACTCTGGGATGGAGCAGAACTAGTTCTACTAACCGTTTTCTTTCTTTTCACACCTCCTATATTTGCAGTTGGCATATACTTCTGTTTCTGGCATTCTCTAAGACACATCATGAGGTATATCCATCTGGATAACTCTGTAGACTGCTGCACCGATATCTATGGATTACTGAGCTCTTTCAGATCATTTACTAGAGACTCTTTCCCTTTAACAGCAGTATCGATTATCTTCCTAGGCATTTTCTACTTCGCTGTACCGTTTACCCCGCAAAGCCTTTTAGAGCTGGTAGGTCTATACATGGTCCTAGTATCTGTATTTACGCTTCCGCATATGGTCGTGGTTCAGAAACTCGATTTTATACAAACAATTTGACAGGTGTAAAAAACTCTCCTCCAGTTAGCATCAGCAAAGGATTGTTTGGACCGGCCCAGATTTGAACTGGGGATCTCCACCTTATCAGGGTGGCGCTTTAACCGCTAAGCCACCGGTCCTACAAATCTGTTAACCTAAATTGAAAGGGATGGGCCCAACGGGATTTGAACCCGCGACGCCCGGCTTAAAAGGCCGGTGCTCTGCCAGACTGAGCTATGGGCCCTCTGATAGGGTCTAAACTGTTTCTTGTTCGAACTCTCCGAACTGGATATTGTCCAGAGAGGTGTAAGGCACAAATATTTTCTCGGCCTTTATTCTTTGTGCCTCTTCGTCTTCGTTCATGATATACGGGTCTTCTGCCTTGACTCCGTATTCTTCCATGAACAGGTTTTCCTCGTCTTCAAGTAAGAAGTCGCCTGAAGCTGTGAGGAGTATGACCGAGTATTTCTTCTTCATCTTTTACTTACGTGTTTTGGCTTTGTTGAAGTCTTTTCTTTTACTTGTCTTCCCGAATCCACAGGCTGCACATACTTTTTTCCTTAAGTGGTATGCTTTTTCTCCGCAGCGTCTGCATTTTCCGTGGGTTTTCTTGTTGTTAATTCCTTTGTTCTTTCCCATTTTTGTTCACCTTATTCTGGGCTTACGAGGATTACGTTGTCTCCTCTGATCAGTAGCTTACCGTAGTCTGTTTGACCTTCTCCGTCCTGTACTGATGCGTCTTCAAGCCACATGTTTAGATGTAGGTCGAATGCTTTTAGGTTTCCTGAAACGGTCTGCCCGCCTTTTAGTTTTGCTATTACTCTATCTCCTTTTGCAGTGTCTAAGACATCTAAAGGTCTTCTACCACTGTCATCGTTTGACATAACTTAAAACACCTGTATGAAACCAAATCCTTAAACAACTTATATAAACCTACCGAGGTCGTGGCCTTATAAACTGTTCAGAACAGGTGCATAGCACAGCTATTTTTTATAAAGTTTTGTCGATAGTTTCCGGGTATGGCAGTATGGCACAAAAGATCGGTACGTAAGAAAACCGGTGGAAGAACAAGAAGATACAGGAAACATAAGAAGTATGAGAAAGGATCGGAGTTCTCAGAACCAGTTAAAGGAGAGGACTCGGTAGTTGTAAGAAGTACTAGAGGATCTACCAGTAAGAACACTGTTAGAAGAAGCGAAACCGTTAACCTGGCAAAAGACGGAGAAGTAGAAGAAGTAGAGATAGAGGCTGTGGAAGAGAATCCTGCCAACCCTAACTACGTAAGAAGATCTATCCTTACAAAAGGGACTGTAGTTAAGACTTCAGAAGGTAAGGCAAGAATAACTTCCAGACCTGGACAGGACGGTGTCGTAAACGCTGTACCTGTAGAGGAATAGTCTTCTCACTATCATTTCTTCCTATAATATCTTTCTTAAACAGAAAATAAAGTTTAGAAAAAGGTTATTTGGTTACTTAATACGGCTCGTCTACTTTTTCAAGCCTGTTAGTTTCTCTAGCCATCTGGAGACAAAACTTCCCCCCTCTTCGAACTCCACCGGGATTTGGTTGCCGGTATCATCCGAGAACTCGGCTCTCATCATCACTAACTTGCTCCTCAAACCTTTTAAACCCTTTCGGCGAAAAAGGTTTCTAAACGTTTAATTCTGTTTATAGACGTTTCTAAGCGGTTTTTTGGATGTGTCTAGAGAACGGTTCAGCTGTCTCACTATCATCATAGGGAGGTTCTTTGAGCATTCTTCAATATATAGTGCTTCTTCAGCTGCTTCACGTTCTCTCTCTGGAAGATATTCAAGGTGCTTGGAGTAGGTCTCGGTTGACATACTAGGTTCTTGCCAAGACTCGGTTTATAAAAAACCGGAGATATTTCCGTTAGTTCCGGTATACTAGTTCTGTAGCTTGTATGTTCTCCATCTCCCTTCACCCTCAGAGACTATGAGCCTGTAGTGATCCATCTTGCTGAGATACTTACGCACGGTTCTCTTCACTTTTGGGTCTTCGATCTTTTCCTTATATTCTTGGTAGAGCTTTCCTGGCTTTACCTCTCCTTCTTCCTCTATAATATCGTAGAGTGCTTTCTGATGAGGGTTCAGCTGTTCTATAGACTTGGACTTGTTCTCTTTCTCTGCTTCCGGAAGAGCTTTATCCATTATATCTGGAGTTATCTCTTCTAAGTCTTCAGTCTCAGCTCTTTCAGCAGCTATTCTTAAAGCATTTATTGCTATCCGTGCATCTCCATCAGCCCGGCTGCTTATACGGTGGAGCGTGCTGTCGTCGACAGCGTTGTCTCTCAAACCCCATTTAACCCGGTCCTCTAGTATGTCAACTAGTTGTTCCTTGGTGTAGGCCGGGAATCGTACGTCCTGAGTTCCCTCAAGCGAAGATCTTATACGGTCATCGAAGTCGTATAGAGCGGTTCCTTTGTTGGCTATCATTATCAGTGCGATACTCGACTCTCGTGCGAAGTCGTAGAGTATCCTCTCATCTTCTATCTGGTCAACCTCGTCAAGTATCACTATGCTCGGCTGTTCACCTACCTTTGCACGGAACCGGTCCACGAGCTCGTCGGTTGGTGTGCCTGTGCGGTGTATAAGGTTTACCCCAAAGTCCTGTAGCAGGTTGTAGTATACCTTGAAGCGGGAAGGATAACGCCAGCAGTTAACGCTTCCAGATACAACGTTAGAGCTATGCTTCTTCAGTTCATCAACTACATATCCTGCCATAGTAGTTTTACCTGTCCCCGGTGGTCCGTACAGAAGCATGTTCCGGGAACTCGAGTTCTCAAGTACCGGTTCGAGGTTCCGTTTTATCTCGGTTATCTGTGAGTTTCTGTGCGCCATCCGTTTTGGAAGAAAGTCTGCTGTCAGTACCCGAGCATCTTCTATAACAGTGTTGGGACGTCTCACGGAAAGAAAGTAATTCCGCTAGTTTAAAAGTGGAGACCTTACCGTTCCGGTAGTTCCGAAAGATGGAGGAAGAAACAGTTTCGTCAATACGTTTCCGGGAAGGCTTTCAAGAAGTTATTATAGATACTTTCTACCTCCTCAACTGTCAGATTTTCGTCTAAATTTCTCTTTTTTATTCTTAGATCTATATCTAGGCGTGGGGAATAAGTTGATACTTTTCTTGGGGTATAGTTCAGTCTCAAATCTATGTCTCCTTTGAAAAGGGAGTAGTTTGAGACCGATTTTGTTGTGGTCAAAGTGTTTTCTTCTTTCCTCATTTCCAGGTCTCTGTCGTTGAATATATTGTTCAAATCGCCTAGAAGAGGGTCTATGGTTGTGCTTAAGGAGTCTATAATCCTTCTATCCTCATTATCTGATTCTTCTAAATAAGAAGTTCTGTCTCCGTATATATCTAGTCTTGTCTCGTTTCTGTTTTGTATCATTCTCGTGGGTGTAGGACCTTCAACTTTGAAGTTGTAGCGTTCGTAGGTTCCTTCTGGTTCGACTAGAATGTTTTTACCTCTACAACCGTAGACTGAGACTATATTAGGGATATCTCCTTCAACCCCTTGTTTGATCACGTTCCAGTATTCATTTATCTCTGTTCCTGTTTTATTTTGGTGGCTCTCACTGCTATCAAAAACCAGTTTTCTTTGGTCGGGCGTAGATACAGTCACTGACTCTGAAGACTTGAGTATTTCAAGCGCCTCTTCTTCAAGTAACTTATCTATAGACAATGTTCGGCCACCGATATGTTGTTACTATTAAAGAGTTATAAACGCCAGGTTCTGTGCGGACTTAAATATGGCGAAGGTTAAGCTCTAAAATATCTTCGTCTGCCAGCTCGTGCTCCAAACCTACCTTCTGGTTAGGGAACTTTGAGCTAGGTCCGGTCACTGCTGCTTTTTTGAAACGTTCTCTCATATCTCCGGGAAGGTTATCAAGAGCATCTTCTACAGTTGAACCCTCTCTAAGGATCAAGGGTTCGTCCTTATCAGGCTCTTCTCCTTTTTCCTTCATATAAACTCTTATTAGGCCTAGTCCTTCAAACATGAGGTCCTTAAGTTCGTCAAGATTGGTCCCGTTCTCCGCAGAAATCAGGAGATCATACTTCTCTTTGTACTCTTCTTTCTTGTCTGGCTCTATAAGATCTTCTTTGTTAACAACATCTACGGCAGGTATATATCTCCGGTTGTCCATTAAGCCGTCTATAAAGCTGTCAAGGTCCACTTTCTCCCTTATAGTGACGTTCGCATTTACGTATCCGTTCTGATGCATGAGATCCTTTAATGTATCTTCTTCTATATCGAGATCTACGGTTGAAGAGATTTTTACGCCTCCTCGCCCGGTTTTCTCAACCTTTATGTCTGGAGGACTGGAGTTCATTCTTATACCGACTTCATATACTTCTTTCTTGATTTCTGCTTCTCTCATCTCTTCAGGATCAAGCAGGATAAGTATGAGATCAACGTTTCTTACAACACTTAAAACCTGTTTTCCGCCCCCTCTACCATCTGCAGCCCCTCCTATAAGTCCAGGGACGTCTAGTATCTGTATATTAGCGCCTTTATGTTTAAGCATTCCGGGATTAACGTTGAGAGTAGTAAATTCGTAATGGCCTACGTCGCTTTCAGCATTGGTTAACTTGTTTAGAAGTGAAGACTTTCCTACGCTCGGAAAACCTACAAGTGCTACTGTGGCATCACCTTTCTTCTCTACGGCGTAACCTGATGTGTCGCCTGTCCCTTTCTGCTTCTTCTGTTTTTCTTCTTTTAACTGAGCTATCTGGGACTTCAACCGGCCACGCTCCTTCTCTGTAGCCTTGTTTTTAGGTGTCTTCTGAAGTTTCTCTTCCAAACTCTTTATACGGTCTTCTATACCCATTGAACTGTTTGTATTGAACTGTTTTCTTAGTCTTTAAACTGGTTTCTTTGAGTAAAAATAGAGTTAAGAAAAATTAGGTGAGAGATTGGTTAAAAACTTTGTTAAGGGAGTTACTCCTCTTCTACCATCTCTATGTTGCCGTCTCTTCCGATGTTGAGCTGTATGTCGTCAGCCCATTCTCTTACGTATGCTCCGGTGATCTGTACCTTTGCTCCCTCTTCGATTGCATCGATCTCCTCTTCCCATAGAGTTAGGTCGATTGTTCCTGTATCATCTTCAAAAGTTACGGTTGTAATTCTTTTCTGTCCGTAACGTGTTGATACAGCTCTAGGGGTTGGAAGTTCTGCGATTGTTCCTTCGATTTCAACGTCGTCGGCTTCAGGTGATAGTTCCTCAACAGTCATTTCAGTCATATCTTGTCCCACTAAGCCGAAAGTACTTGTGTGAGCTTTAAAAGCTTACTGTTGTACAAGGGTTTAAACCCGTTAGAACAACTAAATACTTGTATGAAGCTTCCTTGGAGCAATGAAGACGAGATAGAAGAGCTCGAAAAAAAGGTAGAGAAACTTGAAGAAGAGAGGAGAAGTTTTGAGAAAAGGTTTGAAGCCGAGCAAGAGAGACGTAGAAAACTTTCAAAACAGAAACAAGACGCTGAAAGACAAGTAAATCGGTTAAAAGATAAGATAAGGTCTTTAGAAAAGACGGAAGAAAAAGAAGAGAAAGAGCAAGCTCAAAAGTTTCGGCAGATAAGCTTCGACGAAGGTTACCGCATGTTACAGAAACTTGGAGCTCTCAAATCGGACAGGAAAGATCTTGTTACCGTATATTCTCCAGATAAACTAGATGGATTTCATGATATGAAATCGTTGAAAAACTCTGCAACAAAGAAACAGTACACAAAAATCAAAGATGAAAACTGTTTCGCAGCTTTCCTCGACCAGGACACAGTGAATACTATACTGAAGACAGCTCCATTTTTCCAAGAAGAGCTCGTTATAGATAAAGAGTTCTGTACAGAGAAACTCTTAGAGTTTATAGAGAAGGAGAAACACTGGGTACTAGTCTCAGCAGGAGAGACAAATATATACAGGGAAGAGAAAGGTCAAACCGAAGAGATAGACAGAATCAAATCAAGAGTCAACAGAAAACACTCGAGTGGAGGATTCTCACAGGACCGTTTTGAAAGGAAGAGGCTTGAACAGATAGACAACCATATTGAACAGGTTAGGGAGGAGCTAAGTAGTCTAGAAGAAGTGTATCTTCTCGGGGAAAAAGAGCTCTGTGAAGAGCTACCTGGAGAATATCTAGGAGGATTTGATCCGAATAAATCCAAGCCAGAACAGTTTTACAGATTCCAGAAGCTAAGTTTCTAGAAACAGAATATATTAAATCAAGTATCTGTTTTAAACATATGGACAATTCGGAAAAACGGATAAGAAAGCTTTACCAGCGGCTCCTAGCAAAGTATGGGGAGCCAGAACAACCAAGAGAGATGTCGGGGATAGACTATGTTATAGAGACAATCCTCTCACAGAACACAAACGATATATCGAGAGACAAAGCGTTCAAACAGCTGAAAGACAGATTCGGAGACAACTATGAAGCGATAGAGAACGCAGATATAGATGAAGTCATAGAATGCATACGTATCTGCGGATTAGGACCTACAAAGGCAGAAAGGATACAGAAAACGTTACAAATAATACGAGAAGAACGGGAAGAGTACTCTATAGAATTCCTTAAAGACATGGCTGTTGAAGATGCTAAGAACTGGCTGACAGAGATACCAGGTATCGGACCTAAGACCGCCTCCGTAATACTTGGATTCCATTTTAAGATGCCTACGTTCCCTGTTGACACGCATGTACAGCGTTTAGCAACAGAATGTATGGAGCTGGTGCCTGAAGACTCTTCTCGTACACAGACCCATAATATCCTGGAGGACAGAGTACCGGATGATGTCAAATACGAGTTCCATATACTCCTGATAACTCACGGGAGAGAGGAATGCACGGCTAGAAATCCGGGATGCGAGTTCTGTAATTTGGAACAATAAACTTTTGGTTTAAGAATATGAGAAGAGGAATAAAATTTATTCCTCGTTGTCTTCTAGTTCGTCTTGGACTTCGCTCATTGCAGCTTCTTGCTGTTCTTGCATCTCTTCAACGATCTCTTGTGCTTTCTCGTTGATTGTGTCTTGGTCAACTATTCCTTCTTCCTGTAGTACGGATAGAAGTGCGTGAGTTGTTAGTTCTAGATTTCCTAATTTCTGCTGCATCATCTGCATCATTTGCTGTGCGTCCATTTGTGGTTGTTCTGTCATTAGTTATTTCACCTGAAAAGAAGATAACAGGATATCAACCTGCCACCCCTACACCTATTCAACCGATAATCCTCAACTTTTATAAATAGGCCGAGTTTTACAACGGGGTTCTGGCACCACATGCTTGGCACTTCATAATCTCAACCCCTTTCTCCTTAGTTAATTCTGTGTCAGGCCTTGAACACTCGCCGCAGAACACATAATCGTCGGCGTAACTCTCAATCCTTCTCTGTACATTTCCGCGTCTGAACTCTCCGTTTAAGACTAGCTCATTTCCTTCGATATGTCCAGCAGTACCTAACTCGTTCTGTACATACTTCGAGAAGTGTTTCTCATCTCTTCCAAATCTGGAGGCTATATCTGAGAAATTAGTTATTATCGTCTTTGAACCTGACTTCCGGGTATCAACTTCAGGCATCTCGAAACGGTCTCCGTCCCCAAGATCCTCCGCCTGTTCAATACCTTTATCTAAAAGTTCTTCGTAATTAGTCATAACCCAAACTTAAAGGTGAAGATTCTTAACTAGTGGTGTTCAGTCAAGGTTGGAACTAAGAGTTTCCAGAATCTCTTTTCTCTGCTGAGGTAGACCGCTTGAGATGTTAGCTATTCCGTTTAAAGCCTCACTATCGGAAATATTGGATTCGTGGAATAGGCGTATTCCTTCTTTCGCGGTAAGTACATGGTTGTAGTAAGATATGAGCATCCTTATCTCTTCCTCCGTCAGCAGGCCTATTTCTGATACGTTTTGCTCGTAGATGTGGGTGGAAAGCACCTCTTGAGGCGGAACAGAGCTTGGTTTTAGCTCTTTCAGACTGTTTACCTCCTCCATGTTCTTGATTTCACAGTAAAAGCTCTTCTCAGTTTTTTTTCTTGATCTCTGTTTCCCTTTATATAAAGGCCAAAGCTACCTAAGATTGTGGATAGGAATCCCAACAAGACACCAAAGCTTACTTGGCTCAGTTGAGACCACACGTTATCACAGCTTCTTGATTTTTCCTGGCTGTGGTTCGTAGAAGGTTCCTTCGCTTAGTAAGGAGTTGATTGTTTCTTCCATTTCGTCTTCGGTCCCCTCTATTTCTTCTGCTATGTCTGCGTAGTCTGCTCCGTCTCCTTCATCAAGTTTTTCTACAGCATCGATAATCTCGATTTCCAAGTTGCTGTTTCCGCCGTTATCAGTGTTGTCGAACTGTTCTCCGAAAGACTGTAGTAGTGAATCGACTTCGTCCTCATCCAGTTTTCCGGCCATTTCTTTTTCTATTTCTTTCTGGTCTTTACCGCTTTCCTTCAACTGTTTTACTGTTTCCCGAATCTGTTTCCATTCTTCTAGTGTCTTAACGTGTTTTAGTTCGTGTAGAAGCTCTTTCTTTATCTTCCGGTCTTTCAGTATTTCGGCGTTCATGTAGATCTGTCCTTGGTACTCTCGGACTTTTCCTATCGCTTCTATTATGTCGCCTACTTCGAACTGTTTCAGCATATCCATCTCGTTGAAGAACTTTAACTGGATAGTGTCTGTCCCGTCGTCTACTGTTATTGATCCGTATGTCTCGTCTTCGTTCATAAAGGTGTCTACAACGGTTCCTACAACTCTGGCTCTTGAGAAGCGTCTTCCTTCAGGTGTTAGAAGGTAGTTTGGTGTGAATCCTTCTTTCTGAAAGTATTTGCCTGAGTTCAGTTCTTTTGCGTTTGCAAGTTTAGCGGTCTGCCTTTTCTGTTGTGCCATAGTATCTTTTCTCGTAGTATATTCTTATCAAATTTTAGATTCTCTGGATGTGGCCTTGTTGAGGTTCGAACAGTTCGCCGTCTCTCTTCAGTCTGCTTATGACTTCTTCAGCTTTGTCGCGGGATATATCCTGTTCTTCAGCTATCTCCAAGACTTTTTCAATCTCTACTGAGCTTTCTCCGGCCTCAGACTCTATTATCTGTTTAACGGTCTGTAAACGGTTTCTCTGCGAGCTAGAGACACCCGACTCCATCATATCGATATCGAACTCTCCTGTCTCTGGATCCACTCCAACCTGCTGTAGACAGTAAGTAAGTATGTCGATAGCTCTTTCCGCATCTTTTACTCTTACTTCTTCCTGTAGTTCTGCACGTGCAGATGCCTCTGCAACACGTACAAGTGCTTCTAACTGTCTTGCAGTTATAGGCACGCTTTCCCCTGCTTCATCGCTCCCACGCGAACGCATACTGACATAAAACTCCTGTATCTTGTCTGCTGCCTCCTGAGTTAAATCAGGACGGTAGTTTTTCGAATATGCAACATATTTCCGGAGTTTTTCCTGTGGTATCTCGGCATCAGTCTCCTCAGGATTAATATGGTTCTTCAGGACCTGAGATGAAAGCTCTGTGTCCTTATCTTCGTCTGGTTCGTCTTTCACAGGGAATATAAAGTCGAAACGTGAAAGAAGGGTGTCTCCAATACTTATCTGCTGAGGGATCGGTTCATAAGGATCGAAACGTCCATATTTAGGGTTGCCTGCAGCAAGTATGGACGTCTGTGCGTTCAGCGTTGCCTGGATGTTTGCTTTGGATACGGATATCTGTTGTTGTTCCATGGCTTCGTGGAGGCTTGAACGGTCTTCCTCTCCCATCTTATCTATCTCGTCTATTACAGCCATACCCTTGTGTGCTAGTACTACGGCTCCTGCCTCTAGTTCGAACTCTCCTGTTGACTCATCTCTTACTACTGCAGCAGTTAAACCTGCTCCTGTTGAACTTTTACCTACTACGTAACGTCCTTTCGGCGCTAGTTGTCCTGTGAATTTCAGCATCTGGGATTTACCGGTTCCTGGCTCACCGATCAAAAGCATGTGTATGTCTCCACGGCTTTTAACACCGTCTTCACGTGTTTTTTTGACTCCTCCGAATATCTGGAGGGCTATGGCCTCTTTAATTTTCTTGTGGCCGAATATACTTGGAGCTATCGAGTTTGTTATGCGTTCAAATATTTTGGGGTCTTCAGCCATTTCTTCTATCTCTTTTGCTTCCTCTTCAGTTAGCTCTAGCTCCTCAAACTCCATCTGTGTAGGCTCTAAGTAGTTGGCCTCCATGTAGATATCGTATTTCTTGGAGTTCTTCTTCAGAGGTCTTTCCTTCAGTACTCCGGTTATTTCGGCTACGTTACCAGGTATAACCTTTTTCTGGAAGTCAGGGTCTACTAAGTCTCCTTCAAGTCTTATCTGTAGTGATGAAGGCTGCTCGGATCCGTCCCGTGACTCAGGATTCTCTTCGACAGTTATCATCTGTGTGTCAGTCATCTTTTTTTCGTGGACCTCGAACTTTCTAGATCCGCATTCGCATTTATACGGGCTTTTGAGCTGTGAAGAGTCCTGCTCCTTCTCTATCCTATCGCCACACTGACTGCATTCGAAGACAGCGGATACAACCTCTGGTTTTACCTGTGAAGCCCGTTTAATCATTCCTTCTACAGGTGTAAACCTTCCTAAATGTTCGGAACGCAGATTCTTCAGGAGTACGAAGTCTTCTTCAGGCATATTTGTGAAACGTATTTCAAACTCTTCGTCTGGAGCTATATCGACTCCTAGAACACCTTCTTGAGCTGCTTCTATAGCCGATTCTGGTTCGTCTTTCAGATACTCTCCTAGTTCTAGGTTGAACAAGTCCAGTTCTTGAAAATCGACTACTACAGAGTTCTCTCCTTTCTGTACGGCTTGAGCCACATCTTCATAGTATTTCTCTGAGAAAAACTCCTCGAATTCGTTTACTGCCTCCCCGTACTCCATATACTATACTTGGTTGGAAAGAATGATAAAAACACTCTTTGCCCATACAATGCATATGTCCGAACAGGTACTGGAAAGAGAAGAGATAGATAAGAAACTTGAAGAACTTAAAATCTGGAGCTACCACGACGGAAAGCTTGTTACGCGGGTGGAGTTCGAAGGCTTCAAAGAGCCAGTGTTTTTCGCGAACACTGTATTCGCGGTTGCAGAAGCCGAGTTCCATCATCCTACTGTAAAAGTTGAGTATGGGGCTGTCGAGATTGATCTATGGAGTCATGACGTCGAAGGCGTTACTGAAAGAGATTTAGATATGGCGGAAAAGATAGAAAAAAAGCTCAGTGAAATGGATTGGAGCTGATAAGTATTGAGGGTCCCTGAGGACGCTACCAGAGACTTTACTGCAGGAGCTTTCATAGTCGAAGATGGCAAAATATTGCTTTTAAACCATAAGAAGCTTGGCTTCTGGGTCCAGCCCGGAGGGCATGTTGAAGAAGATGAGACTCCTGATGAAGCTGCTGTAAGAGAGGCTTTGGAGGAGACAGGTTTAGAGGTCGAGCTCTTGGAGAAAGATGAAAAAGTTGGTGAAAGTTCTTTTAATCTGCCTAAACCATTCAATGTGAACTTACATAAAATCAGAGAAGGTCACTGGCACTGTGATTTCCAGTACCTTGCAAAGCCTGTAAGACAGATTGAAGAAAAAGAGTATGCGGATAAAGATATAAAATGGCTATCTCCAGAGGAATTAGATAGTTTAGAAATACCTGACAATACTAGAGAAACTGCTTTAAGAGCTTTGGATTAACGAGAGTCAATTAAACGTTCTTTTGAAATACTTTTCTTGTCTTTAACGTCTCTAAGCATCTTGTTTCTATTTCCTTTCCTTAAACTAAGCTTCTTAGCATCACCAAGAGAGTAGAACTGTGTGTCAAGAATTTCGTCTTCAGTGTCGGGGTTCCTTTCTCCTTCACCCACTATTTCTGAGTTGTAAAGAAATACCACTACGTTTTCTCCTGTTCTCGCACTTTTTTCGAGGTATATCCCTATGAGTTCTTCGGGCTCGACTATATAACCGGTTTCCTCAAGCACTTCTCTTCTGACTCCGTCTTTGAGATTTTCGTCCCCTTCTAGTTTGCCTCCTGGGAAGTCCCAGAGACCTTTTACATGTTCTTTGCCTTCTTGTACTAGGAGCAGTTTTTCTTCCTGATTCCTTACTGCTGCAGCTGTGGCTAGGATAGTCATCTCAGTTAAAAATAGGAGAAATAAATATGTGTTTAAAGAGCTCCGATCTCTCGGAGATTCTCTTTAAGTGTTTCGATACCATTTCTGACGTCGTCGTAGGTTCTTCCGCCTGTACAGACGATTCTTCCTGATGAGAAGAGTAGGAACACTACTTTTGGTTCGTCTATACGGTATACGAGTCCTGGGAACTGTTCCGGCTCGTACTCTGTACCTACCAGTTCGAATGCTATCCTGTTCAGGTTGAGTGTAGCTCCTATTTCGCTTGAAGCTACCATGTTCTGTACTGTTATGTCTGGTTTTCCTGGGATGTCTATCTCTGCTTCACGTAGTTCGTCTATAATCTTATGTACAGCTTCCTTTGCCATGTCCGGGCTCTGTGTTCCTGTACATACTACTTTCCCTGATCCGAATAGTAGTGCGGCTGCTTTGGGTTCTTTTAGTCTGTATACGAGTCCTGGGAACTGTTCTGGCTCGTATTCTGTGTTTTCTAGGTAGATAGCTATCCTGTCGAGAGGCATTCTTCTGTCTAGTGTTGTTGATGCTACAACGTTCTCAATTTTGATACCGTCATCGTCGTCGAAACCTTCTTCGCTCATAAAATATCACCTTTTTTGTGTTTGGGCTTGGATAAAACACATTTTGTTTTTAAAGCCTTTAGACCTTCATTTAAAAATGAACTCTTTTAAAAGGTGTGACCACAAAGCCTCAAGGATATGGTATAACCTAGACTCAATACTGGTATAAAAGATGTAAGAAATACATTATCGTATGCAAACAGAGTCACGTCAAATATTTATCTTGCTAGGATTCATGTTTCTCTTGGTAACCGCAACTCTGTTCGTATTTGTGTATGCTCCTCAACCTGTAGAGCCTCTTAGTCTTACAGGAGAAGACATAGTTGGATATGCTGATGACTTCTTTACCTGGGTGGGAGATACGTTAATTGATTTATTGACGGACTGATTACTTTCCTTTACCGTCTTTAGCTCCCTGTGAAGGTCTAACCTTTTCCGCGCCTTTTCCTTTGTTGTCTAATCCTCTAGAACTTCTTGCTGCCGGAGTCAGACCTCTTTGTACTCTGTTCTTCTCTCCTGTAATCCAGTTGATGTCGTTATCATTCTTGATTTCCGGTGCTTCAGGATCTACCATAATTACTTCGAACCATTTGTAGTTTCCGTCTTCCATCACCCAGTAGCTGTCAAGTACTTCAAGGTTTTCGTACTTTCTTGATGCTCTCTCTTCAGCTATCACTTGTTTAGACTTTTTCGAAGAGTAACGGTTCTGTCCTGCTCTTTTAGGTCTTCTTCCGCCAGATGCTCTTTTTCTTTTGCTTCCTCCTTTTGCTATACGGGATCTGATAACATTGAAGCCTTTCTTAGCTTTGTATCCTTTAGTTCTGGCTTTAGGTATTCTTGTAGGTTTCTCTGCCTCTACTGTTGCCTCTTGTTTTCTCCATTCAACGAGTCTGTCTTGCCATATTTCGTCAAGATTCTCCTTTGGCTGTTCATAATGTTCCCGTGCGTACTTGTAGTAACTCATTTTTTGATAGCCTCTTACAGCAAAAGATGACACGAAAATATTATAAACTCTGTTAAAGTTGAACGGTCCTTCCACGGTGTTGTAACTCCGAAACACATAAAACATAGATGTGTTATTATTCCGATGTGATACTATGAATCCAGCTTTAAAGATTGTTGTAGGCGCCCTTATGATAGTACTAGGAGTTTACAGTTCAGTAACATTTTGGAACGAACTTCTAACACTGGTTCAAGCAGGTGTTGGACCTTTACTAGTCCTCATAGGTGCGTTTATAGTCTGGCTTGAAAGTGATGAGCTTAAGATGAGAAGACAGCAAAAACAGGAAGGCAGAAAGGGTTTTGAACAGTTCGCTCGTGATAATGAAGAAGAACAAACCGAGCCAGATGTAGAAGGACATGCTTGTTCGGAGTGTGGAAAAAGTTTCGACACAGAGAGAGGACTGAACATCCACAAAGCACAGAAACACAAATGAACCAAGCCTATCCTAAAATACCTGTATTTCCTTAATTTTTCTTTTGATTACTGTTGATTGAAAAGATCTCTGACCTTCTGAACTGAATCAGGTACATCTTTGTCATCTCTAAAGCTCTTCAAACGTGGAAAGCGTAAAGCATAACCGGAAGAGTAGTTAGGTGACTCTTGAATTTCTTCGTACTCGGCTTCAACCATTACTTCTGGTTTGATATCTATGTCCCGACCATCTTCATCAATAATTAATGGTTTCAGACGTTTGGTAAGCTCTTCAAGCTGTTCGTCTGTCAGACCGGTCGCCATCTTCCCGACCTCAAGATATTCGTCTTTCTCAGGGCTGTAACACCCCAGTTTGAAGCTTCCGATCCAGCCCTTTCTTCTGCCTTCGCCCCATTCTCCACCTACTATAGCGAGATCAAGGGTCTCCATGACAGGTTTCAGCTTTACCATGTATCCTACTCTTGATCCAGGCTTGTAACGGGCGTCGAGTGCCTTCATCATTATGCCTTCGTGTCCTTCGCTCAGGGACTTTTGCTGCATAGAAACGACTTCGTCTTCACTTTCCGTAACCGCCCTATCAACCAGCTTGAATTCCTTATCGCTCTCTTGGACCACTTCCACTAATTTCTCCCATCTAATGCGGTAGTCTTCATTCAGAAGAGAGTTGTCAAGATACAGTATATCAAAGGGACGTACTTCTACCGGTATCTGCTCTTTAAGTCTCTGGATCTCGTACTTCCTCTTTATCCTCTTAGAAAGCTTCTGGAACGGTACTTTAGAATAGTCTTCAGGGTTGTAGGCCACGATTTCTGTATCAATTATAGCTTTATCGGCTTCTAAATTGGTTTTAACTGCTTTAACTACGTCTGGAAACTGTTTGGTAACTTCTTCAAGTCTGCGTGTGAAAACCTTTACTTCGTCGTCTTTTTTATGTATCTGAGCCCGCATACCATCATATTTGTAGTCTATAGCTGCAGGTTTCCCCACTGTATCGAAGCCTTCCTCAACAGATTCAACCTTTTTAGCAAGCATAGATCTGATCGGCCGAAATATCTCTACTTCAAGGTTTTTTAGTCTTCCAACATCTTCTGTACAGGCCTTGGCTACGGTAGAGAAATCTGTTGTTAGGTCGTATGCTCTCTGGATTTCTTCGGTGTTTTCTCCTTGGAAAAAGGCTTCTGCTAAGGCGTCCCTAACTGTTCCCTCTCCTACTCCAAGCCTCATATTTTGCAGAACTGTTCTGGTTATATAACGTGCTTCTATAGGGCTAGCAGATGATATAAGCTCTGCAATATGTTTTTTCTTCTTATCCATGTTGACTGACTCTAAGCTGTTCTCTCCCATCCTTGCTACTTTATCAGTTCTCTCCAGTACTTTTTCCGCTGTAAGTTCCTGGGTCATCAGCCTCTGCTGAGTCTTCCCCTCCACCATTTTCTCTGCCACTATTCCTAGATCGCCTTCCTCTTTCCAAGCCTTCTCTACTTCGCTCTCAGATTTTCCTGTTGCCTGGCTAATAATGTCGACCATTGTACGGCTTGAGATACCGAGATCGAGGTCCTTCCATTTGGGGAAGGGTCTACCCATAGCTAGCAGTACTACTTCTTCTATATTTTCCTCCGATTCCGAGAATAGTTCAGCAAGTATGCTTGTCTTCTCTAAGGTGGACTGTGTTTTCTCCAGTTTCTGATAGGTTTCTACAAGTTTAGAGTACTTCACGTCAACAGTTTTCGGGACTGAAATGTTTAAACGGTTGGTATACTATCATTTAATTTATGACAACGTTCGATTCTGCGGTGAATCTGTCATCTTTCGAAGAGTGTAGAAAAGAAGTTATACCTCGTAAGATTATGGGGAAGATACTGGAAGCAGGACGTCAAGCTCCTTCTCCAGGAAACGTCCAGTCGCTCGAGTTTGTAGTTGTTGAAGATGAAGACAGAAGATCTGCATTATCAGAGTCTGTTAATGATGGCCGTATTGCTGAGGCTCCAACAACAGTTATACTTCTAGCAGACCGTGATAGAATGTCCCGCCATGTGGGAGAAGATCTATCTCATGACTTCTGTAACGCTGAAGTTGCATGTGCTGTACAGAACATGAGGTTGGTTGCTGCAGAAGAAGCCATATCCTCTTGTTGGGTTGGAGGTTTCGATAAGTATGTTGTAGCCGATCAGTTCAGTATTCCTGATGGTAAAGAGCCTTTGTCTGTAGTGGCGTTTTGTTATACGGATGATCCTGTTGGTAGACCTCAGAAGTTTGGATTAAACAGCGTATGCTTCTATGAGGAATATGGAAACCAGGTTGGAAGTATCTTTGACGGATTTGAGTTCAAGGGAGTTAGAGAAGTAAACGAGATTTACGGTAAAAAGACAAAAGGCTTAGTCGATAAAGTGATGCGCAAACTTAGGAAGTTTTTATAAATATTCAGAATAAAGAATTATTTACCGGGCAATAGTAAACTTTTGGGCTCTTATTTGAGAGGGCCGGATAAGGTTTATAACTACCCGTAGAAAACGAATTGTTAAAGGATGGTGTAAAGAATAATGGTTGCGAGTCAAGAGACGTTAGATAAGCTTGAAGATATAGGACTGAACATGTACGAAAGAAAAATTTACTCAGCTCTTCTAGGAAGAGGAGTATCGACTGCCGGAGAGCTGTCAGAGATGACAAATGTTCCAAGGTCGAGAGCTTACGATGTTCTAGAGTCTCTAGCGGAGAAAGGGTTTTCAGTTATCAAGTCCTCGCAGCCAATGGAATACGTAGCTATTCCGCCACAACAAGCAATCGAGAATATTAAAAAACAGCATCAGAAAGATCTTGAAGAAAAGCTGAACAGGTTAGAGGGCTTCAAAGACTCTGAAGCGGTTAACGAACTAGAAGATCTATACGATCAAGGATTAGAACTTGTTGAACCTGAAGAAATGTCTGGATCACTAAAAGGAAGACATCAGATACAACAACACATGGGAACAATGTTCCAAGATGCAAATGAAAGCATCAAAATAGTAACATCTGAAAAAGGATTGAAGGATCTTCATAAGAACCATGCTAACTTTTTGAAGGAAGCGAAGGACAACGGAGTCAATGTAAAAGTACTAGCTCCGGTAACAGAAAACAACAAGCGGGAGTTTAAAGAACTAAAAGACACGGCAGAAGTTAGGCATATAGAACACAAGGAGGAGTTTGACGTACCAGAAGGTAACTTCGCAGTTATAGACAACGATGCATTAACAATGTCAATGACTCACGATGAAGTACATCAGACACAGGACACGGCTTTCTGGACCAAGAGCGGTCATATGGCAGATAATATGATGGAGCCTGTTTTCGATATGCTCTGGCACCACTCGGAAAACCGGTAACTCGTTTACTACTCTCTTAATTATTCTTTTTGATTCTGAAATAAATAGAAGAAAATATGGGCTGAGTCTTTAACCCAGCCTAGAGGTTAGATGGAATTCTTGGAAAAACTGGTTGAATCCGGTATCCATCAAAAGTAGGTCAAGGAAGTTGAACGGCTGATATGTCTCAACTCTGAAAGTCTCGAGATTCATTTCTGTTAGATTTTCCGCTTCTTCAACGGCTCTGTCTTGACCTCCTATCTCGTCTACCATGTTCAGTTCCTCAGCTTCTGATCCAAGCATGATTCTACCGGTTTCTACTTCTTCCAGTTCTTCGTCTGACATGTTCCTGCCTTCATCCACAGCTGTCAAGAACTCTTTATGTACGTCGTCTACAAGGTCTTCAAGAATTTCCATGTCTTCCTCTGTAGCTTCTTGGAACGGAGAACCTGTTTCTTTATGCTCTCCGGCGGTTACATTGACGTAACTGACTCCGTATTCTTCCATTAGGTCTGAAAACTCGAGGTATGAGCCTGTTACTCCAATGCTTCCGGTCATAGATGCCGAGTCTGATACTATACTGTCGCAGCCTAGAGAGGCAAGATATGCTCCCGATGCGGCAACATCTCTAAATCTACATACAGTAGGTACTTCTGTAGATTCGATCGCGTCTTTGACTTCTTTTGAGGCAACAACTGATCCTCCTCCGGAATTCCACTCGTATATTATTGCATCGGCTCCTTGCTCAATAGCGTTATCATTCAGATCGTTCACCTGTTCAGGAGTTATGGTGTCAGCGCCGAATCCTGTGGAGCTAGGCATTATCTGGCCTTCCATGCCTATCACTGCAACATCTCCGTCTTGAGAGACGTCCCAGCTGTCCCAGCTATTCCAGTTATCCCAGTTAATGAACGCTGAACTCAGTCCTGTCATCAATAAAATCGCCAGTAATATCGTGTATTTCTTCATATAACGGTTTTAGTGGTTGTGTTTCTTTTTAACTTTTGATGCACATCTAGATGGTATGACTGAACTAAAACATATATCAAGAACAATAATTGAACAGATAGAGGAAGACAAACTAGAGTCAAAAGATGAGATAGAGCAGAAGAAGAAACAGCTGTGTAGAGAAAGCTCGTTCAATGGGATGCCGAAGAACAGCGACATACTGAGGTTTGTTGGAGAAGATGAGAAGAAGGCTAAGAAACTTTTGAAGACCAAGCCTATGCGTACTATTTCTGGTATAGCAAATATTGCTATAATGGCGCGTCCTGCTCCGTGTGGAGGGGGATGTATATACTGTCCTAAAGGTAAAGATGCGCCTCAGAGCTATACTGGTAAGGAGCCAGCAACTCGTAGAGCCATAAGAAACCAGTATGATCCTTACGACCAGGTACATGACCGTCTGAACCAGTATGAGAAGAACGGTCACTCAATAGACAAGTCAAAACTGATAGTTATGGGAGGAACTTTTCCCTTCCAAGATCCGGATTACCAGAAACAGTTCTTGAAAGAGGCTTTCAACGGTTTTAACACGTACAGAGGAGAAAATAGTAAGGCAGAAACTCTGGAGGAAGCCAAGGAAATCAATGAGACTGCAGAAATTAGAAACGTAGGTGTAACATTCGAGACCCGTCCAGACATATGTGAAACCGAACATATAGATAGGATACTGAATATGGGAGGTACACGTGTTGAGATGGGAGTACAGACAGTCTTCGACGAGACACACAAGCTTACTAACAGAGGCCACGGAATGGATAAGGTTGTAGAAGCAACTAGAAAGCTTAAGAACGCCGGCTTCAAGGTTTGCTACCACTTGATGCTTGGGCTTCCTGGTGAAGGGTATGAAGAGGATATAGAGAAGTTCAAGGAAGTTTTTTCGAACGAAGATTATCAGCCTGATGAAATAAAGATTTATCCGTGTGAGGTAATCCAGGGTACGGAGCTATATAGGAGGTATGAGGAAGGCGAATTTGAGCCTATAGATGATGAAGAGGCTAAAGAGAGACTTAAACATATTCAAAAGAACATACTTCCTCCTCATGTTAGAGTGAAACGTGTTATGAGAGATATACCTTCTACAGAAGTAGATGCGGGACCCCAACTGACTAATATGCGTCAAATGGCTCTGCAGGAGCTGCGTAAAGAAGGAGAGCGCTGTAGATGCATAAGATGTAGGGAGGTAGGACATGTTAAAAGAACTCATGACCTCGAACCAGAAAAAGTAGAGCCTGTAGAGCGTGTCTATGATGCGTCAGGAGGCAAAGAGTACTTCTTGAGCTATGAAGACCTAGAAAAAGATATTATACTTGGCTTCTTGCGTTTGAGAGCTCCTGAACAAAGCTTCCGTCCAGAGATAAATGATGATACTGCAATAGTAAGACAGCTAAAGGTAATGGGTAGCTCGACAGCTATAGGTAAAGACGGAGAGGTGCAACACCAAGGTTACGGCAAAAAACTGATGAGTGAGGCAGAAGAGAAAGCTAGAGAGCTTGGAAGAAGTAAGATAGCTGTTATATCCGCAGTGGGAACAAGAGAGTACTACAGAAAACTTGGTTATGAACTAGAAGGTCCTTATATGGTCAAGTATCTAGATTAGTATCAGGGTCTGCGATCGTTCTCTATCTGTTCTAAAATAAAAAGTGTTGGTCTCCCCTCCCCAGTTTTTGAGGAGACCACTGATGAATTCAGTTTGAATGGTTGTCTTTCAAGCTTTGCCACTTTTCCGAGAACTCGTCTTTCATATGTTGGAGTACTACTTTTTCCTCGTCGCTTAGTTCGTTAGATTCAACAATGTTTCTATAAATCTTGTATGGATGGGTTGGCACGTCTCTGTTCATGTTGTTCTTGAAGTCATTCTCGAATTTGTGCCTATGCTGTTCTACCATTTCTTGAAATTCGCCATTATCTTTCCATTCATCAGCGAGCTTCTCCTCAGTACTTTTACCGATGTCCCACAGGCTCGCCATATACTAGAACGATGTAAAGTAACTCTTTTTAACATTTTGCTTATAGAAGCTTTAGCTATGTAGAAAGGAGGCCTTATGTTGTTTTTAACATGTAATAACACATCTTTGTGAGAAATTGTGATTTTATAAACGTGGTTTGTCTCTTAGGGTTTAATGTCTAACGTTACAACAGTTTTAGGAAAGAGTTTGAGACTTCTTATCCGGCAACCTAGACTCTTTATTCCTAAGCTACTATCATCGCTTCTAGGCTCAATATGGTTTATAGGTGTTTTAACAGGATTATTTTCATTATATACTTTGGTTCTTTTTTTTGTTCCGGTATCTATAGCCGGAGTACTTGCTTCTTTGATGGTTGCAGCAATGGTGAGAGACGATGTTGGTTTAAAGAATAGCTTTCTCTCCACTCTGAAAATGTGGCGTCAGGTGTTGTACACAGTTCTAACTTTTACGTTCTTAGGGTTTCTCCTGTCTTTACCTGTTTCAATAGGTCTTTTAACATATTTTACCTACAGCAATATAATTTTGCTCATACTTTTAGTCATATTTGCTCTTTTAATGTTGTTTGGAGTTGTCTTTACTACCTACTTTCTGCCTATAACATTATTAGAAGAGAAAAGCTTCCTAAAAGGACTTGGCCAGTCATTTAAGGCCTCTAAATCACATTCAAAAGAAGTCGGTATCCTAACTATGTTTTCATTTCTCCTCTTGGGACTTACATTCGCCTCCAATGAGTATCTAGAGCTTCTAGGATACGCAGGATTTGTGGCAGGAAGACTGCTCTCTGCCGTAGTTACAACCTACGTTTTTGTGGTTTCTCCAAAATACTATCTTGAGATCTAGTTTCTAAGTGTCTCTACAAGCTCTTCTGCTGCCTTCTCAGCTCTTCCCTCACGGTTCTTGATTACTTTCAGATAGGCTCCCGTTAGGACGGATCCTGCTGCCGCCATTTCTCGAGCCACTTTCCTGTACTCGTTTATACCGTCAACAGAACTGTGCTCCCGATCTCTTTCAGCTTCCTCTGTACTTCGGGAGTATATTTCTTCTGCTGAAGCATCTAAGATAATAATTTTTGAAGGTTCAAGGTTCTCCACAGTCCATTTTGGCAGACCAGGAATATAGCCGTAAGGAGACTTAATAGCGGAGTGTGTATCTACAAGTACGTCCTGATCTTTCGAGTCTTCAACTATTGATTCTGCAGCGGCTCTTTGGATTCTCTTGTATGTAGAAACTTCCAATTCTTTCATCTCGTCACGGTGTTTAACAAGGTCTTCTTCTTTTGCTACTTCGACCATTCTATCTCCATAGTTGATTACTTCATACTCTTCATCCGAGAGAAGCATGGCCTCCTCTATAACTGTTGATTTTCCTACTCCTGAAAGTCCTACTACAATATTTACCTCGCTCAAACCTGTTTCACCTTATTTATTTATATTGAGTTTGTCTCCTAAGTAATTTAACCATTCTTGATCTCTCAAGACTGGTTCAGAGAAACTGTAGTCTTCGATTTTTTCAGCTACGTAGTGAGGTATACCTTTCTGTTCAAGCTCTTCCGAAAGAAACTGTTTCAGAAACTTTTTTGCATCAACAAACTCTCTGTCTGTCTTCGCGTAAACTCTATCCCCTTCGATGTAGGTGTTTTCATATTTTGATGTGAACTCTTTGAGATGTTCAAGCCCATGGAAGACGCTGGGACCTTTCACCCTCTCTACTTTAGGTAGCTCTCTATCCATCTCAAAGAATATTCTCGTCTTCTCGCCTACGTGGTAGCCTGACTTGTATATACGGAAATCTTTTTTCTTCAGCTCGTCTTCAAGACGTTTTAGGGTCTTACGCATCTGTGGATGGACTACGTCATCAACGGCTTCAGGGTTTTTAAACTCTAGAAGTACGAAGTTCTTCCGTTTTTCGATCTCCTGTTTAATCTCAAACTCTGTGTATTCTGTTTCATCTTCACGGAAAAACTTCATGCCAGGATCCTCTTGGAATCTCCAGCAAAGATAGATAAAACGCGAGTAATTCTCTCGGGTTAGTACAGAGGCAACGTTTCGCTCCCTGTCAACAGGGTCTACAACGACTAAAGGCTCGTTTTCAAACCTCTTTTCAAGCTTCTGAGGAAGTTCGTCGTGGTGGTTTTCTGGGTCGATTATCTGACTGCTCCTCCATTTTAACGCATTTTCCACAAGTTCTTCAAAACTTCCATATTTCCCTATTAACACCTCGCACAGGTAACCTGAGAAGCCTTGAACCATCAAAGATGAGCCGTATATGCCTTCGGTTTGGAGGAATTTTTTGAGGATAACGACGTCTTTTCTCTGTTCTTTGTCTAGATTTTTGTCGACCCATTTAGAGTGGTGTGGAGTTCTATCAACGCTGCTTTTTATGTTGTCTGGAGATGTTTTGTAGCAAGGCACTATTTCTGCTTCGTAACCATTTATTTCACCTTTCGTATAGGGGTGTTCTGCATACTCTACTTCGTGTTGTCCGTTGAACTCAGTGAAAACTGTTTTACCTACCTCTAGTCCTTGGTCTTCTAGTTTTCTTCTATCAACTTCTTTAGGGAAAAGCACAAATATGTCTATATCGTTGTCGTCGCTCATAGCAGTTCCCCTAGAAGCTGAGCCTGCGAAATGGGTCTCAAGACCGAATTCATCACTGATAAACTCCGATATCTTTTGATACTGTTTTCGAATACCTTCCAACTCTTTTTCTGAAGGGTATATATCATTGAGTACTTTCTCTCTCAGTCTTTCCCAGTTCATTATGATGCGGTTTACTCGTCGAAACCTATTAATCCTTCGAAAACCAATATCCCAGAAACGTTTTTATTAAGCAGCACCATAGTTTTAATCTATATGTCTAGAAAAGGTGTTTCGCCACTTATCGCAGCAGTTCTGATAATAGCTTTCACGATGGCCATAGCCGGGGTATTCAGTGAGTGGTCTATAGATCTAGTAGACCAGAGTACTGGTGATGCAGGAGATCATCAAGAGGACATACTTGACTGCAGTGGGAATAACATAGAATTTTTGGAGGTTAATTACGACGGTGACGAACTAGAAGCTATGATACAGGCAAGCGGTGGAGAGCTTGGAGAAACTTTAGTTACCGTATATCCCTCGGTTGAGCAGAATGAAACTACTCTTGATGAGGACAGAGATATCGAGACCGTAAGAATAGATCTTTCAGATGTTGAAGAGGAACAAGAATCTGTTGAGGCTTCATCAATACCATGTGATATGACTAGCGAAATAGAACTTGAATAAAGAGGACCCAAAGTTAGTTCGTGGAAATAAGAAATAGTTAGGGGGATGGTCAGGAATCTATTTGACTCCCTTTACGAGCTTCCTGTCATCAATTTCCCAGAAGTCAATTTCTTCTCCTTCCGAAACATCAATGTCCTCTGGAAGCTGCATCTCTTCAGTCTGGTATGTGTCCATATCCATAACTTGAGCTATATCGCCGTCTTTTGAGACTATTTGTCCTACTTTCTTACTGATATCAGGACTCATCATCATAGCGTCTCCTGGCTTTGTAATATGTCTATCTTTGTCGTCAAAGATACCGCGCGCTTTTATCTTGGCTTTTGCAGATCCGTGTTTGCCAGGACTGGACTTTGACACGCCTCTCACTTCACAAGGTTCATCATCTATTATAACATAGCTTCCTTTTCTAACGCTGGAAGCTTCTACTTGTTTAGGCATTAGAAGATCACTGAGTTGCCATCTTCACGTCTGATCTCTTGACAGTTTTTCTCTCTGCATGATCCGCTACTCTTACAGCTTCTCTTGCAATATCTTCTCCTGCTTCCTCTACAGCTTCTTTAAGTTCTTCTACTGCGTCTTGGGAAACTCTTTCTGCTCCTGCTTTACGGATAATTCTTTCAATTGGTGCGTTAGGTAGACTCATTGTTAATCACATCTTTCAATACTCGAAACAGTTTTTAATATGAATCGGTTCCAAAACCAGAGGGTTACCGAAACGGTTTTCACGGTTGAACCGTTAGTAGATGTTATGGTGTTCGTTGTAGATACTAACGTGCTTATTCATGGAAGAGGTAGCTTTCCATTTGATAAGGCGTATCTTGTTCCAGAAGTGCTTCAAGAAGTGAAGAGCGAGGCTGCCGAAAACATGATTGAAAATGTGGACTATGATTTAGTTGAGCCTTCTGAAGACTCTATTAGAAAGGTTGAAGAGAAGTCAGAGTCGTTGAATTCTCCTACTTCGCAGACAGATGAAAAGCTGCTAGCTCTAGCTATAGATAAAGGAGGAACGCTTTTAACCGATGATAAGGCATTACAAAATCTTGCGCTTCATATGCAGGCAGAGTTTAAGGGATTTATTGATGATCCGTTAGAGAAAAGGTTTGAATGGGTTATAGTCTGTAAAAACTGTGGTAACAGGTTTTCTGGTTCATCGTGCAGTATGTGTGGCTCCAGCGCCTCTAAGAGGAAACAAGTTCGCTATAATTCAAGATAAACTCTTTACATAATATGAGCAGTACGGGTCCTAGCACTATCCCTTTCAGACCAAGAGTCAGAGGTCCTGCGATAAAACCGACAAATATTATTAAAGGATGTTCATTGAGCTGCTTAGCTCCTATGTACGGTCTAAGGAATATTTCTGGGAGGATGTTAACAACTAAAGTTCCAAAACCAAGGATTAACGTACCTTTAACAGGCTCTCCAAAAAGCAGATAGTATAATCCAAGAGGAGCGTAAACCATAAACCCTGCTATTACAGGAAGTAAGGCTGCAATCGCGATTACTAAAGCCCAGAAAAGTGTGAAAGCTATCGGAGAGGTAACCAAGCCAATCAAGTAAAATCCTATACCTGTCATTATACCTATTATTACGGCTACGGTGAACTGTGTTAGGAATATTCCTCTGAATATTGAGTCTATAGAGGTAATTAATGTCTTCGCAATCTTCTGTTCCTCGTTAGGTAGGCTCTCTATTACGTGGAATGTTTTCCTCTTTATTTTTCCTCCGTCTTTGTAAAGGTATATCGCGGTGACCAAGTATATTCCTAGGTGCACCATCACCATTGGAATGGAGGCAAGGGTAGATCTCAGATAGTTTTCCAGCCCCACTGAAAGCGTCCCAATAAATCCTATGACTTGGGCCCTGAAGTTCTCAGGTAGCTGAAGCAGCTCTACAATGTTATTCACGTTTTGCTGGAGGTCTTGAGCAAATATATTCAGAGAGTACAGGATGTCGTAAAAATTGTTTATGAAAAGGAACAACGCTATCAAGATAGTACCCATCACGGAGGATATGACTATTATGGAAGATAGTATGTCGTTCTTGAGTTTCTTGTTAAGCTTTTGGTGTGTAAACCTTAGTAGATAGGCTGTCGCCGCGCCTAGGATCAGCGAGTCAAGAAATGGATATACCACGAGCAAGCTTCCAAGGACAAGAAGAAAGGCCACCCCTAGTATTTCTCTTTTGAAACGTAGGTTTTCCTCGCCCATATTATTCTTAGTGTGAGGGCCCCATAAATTACCATCGACTAAATGTGTTGTTACGAATTGATGAAAAATCTGGGGAAAGATATATAAAAATTGTGGGTTCTTATTCAATACTGTAGTTCAAAGAAAACGAACACAAACACTATTCCCAAATTGTAATTGGAGGTATAAAAATACTATGACTGATCAAGCTCACAACATCCCTAGAAGGGAGTTCGATGACTATCAGATCCCTGAGGAATGGGAGACTGAAGAAGACGAAGACGAAAAACAAGAAAAGAAACAGGAAACAGAACAGCAAGAGGAAAACTCTGATAAAGTATCTGCAGAACAGGGCTATGAAGTAAGAAGAGAAGAAGCCAAAGAAGGAGATACAGTTCTAACCTGTCCAGAATGTGGCGCACAGAGGTTTGAACAAAACTCCGCGCAAGGAGAACTAGTATGTGTAGACTGTGGACTTGTAATTGATGAAAACCGTATAGATGAATCCGCAGAATGGAGAGCATTCAACGAAGAAGAGAGAGAGAAGAAAGCAAGAGCAGGACAACCACTAACATACACAAAACACGACATGGGGGTCTCAACAGAGATCGGAAAAGGATCAGGAGAACTATACAAGGTCTCTGGAAACAAGAGAGCACAATACTACAGGCTAAGAAAATGGCACAAAAGACTCACTAAGTCGAAAGACAGGAACCTAGGTTTCGCACTGAGCGAACTGAACTCTATGGTTTCAAACCTGAACCTGCCAGAATCAGTTCACGAAGAGGTTGCAAGACTATACGAGAAAGCAGTAGACCAAGGGCTGGTAAGAGGGCGCTCAATGGAGTCAATAATCTCAGCACTACTATACATTGTAGCAAGAAAACAAGGTACTCCGAGAACACTTGACGAAATCAGTGAAGCTTCAGGTATAGAAAAGAGAGAAATCGGAAGAGCCTACAGATACGTAGCAAGAGAACTGGGACTAAGAATCCTTCCGGCAAAACCGCAGGACTACGTACCAAGATTTGCAGGAAAGCTACAGCTCTCAGGAGAAGTACAGGCCAGAGCAAGACAGATTCTCAAAGAAGCAAGAGAAAAAGATCTACTTTCTGGAAAAGGACCTACCGGTCTTGCAGCTGCAGCACTCTACATTGCAGCAGTACTAGAAGGAGAGAAAAGAACACAGAGAGAAGTAGCAGATGTAGTAGGAGTAACGGAAGTCACAATCAGGAACCGTTACAAGGAACTTGCTGAAAAGTTAGGGTTAGAGGAAGAACTTGAAGAGAAGAGCAATTAGCCTTCTCTCTTCTTTAACTTATATTATTTCTATTTATTCTTCTAAATAACTTTCAAGTCTTTTTGCTTCGTTATAATCAGGATCCATAATTTCTATAGCTGTTGAGTCGCTTCTGGATACAAGTTTCTCTAGAATAGAATCTATATTACTTGATCTCTCATATAAATTAGATAATATCTTGCTTTCAGGCAAATATTCTCTATGGACTGATAGCCTTATTGAAGGCTCTATGGTGGGGTGCTGGTAGTTTCTCCAACTTATGGTTGCTCTGTTCGGTGTGATGTTAGTCCCTGACATCTCTATGTCTAGACCATACTGTTCTACTATATCTTCCAGCTCAGAGTCATCTAAAGATATCTTGTCTTTAAAGTCTTCTTTAGAGCTGTAGAGCCCGCTACAGGAGTCTCTAGAAGGTTTAAGATGTTCTCGAGGCGTGTTTTCATCGTTTCTGATGGCCATCACATGTTACCTATTATATGTTTTGTTGTTACGGCTTATATAGTGTTTATTGTGAAGTTGGATACAGATTGTATAGCTACTGTTTATCTAAACATCATAATACCTCAGATATTACGGCATAATTCGCTAGGACTGTTAATGCTCAGACTTGCTAAGGCTTATTATCCGACTCGGAAAGTTCTCTGATAATAGTTTTTATGTCATTAATAGGTGCATCAGTTCGGAAACCTGTTGGGGAAAAGTGCGTCCTTGAAACAGGATAACCTTTCGTTCCTATTTCTTCAATAACTCTTCTTCTTTTAGGTACTGATATTTTCATATTGGATGCAAGCTCGTGGATGTCATAAAACGGTGCCAGGAGCTCTCCCTCATTATGTAGCATCTTGACCATCTCGAGGCTTCCCTCCCACTCTTTAGGAATTTTTTCCAGTACTTTCTCAGTAAAACGTATATCTATAATCTTGCCTGTCCAGAGAGGTCCGGCTATCTCGGTTTTTGAGCCGCAGTTTTCACATCTTTCAACTCGTTCAAGTTTCCTCCATCTACAGCTCCTACAGAAAGATAGAAATCCTATGTTATCCAAGTTCTTATTGGTACGTTTCTTTGACTCTGTTACGCGGCCTATAACCCGACTGTAATGTCTTTCATGGAAACATATACGTGGCTCGAATGCCTTGTCATATCTTGCAAAGTTTTGGAAAACCTCCTTAATATATATTCTTAGAGCAGTCTCATGCATGAAGCTGTTCTTTAATGGTTCTGAGCTGTACCTTCTCCTACAGGTCTTCTTATAGCTTCCTGTAGGCACCGCATTATCTGTAGCTGTTAAACCGATAAGGCTCTGGTGGTTTGCGGCTCTAGCTGTAGAGTCCAGGTAGTTGGTAAAAGGTCCGAAAGGATCTATGTCTATTAAGTGAAAGTAGTTCCGATAATCGCTTAGTAAGACGTTAGCATCTCTTTTGTGTGTCTCAGCCTCCACATTGTTGGCCTCTAGAGCTTTCTGAATACTTTTCACCGCCTCAGGGTTTGCGTCGTTCAAATGTAGCTCAGTGGATATTTTGGAGTATCTAAGACCTCTTATACCTGAGGCTGATAAGGCGTCACATACCCGGAAGTCCTCGGTTTCTACCGCTTCTCTAAAAACCTTTCCGGCTATCTCTGATATATCTCTGTTGAGAACCATCTCTGAGTTGTAAAATACTTCTGAGTCCTTTCCGGGCTCTTCTTCATTGGGCACGTACAGTATGTAGCCTCTCTCTTCCATGTTTAACCTCCTGAACCAAATCTTTTTAAAGAAGCCATCGGCTAAAAAACAGTAACGTTTATTTAGTTTATCCCTAATCTTCAAACCGGACAGGGTTTATAAGCTTCTCTGTTTTAGAGCTTAATGCGGTGGATTAAAAGTGGTTAATGTAGTTCAGGAAGTAAAGAATGCGGAAAAAGACGCGGAATCAATAGTGGCCGAAGCCGAAGAGGACAAGAAAGAAATAATAAGTTCTGCAAAGCAGGAAGCCAAAGAAATAGTTCAAGAGACAGAAGACAGTATCGAAAAAGAAAAACTTGAAGAAATGGACAGATTCAAGGAAAAAGTAAATCAAGAAAAAGAAGAAATAATTGAAGAAGGTAGAGAGGAAGCTAACAAGATTAGAGATAAAGCCGCAGATAACTTAGATGATGTAGAAAGTTTTCTCTGGAACAATTTTGAGTCAGAGTTCCTTTAGAGGTGTTTAGAAATCAAACCTGCAGAAATGGATAAAATATCGGTTACAGGACCTAAAAAAGAGCTTGAAACAGTTATAGAGAGGCTCTATGATTTACAGGTACTTGACATTGAACATTATGAAGGTGAACTAGATACAGGATCGCCTTTTGATGAATCAGAAGATCTATCCGAACTCTTAGTTGATATACGGTCCTTAATATCAAAACTTCCTAAAGTTGAGAACTCTGAAGAAAGGAACATTTCTATAGAAGAACTTCAGGAAAAGATACCTGAGATAAATGAAGTTATTGAGTCTTCCGAAGAAGAAAGAAGTAATATCGAAAGAAAGCTTTCAGAAACAAAGGAAAGACTCAAATATTATAGAAGACTCAAAGGAACAAATCTCAAGGTAGAAGATCTAAAGGGGACAAAGAATCTTGATGTATATATAGGAAAAATAAAGGCTGAAAGATTTGAAGAAAGCTTAAAGGCAGATGACTATGAGTTGCTCAAAGGACAGAAAGCAACAGTAATAGTATACAAAAAAGGATCAGAAGAGATTGAAGATGCTATAAGAAAATATTCCAAAGAAGATTATGGACTTACTGAGACAAGTTATGAAGGTAGTATAAGACAAGTAATAAGTGAGTTAGAAAGAGAAAGAGATGAACTCAAACAGGAATTAAACAGTATTAAACAAAGGCTGGAAAAACTATCTAAGGAATGGTCAGCTGTACTCAGAAATAAAGAGAAATTCTTAATGGAGAAAGTAGAGAAAGCTGAGGCGCCAATAAACTTCGCCACCACCACAAATGCATTTATAGCACAAGGATGGGTGCCTTCCGAAAAATACAGAGAGGTCAAAGAAACCTTAGCTGAAGTTGCTGAAGGCAACATCTACGTCCAGAAAGAGGAAACTGAAGAAGAACCTCCTGTCAAACACGAAAATAACAGATTAGTACAGCCCTTTGAGGATTTCACAGATCTAATAGCAGTACCAAGGTATAACGAGATAGATCCTTCATTTATGCTTTTGATCACGTTCCCACTTTTCTTCGGACTGATGATCGGAGACATAGGATACGGGCTAGGAAGCGCAGTAGTATTTCTAGCAGGTATGAAGATGGTTCCGGAGGCATCTGACATGTTCAAGGCACTGCTTTGGACCTCGGGAGCAACCGTTCTCTTCGGTGCAATATACGGAGAGATGTTTGGATTCCAGATATATGAGTCTCCGTTCTACAGAGCCGATTACTGGACAGAGATATTCTATATCTCATTGGGAATAGGTGTAGCCCATATCAATCTAGGACTCCTATTCGGAGCATACAACGAATATGTAAGCCATGGGATCATGGAGGCGGTCTACGCCAAACTATCATGGATAGTCTTAGAGATAGCTGCAGTCGGAGGCTACCTAGTATATGCAACATACGGCAGCACACCAGGAACAGCGGTCATAATGGGTCTAGGAATCCCGGCAGTAGCAATGATCTTCAAGGGAGAAGGAGTTGAGGGTATAGTAGAGATACCAAGCCTAGTATCAAATATAATCTCTTACCTAAGACTGTTCGGAGTCTGTATGGCAGCATACACACTTGCAGGTACAGCGAACGCAATCGCGGCTCCAGGACTAACCTCGGGAACAGTGATAGGTGTGGCTTCAGGGGTAGTAATCCTGATTGGAGCACACACAATGCTTACATTCATTAAAATCCTAGAAGGCGCTATTCAGGGCATCCGACTCCACTATGTGGAGATGTTTGGATGGTTCTATGAAGGCGGCGGAAGAAAATACGCTCCATTCGGAGCAAAATCCAAGTAAAAACAATATTTGAGGTGAAAACCTAGAAAATGGCAGTAGACGGACTAGTAGCAATCGGTGCAGCAGCAGCGATCAGCATTACAGCACTAGCAACAGCATGGGCGCAAGCAAAGATTGGAAGCGCAGGAATCGGAGCACTAGCAGAAGATGACGGCCTATTCGGAAAAGTATTCCTTTTAGCCGTTATCCCAGAGACCATGGTTATCTTCGGGCTGGTTGTTGCACTGGTTGTAACAGGATTCATTTAGAAAACCAAAAGAAGGGCCTCAAGGCCCTTCCAACCTATTATTTATTCAATAAAAGAAAGCAGACGGACGTGAAAAAATACTATGGGACTTGAAGAAGTTAAATCCGAAATCTTGGACGAAGCGGAGGCAAAAGCCGATCACCTAGTTCAAGAAGCAGAGGAAGAAAAAGAAAAAATCTTGGATAAAGCAAAAGAAGAGGCAGAAGAGATAAGAGAAGAGCACATGGAAGAGCTGGAAGACAAGAAAGATATCTATAAGAGAAAAGCAATATCCACAGCTCGGATGAAAGCAAAAGAGGAGAAACTACACGCAAGGGAAGAAAATATCTCTAAAGTGTTCGAAGAGTTTAGAAATAAATTAGGACAGATGTCTAAAAAAGAGAAAAAGAGCTATGTTGAAAGCTGCCTAGAAAAACCTAAATTCGACATAGGTAAAGTGATCGGTTCTGAAGATTTTGAAGAGTTAGTAGATAAAGAGTTCGAAGAAGAAGACAGCATTGAAGGAATTGTTGTTGTTTCAGAAGACGGTAACCGAAGACAGAACTTCAGTTTCGACAAGATAGCCGAACAGTTCAAAAGCCAGTACAGAAGAGAAGTAGCTGAAAAACTTTTCGAGTGAGTTGAAGATGATGCTGAGCCGAGATTACCCTTATATGTATGCGCGTGTAAGCGCCAAGAAAGCTAAACTTTTAGATGAAAGAGATTACCAGAATCTCTGGAAGATGCAGCCTAACGGGATAGCCCGGAACCTAGGTGAGAAAGACTATAAAAAGGATATAGATAGTCTTGGCTCGGAACATGAGGGAGTAGAACTTGTAGAACTTGCCTTAATGAGGAACCTCTCTAGAACTATGAGAGATCTAGTCGAGATATCTCCTGAATCACTTCAACCGGTTATTGAAGGCTATCTAAGAAGATACGATATAATAAGTATCAAAAGACTGCTGAGGTGGAAGAAGGGTGGAGAAGACGGCAATATTCACAGCTTCCTAGTGCCTGTGGGAGACTATGATCTTGAAAGACTTGAGGAACTAGCAGAAAAAGATTTTGAAGAAATAGTGGAGTCCATAAATTTCCCTGAATCTAATATAGACTACCAAGAGGTTCTCACAAGCCAATCCGATATCAGAAAGATAGAAAGAGATCTTGACAGAGCCTACTACAAAGATCTAAAGGACATAAAGGGCACGGTTAGCAGTATATGGTTTGACGAGTTTATAGACCGAGAAATTGAGTATGAAAATCTAAAAATTGCTTTAAGGCTAAAGAAACACTGTATAAAAGAAGATAAGATACGTGAATGGTTGATAACAGAGCAGCCTACGAAAGTAGTGGAGAAAGTTATAAAGGCTGAAAGCATAGAGCAAGCAGTAGAAGAGGTCTCCCAACACATAGATATTGATAACGGAGAGACTTTAGAGGAGATCGAGCACCAGCTTGAAATATATAGACTCAATAAAGCAATGAAAACTGCTCACGTAGAACCCTTAAGCGCTACATCAATCCTGGGCTACATCGTTGCGAAGATAGTTGAAGTCAAAAATCTCAGAATGCTTATACGGGCGAAGGAAACAGGAATACAAAATGAAGAAACAATCAAGAAGAAACTGGTGATAGCATGAAAAGAGACAAGAAAAGTATAGCAGTAATTGGAAGAGAGGAGTTCACTTTAGGATTCCAACTAGCGGGAATACAGAAAGTATATGGGAGAGAAAATTATACAGAGAAAATCCAAGAAATTACAGATAGAGACGATATAGGTATCGTAATAGTGGAACAACAAGATCTTGAAGAACTGCCTTCACATATAAGACAGAGGATTGAAGGATCAGTAGATCCTGTAGTAGTTCCGCTTACAGAAGAGGCAGAAGCAATGGGACTACAAGACAAAATCAGGAAGGTAATCGGAGTCGACTTATCGTAACAATACTATTTCAATAGGTGAATTATCAAAAATGGCACAACAAAGACTTCAGCACGAAGACGCTGACGGCGAAATCTACAAAGTTGCAGGACCCGTAGTTATCGCAACCGGCATGAATCCACAGATGTACGACGTGGTTCATATCGGACACGAAGGACTAATGGGAGAAGTTATTCAAATCGAAGGAGAAAAAGCATACATCCAAGTATACGAAGACACAACAGGAGTAAAACCAGGTGAACCAGTAGAAAACACTGGACAACCGCTTTCTGTACAGCTTGGACCCGGACTGCTAACATCAATTTACGACGGTCTGCAAAGACCTTTGGTAGATCTCCAAGAACAGACAGGAGACTTCATCGAAAGAGGGGAAGAAGCAGACGGAATTGATCATGATAAAGAGTATGAGTTCGAACCTGTTGTTAAAGAAGGTGATGAAGTAAGTGCTGGAGACGTAATAGGTACCGTAGAAGTCAAGTACGGAGAACACAAAGTGCTACTGCCTCCAAACACAGAAGGAGAAGTAGAAGAAATTAAAGAAGGAGCATACACTGTCGAAGAAACTGTTGCAGTAGTTGACGGTGAAGAAATCTCAATGAAGCAGGAATGGCCTATCAGAGATCCAAGACCTGTTGAAGACGACTTAAGACCTGAGATACCGTTGATTACAGGACAAAGAGTACTAGACGGACTGTTCCCACTTGCAAAAGGAGGGACAGCGGCCGTGCCTGGAGGGTTCGGAACAGGAAAGACAGTTACACAACAGTCTCTTGCAAAGTTCTCAGACGCCGACATCATTGTATATATTGGATGTGGAGAAAGAGGGAACGAGATGACAGAGGTGCTGGAAGAGTTCCCAGAACTAGAGGACCCTCAGACAGGAGACAAGATAATAAACCGTACCGTCCTTATTGCAAACACATCGAACATGCCTGTGGCAGCAAGAGAAGCATCAATATACACCGGAGTGACCATTGCGGAGTACTTCAGAGACCAAGGATTAGACGTCGCACTAATGGCAGACTCAACTTCCCGATGGGCTGAAGCAATGCGTGAAGTATCAGCAAGACTAGAAGAGATGCCTGGAGAAAGAGGATACCCGGCATACCTAGCATCAAGACTAGCAGAGTTCTACGAAAGAGCAGGTAGAGTACAGCCACTAGGACCGGAAGAACCAGGATCAGTATCAATTATCGGAGCAGTAAGCCCGCCAGGAGGAGACTTCTCCGAACCAGTAACACAGAACACACTAAGAGTTGTGAAAAACTTCTGGGCACTTGACTCCGACTTAGCGGAGAGAAGACACTTCCCGGCAATCAACTGGGACACATCTTACTCTGGATACAGCGGAATGCTTTCCAACTACTTTGAATCAAACGTTGACACGGACTGGTCAGACAATATTCAAAGGATGAGAGACATTCTACAGAAAGACTCAGAGCTACAGGAAACAGTACAGCTTGTGGGTAAAGACGCTTTACCAGACCGTGAAAGACTAACACTTGAAATCGCGGACATGGTCAAAAAGTTCTACCTACAGCAAAACGCTTTCCACGATGTAGACCAGTTCTCTGATCCAGAGAAGACGTTCGACATCCTAGAACTAGTACTAGACTGGGGAGACCAAGCCTACGAAGCTCTTGAAGAAGGAGCACTAGTAGAAAACATTGTCTCTCTAAACTCTAAGAACAAGATTTCAGAGCTCAAGTTCAATGAGAACTACGAAGAAATCAGGGACGAACTCAGAGAGCAGATGGGAGAAGAGTTTGAAAAGGTGATAGAAGGGTGACGGTCTACAGTAGAGTCGAAGAAGTAGAGGAGTATCTAGAGTCAGAGGGCTGGGACAGCCTTCTTGACCAACTCTATGACTTTAATAATAAAGCAGGTCTAGGTGTAGAGGGACTACTGGAAAACAGCAGAGAAGAAGGTGCAAAGACTGTTGTAGCAAACCTTCTTGAGAATCATGACTACGAAATAGAAGAACCGGCGGAAACCTATCTAACCGCTGAAGAGGTGTAAAGATACTATGACTCAACAAGAATACCAGACAATCAACCAAGTTAAAGGACCACTTGTATTTGTGGAGAAAACCGATGAAATTGCCTACGGAGATATTGTAGAAGTAGAGACTCCCAACGGCGAAGTCAAAAAAGGAGAAGTACTTGAAACAAGTAAAGACATCGTTGTTGTCCAAGTCTATGAAGAGACACAGGGAATTGGACAGGACGCACGGGTACGTTTCCTAGACCAAAACGTTAAGATGCCTGTAACAGATGATCTTCTAGGAAGAGTACTAGACGGTACAGGAAACCCGATTGATGGCGGACCTGATATCGTGCCGGAGAAAGAAGAAGACATTCTAGGACAAGCAATCAATCCTTACAGCCGTGAACTACCTGAAGACTTCATACAGACAGGTATATCAAGTATCGACGTCATGAACACACTGGTTCGAGGACAGAAGCTACCGATCTTCTCCGGATCAGGGTTGCCGCACAACGAACTGGCGATGCAAATTGCTAGACAGGCAGATGTACAGGGAGAAGACGACGAATTCGCAGTAGTATTCGCAGGAATGGGAATTACGGAAGAAGAGTCCCAAGACTTCATTGAAGAGTTCAGAGAGACAGGAGCACTAGAACGTTCCGTAGTATTCCTGAACAAAGCATCCGACCCTGCACCAGAAAGAATTATCACGCCAAGAATGGCACTAACAACAGCAGAGTACCTGGCATACGAGAAAGGAATGGAAGTACTTGTTATCTTGACAGATATGACTAACTACTGTAACGCACTGAGAGAAGTATCTGCAGCAAGAGAAGAAGTGCCAGGAAGAAGAGGATACCCGGGATACATGTATACAGACTTAGCGAACATCTACGAAAGGGCAGGAATTATCGACGGCAGAGAGGGATCAGTAACACAGATCCCTATCCTAACCATGGTTGGAGACGACATCACACACCCAATTCCGGACCTAACCGGATACATTACAGAAGGACAGATCGTGGTAGGAAGAGAGCTAGATAACCAAGGCTACGAACCACCGATCGACGTTCTACCAAGTCTATCTCGACTGATGGACAACGGAATAGGAGAAGGATTCACAAGAGAAGACCATGGAGACGTATCCGACCAAATATATGCAATGTATGCAGAAGGACAGTCACTTAGAGACTTGGTAGCGATTGTTGGTGAAGACGCGCTCTCAGATAAAGACGAAAAGATCCTGAAGTTCACCAACATGTTCGAGGAACACTTCGTAAGCCAAGGAAACCACGAAAATCGTTCAATAGAAGAATCCTTAGAGCTTTCATGGGATCTACTTTCAGTAATTCCGGAAGACGAGCTTACAAGAATCGATGCAGAGACACGACAAGAGTACCTTGAAAACCGTGAACCAAACTTTGAGGAATAAGAATGTCACAGGACGTAAAACCCACAAGATCTGAAGAACTGCGTTTGAAAGAACGTATAGAGCTAGCGGAGAACGGCCACGGCATACTTGAAAAGAAGAGAGACGGATTGATCCACGAGTTCATGGAGATAGCAGGTGATGCCAAGGAGGTAAACCAAGAACTCGCAGAAACCTACTCGGAGGCAAAACTCAAACTGCTTCTTTCAAAGGTCTACGACGGAGAGGACAGCATAAGAGCAAATGCCTTCCCTGTAACTAAGGAGCCAAAGATTTACTCGGAAACAAGCAATATCATGGGCGTAGTCGTACCCGAAATAGAGTCAGAGGACATAAGGAAAGGAATTCTAGATAAAGAGTACGGCATAACATCTGCAACATCCAGGATCGACTCCACTGCAGACAAGTTCGAAGAGCTCTTGGAGAAAGTGGTTGAGGCCGCCGAAACACAGACTAAGATCTTGAAACTTCTAGAAGAGATAGAGAAAACCAAGAGAAGAGTGAACGCATTAGAACACAAAGTAATACCCGAACAGAGAGCAGCTCTCGACAAGGTCTCCCAAATGCTTGAAGAAAGCGAAAGGGAAGAGACCTTCCGTATGAAGAAGATTAAGGAGATGCAGGAAGAGAAAGCCTAGAATCTTTTCTTTGAAATTCTATTTTTCTTGATTTCTAATTTAGCAACTAGGAAGATAGTAAAGTAAAATTAGGAAAAGGATCGTATTTTATCATAGTTACTACTCCTTGCTTTCTTCTTCCTCTTTCTCTACTTCTTTCTCTGCCTTTTCTTCTAGGTTAGGAACCATATCTTGTGTATCTGCTGCCTTTGCGATCGAGGAGGTATTCATCTTAGGAGTCATCTGCTCCGTCTTCCCCTCTTTCATCTCTTTCAAATCCTTGCCAACTTCGGAGACAAACTCCTTGGTCTCTGTCTTGAGATCGTATATCTCCTTTTCGTTGACGTCTTCCATTTGCTTGTCTTTTATCTTCTCTATTACGTCTTCCCATCGGTCGAACATTTCTACATGTTCTTCTCCCAGGTCCAGATTATCTGCTACTACTTCTGGTAGTTCTTCTCTATCTTCTGGAGGCTCTATGTCTCGTGCTTTCAGTGCGGCGACGTTCGCTTTTAAGAACTGTTTATAGTCTTCGACAATATTTCTAACTTTCTTTTGTGCGCCTAGTTGAGAGACCAGCTGATGCATTCTTCTTACGAAGTCGTCTGCCTTTTCTAAATGCTTCTCTACAGCCTCTCCGGTAACCTTTTCAGGTTCCTTCTCTCCTAGGTCTCCGAAGTCGTATAATTCTTCAGCTATTTCTATGTATTCATCTTCTAGTAGCTCGTTTTCTACAAACATTTCGTCTAGGACTTCTGGAACTTTTTCTTTCGGTGGCGGTGTTTTTCCTTCAAGCATTATCGGTGCTTGTCCGGCGTTTGCCATTACTTGTTCGAGTTTGTGAGGTATTGAGGATTTGAAGTTTTTCTCGGCTTTCTTGTATCCTGCTGCAGCCAGTTTTAGTCTCTTACTTACGGATTCCTGTGTTGCTTCAATTTTACCTCTTTGGAGCAGTCTTTTTGCCGGCATGAATATTCCGGTGTCGTACACCGGTTCTCCGTTTCTTACGGCTTCTATTGCTAGTGGTTCTCCTTTTCTCAGTGAGTCCCAGAACTCTGTTAGGAATGGGAAGTACTGTATTGTTATTCTATCATCTGTTTCCTTTGCTGCTTCTGTTACTTTTTGTTGTATCTTTTTCCGTGCGTCTTCTGGAACGTCCTCTCTCAGCTTTGTGTCGTCTAGTATTACAAGTGTATCGATATCACTGTCGTATCCGTGCTCGCCTTTTGGTACACTTCCCCATACTGCAACTACTTTTAGTTTGTCGCCTAGTTTTTCCTCTAGTTTGTCTGAGAACTCTTTTGCTGCTTCCATTCTTCTTTCTTGAGACTTCTTCCGCATCTCTTTCATCTTGTCTTTGGAACTCATAGAACCACATTAAACCTTGTCAATATCCAATCTTAAAAGCTTTCCCTAATATTGTTACTACATGGTAGACAAAAAACGTATGGTGGAGTACCTTACTTTTGCGGATGTCCACGAAAATCTAGATGATAAAGGATCAGAACAGCTCTATGACTCGCTCTTTAATACTGCTGATTTGGAACCTGACTTCGGTCAGCCTGACTATATCCTTCTACACGGAGGCCCTAGTGAGAAGGAAGAGAAACAACGTTTTAGAGCTTTTGAAGATCTATTGACAGATTTAAACAAAGATAAGCTCCCCTACTTGTTAACTACGCCGTCCTATAGAAGCAAGATTGAAGAATCAGATAAAGTTACGGAAAACGATTTTATTTACTGTCCTATAAGATCTGAAAGCACATTCGGAGAAGTTAACACGCTTTCAGAACAGATAGAACCTGAAGAAACGGTTATATCGGTTACAAGCGACTACCATGTGCCACGCCTAGAGTCAATGATGAACAAATTACTTGAAGAAGATATAGATTACTTAGTGGTCGGTCAGAAATACAGCTCTGAAGAGAAGAATTATAGAAGTAAATGGAGATCCGAATTCATAAGTACAGTACTTCCACAAAACATCAAGGATGTAGGAAAGGATATTCTCTAACTACTTATACTCTTCCTGCATCCATTCTCCCGGCTGATTGTTGTTCTCCATAGAAGCATTACTGGAGTAAGTATAGTCAAACTGTTCGGCCTCAAGCAGGCTCTGTAAAGGATCGAAAGCGTGTTGCTCGATCTTCGCCCATTCACGGTCATAAGTAGGTCTATCCATACCGAAGAAACGTGCCATTAAGGCCTCTTTCTCGTCACGGTACTCTTCACCAGGATTAACCTTAGAAGGATCAAGTTCTTCAGGAGATACTCCTAACTCAATAAGGTTCATAGCGATACGTGCTGTGTATACCACTCCTCTATCGTCACCGCCGACCTCATACATTACATATGCTTTCTCGTTATCTCGTCCGAAACCGGCTTTAACCATGTTCCACAGCCATTCGTAGAGCTGCTTATCACCTTTATCCCATGGACCGTGAAGTGTACGAGACTGAGAGGTTTCAAGACCAGGTTTCATCAGGTGCCACATCCTCATAATCTTGGCTAGAGGTTTTTCCTTTTCAACTCCTATATCGTACTTACTCGCTAATCCGCTTTTAACCAAGTTTTCCTCCTGTTCAATCAGGTTTTCCATAGTCTTCCATGGATCTTCACCGAAGGTAGCAACGTGTTCCAAGTCTAAAGTAAATTTAGCAGGCATACCGTATAGGTCAGGATGGATGTCGTCTAGTTTGTCTCTAGCCCCTATATTTATAGCTCTTGCAGCCGCTACAGTATGTCGAGGTCTCCAGATCTTGTAAGGCTGTCTTGTATCTCCGGGCATAGCCTCCAGATTTACTCCTATACCGAACTCGTTCATCCACTCAATCCACGTAATATTACTGAATTTTTCCAGTACATCTTCCTCTTCTTCGTACTCATGAACCAGATACTCTCTTATCGCCTTATCATCGATCATGAACTGGCCTTCTTGCTGGGTGAAGTGACCCCATACATAGCATGCTGCTGAAGCTGCTGCAACATCTTCTTGGAACTCTCTGTTGTTTTCAAGTAAGTCTAGGAACCCCTTTCCATCATTTTTCCTCGGTTCCAAAAGATCGATATCGTATTCGCTCCATTTTTGTTTGATTAGTAGCTCCCACAAGAACTTGGGGGCTTCCCTTTTCTTGTAGCCTTTATCACTGAAGTCTTCATCCGCAACAGCCATCCATGCTGGGATAATTTTGTATATAACGTTTGACTCCATCCACATCTGGTTCTGTAGAGATCCTGTAAGTCGTTGTAGGAAGAGTAGATGTTGGTCTTCGGTACTGTTCTCATTGTCGAAGTAGCTATCATCTCCTGCTACCATGTTCTCAGCATGATTTCTTATTTTGTCTCTGTTACTAGTGAATGCCTCTTCAATTATTCTTTGCTGAGGGATTTCAAAGTTCCTGGAAACTGCCGCAAGTTTGTTTTGAATAGGGATTAGCGGTTCTCCTCCTTCCTTTTTGTATTCCCAAAGTTTTTCTATAGCTCTTTCTAGAGGCTCTTCTATAGCTTCAAGAATCTCTTCATCTTCGGTTATTAACTCTCCATTCTGTAGAACTCTGTTAAGCTCTAACTCTTCAGATTCAAGAAGTCTGTAGATTTCGGGAAGTCTCCTAATCATCGAAAGGTCATAGTTCACACTTAAACCTCGGATTACGGTGTCCAGGTCCTCTAAACTGTTAATTTCTACAGGTGAGCTTCTGCTAGTTAACTCTATTGTTAGATCTTCGTCTACCGGTTCTTTTAGTAGGTCGTACCAAATAGTTGTTATCTCGGAGTCTCCTGCGGCACCGGTTCCTATCATAGTCACCTTCTCCTTAAGTCTGCTTTCACGAGATTTCGATCTTTCAAGGAATTCTTCGTTCGCTTTTTCGTCAATAGTTTTCCTCCATTCGCTGTCAAACCTGTCGGAAAAGTCAGAGAATATATCTTGGTAGTACCTGTACTCGTTCTGTTCTATCGTATCTACTATGAAAACTCTGTAAAGTCTTCTTAGGAACTCCTCGTTACGGAATATGTTTTTATTCTCATCATCTTTTCCTTTCATTACTTCGTTTTTCAAGTCGGTCAGGCTATATCCGAAAGGATCAAGGCTTGTGTCCTGTGCTCTTTCCTCTTCTATTGCAGGTCTTGGGGAGGTACATATGTGGGGGTTAATTCGGGAGATATTGAATCCGAAGTCTCTCTCCTTTTTACTCCGGTTTTCCGCTGTTTTTTTGAACGAAGCAAACTGTTCTAGATACTGTGTAAAATATTTATGAGTCGGATCGTACTGAGCTCTATAAGGTGAGGTATAGCCTACATCCGGATTGCTGTGGAGAGATATGTCTATCTCTAATCCGTTAATAACGTCCAGCATCTGGTCTCTATCAATCTGAAACGTCGCAGGATTGTTGATTATCACCTCCATCACACTTCCTCCTCTCATAGCCAGACTTCCTATCCTTTCATGCATGGCCGAAGGCACTCCTGGCGCCGCATCCATACCCGAAGTGTTTCCTACCTCGTAATTAAGGTCGGGAAAACCCTCTTCCTCATACTTATCCCTTACCTGAAAGTTCTCTTTCACCGCGTTTAGAATGTATTTGAAACTCATTATTTCATCGTGTAGAGCCCTAAACCAATTTTAAGGTCATAGTAGTAGCTGAACTTTATTTCGTTCTTTAAATCAGCCAGAGGCGATTCGTTGTCAGGTATGTAGTACTTGTCGTAGTTTCCTGTAAACTTCCTGACAGCTATTTCGAAGTCTTTTCTTGCTCCGTTACTTTGTTCACTTTCCTCGCTGGTCGCGTAGTTGGTGTCCAGTATGTTATCCACTGCTTTCAGATAGTCCTTTGAGTATTTTTCAGCTATAGATTCCGGTGTCTCGAAACCGTCTTCAACCCTTCTTATGAACGATGAGAAATCCAGCGGAGGACTTTCATCTATTTTCTTACCAACTTCCTCTCTAAGCTCTCTTATAGCTAATCCTTTATCTACACGAGCGCTCTTGAACTCTTCACCTTCATCTGTTTCAAATTCCCCGGTATAATCTTCCATTAGCTGTTCATACAGTTCTTGACTCCTGTTGATCTTATCTCGGAATAGATTGTCAAAAACATGTTCGCAGACTACAGCAGGACGCCACTGGACTATTCCTGCGGTTGGACCTTCTGTAGGGCTGTTAGGATTGTCTCCTCCTGCAATATTGACGTGTACACAATGCATATGAACTAACTTGTAATGTGTGGCGTTATCTTCGCTTTCCACTTCAACCAGACCTCCTTCCTCGTTCTCTAAGGGCTGGTATGCTATAAACTCCATCTGTTTGAACATCGTTGCGTAACCTGTGAACGTCATAAACCGGTTCAGGTCCTCACCTATCTCCTCCTGACTTTTCTGATTGATCATTACCATGTCTCTGACGTATGGAGCTAGCCACTCTTTTGTCTCTTCTATAGCTCTCTCAATTCTTCTTAATTCTTTTTTCAGATCTTTTAGTTTATTCTGTATCTCGCTTCCGTACATGTCTTTCCATTTCTCATACATGGTGTACTTCTTCTTTAGGATTGCCTTCTCATTCGCTGGTAAGTTCGCCAGCTTCCCTGTACCTCCATCATCCTTAGGTTTTAGATCTTCTAAGGACTTCATCTCATTGAAGTCTGAGACTATAGTTGGATAGATATTGTTGTCTCGCAGAAATCTCAGGGCTTGTTCGTCAGCCCCTTGTCCTCCGGCTCCAGCACCGTCTACCAGCTGTACAAAGTCGCCCTTAATCACGTCTTCGTCGCCGGTACGTATATCTTCAATACGGGATCTCAGCTTGCGTATGTCATGTTGGAGTAGGTGTTTTGATTTCCTTAGCTGTTCAAGTCCTTGCATGTTTGTTTTAATATTCTGTTCGGCCTGCTGCTTTCTCTGTACCATCTCTTGGTGCATCGTGTTCTGAGGGCTAACAAAGATTTTCTCCTCTGTTTTCGCAACATTCCAGCCAAGATCTGTATCAAACTTATCTGCAGCTGAGAGTATGAATGTATAAGGCATTCCCTGGGTCCCTGAACTCACCTTAACATTTTTGTATGGTTCTCCTAACACAGGAAGCAAGGAATAAGGGTCAGATGAATCCTTTTGAGCTTTCACTAGCTCTTTAAAACTATGTACGCCAGTCATCTCCGGACTACCATTCACTTCGAAGGTATGTCCAAACTCACAAGTGTCTCCATCCTCTCCAGAGCTCATATATTTCATTTATCTTGGATTCTACTTAAAGTTCTAGTTATACTGTCCGAAAACTTATGAACAACAAGCTCGAATAGATTTCTAATGAGTGTTTTTGATGACTTGAAAGATTCTCTACACGGATCAGAGAACTCTGAAAGTTTCTCGAACGATTTGGACTCCGATTTTGGTTCAAGAACAGATGGGAGTGGTTTGAACGGTTCAGAACCGGAGAGAAAGAATATTGGGCAAGACCGTTCACAAGGTAGATCTGCTCAGAGAGGTCAAAACAGTCCGAATAGAAACCAAGATAAAAGGCAGCAAGGTAGAACGAGAGGTCAAAGTATAGATTCTCCGAATGCACAGGCAGGGAGACCTCAAGAAGGCTCTTCTAAGCCTCAGTTAAGCAGCCAGACCAGGAAAAAAATTGATCACGCTGGTTTAAACCAAGATTCTCAAAGAGACAGTAAACAGTCTGTTGCAGTACAGAGATCTGATATAGAGGACTTGAAGTCTCAGAACCAGCAGATAATAGAGCTCTTGAAAAGGATTAATCAAAGTCTTCAAAATAATAACTCTGGAAGACATAGACGTTGAAGATGGATATAGAGTCGGAGCTACCTGAAAACTTTGAGGAGCTAACTGTTGAAGATAAAATTGGTGAGTTAGAACGTTTAGAAGATGTTTTTGATGCTGAAACAGACTCGGGAGCGATTAAGAGGCGAATGGTACAAGAGCTTATAAGACACTATAATAAGGATTTAGAGGAAGGCAGAAAAAGTCCATAGACCTTTGGCAAATAGCAGTCCTGCTATTATCTCTTTATAGTCTACAAGTATTGGAGGTGTGCCTGTGAACAGCATCATGGCGGATAGTATATCTGCAGCGCCTCCAACCAAAAATAAAGGGGTTAGAAAGGCTGGAGGATTAGCTCCAAAATCTATAAATCCTATAACTCCTTTTATGAATAGAAAAGCTGCGTGAGTATGCGCTAGCGGTTCTGGTACTGCGGAAACAGTGAAGTAAAGCATTAGTGCTGCTGTTATATCCACCCATCCAAGTAGGTTGAAGTTGAACATTTTCTTCCGATTAGTCTATTTCTATCACTTTGTCGGCAGCGTTTTGGAGGGCTGTCGAGAAGCCAGGATCCATACCTATCACTACTGTTTCTTTACCATGTTCTTTAGCTTTCTGTATAACAGGTAGAAAATCGGCGTCACGAGTCACCAATACTACTACGTCGATAGCTTCGTTATGGACTGCTTCCATGGCGTTTGTAGCCATATAAACATCCACATCGCTTTCTCTGTCTTTTTCTCCTCCTAATCCTAGAGAAGCCTCAAATCCTTGAGATACTATGGCCTCTATAAGCTTTTCTGAAGCATACTGGTTAAGGAAGACTTTACCAACCTTTATATTGCCAAACATCTCTATTTCTTCTCTCAATGCGTCCAAATCTAAGTCGAACTCTTTACGGATAACGTTCGGCCCATCTATAAAGACTGCGACACCTGGCTCTGAACTGACTTTGTCTTTGAACTTTTCTAGCACCATAAGAAAAGATTAAAGGTAAAGTATATAGTAATAAGCTTTTGGTGTCTCAGCCAAAAATTCTCTCTGCGTTTTTTGTAGTTTCTCGCACCACATCTTCGTATTTCACACCTTTTATATCGGCTATCTTCTCCGCAGACTCAGTAACATTTACAGGTTCATTTCTGCTTCCTCTATATAGAAATGGTGAATCAGTCTCAAGAACGATATCCTTAAGCTCTAGGCTTTCTACAACTTTCTGAACTCTTTTGGAGTAAAGAACTTGTGTGGTTACCCCTATAGTCATTCCTTTCTGAGAAGCAGTTCTAGCCAGGCTCGATGAACCGTTGAAACAGTGTAAAAGAACCTCCGGTATATCATATCTTTCTATTAATTCCACAGTTTTCTGTTCAGCATCCCTAGAATGTACTACTACGGGTTTCGAAAGTTCTTCTGCAAGTTTCAGCAGTTCATTAAAAACCTCCTCTTGTTCTCGCCTCTTTACACCTTCCTTTATGTGATAATGGTCGAGACCTATTTCTCCAATCGCAATAGGTTTATTGGCTCTTATCTGTTCTTTCACCTTTTCTACATCGTCGAAGCTGTCTTCGTAAGTTGGGTGTAGACCGAGGTTTGACTTAATTATGTCGGAGTTTTTATCTTCAAGTTTTAACGCCTCTCTATTACTTTCGAGGTCTGTTCCTGCCGTAACAGCAAACTTGAGTTCGTTTCTACATCTTTCTATTACTTCTTCTCTATCAGAGTCGAATTTCTCGAAGTCTAGATGGCAGTGACAGTCAACAGGTCTCATACAGTGACATAATCGTTGGAAAGTCTTTAAACCGGTTTCTAGGGCTGCCCTATCTTAAAATCAGGTTCGAAGAGCTCAAAGTCTGTGAGGCTCTGATTATCACCGCATTCCACTAGTATGACTTTTACTTCTTGTTCTGTTACTTCTGCCTTTAATACATAGTTTTCGTCATTACAGCTCATGAGTTTCCTGTCACTAATCCAGCTTATGTTGTTGTAACCTGGTTCGAAGCCTAGGTCCTCTAAATAAGATGTTGCAAGACTATCAGAATCTATTTCGGCTGAATATGTGTCTTTGGAAATTTTTTCCCAGTTGTAGTTAGCTTTTCCAGATTGTTCAAGAAGTTCCTCGAGCTCTTCCATCACATATTCCTAAGTTTTGGGTGTCTAAATATTTTCGTTTTATCTCTTTTCCTTGTTTAGACGTGAGCCTGTTGCACCGGTCTGTCCCATGTACTTAGTGTCTTTCTTGTCTCCATACGGCTTTCCTGCTTCAGAAGTCATGCTTTCAAACACTATCTGGCACACACGGTCTTCAGGATATATTTTAACCGGTGCGTTACCAAGGTTCTGTATTTCAAGTGTTATGTCCCCCTCAAAACCAGGATCTATGAATCCGGCGGTTGCATGAACTATAATACCTAATCTTCCGTAACTGCTTCGTCCCTCAACCCTTGCAACCTTGTCTTTAGGTACATTGATTGTTTCTAAAGTACTTCCGAGTATAAATTCGCCGGGGTGTATGACTACACCGTCTTCAGGAGTATGTTCCTCCTTTTTGATATAGGCATCGTATTTCTGCATATCTCTAGTGTCTATAAGCTCCAACTTCCGTGTATTAAGTATTCCAAACTCGTATCCCAGTCTCAGATCAAGTGATGAGGGACCTAGTTGTAGGTCGAGATCGAGATCTTTCTTATCCGAGTATACAGCATTTTCACTTTTTATCAGCTCTTTGAGATCATTGTCTGATAGTATGGCCATTAAACTCTATTTAATTTAGTAGGACTTTTATTGGTGTCTACATACTGAACCATTATATGAAAGTATTAGCCGTGGTTCTAGTTCTTTTAGTTACTCCTTTGGCGGCGTCTGATGTCCAGTACGAAATAGAGATGGAGAAGGAATCAGCGTCTATCAACACTTCCATCGTTTCAGACTGTGGGAGTAACTGTCCTGGTTTTCAATGGCAGCTGCCTGAAGGAGCTGAAGTACTGTCCGTCGAAGATGGTTCAGGAGATATCGACTATACTGTTAATGGAGAGATACTGGAAATACAGGGAGAGATAGCAAACCAAGATAAAAGGACTGTAAAAATACAGACAGAACTAGAAAAAGCCGCTGAAGAAGTATATGAAGGGTTATACGCTAGGACCTTTTCTCTACCCTCATTCGAAGAAGAAACCACGTCAGGCACAATCAAAAATCCCGACATGGTCTCTGGATCCGTTTATTCCGGCTTCGAGACCTCTTTTGCTGAGGGAAAAGCCGAGTTTAAAGGCAAAGGTCCTGGAAACGCTGAAATAAACTTTGGTCAAGGCGAAAAAACAGAATATTACGAGTTCTTTGGTGAAAAACCAGAGGACGCTGATAGAGCATTCCAAATCGCTATGGGTGTTACCGGTATTGAACCGGGTTTTGAACGGTTCCCTGTAGCTGTGATGCCAGAACAGATGTATGATGAGAAATTTGAGCCTTGGAGCGGAGGAACATACAGCTCCGGCCTTATAGCAATAAGAAAGGATACAGAAAACGATGAACTTCCCGTGTTGGCTCATGAGACAGCTCACGGACTAAACCATGAGAGACTTGGTTGGGACCAAACATCTTCTGCATACTTTGATGAGGGAGTAGCGGAGTATGCAGAGTTCTTAACGGTTAAGAAACTTTTCAACGAGGGAGAAAGAGATGTGGGTCCTCGAGAACTGTTTGGGGGTACAGCGGAGTATGACCATCCTGATGATCCAAATAGGTTCTACGAAGTACCTCCCAATGGTGAAAAGAAAGACTTATGGAATTACTATCAGGAAAACGATAACTTCATGAAAGAGTGGAGTCCCTCGAGTACCTCTGTTGACAGAAGTTTCGGATATGCCTATTCTCAACTTCTGGTACGCTACCATCTTATGGAGAACGGTAGTTTAACAGATATCTACGAGGATATGCCTGAAAAGGAGATAGACAGTTACGAAGAGAAATGGGGTTTCTTTTCAGAAAGAATGGAGATGGAGCCTTGCAACTACAGCGATCGAGAACGGTTCGAGAACTGTATAGAGGACGTCAACAGCTATGAACACAGTATAGATCTAGCAGACTACAACTTTGAATCGGGGAATCTGGATATAGATACCGTCGAACTTTCTGAACAGGAACAAAATAGGTCTGTTCAAAAGGAGAACTACCAAGAGAGTTATGGACTAATATTCAAACATCTCCAAAATCTTTTTCAAGACTTAATAGACTTCTTTTAGCCTCTTTACTGTATTTGTAGCCTCCTAGATTATTTTTTCCTGTTAAGCGGTGGCAGGGCACAATTACAGGTAAGGGGTTTCTGCCGCATGCCTGTCCAACTGCGATAGGAGCAGTTCCAATATTTGAGGCTATCTCGGTGTAGCTCTTGGTCTTTCCATAAGGTATTGCTAAGATCTCGTTTATTACTTCGCCCGTAAAACCTTCTGAGGTCTCAAGCTCCAGCTTGAAATCTCTTCTGTTTCTTCTGAAGTATTCCCTGAGCTGTTTTACTGCTTCCTCCTCGGATTCCTTGATTAAGGAGATATCGAGCTCAAACTCAGTACCTCCGTAAGAGTATATCATTCTTTCCGTCATGGAACTCTGTTTCGCCAGCATTTGTTTTAAACCCGTTTAGCACGGAAGAAGTAACTGTAATGCAGGAAAGTCTACGTAAATGGCTGAGCCTATACCTGAAAGGCTTTGCCATGGGAAGTGCAGATGCGGTTCCCGGGGTCTCAGGAGGCACTATAGCGTTAATACTAGGGATATATGAGAGAATGATAAATGCGGTTACATCGATCACCTCTCAAAGAGTTCTAGAGGCGTTGAACTTTGCTGAAATTTCGGAGGCCAAGAAATCATTCCGTGCCATGGATGGAGCTTTTCTTCTGGTGCTTGGTACAGGCATACTAACAGCAGTCGTATCTGTATTGAGATTGATGCAATTTCTTCTTACAAGCTATCCTGTACCGACTTACGGGTTTTTCTCCGGTCTTATAGCGTTCTCAGCTATTATTATGCTCTCCCAAGTAAATCTCTCTGGGTGGCGGCTAAAGTTGGTGGCCTTAACAGGTTTTTCTGTAGCATTTATAGCTTCAGGTCTTTCTGCCGCAGATATGGGCCACTATCACCCTTTAATATTCTTTTCAGGTGTTTTGGCGGTGACAGCGATGGCTCTACCAGGAATTTCGGGTTCTCTTCTACTGATTGTTATAGGCCAGTATGAGTATATGTCGGGAGCTCTCACAGATTTTACAGATGCTTTCATACCGCTGATTTCAGGAGATTTCAGTCCTTTAATAGAAGCTTCTCCTCCTATAGCGTTCTTTATGCTCGGAGGTCTTGTCGGTCTTTTCACCGTAGCTCATTCTGTAAAGTGGTCCTTAGAAAGACATAGAGAAGCAACATATATTTTTCTGGTAGGCTTGATTGCGGGCGCTTTAAGAGCTCCTTTAGCTGAGGTAGAAAGAGTTATCACAGATACGAATCTTACTTGGATTCAGGTGCTCCCTGAGTTTACAGTAGCCGCTTCTTTAGGAGCTTTGATGATCTATGTAGTCTATTTCTTTTCGGATTCCGTTGATTATCTTTAGTATTTTTGCTCTCTTTCTCGTGCTTGTGCCAATGATCTCTTTATCTGTTCTTCAGCACCGCTTTCTACAGCATTTTCATGACCAGGATAGAAGCTCTCCACCTCTAGATTAGCTATTTCCTCTATAGATCTGATAAGGAGTTCTCTATCTCCTTCCTCTAGATCTGTCCTTCCGAAACTTCCTTTAGGAAAGATCAGGTCGCCCGTAAACAGGATTTTTGCTTCAGGGCTGTAAAGACAGATAGAGTCGTCTTTGTGGCCTGGTGTATGTATGACTTCGAACTCGAGGTCTGCGATATTTATATTTTCCTCGATTTTCTTGGCTTCTACGGGAAGATTCTCAGGTCTATAAGAATAGACTTCAGGACTGTACTTGTCCAGTATTTTTGGAAGATTGTCGACATGGTCGTAGTGTGAGTGTGTTACTACAACCTTGTCTATAGATTCCATCCTCTTTATCTGGTTCCAAACATCTCCTGTTCCCGCATCGACTAAAACATTCTCTCCGTTTTGGATCATCCACACGTTACCAGTGAAGTCTTCAGCTCCCTCAGAAAGATTCTCTATATTCATAATACTACGGTATTAAGTTTCAAGAGTAAAGTGTTTTTATCTTATCCTGTAACGCATGAGAGCGGCAATACCTCCCATATTCATGAGTCTCTGTCCTTCTTCATGGTCTGTTGAGATTATCTGGATATCGCTAGACATTTCTTCAGCCTTCTCGGCCATGACGTCAATTATATCCTGCATCTCCTCTAGGTCCATATCTTCATTACACTCATCGCATTTGATGCTATCACTGATTTTTGGCTCCTTCTCATAAACCTGTTCTTCATGTCCGTTAGGACAGATATACTGTGCTTCATACATCTCTATATCTTCGGAAATCAGAACGGTTTCGACCGCACCCATCTCCATAGCCTTCAAGACCTGTTTTAATCCGTATTCGGACTTTCCGTTCTCCTCTTTCAGGTTTTTCAGAAATTCGGTTACGTACTGTTTCTCTCTCACGGCTTCAGAGTCTTCTATTGCGTCTTCTGCTTTCTGAACGAGTTCGCTTAATGCTCCTTCTCCAGAGTGACCAAGTGATTCTGTAGTAATAATTCTGTCTTCTAGCTCTTGATGTAGGTATCCGTTGTCAACAAGCTTATCCTTAACAAATCCTGGGCCCCCAACAACTACACCAAGTAGTTTATCTTCTCGGGCTTTATCTAGGAAAGCTTTCTTTGACTTGTCAGCAATCTCGTTGAGAAAAGTTTTCAACATCTGTTTACGTAGACGTGAGAAACGCTGAGCTGACTGTCCCCCTGCACGAGTTTTCCCCGGTACATTTGAATCCAGTGTATATGCCGTTTTAATACTAGAGCCTTGTAGATATCCTATTGCTGCCTCGCTTTTATCTGCGACGATTAAACCGTAGACACGGTCGTCCACAACCATGTTTTTCAGAGGTTCAAGTACGAACTCTTTGTCACACCTGTAACGTCGAGATTCAATGGGTTGAGGAGGTATTACCTGCCAGAGCTGGATGTCGGGCCGTCCTTCCTGTTCTGAAACGTTTCCTGAGAAAAATACTACTCCGTTCTCGGGTGTTACAGGCTCTTCCTTCACTCTACGCCCAATCTTGTCTAAAGCAGCTTGAACGTTTTTCCGGGTATGTTTGGACTTAATGTTCTTGGCTTCTGAAGCCTCAGAAGTCACGAACTCGGATATTTTTGACATGTCGTAGCCCGCAGGAACGTAAAGACTGACCAACTCAGTATTCCTCCCTCTAATGTCATCAAGCTTCTTTATCAGTCGTTTAAGCTGATATTTCGACATTTCTTGATGCTTTTCTTCTTGGCTCATAAGGTATATTTGAATCAGGAATTCTTTTATTAACAAAGAAGATGTTTGGATCGCTTTTGAGGATTTGAGTTAAGGTGTATTTCTTCAGGAAACAAAGTTATTTATAGTGTCGCTACTATAAAGTAACATATGAAAGATATTTGTCGTTATCTGGGTGATAAGGAAGCTGATCTCTCATCTCCGGCATTAGAGGAAGTTAAGGAGGGATCTTATAGACAACAGTCTAAACAGTTCTATGATTACGTTGATTCCAATAATATTTATATAACGGATGAGTCTTTTTACCAAGAAAAAGATATACTTGAAGTTGTTCTTGTAGCTGCTGAAGAGAAAAAGGGGGCCATGATGCGTGCCACCCTGCCTGATAGAGAACCTTTAAACCAGCAAATTGAATCTATCAATTCGGTTGGTGGTGACTGTTATGTCATCCCGAATACCGTGATGGTTGAAGGAGAAGAATGGGACAACTCAATAGTATACCTTACTAAGGACTATGATTACAGAAGTTTCTCAGATAAAGAGCTTCCTTTTGACAATGGAGCGCACAAAGACCATAGAGG
>LKMJ01000046.1_pt1 | contig 65197 bp, 61 predicted proteins | sample 643391 | NCBI WGS metagenome assembly LKMJ01 (sample SAMN04112250, study PRJNA286221) | soda lake metagenome | biome: soda lake; feature: Kulunda Steppe; material: water; isolation source: sample PL-Br10 brine of Picturesque Lake | place: Russia: Kulunda steppe | collected 2010-07 | reverse complement strand
TACTACTGGATCACAGGCCGCGTTGATGATGTGCTGAACGTGTCGGGACATCGCATGGGTACCGCAGAGATTGAAAGCGCGTTGGTTTTACATGAAGCCGTTGCAGAAGCGGCGGTGGTGGGCTACCCACATGATCTCAAAGGACAAGGCATTTACTGCTATGTCACTTTAATGGGTGGAGTTGAGCCTTCGGATGCACTGCAAAAAGAGCTAAGCGATCTGGTACGCAAAGAAATTGGGCCTATCGCGAAGCCCGACGTTATCCAATGGGCACCCGGCTTGCCCAAAACCCGCTCAGGGAAGATCATGCGACGTATATTACGCAAAGTCGCCACCAACGAGCTGGACAGTCTCGGGGACACCAGCACGCTCGCTGATCCCAGCGTCGTTGATGACTTGATTACTAACCGAGCGGGTCAGTAAGGCGAGACGAAGGTAATACCGCATCAGTTACCAAAGGTGACAGTGCGGTATTACCTTTCGTAACATTTTCCCAGCCACTCATCTGATCTAATGAGGCTGACCTTGGCCATACCAGCTCGGCATAAAGATTGCATAAATAAGAGTGCCGGGGTTAAACCCGATTAAAAACGAGGAAGCAGGCACTGCGGTGCACTGACTCCCATTCTGAAGCAAGCAGGAGGAGCGTCGCTTATGGCTTCATCTAAAGAAGAAGCTGCCATTGCCTACTGGAAGGAAAACGTCAGACTATTGATCACATTGCTGATCCTTTGGTTTGCGGTTTCTTTTGGGTTGGGCCTTATCTTGGCACCCGTTCTCAATAACATCGCGATTGGTGGGTACCCATTGGGCTTTTGGTTTGCTCAGCAGGGATCTATCTATGCCTTTATCGTTCTTATTTTCGCCTATGTGTTCAAAATGAATGCATTGGATCGGAAATATGACGTTCACGAAGAATAACGGGGGCTGTCGTAATGAGTTTGACCTTTACTACTTACATTATCGTTGGTGCAACGTTCGCGTTGTACATCGGTATCGCTATTTGGGCGAGAGCCGGCAGTACCGGTGAGTTTTACGTTGCTGGCAAAGGGGTTAACCCCGTTGCCAATGGTATGGCAACAGCGGCTGACTGGATGTCCGCGGCGTCGTTTATCTCCATGGCCGGGCTTATTGCCTTTCTTGGCTATGACGCGTCGGTTTACCTCATGGGCTGGACTGGCGGCTATGTGCTGCTGGCGCTGCTCCTCGCGCCCTATTTGCGGAAATTTGGTAAGTTCACGGTACCCGAATTTATCGGCGACCGGTTCTACTCCAAGCCTGCACGCGTGATTGCCGTGATCTCACTGCTGGTCGCCTCCATTACCTACGTCATCGGTCAGATGCGCGGTATTGGCGTGGCGTTTTCTCGCTTCCTTGAAACCAGCTATGAAGTCGGTCTGTACTCCGGCATGACCATCGTGTTTATTTATGCGGTGTTCGGGGGCATGAAAGGCATCACTTACACGCAGATTGCGCAATATTGTGTGATGATCTTTGCCTATACCATTCCTGCTATCTTTATTTCGCTTACCATCACGGGGCAGCCATTGCCACAGCTTGGTCTCGGCGGCTCAGTGGCGGGCGGCGGATATCTGCTGGACACCCTAGACAACATCCTTGTTGACTTGGGCTTCTCGCAGTACACCGCGATGAAGGGCACAACGCTTAACATGTTCTTCCTGACCATGTCGTTGATGATCGGTACCGCGGGCCTGCCCCACGTTATCGTTCGATTCTTCACGGTACCCCGCGTCCGTGATGCCCGACTTTCTGCAGGCTGGGCGTTGGTGTTCATCGCCATTTTGTACACCACTGCACCAGCAGTGGGTGCCATGTCTTTCTACAATCTGATCAACACCGTACAACCTGGTGAGATTGGTGCAGAAGATGGCAACTTGGCGTATGAGGATGTACCTGAGTGGTTCTCCCGTTGGGAAGAAACTGGCCTGCTGGCTTTCGATGATAAAAACAACGACGGCCGCATCCAGTACTACAACGACGGCAACGCTGAGTTTGCTGCCCAAGCCGCTGAATATGGCTGGGAAGGCAACGAACTAACGGTTGACCGAGACATCATGGTGATGGCTAATCCTGAGATTGCAGGGTTGCCAAACTGGGTGATCGCGCTCACCGTTGCTGGTGGTCTTGCTGCTGCCCTCTCCACGGCAGCTGGGTTGTTGATGGCCATTTCCTCGGCCGTTTCCCACGACCTGATCAAAGGCGTTATTAACCCAGGAATCAGTGAGAAAGGGGAGCTACTTGCAGCCCGAATATCAATGGCAGGTGCCATTGTGTTGGCGGGCTATCTCGGGCTTAATCCACCAGGCTTTGCGGCTGAGGTGGTGGCCTTGGCCTTTGGTCTTGCGGCCTCTTCACTATTCCCTGTCTTGATGCTTGGCATCTTTAACCGGCGGATGAATAGCGCAGGCGCAATGGCCGGTATGTTGGCTGGCTTGAGCTTTACGCTGATTTACGTGTTCATCTTCAAGGGCTGGTTCTTCATTCCAGGAACCAACATGCTCGATGATGTGCCAGCGAACTGGCTCTTTGGTATTGGACCGCAGTCAATTGGCGCAGTGGGTGCAATTGTTAACGTGATCGCAGCAACGCTTGTGTCACGGATGACTGCACCACCGCCGGTCGAGATTCAAGAGCTCGTAGAGAGCATTCGAGTGCCTCGCGCAAGCTAGGAATAATCACTCGAAACCAATCCCCCTGTCAGCTTTGCTGCGGGGGGATTTTTTTTGGTTGAATCAAACGCTAGAGTTGAAAACGGACTTCGAGTTTTTTCTGCAACCGCTTCGCTTCTCGAAATGCCTCTTTGAGGATACGTCGGTCCATAGGGTTTAGCTGCGAAGGATCCAAACGATTATGCATCGGCTCCCCTGCCGCAGCCTGCCGCTGATGTTCACCCATTCGCAATAACTGAATAAAGGCCAGGGAGCGCTGAAACGCCTCTACGTCGGCCGGGCTCAGAACGCTATGCTCTGCTAATAACTCGAGGCGGGCCGGCGTATTAGATTCCGATATCCCCGCTTGTAAGGACAGCACTCGCGCCGCGTCGACAAACGGCGTCAAACCACGCACCTTGAGGTCGATTCTCTGAATGGCATCTAAGTCCTTTTCGGTAACAAAGTCTCTGAACACGCCCAGCGGCGGCTTGATAGCCATACAATTACCCGCCAGGGTGTGCAAAAACACGGAATTCTCGGCAGCGAGGCTAACAACTCGCTGATGCAAAGCTTCACCGGCTTCCATATCCCCCCAGACTGGGCGAAAATCGAAATAAATTGTCGAATGCAAAAGATTTTTCGGGGTCGCGCTACCGATCATTTTCCGGAAGGTCCCTTCCCACTCCTCAAAACTCTGACAAAGCTTGGGATTACTGGCCATGACGTTGCCAGTACAAAGGGTAAACCCACACCGGTCCAAAACTTGATTAATTTCCCAAGCCAAGGGGAGGAGTTTCTCACGAACGCGATCGGCCGGCTCATCGCCAGGATCAAACAAAATACCGTTATCCTGATCGGTGACCCGAGTCTGCTCACTGCGGCCCTCACTGCCAAATGCAATCCAGGTAAACGGTGGCGGCGGCTCCTCTGCCCCATCAATACAAAGTTCAATCGCCCGCGCCACCGTTCGATCATTAAGCAGTGTAATGATCCGCGTAATCTGACCCACGTCCGCCCCATGCGCCATCATGGCATCAATAAGCTGCCCCACATTTGCTCTGGCAATAACGAGCTCATCAGCATTGCGGGCCGCAGAAATAGCGCGTGTTAAATGCACGATATCGATTCGCTGTAGTGCGAAGATATCCCGCTCAGAGATTACGCCAACCAGTTTCCTTTGCTCCACAATAATCATGTGACGTATATGCAGCCGCGCCATCTCAACTACCGCTTCAAATGCATAGGTGTCACTACTCAAACAACACGGATTAGGCACCATGACCTCCGCAATGGGGGCCTCCAAATCATGCTCAGCCGCAATAAGCGCTCTTAAGTCATGTAGCGTGAACATGCCGATTGGTTGTTTACGCGTATCCACAATCACAATGCTGCCGACTTTGCGTTCATGCATTTGTTTAACCGCATCACGTACGGTGACGGTTGCGCGACAAGACAGCGCCTCGCCCGTAACCAATTCACCAAGCGGTGTATCGAGCGTTGAGTCTCCACCCAGATTTGCTGCGGCATGCTGGCGGATATTCTGCTGAACCTGGTCTAGCAAACTACTGACCCCTCGCATGCAGTAGTCTCGAAACACGGCACTGTCAGCAAGAATTTTTGCAAACGCCCGTCGAGGCAACCGCAAACATTTAACCTGACTTGCGGCCGTATAAACCGTTCGCGTTGGACGATCCCCCAGCAACGCTGCCATCGGAAAATTATCGCCTTGCTCAAGCTCAAACTGCTCGGCCTCATCCTCACCCACGGCCGCGCGCTCTGCCATGACCTGCCCGGAAACAATTAAATGAAAATGTGCCACCCGGCCGCTAGAGGGATCGAGAATCACCGTACCGGCCGGATAAACACTTAGCTCCGCTGCCTTTAGAAATGCATCGCGCTGCACCGGTGTTAAACGATCAAAGGGAGCATGCTCCTCGAGAAACGCACGCGCCGCTCGATCAGCAGGTTTCGGTGTTGTTTTTTTAGTTGCCATGAAATGAACAGCTTTGCTTAATAGAATTTTTTGACAGATTACCTCGACAAACCCCCATAGGAATACCCTATACTGGGAGAAAACAGGAGGAGGCCGGTTGCGCAATGCACCGGAATTGCGATGCAAGGAAATATATTGATCGTTGATAACGACATGAATATCACCGCGTCGTTGGAGTTTTTATTACGTCATATCGGATTTAACTGCTTAATTGCAGATAGCTACGCAACCGCGCTTAATACGATCGCCGGTAAGAAGTTGGATGCGGCCTTAGTCGAAGCCAACCTACCGGATCGCAGCGGTTATTGCCTTTGTCAAACCCTGCTATCAACCAAAGGCTTTGAGCATCTGCCCATACTGATGCTAACCGCACAGAGCGCAAAGGCAGAACAGGAAAAAGCGCGTTCACTGGGAGCGATGGATTTTATTATTAAACCCTTCAACCCGCTTTCTGTAATGCAGCGCATTCAGGATTTACTGATGAGGGCCGCCTAATCAATGCGGGCGGCACGGTTACCGAAATTACGTAAACGCCTTTGGATTGCCGCAGGAATAACCGCCCTTCTGCAAGGATGTTTGGTATTTATCCTTGGGCCGCCGGATATCACGACTCTGGGCGCGCTATTTGCGATCCCCTTCATCACAATTGTCCTTGCCCTCCTCGTTGATCTCAAACTGACTCGCCCCCTGGCCGCCACCACTCGCGGCGCGGAAATTATCGCGAAATCCAACCCAGGGCATCACCTCGAGGTCCCTTCAAATCATTGGCTCGAACGGCTGCCGGAGACGATTGAAAATCTAGGGGGCGCGGTCGCGCGCGCAACGCATGAAATGGAAGAAGCGGCAGCCACTTGGACGGTTCGCACAGAGGCCCGTCGGGCCCGGTTAGAGACCATCCTGCGGGAAATTCGTGAAGGCGTCTTAGTTTGCGATGAAGCTGGGCGCATCGTCCTCTATAACCGCGCTGCCAGACAACTACTTGAGGATGAGCCGGCACTTGGATTGGGCCGCAACATCAGCGAAGTGCTTGATGAGGGGCCGCTACGCCATACCCTAAACCTACTGAGCAAAGACGCCGAGTTGGTCTGTGCCACGCGCAGTGGAACGCGGCTAATTCGCTGCCGGTTGGCAAAACTGCAGACTGAAGACCCAGGCACCGCTGGATTCGTCATGACTTTACAAGATGTCTCAAAGGAAACGCGCGAAGCATTGCGACGTGAACAAGCGCTAAGAAGCTCTGTAGAGGCGTTTCGTAACCCGCTTACCAGCCTTGCCGCCGCTTGTCAGAGCCTAACGCTGGCACAGCAGAAAAATATCCTAGACGCCGCTCAGCAATTCACCAAGATTATCAGTGAGGAAAGCGGGCGGCTGACTGACCACTTCGTCGAGCTCTCCGCCGAAACAGGCGCAATGATCACGGATAGCTGGCGATTGGAGGATGTTCATCTTGGTAGTCTAATTGACGCAATCCGAGAGCGCCGGCAGGAAGGAATCCCCCGCATCCAAGCAAACGCAGATGTTTGGATCTCTGCGGAGCCTTATCTGATCTCACAGGTGATTGAATCGCTCCTTGCCCATTTGCACGAGGAGCTACACGTCAACGCATTAGCGTTAATCGGTCGTGAAGAAGGCAGTTCGGTTTACATGGACCTGACTTGGTCGGGCGATGTCGCTACCGCTGAACAGCTCGACGAATGGATGAACGAGGGGCTCGACGATGTGGGTGGCACGGTGACATTAAGAGACATTCTTGATCGCCACAACACAACAGCCTGGAGTCAACCCGATATCTCCCGGTTTGGTCGCGCGCTTCTGCGTCTCCCGCTACCCGGTGCGCCGCAAAAAGCCTCGAGCGCACCGGTGATACCGGCCCGACCCGAGTTTTATGATTTTGCGATTGAAGAGCAAGACAAAACAACAGATCCACGTGCCGAGGAAACACTGGAGAATCTTGATTATATTGTCTTTGACTGCGAGACAACGGGGCTGGAGCCTAGCCGAGGGGATGAAATCGTATCCATTGGAGCAGTTCGTATTCATGGCGGGCAGGTCATGCACGGTGAGACATTTGAGCTACTTGCCAATCCTGGGCGAGAGATACCCTCCCTAGCCACGAGTATTCACGGAATTCGTAACGACGATGTGGCCGATGCGCCGCCAGTAGAGGAAGCCGTTAGACGCTTTCATGCGTTTGCCGGCAATGCGGTACTCGTTGGCTTTAATATTGCTTTTGATATGCGCTTTTTAAAGCTCAAGCAACGTGTCAGTGGCGTTATTTTTGATCACACTACTCTCGACGCGCTTCTGCTCTCGATCCTCCTTCATGATCATACCGGCGAGCACACCATGGAAAGCGTAGCTCAGCGCTTAGGAGTCGGTGTCGGCGGCAGACACACCGCGCTCGGCGACTCACTGACCACGGCTGAAATATTTGTTCGCCTATTGGAGCTACTGCCGGCTAATGGCATTGAGACCTTGGATGATGCCGTCAGTGCCCAAGAGAGGATGATTGAATTCAGGAGACAACAGCGAGCCTTCTAAGCGAAGGCTCGCTAGCAGTACGCGCTGACCGCGCTCAGTCTTCGACCGGGGCCTCTTCCAGCGCTTTGATGCTGAGGCGGATACGCCCTTGGCGATCAACTTCAAGCACCTTCACCTTAACGGATTGCCCTTCCGAGAGCTCATCGGCTACCGTTTCGACACGCGTATGTGATATTTGCGAGATATGCACAAGACCATCCCGACCCGGCAGAATGTTCACAAAGGCTCCGAAGTCCATCAACTTGATGACTTTGCCATCGTAAACCTGCCCTACTTCCACATCGGCAGTGAGAAGTTCAATTCGACGCCGCGCTTCCTCGCCGGCCGCCTTGTCGACCGACCCGATCGTGACCGTTCCATCGTCTTGAATATCGATTGTCGTACCGGTCTCTTCGGTGAGGGTACGAATAGTAGCGCCGCCCTTACCGATGACGTCACGAATTTTCTCCGGATCAATCCGAAGCGTAATTAGCCGCGGCGCATAAGCTGACATCTCAACGCGATGTTCGGTGATCACCGCATTCATTCGATCCAAAATATGAAGCCGACCTTCGCGTGCTTGCGCCAGCGCCTGCTCCATAATCTCGCGTGTGATGCCCTGAATCTTGATATCCATCTGCAGGGCAGTCACCCCGTCTTTGGATCCTGCCACCTTGAAATCCATATCACCAAGATGATCCTCGTCACCAAGGATGTCGGTCAGCACAGCAAATTGATCGTTATCTTTGATCAACCCCATCGCGATACCGGCAACCGGGGCTTTAATCGGTACACCCGCATCCATGAGGGAAAGGCTAGTACCGCAAACAGACGCCATTGAGCTTGACCCATTCGACTCGGTAATTTCGGAGACTACTCGAACCACGTAAGGACAATCCTCAGGCTCAGGCATCACCGCTTGAATTCCGCGTTTTGCCAGCTTGCCATGACCTATCTCACGCCGTTTGGGAGATCCCACAAACCCGGTCTCTCCTACACAATACGGCGGGAAATTGTAGTGAAGCATAAACGGCTCGCGACGCTCACCTTCAATCGCATCAATAATTTGTGCATCCCGACCTGTGCCGAGAGTCGTCACAACAATCGCCTGGGTCTCACCGCGGGTAAAGATGGCTGAACCATGCGTCCGCGGCAGCGTGCCGACTTCAATATCAATCGGCCGCACTGTGCGGATATCACGCCCATCGATGCGCGCCTCACCCGCCAGAATCCGACCGCGAACGATCTTTTTCTCAAGCGACTTAAAGCCATCTGATACGGCATCAGCTGACCACCCTTCACGCTCATCGGGAATCTCGACCAGCTCACTAGTAACTTGCTCTCGAACCGCCGCAATGGCCTCTTGGCGAGCCTGCTTGTCAGCGATGGCGTAAGCTTCCGTCAATGGTGCCTGCCCGAGCTGTGCGATTTTTTCGGCCAGCGCTTCATCGGCAGGTGGCGCTGACCATTCCCAACGCGGCTTACCGGCCTCTGCCGCCAATTCGTTGATCGCGTTAATGGCCACCTGCATTTGCTCATGGCCATAAAGCACCGCATCGAGCATGGTTTGTTCAGGCAAACAATTGGCCTCAGACTCAACCATTAAAACGGCGTCTTGCGTGCCGGCCACCACGAGATCGAGCGCTGAGCCCTCTAGCTGGCTGTAGGTTGGGTTTAACAGAAATTCTCCGTTGCTATAGCCGACACGGGCCGCACCGACGGGGCCATCAAACGGTACCCCAGAGATGGCAAGCGCCGCTGATGTACCGATAATCGCTGGGATATCGGCATCTACATCCGGATTCAATGAGATCACCGTAGCGATCACCTGTACTTCATTTGAGAAGCCTTCAGGAAACAGCGGCCGAATCGGCCGATCAATTAAGCGTGAGACCAGCGTTTCTTTCTCGCTAGGGCGCCCTTCCCGCTTAAAAAATCCGCCTGGAATTTTACCAGCGGCGTAGGTTCGTTCCTGATAGTTCACGGTAAGCGGGAGGAAAGACCGCCCGGGCACTTCTTCCCGTTTACCCACCACGGTGACTAAAACCACCGTTTCGGACATATTCACAAGGACAGCGCCGGTGGCCTGACGTGCAATTTTCCCCGTTTCAATCGTGACGGTTTGCTCGCCAAATTGAAATGTTTTCTTGACAGCAGTAGGAGTCACTATAATTTCATCCTTAATCAGTAGTTCGGTGTCTTACTTATGCATTACTTACGCAGGCCAAGGCGCTCGATCACGCTCTGGTAGCGCTCAAGGCTTGTGCGATGGAGGTAATCAAGCAACTGCCGACGCTGATTGACCAGCTTGAGCAGCCCCCGGCGGGAATGGTGATCCTGCTTGTGACTCGCGAAGTGCTCTGTCAGGTGCTGAATACGCGCCGTCAGCAGCGCTACTTGTACTTCTGGTGAACCGGTATCGCCGTCAGATCGACCATAATTTTGGACAATCTCCTGCTTTTGGGCGGCATTAAGGGACATCGATGACTCCTGATTAAAACTTTTGTCTCAACTAAATAGCGCATTCTAGCCTTGGCGAGGTCGCTGGACAAGCAATCTTCTAGGCGCAACGCATAAATTCTGCTGAACCTCGCCCATGCCAAGCAATTCACCGGCCGAATCATGGACGCGAACAAGCGCACCCACCTCGCAAGAATCCGTTGCCACTGCTTGGCCCTGGCAAAACCGGGCGACAACCTCCTGAGCCACTGTCACCACTGGCCAACCCGACAAACCTCGGTCAGTTGGCAGCAAAAGCCCTTCTACAGCGGCAACCCCTTCCCTCTGCGCTAATGCCTCAAGCGAATGTAACGAGTGCATTGGCGCATCCTGAAACGGCCCTAAAGACACGCGGCGAAGGGTATCGACATGGGCGCCACAACCTAACCGCTCACCAATATCACTGACAAGGCTTCGGATATAGGTACCCTTGGAGCAGTGGACATACATCGACAAAGAGGTTGGCGTTTGTGCTTGCAGCTGTAATTCAAAAATGTTGATAGATCGCGCCGGGCGCTCAACCTGCCCGCCTTCACGAGCAATTTCATACAGCCGTCGCCCCTGATGCTTGAGCGCCGAGTACATCGGAGGGATTTGTTCCTGCTCACCGCGGAATTCCGCAAGCACCGTTTCCAGCAACTCCGGCGTAAAGGCGGGCACCTCGCGACGCAGGATTTCTTCCCCCTCTCGATCACCGGTTGTGGTTGTTGACCCTAACCGCGCGGTTGTCAGGTAAGTCTTCTCAGCACCTAACAACCACTCCGAGATTCGGGTGGCGCGCCCAAAACATAAAACGAGTAAGCCGGTGGCTAACGGATCAAGGCTACCGGTATGCCCTGCTTTGCGCGCGTTAAGCAGCCGGCTCACCCGGCGCAACGCATGATTAGAGCTGATCCCTTCCGGCTTATCGAGCAGCAAAATACCATCGATATCCTGCCCGTTCCGACGTCGTGACACGGCAGAGTTAATCCTCGTCCTTACGCTCGACAACCTCGTCGATTAACTGATTCAACCGTGCGCCACGGTCAAAGACCGGATCATGGTGAAATTTCAGTGCCGGCACCGTGCGCAACTGAAGCCGCTTTGACAGACCACGGCGTAGAAAACCCGCCGCGCCGTTTAACACGCCCGCCATTTGCTGAGAATCGCTCTCCTGCATACCAAGCCCGGTCACATACACATCCGCATGCGCAAAATCCCTGCTTACTCGCACCTCTGAAACGGTCACTGAGCCAACTCGAGGATCGCGCACCTCATCACGAATAAGCTCCGCGAGCTCGCGTTGGATTTGCTCTGCCACACGATGCGCACGCGCAAAATCTCTAGGCATCTCCGTTCGCCCTACAAACTGCGCTGAATGGTGATGCGCTCATAACACTCAATTTGATCTCCAGCGCGAACATCGTTGTAGTTCTTCACACCAATACCACACTCAGTACCCGATCGAACCTCTTTAACATCATCCTTAAAGCGCCGCAGAGACTCGAGTGCCCCTTCAAAGACCACCACGCTGTCACGCAGCACGCGAATGGGGTTATTGCGCTTAACCACGCCATCAACCACAAGACACCCTGCAATTTGACCGAGCTGAGAGGATCGAAACACATCACGAACTTCTGCAAGCCCAATGATTTGCTCCTGAGTTTCAGGCTCAAGCATCCCACTGATGGCGGCTTTGAGTTGATCAATGGCATCGTAAATGATGCTGTAATAATAAAGCTCAACCCCGGTCTCCTGCGCTAAGCGTCGAGCCTTGGCATCCGCACGCACATTAAACCCGATTAAGAGCGCTTCTGAGGCCAGCGCAAGGTTGACATCAGACTCGTTAATAGCGCCGACGCCAGTCGAAATCGCGGAAATACGAACCTCATCGTTGGACAAATTAACCAACGACTGAGTCAATGCCTCCACAGAGCCCTGCACATCCCCTTTGATGACCAGGTTCACCGCTTTAACCTCCGCATCCTGCATCTGCGAGAAGATCTCTTCCATATTCGCCGCCTTCTGCGCCTGCAGACGCTTGTCGCGACTCTTCTCACGGCGCCGGTCTGCTAACTCCCGGGCTTTTTTCTCATCTTCCACCACCAAGACTTCGTCGCCAGCTTCTGGCAAGCCGGAAAGCCCTAGCACAACCGCCGGTGTAGAAGGCCCGGCCAGCTCAATGCGCTCTCCACGCTCATCCAGCAGCGCACGAACCCGACCAAACTCACTGCCGGAAATAATGTTATCGCCCTGGCGGAGCACACCATTGCGAATCAGCACTGTAGCAACCGGCCCTCGCCCTCGATCAAGACTGGACTCAACAACAACGCCGGTGGCTGGGCAATCCTGCACCGCTTTAAGCTCAAGCAACTCCGCCTGCAGCGCAATTGCACTCAGCAACTCGTCGACACCCTCTCCAGTCAGTGCAGAGCAATGGATAAACTGCGTATCACCGCCCCATTCCTCCGGGATCACCTCTAAGGCGCCGAGCTCAGATTTGACCCGCTCGGGATCGGAATCTTCACGGTCGATCTTGTTAACCGCAACAACGATTGGGACTCCGGCTGCCCGGGCATGTTTAACGGCTTCCTCTGTCTGCGGCATCACCCCATCATCAGCGGCTACCACTAAGACCACGACATCAGTGACCTGGGCCCCGCGTGCCCGCATCGCCGTAAAGGCCTCGTGGCCCGGGGTATCAAGAAACGTCAGCTCGCCACGATCACTGCTAACGCGGTAAGCACCCACATGTTGAGTAATGCCTCCCGCCTCACCTGCCGCCACTTTGGCGCGCCGAATATAATCAAGCAGCGTTGTCTTTCCATGATCCACATGACCCATGATCGTAACCACAGGCGGCCGTTCGACCTGTGCGCCCTCAGGCTCGCCTGAGCGACCGAACACTGCTTCCTCAAGATCATCTTCCCTAACAACGTGGGGCCGATGCCCCAGCTCCTCCACTAACAGCACGGCGGTATCTTGATCGATGGCTTGGTTGATCGTGGCCATCACGCCCTGTTTCATCATCTCTTTAATCAGGTCAGCCGCTTTAACACTCATCCGTTGCGCCAACTCGCCCACCGTAATGGTTTCGGGCACCTGAACATCACGTACAACGGGCGCTGTGGGGCGCTCAAACTCCTGCTGGAGCGCGGTACTGGCTGCACCCGCTGGACCACGCGCGGATCGTCCGCTGCGTGCATCCGGCTTTTTGCGGCCTTTGCCTTTTCCTCGAGCCGCCTTGCGTGCCGCACGCTCTTCGGATTCCTTCTCCCGCTTTGCCTCTGCAGCCAGACGCTTACGCTCTTTTTCGTCCTCAATTTCTTTCTTGCGGACTGCCTCGGTATCCGCCTTCTGCTGCTCTGCTTCAACATCAGCAATGGTTGCCACCGGTTCCGGCTCCGGCTCAGCTTCCGGCGCGGATTCGGCGGCTGCACCCTGCTTCCGCACGGCCTCCGCTTGCGCCTCCGCTTCCGCCTTTGCCGCATCAGCTGCGGCGGTTTCCGCAGCCGCCGCTGCAGCCGCCTCTGCCGCTGCTATCTGCTCGGCAGCCGCCAAATCTTCAGCCAGCGCACGCTCAAGCGCATGAGCGTCTTGCTCAACCGCTTCAGCCTCCACCACACTTCGTTTGACATAAGTACGTTTTTTACGGACTTCAACGTTCACTGTTCGTGCCGCAGCAGGACTCCGCGTTCCTCTCGCTCCGGCACGACGCTCCGCGCCTCCGCCGGCCGGCATGCGAAGCTGGCTATGGCTACGCCGCTTCAAAGTAATTTGAGAAGGTGCGCCATCCTCGCCTTCCTCAGCGCGGCCATGCGTCTTACGCAAATGCTCAAGCAGCGTTGATTTATCCTCATTGCTCAGCTGCGCGTCCGGATCGTCGCCGGCAACACCTGCCTCACGAAGCTGCACAATAAACCGCTCCAGCGGCACGTCTGTACGCTCGGCAAATTCTCTAATCGTGTTCTGCGACATTTCTACCACCTCCGTCTACGGATATGCCTGGACTACGCCTGGCCGCCTTGTTCTTCGGCAAACCATGGCTCGCGCGCTTTCATAATCAGCGCCCCAGCACGCTCCGCATCGAGACCTTCAACATCCAACAAATCATCTACCGACTGCTCGGCTAAATCTTCCATAGTTCTGATACCAGCGGCTGCCAAACGCTCAGCCAATCCCTGGTCCATCCCTTCCATCGTGAGCAGGTCTTCCGCAGGGCCCGAAGCTGCCTGCGCCTCCGCCTCACGCGCTGCCAACACATCTCGTGCGCGCTGGCGCAATGTGTTCACTAGATCTTCATTGAAACCCTCTATCTCAAGCAGCTCAGCGGTTGGCACATAAGCGACTTCCTCGACACTCGAGAAACCTTCCTCAACCAACAATGCCGCAAGATCCTCATCGGCATCAAGCTGCGCAATAAACAAATTAACCAGCTCTGCGGCTTCCGCTTCGCTCTTTGCTTCGGCCTCATCAGCCGTCATCACATTCAGCTCCCAGCCAGTCAGCTCACTGGCTAGGCGAACATTCTGCCCGCCACGGCCAATTGCCTGAGAGAGTTGTTCCTCGCCAACCGCAATATCCATGCTGTGGCGATCTTCATCGACAACAATCGACTCCACTTCTGCGGGTGCCATCGCATTAATCACAAACTGCGCCGGATTCTCATCCCAAAGAATAATGTCAATGCGCTCACCAGAAAGCTCATTGGAGACGGCTTGAACACGTGAACCCCGCATGCCCACACAGGCACCAACGGGATCGATACGAACATCTAGCGCATGCACAGCAATTTTCGCTCGCATACCCGGATCTCGCGCAGCACCCAGAATCTCTAACAGATCCTGACCAACTTCCGGCACCTCAATTTTAAACAGCTCAAGCAAGAACTCAGGCGCCGCGCGACTTGCAAATAACTGCGGCCCGCGCACTTCGTCACGCACCTCACGCAACCACGCGCGCAGCCGATCACCAGGCCGCACGGCTTCGCGTGCGATCATTTCTTCCCGGGGGATAAATGCCTCTGCATTACCGCCAAGGTCGAGAAACACATTGCCTCGCTCGGCACGTTTTACAATGCCGGTAATCAACTCTCCGACCCGGTCATGATAAGCTTCCACCACCTTTGCCCGCTCGGCTTCACGCACCTTCTGCACCATCACCTGCTTGGCAGCCTGTGCCGCGATCCGACCGAAATCTACAGACGGCAAGGGGGATTCCATAACATCCCCTACGTTCAGGTTTGGCTCTTGCGCCTGCGCAGTGGTCACTGAAATCTGCTGATCGGGGAATTCGATCTCCTCATCGTCCGCAACCACCAGCCACTGTCTGAACGTCTCATAGTCACCGGTTTTCCGATCAACGGATACCCGCGCTCTTATCTCTTCCTCATGACGTTTTTCAGTCGCCGAGGCTAACGCCGCTTCAATGGCTTCAAAAATCACTTCCTGCTCTACGCCTTTTTCATTGGCGATCGCATCTACAACCAGCAGAATTTCCTTGCTCATCGTCTTTCCATTCTCCCGATGGCCAAACCTATACTCAGGGCTCGAGCTCTACAAACGCTCGTTCAATATCGATAAAGGCAACCGTAACGTGCTGCCCCTGCTCGTCAATCACAACCGCATCATCCTGCGTACCGATGATCCGGCCCTGCAGCTTGCGCCGCCCATCAATTAAGGTGCGCAGTCGAATCCGCGCCTGCTCACCCGTAAAACGACCAAAATCAGACCACTCGAAAATCGGACGATCCAACCCCGGTGATGACACTTCCAGTAAGTATTCTCCGGCAATGGGGTCCTCAACATCGAGCACACCACTCACCTGATGACTCACTCGCGCACAATCATCCACGTCGATCCCGTTTGGGGTGTCAATATAAATGCGTAATAACCCTTCCCGCCGTGCCGGATGATATTCCGCCCCAACAAACTCGAAACCCAACCCCTCAATAACGGGGCGAATTAACTTAGTGACGCGATCTGGCGCTCTCATTAGTCCTGCTTCCAGCTACTACCGGAACAAAAAATGGGCCCACGGCCCATTTAAGTAAAAAAAAAGGCCGTAACACGGCCTTCCTCATGATGCCTAATTGGTAGCGGGGGCAGGATTTGAACCTGCGACCTTCGGGTTATGAGCCCGACGAGCTACCGGACTGCTCCACCCCGCAACCGACCTCGACAAGCATAGGGATGCACGGAGTTTTTTTCAAGGGGCACGTTTCGAATGCCGTTTCTGCAAACGACGTCGCAAATCGTGATGATAGATAAACCCAGGCAATGCGAAGACCGCGAACAGGCAGAGTGCAATCACCCAAAACTCCCATCCTTGGTACTGCAACTCACCCTGGCTCCGGTATTCCAGGCCTGCACCGGCTAATCCAACTAAACCAAATAAGACCAACCACTCGCCTAACCGGATCCACTCTGATTTTTTGCCTGACGCTGGAGGCCGGATAAACCCAATACGCTCCGTTGACCATGGCAGATTGGCGGCAACCAACGCCGTAACAAGAAGTAAAACAATCGAAACGCCTTGGCCCACTGTCGCTTATAATCCAAAGGCCGCCCGGCATACCGCGATCAACGCACCCGGGAAAATTCCCAGTAGAAGCACTACACCGCCGGTTCCAATCATGGCCACACGCGTTCCCATTGCCGCTTCAATTGGCATGGGATCTTCAACCCGCTCAAAATAAACACTTTTGAGCACCCGCAGATAGTAAAACGCGCCAATCACCGCAAACACCACGGCCAACACAGCAAGCCAGACCAACCCGGCATCCACCAAGGCCTGCAGAACCATCCATTTCGCATAGAAACCCACAGTGCCAGGAATTCCGGTCATGGAAAACATTAACAACAGCATGACCAGCGCATAGCCACTATGGCGGTCATTCAGGCCACGCATATCGTCTATCATCTCTGATTCGAAGCCCCGGCGAGAAAGCAAAATAATCATGCCAAACCCACCGGCAGACATAATGCCGTAACTAATGGCATAGAAGACCGCCGCGGCATAGCCTTCATCCGTACCCGCGATCAAACCTAAGAATAAAAACCCGACATGCGAAATAGTGGAATACGCCAACATCCGTTTTAAATTGGTTTGCATCAAGGCAAAGAGATTACCCACTATCAGTGAACCAACGGCCAGGATAATGGCCATGAGTTGCCATTGGGCATGGAAGTCTCCTAACCCTTCAACAAGTAATCGTAAAAACAACGCTAGCGCCGCAATTTTCGGGGCGCTACCCAAAAATGCGCTTACCGCGGTTGGTGCACCCTGATAAACGTCCGGCACCCACATATGAAAAGGGACAGCTCCAAATTTAAACGCGACACCCACTAAGGCAAAGGTCATACCAAAGGCCATTAGCAAGGCGTTTTCGCCGCCTGCTGCGGCTGCCGCTATCTCGGAAATAATGAGGCTGCCGGATGCCCCGTACACCATCGACATTCCATAAAGCAGCATGCCAGAGGATAACGCCCCGAGTACGAAATACTTCATCGCAGCCTCAGAGCCAATCCGGCTGTCTCGATCGAACGCAACCAGCGCATAAAGGCTCAGCGAAAGCAGCTCAAGCCCCATATATAAGACAAGCATGCTCGCGGCTGATGCCATAACAAACATGCCCAATAAGGCAATGAGGGACAACAAAAAGAACTCGCCTTTCAGTAGCCCGCGCTGCAATAAGTAGTCGCGACTGTATCCCACGGTCAGCGCCGCAAGCCCAGCCATTGCGGCCTTGAGTAACCCCGCGAGATTATCGGAGATGTACATCCCGTTAAAGGTGTGCTGCACGCCCTCTCCCCAATGGGTTGAGATGGCAAGCCAGATCGCAACGACAAATGTGAACTGCGTCAAGAAAAAGGCGATACGACTGTCTTCGCTGCGGTCGAACAAATCAGCCACAAGAACCACGCAAGCCATAACACCCAGCCATATTTCCGGGGCGGCTAACGCAAATTGAGGCATCTCAAAGGTCATATTTGTCCTCAAACCAGCATTAAAGTGTGGGCACTATGATTATCTGAAGCAACGCAGCGAGCGATGGCTCCATCACAGCGATTAACGGCGCCGGGTAGACACCAAAGAAAATAATGACCACGGCCAAACTGCCCAATAACAGCAGCTCCCTGTGGTTAACATCCTCAAGCGCGGCCACTTGATCATTTCTAACCTCACCATAGACCACACGCTTAATCATCCAAAGGCTGTAGGCAGCGCCTAATATCAGGGTGAGTGCGGCAATGGCGGCATACCAGAACCCAGCCTGGAAGCTAGCGAGGATAACCATAAACTCCCCGACAAACCCGGAGGTGCCAGGAAGCCCAGCATTAGCCATGGCAAACAACACAAACAAACCTGCAAACACCGGCATTCGGGTAGCGACCCCCCCAAAATCAGCAATCATTCGCGTATGCATTCGATCGTAGAGCACGCCTACCGATAAAAACATGGCTGCAGAGATAAAGCCATGCGAAATCATCTGTATCATTCCGCCCCCAAGAGCCAACAGCGCGCCACTTTCGCTGCCCCCCGCGGCGATAATCCGAAAAACGATAAAAAACCCAAGCGTCACAAACCCCATATGCGCAATTGAGGAGTATGCAATCAGCTTTTTGAGATCCTCCTGCACCATTGCGACCAAACCGATATAAACCACCGCAATCAACGATAACCCAATCAATAACCAATCGAGCGCCATACTGGCATCCGGCGTAATGGGCAAACTAAAGCGCAAAAACCCGTAACCACCGATTTTCAGGGTGATCGCGGCCAAAATCACAGAGCCCCCGGTAGGCGCCTCCACGTGGGCATCTGGCAGCCAAGTATGAACCGGAAACATCGGCACTTTCACGGCAAACGCCGCTAATAGGGCAAGGAAGATCGCAATTTGCGTAGACAGGGGAAGCCCCAAACCGTAGAAATCGTAAATCGCAAAGCTACCGGCCTGGAATCGCAAATAAATCAGTGCGATGAGCATCATGACCGAGCCCAAGAAGGTGTAGAGGAAAAATTTCAAAGTGGCATAAATACGATTTGGCCCGCCCCAGATGCCGATGATCAAAAACATCGGTATCAACATCGCCTCAAAGAATACGTAAAACAAAATCGCATCCAGCGCGCTAAACACGCCAATCATGATGCCTGCCATAATCAAAAAAGCGGCGAGATACTGCGCAGGCTTATAGCGGACAACGTCCCATGCGGCAATCACCACCAGCAAGGTAGAAAACGCGGTAAGCACAACCAGTGGCATCGAAATACCATCTACGCCAAGGTGATAGTGAATATCAAACGCCGCAATCCACGAGACCCGCTCCACCCACTGCATCCCTGGCACGCCGGTCTCAAATCCCTTCCAGAGAAATAACGAAAGAACAAAAACCACCGCCGCAATGGCGAGCGAAAACCAACGCGCGCGATCAGCATCATGGCCTCCTATTAGCAGCACCAAAATGCCGCCAACGATAGGCAACCAAACCAACAGGCTAAGCAATGGCCAACCCTCAAACATGATCAAAACCATCCCCACCAGTTAGCCACGAACACTGTCATTAACAACAACAACCCCAAGATCATGGCAAACGCATAATGGTATAGATACCCGGATTGAAAACCGCGCAATGCCCCTGCAAGGCGCCCTACCGTACGCGCAGTACCGTTAACGATCAGACCATCGATGAGCCCCTGATCACCCACGCGCCATAGCGCCCGACCCAACAACCGGCCCCCACCAGCAAACCCTTGGTTATAAAGGGTATCAAAGCCATATTTTTGCTCTAGCACCTGAATGACTGGTTTGAGTCGAGCATTTAGCCCAGGCAACAATGATGGACGGAAATTAAAGAAAAACCACGCGACTGCGGCACCTGCAACCGCAAGCCAGAACGCAGGGTTAACCGCGGCATGTAAAGCAAAATCAAACGGTCCGTGGAATTTCTCACTGAGCAAAGCCAGCACATCATTTTGAGGGGCCACATAAATCGCATCACCGAAGAACCCACCAAACAGCATTGGTGCAATCGTAAAATAGCCGATAAGGACAGACGGCACCGCCAGCGCAATCAACGGCCACTGCATCACGGGAAGCACATAGCGCGGCAAATGACTTAAGTGCGCTTTAGCGTGCGGGTCGATTTTTTCCTCACCCCAGAACACTAGGAAGTAAAGCCTGAAGCTATAGAGAGCGGTAATAAACACGCCTAATAGCACCGCCACATAGGCAAACCCCGCGCCAGCACGCTCTGACAAGTGTACCGCTTCGATAATCGCGTCTTTAGAGTAATACCCTGAGAATAGCGGTGTGCCCACTAACGCCAAAGTACCTAGCAACATCGTAATGTGAGTGATCGGCAAGTAGCGCCGCAAATTACCCATGCGGCGCATATCCTGCTCATGGTGCAATGCCACAATAATGGCCCCTGCTCCCAGAAATAGCAGCGCTTTAAAGAAAGCATGTGTCATCAAATGGAACACGCCTGCAGCGTAGGCTGAAGCGCCCAGCGCAACGAACATGTACCCCAACTGGGAGAGCGTGGAGTAAGCAATCACCCGCTTAATATCGTGCTGAACGAGCCCAACAAGCCCCATAAACAGAGCGGTAATTGCACCGAGAACAAGCACAACACTTAATGCAGCGTCGGAGAACTCAAATAGCGGGGACATCCGCGCGACTAAGTAAATACCCGCAGTGACCATTGTTGCCGCATGAATGAGCGCTGAGATTGGCGTTGGCCCTTCCATGGAATCCGGCAACCACACATGCAACGGAACCTGTGCTGATTTTCCCATGGCACCGATGAATAACAACAAACAGGCAACCGTAATAACGAGCGCCTCAGTCCCAAAAATCGACATCGTAAGCTCAGGCGCCGCGCGAGCTGCACCAAAGACCTCTACATAATCAAGGCTGTTGTAGTAAAAAAGAACCGCAGCAATACCGAGTAGGAAGCCAAAATCACCAACGCGGTTGACCAAGAATGCCTTTAGATTGGCAAAGATCGCCGATTCTTTCTTATACCAAAAGCCAATAAGCAAGTAAGACACCAACCCAACGGCTTCCCAACCGAAAAACAGCTGCAGGAAGTTGTTTGCCATCACCAGCATCAACATGGCGAAAGTAAATAGGTTGATATAGCTAAAAAATCGCTGATAACCCGGGTCATCATGCATATAACCCACGGTATAGACATGCACAGCAAGGGAGACCGTAGTGACAACTACCATCATGACGGCGGTGAGCCGATCCACTAAAAAGCCCACCTCAAGGCGTAAGTCGCCAACCACTGCCCAAGTATAAATCGTTTCGTTGAAGACAGCCGCACCACCCCAGACATGCTCATAGAGCACCCACAGAGACAGGCCAGCTGAAATTGCGACAGCTGAAATTGTAAGCCGATGGGAATTTGCCCGACCCACAACACGCCCTGCTAGACCAGCTACAGCGGCACCAAACAGCGGGGCCAATACGATAAGGAGATAAATCATTTTCATCACTTAACCCCGCATCGTGTCGAGATCGCCCACATTAATGGTGCCCCGGTTTCTGAACAGAACAACCAGTATCGCCAACCCAATCGCTGACTCAGCTGCCGCTACAGTAAGGATGAAGAAAACAAAGACTTGCCCGTGAATGTCACCAAGAAAGTGAGAGAACGCGATAAAGTTAAAATTCACCGCAAGTAGTATCAGCTCAATCGACATTAATAGGACGATGGCATTATTTCGGTTAAGAAAAATGCCCGCCATGCCAATGGAAAACAGCAACGCGCTGAGTACCAAATAATCTGAGAGCTCAATCATGTGTGCCCCGGTTTGTCCTTATTGATCATTCTTTTGTTCGCTGGCCATTCGCACCATGCGCAAGCGGTCCGCTTTCTTTGTGCTGACCTGCTTACTGATATCCTGATGTCGAGTGCCACCCCGGCGCCGCAGCGTCAACATGATCGCTGCGATAATCGCTAACAAAAGCACCATAGCCGCCAGTTCAAATGGATAAACGTAGACGGTATACAGCACACTGCCAAGCATACGAATGTTGTTCGTCTCAGTGAGCGAGGCGTCAGTGGCCTGCGCAATGCCCGAGAAATCAACCCCGGCAGCGCCAATGACCAACAACATCTGCAAAACCATCACCACCGCCACCAACGCACCCAACGGTAAATACCGAGAAAACCCCTCGCGCATGACCGCTATATTGATATCTAGCATCATGACCACAAAGAGGAATAGCACCATAACGGCGCCCACATACACCAGGACAAGCGCGATACCTAAAAACTCGGCCTCTGCCATTAACCACAGGGCGGCGCTGGTAAAAAACACCAGCACGAGCGATAACGCCGAATGCACGGGGTTACGCGCAGTTATTACGAGCAGTGCCGCGGCCAGTAAAATGCCGGCAAAGACGTAAAAAATGACTTTCTCTATCACTGCTTACCTCACCCTGCGCGCGTTATTATCGGTAGGGCGCATCAGCCATCCGATCTTCGGCGAGCTGCGCCTCATATTTTTCGCCCATAGCGAGCAACTCCGGCTTGCGAATGATTTGCTCGCCCCGCTGCTCAAAATGGTATTCATGGATTCGCGTCTCAACAATCGAGTCTACGGGGCAGGATTCCTCACAAAACCCGCAGTAAATACACTTAAATAAATCGATATCGTAACGCGTGGTCCGACGGGTCCCATCATCGCGCTGTTCCGATTCAATCGTAATTGCGAGCGCGGGGCAGACTGCTTCACAAAGCTTGCAGGCGATGCACCGCTCTTCGCCGTTAGGGTAGCGCCGCAACGCATGCAGCCCACGGAATCGCGGAGACTGTGGCGCCTTTTCCTCCGGATACTCCAGCGTATATTTCGCTTCAAATAGATGCTTCCCCGTCAACTTCATGCCCTTCAGCAATTCAGTGAGCAAAAACGTATCAAAAAAAGATTTCACCGCTTGCATAGTTCGCTCCTTTGGTCTTTCAGAACCATGGTCCAAACTCCGTTAGAACCATACCCGAGACCACAATCAGCCAAACCACCGTCACTGGAATAAGCACCTTCCAGCCAAGCCGCATGATTTGGTCATATCGATAGCGTGGGAATGTTGCACGAAACCAAATATATAAAAATAAAAATAAGCAGGTTTTCAGGCAAAACCAAATAATGCCGGGCACCCAATCAAACATTGGGCCGAGTAAAGGAAGGCCGTGAAATGGTGAATACCAGCCACCGAGGAACATAATCGCGGCGAGCCCTGAGATCAGAATCATATTGGCGTATTCAGCGAGAAAGAAAATCGCAAACGCCATGCCTGAGTACTCAACATGAAACCCGGCAACGATTTCGGATTCCCCTTCCGCCACATCAAAAGGTAGGCGGTTTGTTTCCGCCACACCTGAGATCCAATAGACAACAAACAAAGGCAGCAGAGGCAGCCAGAACCAATTCCAGATCGGGCCTGCTTGCGCATGCACAATCTCGCTCATATTAAGACTACCAGCCGCCATCAAAACGCCAACCAGTGCAAACCCCATCGCGATCTCATAAGAAACCACCTGCGCACCCGCGCGCATCGCACCGAGCAACGCATATTTCGAATTCGAGGCCCAGCCGGCTAGGATAATTCCGTAAACACCCATTGATGTCATCGCGAGCACATACAAAAGGCCGGCGTTGATATCCGCAATAACCAAACCATCGCCCAACGGCAACACTGCCCATGCAGCCAGTGCCGGCATAATGGCGAGCATGGGTGCCAAGACAAATAAAAACCGGTTCGCGTTCTGTGGTAGCACCACTTCCTTCATCAGCAACTTCAGCGCATCGGCAATGGGCTGGAGCAAGCCATGCCAGCCCACGCGATTAGGACCTCGCCTTAACTGCATGGCGCTAATAACTTTTCGCTCCGCATAGGTCATGTAGGCTACCGCCACAAACAGCGGCACAACCAGGGCCACGATTTTGGCTACAATCCATGCCAGCTCCATCAACTCAGTCATGCATTTCTTCCTGCTGGCGCCAGTGTTGCTGGCCCAATCATTGCGCCCAACCCTGCGGTATTCCGCATTCCAGTCGGCAACCAAAAGCATCCGGAGGGCACCTGCTGATCAAAGCGAGCCGTCAATGTTTGACTCACATCGCGCTGAGTCACGATAACCTCTGCCCCATCGTCAAGACCCTGCTCCTTAGCATCAGCCGGGTTAATCGACACTACCGCTGGCTTTGCCTGATCGGTTTCCTGCAGCGATGCCGCCTGTCTGGTTAGGGCATCCACGCCATAAAGCGCAGGCGCACCCACGCGCAAAAGCCCTTCAGGCTGAAACGGTGTCAATCCTTGCTGCCCAGTCGGCCCCGCGGGGCGCGCTGCCTCCCCAGCGCGCTTTTTGACCTCACTATGAATTTCATCCGCGGATTGATAATCAAACCCTTCCACGCCGAGAATATTGCCCAACACTCTCAGTACCCGCCAACCTGGGCGAGCCTCACCTTGAGGCTGACCAACACCGCCAAAGGTCTGCCAATAGCCATTGAGATTGACGAATGTGCCCGCCGTTTCACCCAGCGTAGCGATCGGTAGCAATATGCTCGCCTGATCGCGAAGCGCCGCGGTATCCCATGAAGTTAAAGCAATAACATGCTCTGCAGCTGCCATTGCTTCACCCGCCAGGGCCGCGTCATAAAAATCATGCGCTGGCTCAACTCCGTGTAAAACATATGCCTTGCGGGGTTCTTCTAGCATTGCAGCCGTATGCAGGCCCTGCGCCTGCGCACCATCAGCACGCCGATCCGGTAATGCGCCGGCCAACCACGCGCCCGCAGTGTTGGCACCCGGTGTTAATTCTCCAGAATGCGCTCCAACAAGATCCGCGATCATCGCTGCTAAATACCGCAGCTCCGCCCCAGCCGGATGCGACTCTGCTAGCTCACCGAGCAGCAGTGTTTTGCTGCCTTCACCGGCAAGCTCGGTAGCAATCCGCTCAATCATCTCATTTGACGGCGCCGTGGGCGCGGGCCATGCATCTAATCCCGCTGGCGCTGCATCACCTTTTGCTTTTGCCAGCGACCGCGCCACCGCAGCAAGGACTGCCGGTAGTTCCGCCACCGGTGCCACCGCCTCGTGAGTAAGATCAAAACTCCAATCAAACCCGCATGGGTTGATTGCTAGAACCTTGTTGCCAGCCAAAGAAGCTTGGCGTAAACGATGGTTAATCAGCGGCTGGGCATGGCGCGGAAAGGCCCCAATCAGCAAAACAACACTTTGCTTCTCCAGCTCAGCGATTGGAAGCTCCAGGCCAGCAAATCCATGCTCGGAAGTCGCATCACGGAAATCGCCCCGGCGCAAACGGGTATCAATATTATCGCTGCCAAGATGCCGCCATAGCGCGCTGTAAAGCGCCATTTCCTCGAGGGTGGCAGACGGTGAAACCAGCGCACCGATTGACTCGGCACCGTGCGCATCAACGGTATCGCGCAGTGCGTTCGCAACCGCTTCAAGCGCTGTTTGCCAATCCACCTCGTGCCATTGGTCACCGTCGCGCAACAACGGGTTCAGCAGGCGCTGATCACTGTAAACCGCCTCATAAGAAAATCGGTCACGATCGCTAATCCAGCACTCGTTAACCGCTTCGTTATCCTTTGGAACCACCCGCTTAATATGGCCCCTGACCTCATGCAACTCGATGTTGGAGCCAAGGCAATCATGTGGCGCTACGCCGGCATGACTCGTCATCTCCCAAGCACGCGCACTAAAACGATAGGGCCTGGAAGTCAGCGCACCCACCGGGCAGAGATCAATAATATTACCAGAGAGCTCCGAATGAACGCCGCCGCCGACCAGCGTACCAATCTCAGTATGCTCGCCGCGATGCATTGCACCTAGCTCTGATGTTCCGGCGATCTCGTCCAAAAAACGGACACAACGCGTGCAATGAATACAACGTGTCATTTCCGTTGCGATCAAGGGGCCTAAATTCTCATCCTTGACCACGCGCTTGCGTTCCACAAAGCGCGACACGCTCCGACCATAACCCAGCGCAAGGTCCTGAAGCTCACACTCCCCGCCCTGATCGCAAATGGGGCAGTCGAGTGGATGATTAATGAGCAAAAACTCCATCACGCCTTGCTGGGCTTTCAGCGCACGCTCGGAAGCGGTACGCACCACCATGCCGTCTGCCACCGCGGTAATACAGGCGGGTAGCGGCTTAGGCGCAGGCCGCCCCCCCATCTCCACATCCACCAGACACATGCGGCAATTAGCCGGCGCCGACAGCTTGCTGTGATAGCAAAATCGGGGGATATCAATGCCTAACTCATCCGCCACCGCAATAATAGAGGCACCTTTTGCCACTTCTACGGTGCGCCCATCGATTTCAATGGATACGGTTTCTGTGTTGTCGATGACTGCGCTCATGCTGCTGCCTCAACTAAAGATCGCTTATGCTCAATGTAGTATTCAAACTCATGCCGCCAATGCCTGAGTACACCCTGCACAGGCCAAGCGGCCGCCTCGCCAAAAGCACAGATGGTATGACCGGCAATTTGGCCCGCCGCTGACTCTAGCAAGTCGATATCCTCGGGGCGACCGCCCCCTTCATAAATGCGCTTAATAACCCGGTACATCCAGCCTGTCCCCTCACGGCAAGGGGTGCACTGACCACAAGATTCCGCATAGTAGAAACGACTAATCCGCAGAATAGCCTCGACCATATCCGTAGTTTCATCCATTACTACCACAGCGCCAGACCCTAGGGCGCTGCCGGCCTTGGCAATCGAGTCGTAATCCATATCCAATTCGAGCATGGTATCTCCAGGCAGCATCGGCATTGATGAGCCGCCCGGAATAACCGCTTTAAGCTGCCGCCCTTTCCATACCCCGCCAGCCATGGCAAGCAATTCAGCAAACGGAGTGCCCAGCGGAATTTCAAAGTTACCCGGCTTTTCGACATGACCGGATACAGAGAAAGCTTTGCACCCGCCGTTGTTCGGCTTACCCATTTCCAAGAACCACTGGGCACCATTGCGAATAATCGCTGGCACAGAAGCGAGCGTTTCTGTGTTGTTGATCGTGGTCGGACGACCATAAAGACCGGCCTGTGCTGGGAATGGCGGTTTATTGCGAGGCATCCCTTTTTTGCCCTCAAGAGATTCCATCAGCGCGGATTCTTCACCGCAAATATAGGCACCAGCACCAATATAGTTATGCACCTCATAGTCAAAACCCGATCCCAATATATCGCGACCCAGATATCCGAGCTCTCGAGCCTCGCTCACAGCCCTTTCCACACGCTCAAAGGGCTCCTTGATGAATTCGCCGCGCAGGTAGTTATATCCAACGCTGGCACCCATCGCATAACCGGCAATAATCATCCCCTCGACAACAGCGTGCGGATTAAATCTTAGGATATCGCGGTCTTTGCAGGTCCCTGGCTCAGACTCATCCGAGTTACATAACAAATATTTGGGACCCGGCGCATTTCGCGGCATAAAGCTCCACTTTAACCCGGCCGGAAAGCCAGCGCCGCCACGGCCGCGCAAGTTTGAGCTCTTAACTTCCTCGATCACTTCATCCGGCGACATGCCCCCGCTTAAGACTTTTTCAAGGGCCTCATAACCACCAACCGCTCGGTAGCTCTCGAGCGACCAAGGCTCATCAAACTGTAGGGTTGTATAAACTACGCCTGTCATTCGTTACTCCAGTTCATCGAGGATTTGGTCGATTTTTTCTGGTGTTAATTCAGTGTGGTACACCTCATCCACCAGCATCATTGGTGCACCGGCGCAGGCCGCCAGGCACTCCTCCTCCCTTTTTAAGGTGATGCGACCATCAGTGGTCGTCTCACCGAGCCGAATGCCCAGTTTCTTTTCTGCATACGCAACAATTTCATCAGAACCCCGCAGCATGCAAGAAATGTTGGTGCAAATACTTACCTTATGACGCCCGGCGGGGTCCACATCAAACATGCCGTAAAAGGTTGCCACCTCGTAAACCCGCGTTGGCGCAAGCTCAAGATAATCCGCCAGCGCATCCATCCGCGCCCGTGGCAACCAGCCACCAGAATTGTGTTGGACGATATGCAGCGCTGGAATCACAGCGGAGCGTTTACCTTCTGGAGTATCCGGAAAGCGCGTTAGCCAAGCATCAATTTCCTGACGCTCTGCCTCAGTGAGCCCTGCCTCTATCGGTTCTGCTGCACCGCTCACCGGTCTACCTCCCCAAACACGATATCCAACGTCCCCATAATGGTGACGACATCCGCCAGCATATGGCCTTTGGCCATTTCATCCATGGCCGCCATATGGGCAAAACCCGGTGCTCTTAACTTGAGCCGATAGGGTTTATTCGCCCCGTCAGAAACAATGTAGGCGCCAAACTCACCCTTCGGTGCTTCTATAGATGCGTAAACCTCGCCAGCAGGTGGGCAGTAGCCCTCAGTAAATAGCTTAAAGTGGTGAATCAATGATTCCATGTCGTCTTTCATCTCTTCTCGAGACGGCGGCGCCACTTTGTGATCCTGCAACATGACCGGCCCTTCATTAAGACGGAGCCACGCTACACATTGCCGGATAATTCGCACCGATTGACGCAACTCCTCCATCCGGATTAGATATCGATCGTAGCAATCACCGTTTGTACCCACTGGGATATCAAATTCCATCCGATCGTAAACTTCATACGGCCGCTTGCGACGAAGGTCCCACTCAACCCCTGAGCCGCGAAGCATTGGCCCGGTAAACCCGAGCTGAAGGGCTCGTTCGGGTGACACAATGGCCACATCCACTAACCGCTGCTTCCAAATTCGGTTATCCGTAAGCAACGTTTCAATCTCGTCTACCGTGACCAAGAAGCGAGTACAAAAGCCCTCAATAAAATCGAGCATGTTGCCTTCGCGGTCTTCATTCATGCGCTTGAGGTCTTTTTCAGAGCGAAACTCTGATGCCCGATACTTCGGCATCTGGGCCGGTAAATCCCGATAAACGCCCCCGGGTCGGTAATAGGTTGCGTGCATTCGCGCGCCACTCACCGCTTCATAACAGTCCATCAACTCTTCACGCTCTTTAAACGCGTAGAGAAAAACGGTCATCGCCCCAACATCAAGCCCGTGCGCACCAATCCAGAGTAAGTGATTCAAAATTCGGGTAATTTCGTCAAACATCACGCGGATGTATTGCGCACGCTCCGGCGGAGTAATGCCAAGCAACTTCTCAATGGCCAGCACATAGGCATGCTCGTTACACATCATCGATACGTAGTCGAGTCGATCCATATAGCCAATGCTTTGATTGTAAGGCTTGGTCTCGGCAAGCTTTTCGGTTGCCCGATGCAATAACCCAATATGCGGATCTGCACGCCGGACGACCTCACCTTCCATCTCAAGCACAAGCCGCAATACCCCATGCGCGGCTGGGTGCTGAGGCCCAAAATTCACGGTATAACTGTTGATCTCAGGCATCTTTGGCACCTTCCGGCGCTGATTCCGGATTTGCGTAGCGATTATCATCGCGAATCACTCGTGGCACGAGCACCCGGGGCTCAATGGATACCGGCTCATAGATTACCCGACCTCGTGTTTCGTCATACCGCACTTCCACATTCCCAATGAGCGGGAAATCTTTACGGAAGGGATGCCCCACAAAGCCGTAATCAGTCAGGATTCGACGCAAATCCGGATGGCCGTTAAACAGAATCCCAAACAAATCGAATGCTTCACGCTCCTGCCAGTTTGCTGAGGCCCAAATTGGCACGACTGAGTCCAGTATCGGCATATCATCATCGCTCGCAAAGCAGCGAACTCGCAGCCGCAAGTTATGTGTAACCGACAACAGGTGATAGACCGCCGCAAAACGCCGACCCGTGTTTGATTCAATCTCCTGCACGCCGTAGATGCCGGTGAGGCCGAGCCGCCCAGTTGAAAAGCCATCTACGCCCCGACTAAAACCGGTATTACTGGCTGCATCTGTTGTCCATTCGTCTTGCCCGTATGCGGCGTAATCCACACCGGCAATATCCAAAAGCTGCTCAAACTTAAGCGCTTCCGCATCACGGAGACGTTCCATCGCCACAAAAAGCTGCTCAGGCGCTAACTCGATTTCCGCTTCCTCATAAGCGCACCCGCTCGCTACCACCCACTCGCCAAGGGCTGCGTGAACGCGCTCAAGAACTCGCTCCGAAGAAATCGCCATATCTGCTCCCTAGCGCGCGATTGTGTTGGTACGACGAATTTTATTCTGCAGCTGCACAATGCCATACAAAAGAGCCTCTGCCGTTGGGGGGCAGCCAGGCACATAGATATCAACCGGCACGATGCGATCGCAACCCCGAGTCACCGAGTAGGAATAATGATAGTAGCCGCCGCCGTTTGCGCAGGACCCCATCGAGATCACCCATTTGGGGTCAGGCATTTGGTCGTAAACTCGGCGCAAGGCGGGAGCCATTTTATTAACCAGAGTGCCTGCAACAATCATAACGTCTGACTGCCTCGGCGATGGGCGAAAAATGAGACCCAGCCGATCCATGTCGTACCGGGCAGCGCCGGCATGCATCATTTCAACTGCGCAGCAAGCTAGCCCGAAAGTCATGGGCCAGAGAGAACCAGTCCGCGCCCAGTTAATTAACTTATCTGCTGAGGTTGTGACGAACCCCTTCTCTAGAACGCCCTCTATTCCCATTCCAGCGCTCCTTTTTTCCACTCATAAAGGAAACCAATTAATAAAATGCCGATAAAGACCGCCATCGACGCAAATCCGAACAGACCAATTTCATCCAAAACAATGGCCCAAGGAAATAGAAAGGCAATCTCCAAGTCGAAAATAATAAATAAAATGGCGACTAGGTAATACCGCACGTCAAATTGCATGCGAGAGTCTTCAAAAGCTTCAAACCCGCATTCATAGGGTGTCAGTTTTTCGTAATCAGGGCGCCGGGGCGCTAATACGAACCCCGCCAGCAACGGAACAATGCCGATGCCCATGGCAAGAACAATAAACACCAACACTGGCAGGTAGCTTTCGATCATAAGATTCTTGGTGCGGATGGCCGGACTCGAACCGGCACGGCTTGCGCCACTGCCCCCTCAAGACAGCGTGTCTACCAGTTCCACCACATCCGCGTAACGGTAGCTAATGACAAGTGACAAGATTACCAGCGTCAGCGATTTGCCACAATCAAAAACGAATCAAAAACCCGCCATGACGGGCTTTTTTACTTATTGAAACTCAGCTGGCGCTGGCGCCGCCTCTTCACCACCTACACGCTCACCGGCAGCATCCTCTGGCACCGGCGGCATCGTGTCTTCTTCCATGAGCGAGGCGGGTTCAAAACGATCAATCACGCTATCATCTCCCCCGCCGAATGTGCCAGCCATAATCGCGAGCGTCAGGCTGGTAATAAAGAAAAACAACCCCAACACGCCGGTCAGACGACCCAGGAATGAGGCCGCGCCGCGCGCACCGAACACAGTACTCGAGGCACCGCTGCCAAACGCAGCGCCGGCGTCAGCGCCTTTGCCATGCTGCATGAGCACGATGCCGATCAAAACCACGGCAAGAACCAAATGAATTGCAAGAACGATTGTATACATGGTGTTTCCAGATTCTAACTCAGTGCTATGACCGTGCCGCCGCACAAATGGCCGCAAATGCGTCGGCCGTAAGGGAAGCTCCGCCGATTAATCCGCCGTCGACGTCAGGCATCGCAAGCAGTGCTTGCGCGTTGTCCGCCTTCATGCTGCCGCCGTAGAGAATGCGAACGCTCGACGCAACACGGCCCCGAATGAAGGCATGTACCGCCTGCGCTTGCTCAGCGCTGGCTGTGCGCCCTGTCCCTATGGCCCAAACGGGCTCATAGGCAATAATACCGTCAGCGAAGCCTGCCGTACCGAGCACCTTTGCTACCGCATCTACCTGCCCGGCGATAACCTGCTCCGTTTCGCCGGCCTCACGGGCCTCAAGTGTTTCTCCCACACAGAGAATTGGCTTAAGGCCGCTCTCCAGCGCATGCTGATAGCGGCGAGCCACTAACGCATCATCCTCAAAATAAAATTCACGCCTTTCTGAATGTCCGACGATAACGTACTGAACGCCGAGATCAAGCAGCATTTCCGTTGCAATTTCTCCGGTGCGCGCACCCAAGGGAGCATCCGCACAATTTTGCGCTCCAACATGAACGGATGAACCGGCAACCACAGCAGCAACCCGCTCGAGATGACATGCCGGCGGGCAGACCACAATATCCACCCCACCAAACCCAGAAACCGCAGCCGCAACATCGCCGGCCAGCTCGGCTGCCGCTCCGGCAAGGCCGTTCATTTTCCAATTTCCAACGATTAACGGCGTTCGCATCTCAACAGTTCCGTGGCAGAAAGAGGAGCAAGGGTACTGTGCAGTGCCCGCTTTATCAATCCGTAACCCCGTTAACGGCCATGATTTCGCTGGCAAGCTGCTCTGCGGCCTCGCGCACGCGCACCGCATCCTCGCCCTCCACCATCACCCGTAATACCGGCTCTGTGCCGGAGGGCCGCAACAAGATCCGACCCGTTGCCCCGAGTGCCGTTTCAACAGCAGAGACTGTCCTCCCCACACGGTGATCCTGCAGCGCGTCAATACCAGCCATTACCGGCACGTTAATCATGCACTGGGGCAATTTTTCCATGCCTTGCGCCAACAAACTCAATGGCAGTTGCCGATCGAGAGCACAACCAAGCACCTGCAAAGCCGACACTATTCCGTCACCGGTGGTGGTTCGATCAAGGCAAACGAGATGACCAGACGACTCGCCGCCAATACTGCCTCCCAAAGCCAACAAACGCTCGAGGACATAGCGATCGCCGACTTTCGCTCGTTCAAATGGCACACCAAGCCCTCGTAAAGCCAACTCAAGGCCGAGGTTACTCATCTGAGTACCCACAACAGGGCCGGCAAGCTGGCCATTTTCATGCCGCCCACGCGCAATGATCCATAACAGCTGATCACCATCGAGTGCCGCACCGGTTTCATCCACCATAATCACTCGATCGCCATCGCCATCCAGAGCAATACCTAAATCGGCACCTGTTTCCAGTACCGCCTGCTGCAATGGTTCGATATGAGTGGAGCCACAGCCAACATTGATATTAAGCCCATCTGGATTAACCCCACGGCGGATCACCCGAGCTCCTAACTCCTCAAAAACAGCCGGCGCCACCTGATAAGCGGCGCCATTCGCGCAATCGACCACGATCGTCAAGCCCGTCAGCCCGTTGGCCCGCTGCAGCGTATGTTTGCAGAATTCAATATACCGCCCCGGCGCATCGATAAGCCGTGTTGCTTTGCCAAGGGCTGCGGATGGCACGGTGGTAAGCGGCAGATCAAGCTGTGCTTCTATCGCCAGTTCCGTTGCATCATCCAACTTAAAACCGTCTGCCGAGAAAAACTTAATCCCGTTGTCTTCGTGTGAGTTATGCGATGCACTGATCACAATGCCAGCGTTTGCGCGCAGCGTGCGGGTCAAATAGGCAATGGCGGGCGTTGGCATCGGCCCAAGGAGTTGAATATTGATCCCGGCCGCACTGAGCCCAGCCTCAAGTGCGGATTCAAACATGTAATTTGAAATGCGCGTATCTTTACCAATTAGCACCTGCTCACCAACACCGCGACCAGCCAGCACCTGCCCCGCTGCCCAGCCCAGCTTGAGCACAAAATCTGCCGTAATTGGTGGAGATCCAACGCGCCCACGAATTCCATCCGTCCCGAAATAGCGCTTGGTCATCACTCACCCCTTATAAATTTCACCAACCGGACCGCATCAACCGTCTCCGGCACGTCATGCGCCCGAATGATACTCGCCCCATTCCATGTTGCTAATGTTGCTGCCGCCACACTCCCTGCAAGCCGCTCTTCGAGCGGACGACCCAAGACGCGGCCAACCAGTGATTTGCGCGATAGCCCAGCCAGTATCGGCACGCCCAGACCGGTTAGCTCGTGCAGGTTCGCTAACAGCGCTGCATTATGCGCATCCGTTTTACCAAAACCAAACCCCGGGTCCACAATTAACCGAGCCCTTTCGATCCCTGCTGCTTCAGCCTCAGAAACACGAGCCGCTAAAAATGTGTAAACCTCTTTAACGACATCCGCATAGGTGGGTTGATTTTGCATGTCCGCAGGAGTGCCTTGCATGTGCATTAGGCAAACCATGACATCTAGCTCGGCGGCTACGGCCAGCGCACCGGGCTCGCGCAGAGCTCGCACATCATTGATTAACGCTGCTCCGGCCATGCATGCTGCTTGCATGACCTCAGGCTTACTCGTGTCAACAGAGATAGGAATACTCACAGCCGCGCGGACTGCCTCAATCACAGGCACCACACGATCCAGCTCTTCGTTAACAGAAACCGGCGATGCACCAGGCCGGGTCGACTCGCCTCCAACATCAATGATCGCAGCGCCGGCCGCTTCCATTGCACAGGCGTGCTCAATGGCCGCTTGGGGATTGATAAAAATACCCCCATCTGAAAACGAGTCAGGGGTCACGTTGAGGACCCCCATCACACACGGCTCGGAGAAGTTAATCATCGAGCCTGCCTAAAAGACTCTAGTGCTCACTCGCTGGCCGACCCACATCGCCATCTTTACCGTCTTCAGCGGCTTTGGCATCGCCCGCTCCACTTTGATCCTTATCAGCAGACGGCGCTGCCGGTGGCTCTTTCGGAGGCCGCGGCGGCAGTCCCTTCATAACATCGTCGATTTGGTCACGATCGATGGTTTCATACTTCATCAATGCGTCAGCCATTGCGTGCAAGATATCAACATTCTCCTCCAGCACGACCTTGGCCTCTGCATAATTCTGCTCAACGATCCGACGAACTTCTTCATCGATCGCATGCGCCGTCTCATCAGAAATCGTTTTATGCTGCGTCACCTGGTGACCAAGAAAGACCTCGCCTTCATCCTCACCATAGGCCAAAGGACCCATCCGGTCAGAAAGCCCCCACTTCGTTACCATGTTGCGTGCGATCTCGGTGACTCGCTGAATATCGCTTTGTGCGCCGGTGGTCACACTTTCCGGTCCAAAAATCATCTCCTCGGCAATTCGCCCGCCAAACAGCCCACAAATGGAGCTATTCAAACGCCGTTTGGTATAGCTGTAGCGATCCTCCTCGGGTAGGAACATCGTCACACCCAGCGCACGGCCTCGAGGAATAATGGTGACCTTATGAACAGGATCATGCTCAGGGACTTTCAGGCCGACAATGGCATGCCCCGCCTCATGATAAGCCGTCAAACGCTTTTCAGACTCACTCATCACCATTGATTTGCGCTCAGCGCCCATCATGATTTTATCTTTCGCGTCTTCAAAGTCCTGCTGATCGACTACCCGCTTACCACGGCGCGCCGCAAACAATGCTGCCTCATTGACCAAGTTCGCAAGGTCAGCGCCAGAGAAGCCCGGCGTGCCACGCGCAATCGTGCGTGCTTCAACATCATCCGACAGTGGCGTCTTGTTCATATGAACGCGCAAGATCTGCTCACGACCGCGCACATCAGGCAGTGGCACTACAACCTGCCGATCGAATCGTCCGGGGCGAAGCAACGCAGGATCAAGCACATCGGGGCGGTTAGTCGCCGCGATAACGATCACACCCTCGCTACCCTCAAAACCATCCATCTCAACAAGCATCTGATTAAGCGTTTGCTCACGCTCATCATGCCCGCCACCAAGGCCTGCTCCACGCTGCCGGCCTACTGCGTCGAGCTCATCGATAAAGATAATACACGGCGCCTGCTTTTTGGCTTGCGCAAACATATCGCGAACACGCGAGGCGCCCACACCAACAAACATCTCAACAAAATCGGAACCGGAAATGCTAAAAAACGGTACCCGGGCCTCGCCAGCGATAGCCTTTGCGAGCAAGGTCTTACCAGTACCCGGGGGCCCCACCATCAAAACACCACGAGGGATCGTTCCGCCTAGCCGCTGGAACTTAGAAGGATCCCTAAGGAACTCCACCAGCTCAAAAACATCCTGTTTCGCTTCCTCAACACCTGCCACGTCTTTGAACGTGATCTTGATCTGCTCCTCAGACATCATCTTGGCGCGACTTTTACCGAAGGACATCGCCCCCCGGCCACCTCCGCCACCTTGCATTTGGCGCATGAAGTAAATCCATACCCCAATCAGCAAGAGGAATGGGAACCAAGAGATCAGGATCTGCAGCAGCATGCTGCGGCCTTCCGGCTCCTCGCCCCGAATTGAGACACCGCCATTCATCAACTGACCAATCAAGGCGTTGTTATCCGTCTCCGGGCTGTAGGTACTAAAGTTTGACCCATCAGAACGGGTACCCCGAATAACAGGCCCCCTGATCGTGACAGAATCCACCCGACCGGTATCCACCTCGCCGAGAAATTGCGAGTAGGGGATTTCCTGAGCGGTTGTTCCCTGATCTTGGAAATTACTAAACACCGACATCAACACCACAGCGATGACGACCCATAAGATCAGATTTTTGGCCATGTCATTCAAGACGCCTTACTCCCATCAATTGTTCAATACCACTCAGATTACTACGCAAGAAAGCCGCGAGCCAGCAGGTAGGTCTCTCGACTACGCCCGCGCGACGCTTCTGGCTTCCTACTCTGCACCTTTGCAAACCGCTGCCGCACCTGCGCCAACAACTCGTCAAACCCTTGTCCTTGAAAAACTTTGACCAGCAATGTCCCGCCCGGGTTCAGCCGATCAACACAAAAATCAACTGCCAACTCCGCCAATAGCATTGCCCTAGGCTGATCCACCGCTTTCAGGCCAGACAGATTTGGCGCCATATCGGATAACACCACATCAACACCCTCCCCTTGGAGCAAATCATCCAGCGCTTGCAGACCTTCCTGCGTGGTGAAGTCCGCATTCACAAACAACACTCCGGTGGGCACCGGCATCGGCAATAGATCGATAGCGATCACCCGACCGCTGGGCAGAACCTGCTTTGCAGCATATTCACTCCAGCCACCGGGCGCTGCCCCTAAATCGACAACCGTTTGCCCTGGTTTAAGCAGTGCATCGCGCTCATTGATCTCCTGCAGCTTGAATACCGCCCGAGATCGCAAGCCGCGCCGTTGTGCTTCCTTAACATACGGGTCGTTAAAGTGCTCACTCAACCATCGCCGACTGCTGCGCTTGCGTGGCATCAGTCGCGGCGCCTCTCAGCCTGCCGGGTGCGCGCAGCCAGCCAGCCGCCGGCCCCAAACCCGAGCCCGGCGAGCAACGCAAGCTCAAGCCCATGACTCAGATCCAGCCGCCAAATAATCAACAAAACACCAACAACCAGACCAAGAATAACTGCCAATTCGATTTTTACCGCGTCAAACTGACTTAATCTGACATTATTCGTAACGGACTTCGACGATTTCGTAACCTCGCTGCCCACCGGGAGTTTGGACTTCGACGACATCACCTTCCTCCTTACCAATTAGCGCGCGAGCAATCGGTGACTGCACTGAAATGCGCCCCGCTTTGATGTCCGCCTCGTCTTCACCCACGATTTGATAGGTCTTCTCGTCCCCGTCTTCTTCATCGGCCAAAATCACCGTCACACCAAACACGACTTTGCCGGTTGCTGGCAGAGATTTAACGTCGATAACTTGGCCATTCGATAGCTTAGACTCGATTTCAGCGATTCGCCCCTCAATAAACCCCTGCTGCTCGCGGGCAGCATGATATTCCGCATTCTCCTTGAGATCGCCATGCGCGCGGGCCTCAGCAATCGCTCTAATAACTCCAGGTCGATCTTCTGATTTCAACCGCTGCAGCTCTTCACGCAACAGTTCAGCGCCACGCACAGTGAGTGGAACTCTCGTCATACCCGTGCCTCCCGATACAAGTCCTGTAAAGAGCAGACACTCACCGAATCCAGATAATCGAGTGCCTGGCAAGTCGCGCGTGCGCCCGCCATCGTAGTCGTATAACAAATTTTATTGTGCAACGCTTCGCGACGAATAGAGAACGAATCCGCGATGGCAAGGCGGCCTTCGGTAGTGTTGATGATCAGATCAATGTCTCCGTTTTTAATCGCATCAACAATATGCGGCCGCCCTTCAGCAACCTTGTTAATCAGCGAGCACTCAATCCCGGCTGCCTGCAGCATCGCCCCAGTACCCGCCGTTGCGACCAACGTAAAACCGCGTCGCTCCAGGTCACGCGCAACCGTCACGGCGGCATTTTTATCCGCATCCCGCACACTGATAAAGACCCGTCCGGACCGCGGCAAATCAACACTCGCTGCCAGTTGCGCCTTCGCATAGGCTTCACCAAAGGTAGCGCCGACTCCCATCACCTCACCAGTCGATTTCATCTCCGGGCCCAAAATGGGATCAACCCCAGGGAATTTAATGAACGGAAACACCGCTTCTTTCACCGCATAGCTTGCGGGAATTACCTCTCGCATAAAGCCTTGATCCGAAAGCCCATTCCCGACCATACACCGCGCAGCGATCTTCGCCAAAGGAACCCCAGTCGCCTTGGAAACAAAGGGGACTGTACGGGAGGCTCGCGGGTTGACCTCCAACACAAAAATGGACTCACCCTGAATAGCAAACTGCGCGTTCATGAGCCCCACCACACCCAGCCTGATTGCCATCTCACGCATCTGAGCGCGAATCTGGTCGCTGATATGCGGCGCCAAACTGTAGGGTGGTAAAGAACAGGCTGAGTCTCCAGAATGCACCCCCGCCTGCTCGATATGCTCCATAATCCCGCCAATGAGCACCTGCTCGCCATCACAGACAGCATCAACATCCACCTCAATCGCATCATCAAGGAAGCGATCCAGCAAAACCGGTGACGCGTTAGATACTTTGACCGCCTCATTCATATACTGGGCTAGCTCGGATTCCTCGTAGACAATCTCCATTGCCCGGCCACCCAGCACATACGATGGGCGCACCACCAACGGGTAACCAATCTCTGCGGCCAACGCAAACGCCTGCTCAGCACTAGTTGCTGTTCGATTGGGTGGCTGACTCAGCCCCGCGGCCTCAATCACGCCCTGAAAGCGCTCCCGGTCTTCCGCCAAATCAATCGAATCGGGCGAGGTCCCGATGATCGGCGCACCGCAGGCTGCTAACTCCCGTGCTAATTTCAACGGCGTCTGACCGCCGTATTGAATGACAATGCCCTCAGGCTTTTCAGTGGCAACGATTTCAAGCACATCCTCGAGTGTTAATGGCTCAAAGTAGAGTCGATCAGAGGTGTCGTAGTCGGTTGAAACGGTCTCCGGATTACAGTTAACCATAATCGTTTCAAACCCGTCCTCCCGCAGCGCCAGGGCGGCATGGACACAGCAATAATCAAATTCAATACCCTGACCAATACGATTGGGCCCGCCGCCAAGAATCATGATCTTGCGCTGCTGAGTAGGCGCAGATTCATCTTCTTCCTCATAAGTTGAGTAGAGATACGCGGTGGCCGTGGCAAACTCAGCCGCACAGGAATCAACGCGCTTGTAAACCGGCCTTACGCCTAGCTCATGCCGTAGTGTGCGAATATGCTGCTCGGTCTGTTGGGTGAGCCGAGCGATCCGTGCATCAGAAAAGCCGCAGCGCTTGAGTTGACGCAGGTTTAATTGATCGAGAATGGCTGCTCCACCCTCACCCAGCGCCTGCTCGCGTTCCACCAAATCCTGTATCTGCGCTAAGAACCAAGGGTCAATCCAGGTATGACTGAATACGGCTTGGAGATCGAGCCCCGCTCGAAAACCATCGGCCACCCAAAGCAACCGCTCAGGCCCGGGCTGCCGGAGTTCCTGAACCAACCGATCCATCGCTTGGTTATCGGACGGATCCAACCTTGGGTCTAATCCTTCAAGGCCGTTTTCCAGCCCCCGCAGTGCTTTTTGAAGAGATTCTTGAAAGGTTCGCCCAATGGCCATTACCTCGCCGACTGACTTCATCTGTGTTGTCAGCACAGGCTTCGCCAGACTGAATTTCTCAAAAGTGAACCGGGGTATTTTGGTCACCACATAATCAATACTCGGCTCGAAGGACGCCGGCGTGAGGCCACCGGTAATCTCATTACGTAACTCATCCAACGTAAAGCCAACCGCGAGTTTGGCGGCCACTTTGGCAATGGGGAAGCCTGTTGCTTTTGACGCCAATGCCGACGACCGGGACACCCGAGGATTCATCTCAATAACAATCAGGCGGCCATTTTCCGGGTTAACCGCAAATTGAACATTGGAGCCACCCGTCTCCACCCCGATCTCACGCAACACCGCCAATGAGGCGTTACGCATAATCTGATATTCCTTGTCCGTGAGGGTCTGTGCCGGCGCAACGGTAATAGAGTCTCCGGTGTGGACACCCATCGGGTCTAAATTTTCTATGGCACAAATAATGATGGCGTTATCGGCTTTATCCCGAACTACCTCCATTTCATATTCTTTCCAACCCAAAACGGACTCTTCAATCAGCAGCTCGTTGGTCGGGGAGAGATCCAGTCCGCGTTCGCAAATTTCGGCAAACTCTTCGTGATTGTAGGCAATACCGCCCCCGCTACCACCCATTGTAAATGACGGACGAATGATGGACGGAAAGCCAATTTGGGCCTGCGCAGCCTTCGCCTCAGCGATGCTGTGCGCGATGACTGCACGCGGGGTATCCAGCCCGATTCGCGTCATTGCCTGACGAAAGGCCTCGCGATCCTCCGCCATGTCGATCGCTTGCTTTGTCGCACCGATCATCTCAACGCCGTGCTCAGCAAGCACGCCGTGCCGCTCAAGATCCAACGCACAATTCAAGGCCGTCTGCCCCCCCATGGTGGGCAGGACTGCATCCGGTTTTTCCTGGGCAATAATTTGCGCCACAACCTGCCAAGTAATTGGCTCAACGTAAACCGCATCAGCGGTATCCGGATCCGTCATAATCGTTGCTGGATTTGAATTCACCAGCACAACGCGATAGCCCTCTTCACGCAGCGCCTTACAGGCTTGGGCACCTGAGTAGTCAAACTCGCATGCCTGACCAATCACAATAGGCCCGGCTCCGATGATTAATATCGTTTTAATGTCTGTGCGCTTTGGCATGCTGTACTAACTCTTATGGGCGGCCATGAGATGAATAAAATGAGCAAACAACGGCGCCACATCATGCGGCCCGGGGCTCGCTTCGGGATGACCCTGAAAGCTAAACGCGGGGCGATCGGTTAGCTCAATCCCCTGCAGTGAACCATCAAACAGTGAATGATTCATCACCCGCACGTTGTCGGGCAGAGTATTGGAATCAACCGCAAAGCCATGGTTCTGACTAGAAATCATGACTCGCCCTGATTGGATATCAAGCACAGGATGGTTCGCACCATGATGACCAAATTTCATCTTAATGGTGCGTGCGCCCGCTGCCAGCCCAAGCAACTGATGCCCAAGACAGATCCCAAACACCGGCAACCCGGCCTCCAGAAACGTCTGGGTCGCCTTAATGGCATAGTGCAGTGGCTCAGGATCACCCGGTCCATTGGAAAGGAAAACCCCATCCGGGTTGAGTGACATCACCGTTGCCGCGGGCGTGGATGCGGGAACCACGGTAACTCGGCATCCCTGATCCACGAGCATGCGCAAAATATTGCGTTTGATACCAAAATCATAGGCCACCACATGCCATGGCAGCTCTGCGTCTGCACGGGGTGCCGGTTCGTTTTCTTCGTTGTCTAACGACCAAGTACCCAAGCGCCATTCATACGATTTTTCGGTGCTGACCTGTTGCACCAGATCCTGACCGGTCAAACCCGGATGACTGCTCGCTTTTTCAATCGCCTCGCTCGCATTGATTGATGCATCAGCAACGATGCAACCACGTTGCGCTCCTTTTTCACGAAGCAATCGGGTGAGTCGCCGAGTATCAATATTCGCGATACCGATCACGCCATGCCGCGCAAGATAGTCTGACAAAGACTCCGTAGCGCGCCAGTTGCTGACTCGCAGTGGTAAATCCCGAATCACAAGACCGGCTAGCTGAGGGCCATCGGCCTCCTCATCAAGCTGAGTCACGCCGGTATTGCCAATATGCGGATAGGTCAGCGTCACAATCTGGCCAAAATAAGAGGGGTCTGTACAGATCTCCTGATAGCCGGTCATCGCTGTGTTAAAGCAGACCTCTCCCAATGTAATGCCACTCGCACCGATTGCGGTACCTTGGAAGACAGAACCGTCTTCAAGAGCGAGAAAAGCGCTATTCATTACGCTATAACCCCTTACTTACTCGCAAAAACGGGAGGGATCCCGGGGAACCCTCCCGTCAAATAAAAACTCGGTAAAGTTTACGCCTCGCCTGCCTCAGTGTCGAGCCACTTGCGCTAGGGCCCGCTAAACCGATACCGTTACGTTTTTTCGGTCTTAATATCCATGAAAGCGCTCTCTCTGCGCCAATTAAATAAAACCTACGCGGGCGATGTTGCCGCCTTAAAAAATGTCGACCTTGACGTCGCCCCAGGCGATTTCTTCGGCTTACTCGGGCCGAATGGCGCTGGCAAGACGACCATTATCGGCATCGTCAGCTCACTGGTTCGGCCAACGGCCGGGCACGTCAGCGTATTTGGTCATGACATCATCTCACAGCCATGGGAAGCCAAATCCAACCTGGGGCTAGTCCCGCAGGAGTTTAATTTCAACCAGTTTGAAACCGTTAGCCAAATCGTGCTCAATCAAGCGGGCTATTACGGTGTGGGACGCAAAACGGCAGAGCGTCGGGCGGAGGAACTGCTGCACGAGCTTGACCTTTGGGGTAAGAGAAATACGAACTCCAGAACGCTATCCGGCGGTATGAAACGGCGTCTCATGATTGCCAGGGCATTAATCCATGAACCGCGTCTGCTCATTCTAGACGAACCAACCGCGGGTGTTGATATCGAGCTGAGGCGTTCAATGTGGGGGTTTTTGCGCAGCCTCAACGAACGCGGCACTACCATCATTTTAACAACGCACTATCTTGAAGAAGCTGAAACGCTGTGCCGCAACATTGCGATTATCGATGACGGCGAGATTATTGAAAACACCGATACTCGCTCACTGTTGGCCACATTAAAAAGCCAGAGCTTCTTGCTCGATATTACAACGCCGTTATCGAGTGTCCCGGTACTGCCTGACTTCAATGTCACGCCAATCGATGAGCGCACTATCGAGGTTGAAGTGCGCGGAGATCAAACACTCTCAACGCTATTCACTCAGCTCTCCAACGGCGGGGTATCTGTTGCCAGCATGAAGAACAAATCAAACCGCCTTGAGGAATTATTTATCCGTACACTGGGTCGATCCAAACCCGCACAGGAGGTTCGCTGATATGGCGAAACTCTACCCAGCCTACCCTAAACAAACAGCCATCGCGCTGCAGACGCTGGTCTGGAAAGAAACGCATCGGTACTTGCGAATTTGGCTACAAACGCTGGTACCTCCAGCGATTACCATGACGCTGTATTTTGTCATCTTTGGCAGCTTGATTGGCTCTCGTGTGGGGCCCATGGATGGCGTAAGTTTCATGGAGTTTATTGCCCCTGGCATTATTATGATGGCGGTGATCACCAACTCATATACGAATGTTGTCTCTTCATTCTTTGGTGCCAAGTTCCAAAGGCATATCGAGGAGTTGCTGGTGTCACCCACTCCCAATTACGTCATACTCTTAGGCTACGTAGCTGGCGGTGTGGGCCGCGGCCTTTTTACCGGGCTGATTGTAACGATCATTGCGACTTTCTTTGCTGATCTAAAAATCCATAGCATTCCCATTACCATGTCGATCGTGTTCCTAACCGCGGTGTTATTCTCATTAGGCGGGTTTATCAACGGCGTCTTTGCGCGAAAGTTTGATGATATTGCGATTGTGCCCACTTTTATCCTGACACCGTTAACCTACTTGGGCGGTGTATTCTATTCGCTATCGATGTTGCCGGAATTTTGGGCCAAGCTCTCGATGGCAAACCCCATTTTATACATGGTCAACGCGTTTCGTTACGGGATACTGGGTCAATCTGACATACCGTTAATGACCGCCTATATCCTGGTGCTCGGGTTTATTGCAGCAGGCAGTGCATTCAGCCTGTGGCTACTCCGCCACGGCACCGGCTTGAGAAGCTAATAACAATGAAAAAAACAAAGCCCATCAATTTAGAGTGCTCACCGCTACTAACGGACCTCTATGAACTGACCATGCTGCAAACCTATTACGAGCATGACATGACAGCGAATGCAGTTTTCGAGCTGTTTATGCGGCAGGCACCCTCACGGCGGTTTTTTGTCGCCGCAGGGCTGGAGACCGCCGTTAACTGGCTCACGCACCTGCAGTTCAAACCGCAGGAACTGGAGTGGATGAAAAAGTCCGGTTTATTTTCAACGGCCTTTATCGATCGTATGGCAGATTTCCGCTTCACCGGTGATCTTCATGCCATCGCGGAAGGTCAGGTTTTTTTTCCGGAAGAACCACTGATCCAGATTGTCGCGCCCTTGCCCGAAGCACAATTCATCGAATCCCGATTGATGAACATCATTCATTATCAAACGTTAATCGCCAGCAAAGCGATTCGTTGCACACTTGCCGCTCGCGGTGTGCCTGTTGTTGACTTCGGTATGCGCCGGGCGCATGGCGGAGAGGCCGGCCTCTGGGCCGCTCGAGCTTGCTACCTTGCCGGTTTTGCCTCAACCGCGACCTGTTTAGGCAGCGCGCGATACAACATCCCACCCACGGGCACGATGGCACATGCCTTTATACTGGCACATGACAGCGAAATGCAGGCCTTTGAGCGATTTGCACGCAGCCATCCGAATAACGTCGTGCTCCTGATTGACACCTACAACGTTGCCCGAGGCGCAGAGCGAGTCGTCGCACTCGCTAAGCGACTCGCTAAGGAAGGAATACAGATTCACGGCGTGCGCATAGACAGCGGTGATTTGGTGGCAAACGCCAAACAAACTCGAGCGATTTTGGATAATGGCGGGCTTAACACGACCCGGATTATCGTCAGCGGCGGGCTGGATGAATATCGTATTGCCGAGCTCATTGCCGCCGATGCGCCAATCGATGGGATAGGTGTTGGTTCAAACGTAGACACCTCTGCCGATGCGCCGTTTCTAGATTCCGCCTATAAGCTGCATTACTTTAACGACCAGCCAAGAGGCAAGCATGCCGAAGGTAAGACCGACTTACCCGGCCGCAAACAGGTATTCAGAAGCCATGATGCTGATGGAAAAATCCACGCAGATACGTTGGCGCTGAATCACGAAACGCTACCCGGGGAAAGACTTATTCAACCTGTCATGCGGGCAGGAAAGTGCATTAATGGCATTCAGGATGTATTGAGCTTAGAGGCGGCACGCGAGCGCTGCATACAGGCCGCGGCGAGCCTGCCGGAGGGCTTAAAAAACACCGGCAAAACGAAGGCACCGCCCTACCCAGTAACCCTGTCCCGCGAGCTTCAGGTGCTTCAATCTGAGCTGCGGGACAAAGCCACGGCCGAGTAAAATCTGAGCAGATTAGCTAATGCGAAGGTCTTCGAGCGACTTACCAGCAGCCTCCCATTCTTTAACCCATGCCGGCTTCCGGCCCCGTCCAGACCAGGTTTGCGTAGTGTCACTCGGGTTTTGGAATTGCGCCTTGGCTTTGCTGCGAGCACGAACAGGCTGACCACCCATCAAATCCGACAAATTAAAGCCGTAAGACTCGGCAATCTTTTTAATCTCTTGCTGAGCACGCTTGGCGTTCTCTTTTCTACGACTCGCCATTTCTTTGTCAATGTCTTTTTTAAGCTCACGCAACTGCTCGATTGAATAACCTGAAAGATCCATAATTGCCTCACAAAAGTAAACTAGAAATGGGTTTATTAAACGGCGTATAATTTAGGATAAAACCAATATAAATACAACTCCCCACTGCAAAAGGTTGTTTTAAATGCAAGCTGCGCTCTCTGCTACACCGGCCGCATTGGCCGTAGAACTCAATCCGGCCAGTATTTTAAAAGCAACACCCCCTGAGCCACTGACTCGAGAAAATGCCGAGCTGCTTGCTGCAATAATTGGAGAGGATTTGCAAAGGATTCTCGGCCAGGATATTGCACAAACCGGCATGGTGATGCCAGCCGGTTTATATGATCTGACCGAGGTGTTACGCCCTGGGCTGCCCATGGTAGAAATGATGCTCGATCTCTACCGGGGCAGCCTTCGAGGCGGTGCATTTGCGCCGCAACTGCTTGCTCTAGGCTCCTCCGGCGGGCGCTTTGCACTGCCGGCACTAGCCCCACAGCGAAAACCCGGTGCTGGCCCCCTTTTACTGGTTCCCTTTGCGCTGGTTGCACCCGGGCCACAGATCGATGCGATTAGTCACTTGATCGAGCAAGATTTATTAGAAAAAGGCAAAGCAGCGTTACAAACTGACCGAGCAATTCGTCAACTCTTTGGCGTTGAGCCAATCAATTTAACTTATGCGAGTTTTAACGATATTTCCGCTATGCTTAAAGTGCAGTTGGAATATGTAGGCTTTGAGCCATTATGGTCGCTATTAGAAGCTGCTTTATACCAGCCTGACGCAGTAAAATTAGTAGACACTGCAGCTGGAAATAGATTAATTACCCATGGCGGAGAAGTATTCGCACCTTTCCAGAGTTTTGACCATTTTTCAGCGCAACAGAGTCTGGCGGGGTCCAGCGCCATTAACGCTTATGAAACATGGTTAAAAACTCAACGGCAATATATTGCATTATTGACAGCTCACGGCCTTGAGACACGTATCAGCCATTCACCTGAGGGCGTATTTTCACAAGACGCTGAGGTTGCCTTGTCAGTTGCGCAGGCGCACGTTATTTCCAGTGATGAGAAAGTCTATCGAGAAACAATTATGGACCTGGATTTAGACTCACAAAGGGATGCTCTGGCAACCATCACGCTAACTGAGCAGTGGAGCCACGCACTAGGCCCCGTTGCCATAACGATTCTCATTCAAGACAAGTCAGAGAACCTCCTCGCGCTCATTCATGAGTATCCGCTGGATTCGAGCGCAATCAATTGGAGCGAGCATTACTGGAGAGAAATGGCCGCGGAATGCAGCGCCCAATTTTACGTTGAAACGCCAAAAAAGATGATTATTAACGGTAAGCCTGCAAAGCTACATCCGTGGCTTGAGTACCAAGGGCAAGCTTAAGGGTAAATCAAAGACCATTCCCACTGGCCGTTCTCGTGCAGTGAATAACGATCACGCTCGTGCAACCGCCCCTCCCTGCCCTGCCAGAACTCAATCATTTCAGGCGTGATTCGATAACCGGTCCAATGGGGAGGGCGCTCGACCTCCCGCCCCTCATAGACAGACTCGTAATGGGCAAGACGCGAATCAAAAGCACTGCGATCAGGCAGCACTTCTGACTGAGCCGATGCCCATGCACCCAACTGACTCAACCGAGGGCGACTGGCGAAATATGCATCAGCCTCGGTATCGCTAACAGTGGCCACACGACCCTCAATGAGGATTTGACGGGCCAAAATAGCCCAATGGAACACAACAGCCGCTTGAGGATTGGCAGCCAACTGCTGCCCCTTGCGACTTTGCATGTTTGTATAAAAGACAAACCCCTGCTCATCAAATCCTTTTAACAATACTGTCCGCACTGCGGGCATCCCATTCGTGCGAGCCGTGGCTAAGGACATGGCATTCGGTTCAGCTATGCGATCATCAGCCTTGGCTGTTTCAAACCAGTCGGCAAACCGACTTAACGCCTCATTGAGTTTCGCCATCTGCCTTTTCTACCTCTACAATTAAGTCATGCCAATGCCTTACGATCACTCGATCGCCCACTACCAACGGCTCTGCACACTGTGCCAGCCAACTCTCTCCTTCAATCCGCACCCGCAGCGCGGGCGATACGGAAATGACTTCTCCTTCCAGGTCAATCATATGGTCAGTGCCGCCTACTGAGCGGCGTCGAAACGCACGCACTGCTAATGTCGCCGTCCCCATAAAAACGACTAGGCTAGAGAGTGTGACGCCCGCAACGAGCCACATTGATAATTCAAAGCCTGGCCCTGCGGTATCGAAGAGCATCAAAGACCCGAGCGCGAACGCAATCACTCCCCCTACACCCATGGCACCAAAGGAGGGGAGTAGCGCCTCCCCGATCATCAACAAGACACCCAGAGCCAAAAGCCCAAGACCTGCAAAATTAATTGGCAATGCCTGCAATGCATACAATGCAAGCAGTAACGAGATCGCACCAATAGTGCCGGGCACTAGCGACCCAGGGTTTGCTAATTCAAAAATCAACCCATAAATCCCGACTAGCATTAGGATATAAGCGACGTTTGGATTGGTGACCGCCGCCAACAACCGCTGACGCCAATCCGGCAAACGTTCAACAATTTGGGCGCCCGAGAAATTGAGCACGACGTCACCCGAATCAAGAGCAACCGTAACACCGTCAAAGCGATCCAACAGCGCCTGACTATCAGAGGCCACGGCGTCAATCACCCCCTCTTCCAGCGCTGCGTCTGCCGATAAACTCACGGACTCTCGTACTGCGCGCTCCGCCCAATCGGCATTGCGCCCCCTTAACTCTGCTAGGGAGCGAATGTAGGCCACCGCATCGTTAATCATTTTCCGCTCAGAAGCACTCATCCCAGCGGTTGGATCTGCTTCTCTATCGGTGTCGGTTTCCGTTTCGGTCTCTTCTTCCACACCTTCAGCACCCGGGAAACCGCCCCCCATTTGCACTGGCGTGGCGGCCCCGAGGTTAGTCCCCGGCGCCATCGCGGCCAGATGTGACGCGTAAAGAATATAGGTTCCGGCACTTGCGGCACGTGCGCCGGATGGCGCAACGTGGCTTATTACCGGCACAGGGGATGCCAGGATTGCTTTGATAATGTCGCGCATCGCCGAATCAAGTCCGCCGGGGGTGTCCATTTGCAAAATGACAGCAATCGCGCCTTCAGCCGCGGCGGCCTCAATGCCCTCAACAACATACTCCGCCGAAGCCGGGCCAATGGCCCCATCGATTGTTAACTGATGAACAGCGGCAGCTTGGGCGGCCGTCATAGATCCGAGCAGTAACGCAAGCCCGAGTAAAATTTTCTTCATGCCTTATCAGATCACCGCATCACGCGACGGTTCCCCAACTAAGCCAAGGCTTGAATGATCCGCTCTCGCACCGAATCGATCACGCCATCGCCGTTGATCGCGACATAACGCGTGCTACCATCGGTTTCACTCGCCAAGTGCTGGTAATAATCCACCAATGGGCGCGTTTGCTCATGGTATACCGCCAGTCTTTGGCGCACGGTCTCTGCCCGATCATCCTCGCGCTGAACCAGTGGCTCACCGGTCACATCATCAAGGCCAGGCACTGCTGGCGGCGCATTTTCAAGGTGGTAAACTCGCCCCGAGCCGGGATGAACACGTCGGCCCGCCATACGCGCAACGATATCCTCATCGGCAACTTGCAACTCCACCACCGCATCAATTTGAACACCGGCATTACGAAGCGCGTCGGCTTGAGCAATCGTGCGTGGAAAACCATCAAAGAGAAAACCCTCTCGGCAGTCATCCGCTTGAATTCTCTCCTGGACAAGGCCAATGATGATTTCATCCGATACCAGTTCACCCGCATCCATCACCGCCTTGGCAGCTAAGCCAAGCTCAGTGCCGGCTTTGACTGCGGCCCGTAGCATATCTCCGGTAGAAATCTGGGGTATTCCATAAGCTTGGCAGAGTCCCGCCGCCTGTGTGCCTTTGCCGGCCCCGGGCGGACCCAAAAGAATCATTCGCATCCTGCTCTCTCCCCATTTTTAGTTTTCTAATTCTAACGCCTGCAACCGGCCATTCAAATCCAGTATGTACGCAATCGTATCTTGCACAACAGGTTGTGCAGCAATCCGGGCAGAACCTATCGTGCGCCTCGCCACGATTCGACCTGTGTCGGGTTTGACCCAATAAACGTTGCCATCTGAGCCCCCGACTAACAAATAATCACCGTGCCTGATCGGCGCAGAGAGCTCAAGCCCTTCTAATGCATCCAGGCGCCACATCGTTGCGCCGTTGCTCCTATCGAGCGCCCATAGCCTGCCTTCTTCATCCGTTGCATAAAGTTGACTCTCATCAATCGCAATACCTCCGAGCAGCGAGATCGGGCGTGCCCAGACCACTTCGCCACTGCTCAAACGCATCCTAACCAAGCGGCCCTGATAACTGCCGACATAAATCGCCCCGCCATCAACCACCGGATCCGCGTCAATATCAACCATTCGGTCTAGGTCGGTACGCCCCTCTGGCGCACTGACTGTTGCTTCCCAGGCGCGCGACCCGGATTCCAAATCAAGCGCACTGATCCGGCCGTTATCGAAAGCGGCCACAAGCCCGTTGCGAACAAATACCGGTGCCGAATGCCCCCTGACGCTCAGCGTGGGCACACTTCGACTATAAAGCCAGCGCCGATCGCCGCTGCCGGCATCAAAAGCAAATACTGCGCCATCGCCGGTCCGCGTTGCCACAACCCCCTGATCAATACGTGGCGGCGCCAGCACTTCACTCCCCACCCGCGCCGTCCACTGCAGCTCTCCGGACTCCGCATCAAACACCATCAATTGGCCATCGCGTGTACCCACGGCAACCAAACCCTCCCCAACGCCAACGCCACCGGAGACAATCGGCTCTACCGAGGTGCTCCAGCGAACGCGGCCAGTTTGCGCATCGACTGCCTGCACCCCACCTTGGCCAGAAGCAACAAATAAGGTGTCACCATCTAGCACCGGCTCAAGGCGATCGTTGGCTTTGTCGACACCCCCGATGCGCGCGCGCCAAACAGACGAGACACGCGGGCCTTCATCAGCAATATCAACACTCGGCGCACTCACTGCGTCGATGGGGTCGATCCGCGACGTACCGCCGCAGGCGCTCAGCAAAACCACACTCAACAGCGCAAGACTTAATATCAGCGTTGGATTTCTCATGATGAAGGGCGCGCTCCAAGATCACCGAGTTTTAACTCAACAAGCGTACGGCGCTGCCCCAGCGGCTGCCCAAGCGCTTCTTGATAGGCCTGAATCGCTGCTTCGCGCTGGCCGGCGGCAAAAAGTAAGTCGCCTTTGAGTTCAAGGTAACGACCGGTTAGCTCCCCCGCCGGTACTGGTTCGAGCACAGACAGCGCAAGTTCATTTTGGCCCGCGGCTACCAGCGCTTCGGCCTGCCTTAACCGCACGAGCTCCGCAAACACGCCTTCAGCAGCTTGCGGATTGACCTGACCTAATGTTTCAGCCGCTGCTGCTGGCTCACCCTGCTCAACCTGTTGAGCTGATACCGTCAGCCCCGCAAACACCGAATAGGGGCTTCGCGAATGCGCCGCACTCAGGGCTTGAAACTGCTCTGCCGCAACCGCGACATTGCCATCATTTAAATTGGCGAGGACAGAGGCATACTGAGTGGCCGCCGATGCGTGCTGCCGAGACTCCCATGCCCCCCATTGCTGCCAACCAATGACCATTACCAGCGCTGCACCAACGCCGATCAGTACCGAGCGGCCGTTACGCCGCCACCAGTCACGAATTTGCTCGAGTTGTTCCTCATCTTCATACGCCATCGCGCAAACCTCGTTCCTTAATTTGATTCGCTAACCGATCGTACAGCACTTCCGCCAAGGCCTGCTGCTCGATGGTTACTTGCGTTTGCTCCCCGCGCAGCGACTTTACCGTAATGGATTGCGCCGCCACTTCAGTTTCACCAAGGATCAGCGCAAGCGCAGCGCCACTGCGATCGGCCCGCCGTAACTGACCCTTCATCGACCCGCCGCCCGTAACCAGATGTAACCGCAGCCAGGGCAGGGTTGTCCTTAAATGTTCAGCCAGCGCCATTGCCTGTACTGAGTAGTCTGCTGACCCCGTAACGATCGTGCAATGCGGCGGCTCCACCTCTTGCGCTTGCCCGGCATCAGTGACCAAAGCCACAAGCCGCTCAATACCCGCTGCAAACCCGATCGCTGGCGTTGGTTTGCCACCAATCATCTCAACCAACGCATCATACCGCCCGCCGGCCAGCACCGTCCCCTGCGCACCGAGGTTATCGCTAATCCACTCAAATACTGTCCCGCCATAGTAATCAAGGCCGCGAACTAAACGGGAGTTCACCACGAATTCAACACCTGCGGCTTGCAGGTGCGCTCTAAGACCCGCGAAGTGGGCCCGGTCAGCGTCATCCAAAAAATCCTGCAAATCAGGCGCAGTCGCAATCACCTGCTGAACGACTGGATTCTTGCTATCGAGGATACGCAGGGGGTTGGTATACAAACGCCGCTTGGCCTCTTCATCCAACGCATCCAAATGCTCCTCAAGATAGCCAATCAGCGCCGCGCGATAGCGCCCCCTCGATTCGGCATTACCGAGATTATTGATTTCCAGTCTCAGATTCTCGATCCCGAGCCCCCGCGAGAGAATTCGATGAGTCAGTGCTATCAACTCCGCGTCGATGTCAGGCCCCGGAAGCCCGAAAACCTCCGCACCAATTTGATGAAACTGCCGATAACGACCCTTCTGCGGGCGCTCATGCCGAAACATCGGCCCCGCGTACCATAATCGAGGTTGGGAATTATGAATTAACCCCTGCTGAATGGCCGCGCGAAGGCAACCCGCCGTCCCCTCGGGGCGGAGGGTAAGACTCTCACCATTGCGGTCATCAAAGGTATACATCTCTTTTTCGACGATATCAGTGACTTCGCCGATGGCACGGGAGAATAACGCTGTCTTCTCAACAAGAGGCAAGCGAATCTCGTGATAACCATAACGACTTAACTCATCACGGAAAACGGACTCAACCCAATACCAAGTGGGTGTCTCGCCCGGCAAGATGTCACTAAAACCGCGAATACTTTGTATGGAGGCGCTCACGCGAACCTCTTAGGATTGGTTAGGTTTTTAGGGCCGATTTAAAGTAAACCGGGCGACATTGCCTCGAGCATGTTGCTCAAGATCAACCAAGGTACCGTCTAGTTCGGCGGACACGTTGGCGGTATTACCAATTACAATATCAAATGGGAGCGTTCCAACAACCTCGCGTACGCCACGGCTCTCCATACCAAAAACTAGCCGCTGACCTTCGGCGTCCCGCACTTCCAGCCAAGAATCACCCGTCAGCTCAAGCATAAGCGTCGCCTCCTCGGCATCCACCACCGGCTCAGGGGTTGGGGCAGGGGTTGGCTCAGGTTCAGGTTCAGGTTCAGGCTCAGGCTGCGGCTGTAGCTCTGGCGCTGGCGATAACTCAACCTCCGGTTCCGGCTGTGGCTGAGGCTCTGGCTGAGGCTCTGGCTCTGGCTCTGGCTCCACCGTCGACTCCGGCTCCGGTTCTAGCTGCGGGGAATTATTGAGCCAACCAGACTGAGTAACCCACCACGCACCCACCCCGGCCATCGCTAAAAGCAATGCCAAACCAAGCGCCAGCCCGATGTAGCCGGGTGCACGTGAATTTGAACTTGACAACCGAGCCGGCGCCGTCGAATTGGGCTGCCGTTTTTTGGCTTCCGAACGGTCAGGCACGCCCAGCTCATCCAATCGGCGTAAGACGTTGGCCTCTGCGAGGTTCAGTGCCCTTGCATAAGCGCGAAAGTAGCCCCGTGTGTACGCCATCGGCGGTAATGCATCAAAATCTTCGCTCTCAAGTGCCTCAAGAATCTTCACACTAAGATGCAACTGACTCGATATAACCTCTATTCCAATACCTTGGCGAAGACGCTCATCCCGCAAGGCTGCTCCCGGGCCCTGCTGAGACACCGTCGTCTCAGCGCTTGGTTTATCTGTATTATTCATTGCCATTACCACGTACTTTCCAACTGTGTGCGAAAGCGAGCAATCCGTTGCGCGTCTTTATCTGAAATTTCCCCGATCACCGCAGTGTAGCGTGAAAAGTAGGCGCGCGCGGCGTCAATTGAGCCTAACGCCAATTCAGCCTCGGCCAGCCCAAAGAGTGCCGGCGGATAATTAGACACCTCCGCCAGTGCTCTTTGCCAGTATTCTTTTGCTTCAACCCAATGATTTGCTTCAAATAGACACCGGCCCGCATTGGTCAACACCAATGCTTGTTGACCGTAACGGCGATCTTTAGCAACGCGCTCATAAATTTCCATCGCTGCTTCAATCTGGGATTGTCGGCATAAAAACCCAGCGAAGTTATTTAACGCCGACGGGTTCTGCGGCTCGATATTCAGTGCTTGTTCATAATGCCATGCTTCGGCATTCACATCCCCGAGCCGAGATTCAATTTCAGCTGAAACAAGATGCGCATGAATGGATTGGGGGTTCTGCTGTAAGGCCTTTTCCGCTTTGTCCCGCGCTAGTAGAGTATTGCCTTGCTCTAAATGATAAACCGCAATTTCAGCGTTAATGTCAGCCGCCTGAGCAGCTCTTGTGGGGCTCATCGTATCCACGGAAGTCACTGCACACCCGGCAATCAAGGCAAAACCGACGGCCGCAACAAAAGGCTGAGGCCAAGTCAATGGCTGCTCGCCGCAGCGCTACTACCACGACCCCGATTACGTAAATTGATCACCTGACCCACTAACTGACCACAGGCGCCATCGATATCCTGACCTCGAGTGCGCCGAATCGTGGCAATAAACCCGGCCCGCTGCAAACGATCTGCAAACCGCAGGATTCGATCTCGCGGTGAACACCGATAATCAGACCCCGGAAAAGGGTTAAAGGGAATCAAATTAATCTTTGATGGCACATCGCGTAGGAGCGCAATCAACTGCGTGGCGTGTTCAGGCTGATCATTCACGCCATCCAACATCACATACTCCCAATAAATGCATCGATGCGGAGTCTTGTCACAATAATGCGCACAGGCAGGAATCAGCTCAGATAAGGGATACTTTCGATTAATGGGCACAATTTCATCGCGCAATGCATCGTTTGGCGCATGCAAAGACACCGCCAAGCTAATGTTGCTCTGCTCCGCCAAACGGTAAAGCGCCGGAACCAAGCCCACCGTCGATAGTGTCACCCGCCGGCGGGATAGGCCCCAAGCAAACGGGTCCACCATTAGATTGGTTGCAGCCACGACATGCCGGAAGTTTGCCAACGGCTCCCCCATGCCCATTAAAACCACATTCGTCACACGCCGACCCCGCCCCTCTTTTTCAAGCGCAAGCGTCGCATAGTGCAGCTGGCCGATGATCTCAGCGGCGGTGAGATTTCGATTAAACCCCTGCTTGCCGGTAGAACAAAATCGACAGTCCAAAGCGCAGCCGACCTGTGAAGAGACACAAAGCGTGCCGCGATCTCGCTCAGGAATGTAAACCGTCTCAACCGCGTTACCGCTGCCGGAGGTGAGTAGCCATTTGCGGGTGCCATCGGAAGATTCCTGATCAAAAATGGCCTCTGGCAAACGAATCCGCGCGCGTTCTATCATCTGCGCACGAAAACTCTTGGCAAGATCAGTCATCTGCTCAAAATCGTAGACCCGACGCTGGTGCAACCATTGCCTAAGCTGACGCCCACGAAAGGACTTCTCACCCCAATCGGCAAGCAATGCATCCAGCCCCGGGCCATCAAGCCCGAGCAGGTCTATCGGATCAACCGCGACTGTGGAGCTCATTATCAGCAAAGAAAAAGGAGATTTCCTCACGCGCCGTTTCGGCCGCGTCTGAGCCGTGCACCGCATTGGCATCAACCGTCTCAGCCAAATCATGACGAATCGTCCCGGCAGCAGCCTCGGCCGGATTCGTTGCCCCCATGATTTCGCGATTCTTTAAGATGGCGGATTCGCCTTCCAATACCTGGACCATGACCGGCCCGGATATCATAAAGGAGACAAGATCAGCAAAAAACGGACGCTCGCGATGGACGCCATAAAACGCTTCTGCCTGCTCACGGCTCAAGTGAAGCATTTTCGCCGCAACAATGGTAAGCCCGGCTGTTTCAAACCGCCGATAAATTTCCCCAATGTGGTTATTGGCTACCGCATCGGGTTTGATAATAGAAAGCGTACGCTCGCTAGACATTCAAAGCGCTCCTGTCAGAAGTAAGAAAAACGGCGCTCAGTCTACCCAGCGAAGCGATCCCCGGCAATTGCAATCGGACTACTGGACTGAAAAACTCTCGCCACAGCCGCACTCGGCGGTCACATTGGGGTTACGGAATGCAAAACGCTCATTTAACCCTTCGCGGATAAAATCAAGCTCCATGCCCTCCAGAAAAGGCAGGCTTTTCGGATCAATCACCACGGCCACACCATGCTGCTCGACCAGTGTATCGCTATCCTCAACGGCTTCGGCATACTCAACGGTATACATAAACCCTGAGCAGCCAGATGTTCTCACACCTAATCTCAGGCCCACCCCACTACCATGATCCGCTAGCGCTTGCCGGATGTGACTAGCAGCACGTTCGGTGACTTGTATGCTCATACGTCCTCTCCCAAGGCTGCGCGCAATGCATCTTCGATACATAGCGCATCTCCACGTTGCTCGGCAGCTAGCTGGGTTTGCTCTGCAAGCCACAACCCCGTTACCGAAGTAGCGTCTATTAATGAACGCCCTTCCAGCCAGCCGGCAAGCCATGCTGCGGCTTCAATTGTTGGGTAGCCAGCAAAGACCTCAAACCGTACTGAGGTTAACCGGCCAACGTCAGCCTGCAGCCAACAATCGATCCGGCAACCCGATTCCACTGAACCCGCGCTCCCGTGCCGATAGGCGGCTTTATCTAACGGTGCACCAATCACCCCTTCCATTTCAAGCCACTGCAAGCGGGGTTGTCGTTCGGTATGCGGCCTGAATACTTAGGCCCTCTTGCAGTTCACGCCACACCGGTGAAAACCGTCGCAAACGCGTCACTGCCCTACCAATGCGCTCCACCGCAGTATCAATATCCGCCTCGCAGGTCTGCCTTCCGATGCTCACCCTAAGCGTTGCATGGGCAAGTGCATCCGGCCGCCCCATCGCGCGGAGCACATGCGAGGGGCCGTGTTGGCTGCCGCAGGCTGACCCGTGACTAACCGCCAAGCCTTCTAAGGCCTCCATCAGGGCAGCGCCATGAACCCCCGGGAAACTTAGACTGGCTATATGCGGTGCCAATGTGGCGCCGTAGCCATTAATGACCACCTGACCCAGCGGAGCCAAGCCATCTACCAACCGTTGCCTCAGGGCATGCTGACGATCGCGCTCCACCTGATCATCAAACAAGGCAAAAGCACTGGCCATGCCTTTGATCAGCGAAACCGGCAAAGTGCCGGGACGCTGACCTGACTGCTGCCCACCGCCGTAAAACAACGGCTCCAACGCCAGCCCCGGGCGACAATACAAGGCACCAACACCCTTCGGCCCATAAAACTTATGGCCTGAAAAAGACAGTAAATCAATGCCCGCCGACATGACATCAATGGGCTGGCGCCCAGCTGCCTGCGCGGCATCAACATGCAGCCTTGCCCCTGCTGCCTTAATCATCGGAGCCAATGCCGCTATATCTTGAATGACACCGGTTTCATTATTGACCAGGGCAAATGAAACCAGCGCGACATTCTCATCAAGCGACAGAGCCAGCGCATCTGCGGTAAGCCGCCCCGCCGGGCAGACCGGCAGAATGACTGGCTTAAAGCCAAACCTAGCCGCGGCACGAGCCGGCTCAATGGCCGCTGAATGATCGGTCGCGAGCACCAAAAGCCGCTTGCGCGAGGGCTGCCGTTCCAACAACGCTAATGCGCTGCCAAGGATGGCAAGATTGTTCGACTCGGTTGCTCCGCTCGTCCAAATGATTCCATCCGCTTGCCCATTGACCAAACGGGCGAGCGATGAGGCCGCTGCGGTAATATCCTCAGCCGCCGTAATGCCAAATGCATGCGAACTGGAGGGATTAGCACCACCGGGCAGCAAAGACCCATAGCCCTGCATCGCCTGTTGAACGCGAGGATCGAGCGGCGTTGTGGCCGCATAGTCCAAATAAACATTACTTTTCATCGATACCACAGGATTTGATATCTGGAATACGACTGTCATTCACCTCAACGCCATGCTCTCGCAGCGCCACACACATTTCTTGGAGCCGTGCGTCGGTGTGGTGCACATGATCTAAAATCGCATTAATGGCATTGGCCACTGGATCGGGCATATCTCTGGTTGCACCATAAGCCTCGAACCCAATCCGCCGCGCTGTTTCTGCACGCCTCTGATCCGCATCACTTAACGGTGGCGCTTCAGCTCCAATCCGCGCGACACGAGCCGGGATGCCCACCATAGTGGCCTGTGCGGGCACGTCTTTTACAACTACCGCGTTCGATCCTATTCGTGCACCGGCGCCAACTTCAATCGGGCCGAGCACCTTAGCACCCGCCCCGACAACGACGTTGTCATGCAGCGTCGGATGCCTTTTGCCCTTCTCCCAGGAAGTTCCCCCCAGCGTGACGCCCTGATACAAAGTGCAGTCATCGCCCACTTCAGCGGTTTCACCAATAACAACCCCCATGCCGTGATCGATAAAAAACCGCCGCCCAATTCGTGCGCCTGGATGAATCTCAATGCCTGTTAGCCAACGTGAGATCTGCGCGATAAAACGAGACAGCCAGCGCATTCGATGACGCCAGAGCCAGTGATTCATCCGATGCATTAACAACGCATGCACGCCCGGGTAGGTGGTTAAAACATCCAGATAACCGCGCGCGGCAGGGTCTCGATCGAAAACGCAGCGCAGGTCTTCTTTAATCCTATGCAGCATATTGTCTACTCATCTGATTGACCCTTTAGTATAACGAATCTTTTTAAAAGACCGTGAAGCATATCGGCCTCGGCCACAGTCGGGCGTGTGCGGTTAATGTAGGCGCGTAGTCTTAATTTTAGCCGCTCTTGCGACTGGTCACCGCTGATCTGCGCCATCATCACCAGGCGTTCAAAAAGATCGTGCAGAGCCTCTAAATGCTTACCGGTTGCCATCGGGTGCGGCTCCTCAAAGAGTGGATCCTGAACTAACGACTCACCCGCTTGATCGGCACAAAAAAGCTCATAAGCCATAATTTGAACAGCCGCCGCCAAATTGAGCGCTGGATACGCTGGGTTTGCCGGGATGTGTACTAACCGTTGGCAAACACCGAGTTCCTCATTGGTCAGCCCAGTGCGCTCACGCCCGAATACCACAGCAGTTGGCCCCGACTCTGCTTTGACAAGCATCGCCGCCTCTTTAGGTGTTAATGCCGGCACCCCCTCCCGCCGAGGCCGAGCCGTCAACCCCAGCACCAAGGTGGCATCGGTAAGCGCCATAGGCAGACTCTCCTGCACCTGTGCGCTCGCTAACAAGTCATCAGCATGCGCTGCCATCGCGATTGCCTGCGAATCCACTTCACATTGCGGCGTGACCAGATGCAGATCATCCAGCGCCATTGTTTTCATCGCACGGGCCGCCGCGCCAATATTAGCCGGATGGCTAGTACCGACCAATACAATTCGGCATTGAGATCGCATTTTTAAACTCACACCCCCTCCCTTGGATTTATTGCTGGTATCATTGTGAATTAAATAGATTCGGAATGCGCACATGCACCCCATGGTTAATATCGCTGTTCGCGCTGCTAGGAGCGCGGGCAACATCATCGTCCGCAATATGGATCGCCTTGATCGCCTGCATATTGAGCGCAAAGGCGAGAATGACTTCGTGAGCGAAGTCGATCGTATGGCGGAGGATGAAATTCGAGCGATCTTACAACAAGCCTATCCGGATCATGCAGTGATTGGGGAAGAAAGCGGCGGCAGTGATCAGGCTGAGTATGTGTGGCTAGTTGATCCACTCGATGGCACCACCAATTTCCTGCGTGGATTCCCCCATTTCGCCGTTTCCATTGCTCTAACACATCGAGGCGTGCTGGATGTAGGGGTGATTTATGACCCGGTTCGCCAAGAACTCTGGACGGCCAAACGCGGCGGTGGCTGCACATTTGAGGGCCGGAAAATGCGCATTACCGCCCGCACCCAGATCGACAATGCACTGCTTGGCACCGGTTTCCCGTTTCGCCTACCCGAGTACCACGCGGCCTATCTTGGCATGTTCGGAGATGTACTCAAGCGCGCAGGTGACGTTCGGCGGGCAGGCGCTGCCGCATTAGACCTGGCCTATGTGGCTTGTGGCCGATTAGACGGGTTTTGGGAAATTGGCCTCAAACCCTGGGATATGGCAGCCGGCGCGTTGATGATCCGAGAGGCTGGCGGCATTGTGGGTGATTTTGCCGGCGGCGATCGCTACTTAGAAACCGGCAACATCGCTGCCGGCAGCCCCAAACTGTTCGCTGATCTCATTCGCACGCTTGGCCCCCACCGGGTGCCCGGCATTCAAGCCTAGGCTTTACGGAGTCTCTTCCTCAAGGTCTTCGCCTTCTTTCACTGGTGGAACCAAATCCTCGCGGCTAACGCCAAGCGCCAGGGCGGCAGACCCTGCCACATAAATCGAAGAATACGTTCCCACGACAACACCAATGATCAACGCCAGCGCAAAGCCGCGGATTAACTCACCACCTAACGTAAACAAGGCAATTAATACGAGCAGTGTCGTTAAACTGGTTACGATTGTTCGCGGAAGCATTTGATTAATTGAGCGGTTAACAAGGTCCAGCGCTGTGCCTTTGCGCACACGAACAAAATTTTCTCTGACTCGGTCAAACACAACAATGGTGTCGTTTAACGAATAACCAATCACTGCCAACAAGGCAGCCAGCACAGTCAAATCGAAGGTCATACCAATCAGCGCATAAATACCCAGAGTGATGATCACATCATGCGCAACGGCTGCCACCGCACCAATCGCGAACCGATACTCGAAGCGAAACGCGACATAGATCAAAATCCCGCCCAACGCATATAAAAGCGCAAGACCACCTTTTTCAGCTAACTCCGCACCGACTTGAGGCCCGACGAACTCGACTCGCCGCAGCTCGGCATCCGGCTGCGCGGCGCGCAATGTATCGAGAATTTGGTTACTTAGCGTATCGCCCGCACCGGCACCTGAGGGCAGACGAATTAACACATCGCGCGCCGTGCCGAAGGTCTGCACCACGGCCTGCTCAAAACCGGCCTGTTCAAGCGTTTGGCGCACTTCCGATAACTCCACCGCCTGAGGATAACCCACCTCAACCAGAGTGCCACCGGTAAAGTCGAGCCCGAAATTCAAGCCGCGAAACGCTAACACGCCAATCGCAAGCAGGATCAACCCAACAGTCAAAATGGCAGCCCGAATCCGATGCGCCATAAAGTCGATATTTGTCTCACGTTTAAAAAAGTCCATGGCCCCTTTTCCGTTAGATTGCCAACTTAGCGCCACGACGCCCGCCATAAATTGCATTTACGATGACGCGCGTACCAAAAATCGCTGTAAACATCGAACTGACAATGCCAATCGATAAAGTCACTGCAAACCCCTTCACCGGCCCAGTGCCAAATGCAAACAAAACAACCGCGGCAATCAAAGTGGTGACATTGGCATCCGCAATTGTTGAAAGCGCTTTGCCATAACCTGATTCAATGGCCGTCTGCGTGCTTGATCCGGCGCGCAGCTCCTCACGAATACGTTCATAAATCAGCACATTCGCATCAACCGCCATACCCACCGTCAACACAATCCCAGCGATACCCGGCAGCGTCAGTGTGGCCTGCAGCATCGAGAGCACGGCCATAATCAAGACTAGGTTGGTCAAGAGCGCCAGGTTAGCAATGAGCCCAAACACACGGTAGTAAACCAGCATAAACAGGATGACAAGTAAAAAGGCGACACCCACGGCTGCGATACCCTGATCGATATTCTCCTGCCCCAAGCTCGGCCCTATCGTGCGCTCTTCGATGATTTGAACCGGTGCAGCCAGCGAGCCCGCCCGCAGCAATAAGGCGAGGTTGCGCGCTTCCATTGGATTATCAAGGCCTGTAATGCGGAATCGGCTGCCGAGCTGTTCCTGAATTCGTGCGATGTTGATGACTTCTTCAACTTCAACCTGATCACGAACAATCTCACCATCAATGCGGCGTGCCTGAATCTCAGTCTCTTTAAACAACACCGCCATGTGGTCGCCAACACGGCTCCCGGTCACCCGGTTCATCACATTCCCGCCGGCTCCGCTGAGGCGAATATTGACCTCAGGCCGACCGGTCTGGGTATCGATGCCCGACTGCGCATCGGTAATCGCATCGCCAGTAATGATGATTTGCCGCTCAAGCAAAACATAACCGCCCTGACGCTCAGGAAACAGCTCCGTGCCCGGTGGCGGAATGTCCCCCGGGCGACCCTGATACGGGAAGTTTGCCTGATCCACCATGCGGAACTCGAGCGTTGCCGTTGCCCCGATAATCTCCTTGGCGCGGGCGGTGTCTTGCACACCCGGGAGCTGAACCACTATACGATCCGCCCCCTGGCGTTGGATAACCGGCTCAGCAACACCGAGTTCATTCACCCGATTCCGCAGCGTGATGATGTTTTGCTCAACAGCAAAACGCCGAATCTCGCGGAGCTCATCATCACTAATCGATGCAACCAGCCCCGGCTGACCCTGCAGATCAACGGATTCAAAATCCAGCTCCGGATACTCCGGAATGATTTGCGCTTCTGCCGCATCTCGAATCTCAGAGGAATCAAACCGCAATGAAAGTGCGGTTTCAGACTCATCATCAGCGAGCTGATACGGAATCGATGCCTGCCGCAACAAACGCCCCATCTCACTGCCATAGCGCTCGATGGTCTGCGTGGTGACCGCATCCACATCCACCTGCATTAAAAAATGCACGCCCCCCCGCAGATCAAGCCCAAGATACATCGGTTTACCGCCCAGCCCGCGCAACCATGACGGCGTTGCAGCTGCGAGGTTAAGGGCAACGGTGTAATCACGCCCCAGCGCAACGGCAAGCTCATCCGCGGCGCGCGACTGATCCGCCGGCTGCTCCAAGCGCACCAGCACATGCGAATCGGTCGCCTCAACCGCCTTGACGCTGATCTCTAGCGCATCGAGTAAGGCCAGCACCTCGCCCTGAGTGGCCGGCGCAGGCGTGGAGCCATCTGAGGAGGAAATCTGCAACGCCGCATCCTGACCAAACCAGTTCGGCAATGCATAGATTGCTCCACCCGTTACGATGATGATGAGCAGTAAATAACGCCAGAGCGGATTACGGTTGATCATTCAGGCTGATCAAGCTTCTGTTTCATGGTGCCCTTCGGCAGTACCTGAGCAACGGCGTTTTTCTGCAGCCGCACTTCTAACGTATCGGCAAGCTCAAGATTCAAAAAGGTATCGCCGACTTCGTTAATACGGCCCACAAGCCCACCGTTAGTTAACACCTCATCGCCTTTGCTAAGCTCCTGGACCAGCTTCTTATGCTCTTTGGCACGCTTTTGCTGAGGACGAATGAGAAGGAAATAAAAAATCAAAATCAGCGCAAGCGGGAATAGTAGCGCGGTTAGACCGCCACCTGCTTCGCCAGATTGAGCCATCGCTGTGCTAATAAAGAAATCCATGCAACACCCCTTGGTTTAAAAGCTCGTCATTATGTCATACCCGTGCGCTGAGCATAGAATTGCTGAGTGAATTCATTCAGCTGACCTGCCGCTATAGCTTGCCGAATACCTGCCATCAGCCGTTGAAAATACCGCAAATTATGAATCGTGTTTAAGCGTGAGCCTAACATTTCTCCACATCGATCGAGATGACGCAAATAAGCACGTGAATAATGCTGGCAGGTATAACAGTCACACGCTGGGTCAATCGGCTGGGTATCATTCGCAAAGCGCGCATTACGTAGCCGCAGCGTACCGCTATCCGTATAAAGAAAACCGTTTCGTGCATTACGCGTTGGTAAAACGCAGTCAAACATATCGATCCCGCGCGCCACACACTCAACAAGATCTTCAGGCCGGCCAACGCCCATCAGATATCTCGGCCGATCAGCCGGCAGCTGTGGGCCGAGTGCATCAAGAACGCGCAAACGCTCTTCAGGCGGCTCACCAACTGATAACCCCCCTACGGCATAACCATCAAAACCGATCTTTTGCAGTCCCTCCAGAGAGGCGGCCCTGAGATCCTCAAACATGCCACCCTGCACAATACCGAAAAGTGCCGAGGAGTTATCACCGTGTGCAACACGACTACGCTCGGCCCATGCCAGTGATCGCTGCATTGACTCTCGCGCGGCATCCCAGGTCACCGGCCACGGTGTGCATTCGTCAAAAATCATCACAATGTCAGAACCCAGCGCACGTTGGACTGCCATCGAGCGCTCTGGATCCAAAAACACCTCGCTGCCATCCACGGGTGAGCGAAAACTCACCCCTGCATCAGTGATGCGCCGCCCCTCAGCCAGGCTGAAGACTTGAAATCCGCCAGAGTCGGTCAAAATGGGGCCGTGCCAATGCATAAAATCGTGCAAATCACCATGCGCTTCAATGATCTCAGTACCGGGCCGCAGCATAAGGTGGAAGGTATTTCCCAAAAGGATCTCAGCACCTGACTGGCTGACCTCTTCCGGGGTAACGCCTTTGACGGTCCCATACGTCCCCACCGGCATAAATGCCGGGGTTTCGACGGTGCCTCGCGTAAAATGAAGGCGTCCTCGCCTGGCCAAACCCTCCTCGGCCAACATTTCAAACTTAAGTGCCATCCGCTGGTTCCCCGTTGGGTAAGATAAACATGGCATCACCATAACTAAAGAAACGATATTGCGCCTTCACGGCATGCGCATAAGCGCTTAGGATTTGCTCACGGCCTGCCAACGCACTGACGAGCATCATCAGGGTTGAGCCGGAAAGGTGGAAATTGGTGACGAGCCCCTCGGTCACCCGAAACTCAAAGCCCGGGTAGATAAAAATATCGGTCTCCCCCGAATAAGGCGCTAGCTGCCCCCCAGCCGCAGCGGTCTCCAATGACCTGACCACCGTGGTACCCACCGCAATGACACGCCCACCCCTGGCCTTACAGGCAGCGACCGCTGCCACCGTCGCCTCGGGTACTGATAACCACTCGCTGTGCATTTCATGACCTTCCACCGTCTCACTGCGCACCGGCTGAAAAGTACCCGCGCCCACATGTAGGGTCACCGTGGCGGTATTCACGCCTTGGGCACGTAAGGCTGCCAGTAGCGTTTCATCAAAGTGCAGCCCCGCCGTCGGCGCAGCAACGGCACCTGGATGGCGCGCATAAACGGTTTGATAGCGATCCCGATCCGCTGGAGTGTCCGCCCGATTAATATACGGCGGCAGTGGGACATGCCCAACAGCGTCAAGCAATTCGGTCAGCGGTTGATCAGCCGGAAAGGCGAGCTTAAAAAACGCCCCTTCACGCGCCAAAACCTCAATCAAAAACCTCGGCTCGAGCAACAGTCGGCTGCCTGGTTTTGGTGGTTTGCTCGCACGTATTTGCGCCAGGGCTTGATGAGGCCCAAGCAAGCGCTCGAGCAGTATTTCCACCGCGCCGCCGGTCTCCTTGCGGCCGTATAGCCGCGCGGGAATGACACGGGTATCGTTTAAAACGAGAAGATCATGGGGTTTTAAATACTCAAGAATATCCCCAAACTGCCGGTCGGCAACTTCACCTGATGGGCGTGATAGAACAAGGAGTCGGCTATCCGTGC